>Ga0137403_10010462_pt1 | contig 10273 bp, 9 predicted proteins | sample CZOMad2_1_16fung_FD_122057 | JGI IMG/M metagenome (GOLD analysis project Ga0137403, IMG submission 122057) | Vadose zone soil fungal communities from Angelo Coast Range Reserve, California, USA - CZOMad2_1_16fungal (Hybrid Assembly) | ecosystem: Environmental > Terrestrial > Soil > Vadose zone... | reverse complement strand
TGAACTGCATTAGCCGCGATTATTCACTGGCAAGCAACCGTCAAGGGACGAGCCCTCCGGATCGAGTGGGGAGGGACTAGAGTTCAAGGTTCAAAGTTCAATGTTCAAGGTCCAAAACGAGTTGAAACGTTGAACCCTCAACATTGAACCTTGAACACCCTGGTGCCTTCGCTCCTCCAAGCTCATCCCTTGACCGACACTGTGTCGCGGCTTTCCCTCGGAGCATGAATAGTCCGGGTTAGCACGGTTCGCGTAGCAACGCTCAGTCCAGCTGTGCCCAGTCTTTGAACTCTTCCAGACCGAGCTTGTTGAGCGTATCCATGAAAGGTCTGCCGGTTTTCTCGTGCCGTCCCGATAGACGGTAATATTCTTGAACCATCTCGGGCAGCCACTTGGCAATGGTAAATCCTTGGAACTTTCCGTCCGGCACCGGATCGAGAAATCTCGGCCCCACCTGCTGCCAGTCATGGTCGGCAACCCAGCCCCGTTGAGTACCAAAGATACTTTGCAAGATCGCGCTGCGCTGGCCGGCAAGCATCGCTTCATCGAGATTAAAGTTCCAACCGGTCGTTGCATTGAAAGAGTCTATGACGCTGTTTAGTCCATCCGGCTTCAGGTGCATCTGCGCGAACCAGCACCCGCCCATGAGGCCGACAAACTGGCGGTACTGCTCGGCCACCACGTTGGACTGGGGCCAACCATCGGGCTTGTCTCGATCCAGGGGTCCCCACTTCTCTCTGTATTTGAGATCCGGCGGTGGGTTCGCCGTGCCTCCGCCCTGCGGCTTCATGCCACCGCTGGCGACAATCTCGCGCAGCATATTGCTGAAGTGCGGCCGCCAATCGTGCATCGCTGGAACACCTCTCTTGGTATGGACGACCATCTTGAGAGCATCGCCGCCGATCGCCTCGGCTACCTCGAGTGGCCCGTCGGCTATGAGATTGCCCCACTTTCCCTCTCGCCGTGCGGTCATCTCCAAGAGCCGGTCGATCACTTCCAAATTTCCCCACTCAAAGCGCATCCCGTCGGTGTCCTCTGGGCCGATGAGCCCCTTCTCCCAGGCTTCGAATAAAACTCCGGCGCCGAAGGAAAAATGGCCGCATTCGATGCCGAGATCATTGATCCGTTCGGCGAGGTAGAGGGTTTCGTTGCCTTTGATCCCCAGGTTCCAGAAGGTATCCAGCCATTCGGCGCCGGCGTTGAAGTGGCCGATCTCGCCTTTGAACTCCCCTTCGCCGATCTCGACGTCCCAGGGACAGAGGCGGGCGCACTGAAAACAGGGACGTTGGATGATGCGATTCTTATCGAAGCCGCGGTTGTGATCGGCGATGAGCGAGCTTTGCATGTTGTTGTTGGGCAGCGCGTCGAGGTGCCGGGCGTGTCCCACACCGGTCCGGTCTTGCACGGAATAAACTTGGAGTGTCTTGCGCCACCGGAGTCCGGCTTCGATCAATGCCGCTTTGTCATGGAGCGGCGGCCGTTTGGTACCGTAAACGACAATCGCTTTGAGCCTCTTCGACCCGAAGATCGCACCGCCGCTGTGTGACGCCGAGTGGTTGTAATCATTGCAGAGCATCGCCGCGTGCACCATGTGCTCCCCTGCCGGACCGATGCCCATCACCCTGGCATCTTTGATCCCGACGTCCGCCCGCAACAGATCCTCGGTCTGGCGTGAGCCTTTCCCCCAAAATCGGCCGGCATCGCGGAGCTCGGGTTTGCCGTCGTTGATGAACAGATAGGTTGGTTTGCTGGCGGCGCCTTCGATGATGATGCCGTCATAACCCGCCGACTTGAGGTAGGCCGCCCAGAAGCCGCTCGCGGCGCCCCGGCCCAGCGAGTAATTCGTCATGGGGCTGAGAAAAACAGCCGTTACCTTCGTACCACCGGGTGTCAGACCGGTGCCGGTGAGCGGACCGGTCATCATGATGACTTTGCTTTCCGGCCCGTAGGGTTTCGCTTCGAGCGGCAATTCCCTGAGTAAAATGTATTCGGCGAGGGCCTGTCCTCCGATAAGCTTTCTCAGCAGCGGCTCCTCCGGCAAGTTTTCGTCTTTCAGCGATCCCGTTGTCAGATTAACGCGCAGGATCTTGCCCATGTAGCCGCCGGGAAGTTTTGTCTGGCGTTGGACTGGAAAAATGTCGGATGCGTTTGCCATACGGTTTCTCCCCAAGAATCTTTCACGATGCGGCGGCGCGTTCAGGAACCACATCGACTAGATATTTGCGAAAAAAAATCTCAAGTTAGCGGCCACGACAACTGGTCTGCCTGAGCATGGTATCGACCGACGTGATGTGGGTCCATGAATGCGTGATCAGCGCCCGCGTAGCTTGGGTGAACTCAGGGAGGTGAGTATGCCGAACCGCGGCCAAAGGACTCGCCCCTGAATCGATGATTTTGGGAATAATGGGAACTAGATCATGCGTGACGCGACGCCATTCGATAAATAACGAGTAATACGATCGATCCCAGGACTGCCATTATGAATCCGACCGGATCGCCTTCGCCATAGAGTCCCATGAAGCGCCCCAAGAATCCGCCCACGAGAGCACCGGCAATACCGAGTAAAGTTGTAATGATAAATCCCCCGGGGTCACGTCCCGGCATAAGAAATTTCGCGATGATTCCGACGATCAACCCGAATATGATCCATCCGATTACACTCATGATTCATTCCTCCTATTTCTTGGCAGAGAAACTCTTCATTGGAGCCAACGAGATGCGTAGCACACTTCTGCTGACGCGGGCAAGCTCTGGATGAGCTCCGTCTCTTGCATTTGTTGCACGCTTAGCGGACAAAAATAGCACACTAGGAGGTGTAAAGATGGCAACGACCTACGAAGTGAGATTCCAGACGGTGGATCCGGACCGACGAGCGGAATACATCAAGATGTACAAGCAAGCGATCCAGGAGATAAAGTTAGCCGGCTGCCGGGGCGGGCTGATCCTGTGCAGCGAGAACGACCCCGGCAGCGTGCTGGTGTTGCTGGAGTGGGAATCGAAGGAGCATCATCTTCGCTGGCGCGGCACGCCGCCTCACACGCGCTTTCGCGCCGCCGTCGAAGGTTGGCAAAGCAAGCCAAGTACGGGCGGATATTACCTCGCAGAGACGATTTGAAGATCGCCGAGGTCAGATGTCGTCGTCTAAACGAAGGTTCCTTGGCGCAGATCGCGCAGCGCCTCCTCGATCTCTTCCCGTGTGTTCATGACGAAAGGACCGTAGCGCGCAACAGGTTCGTGCAATGGTTTGCCGGAGACGAGCAAGAAGCGCGCGGGGCTTTCGTCGGTGGCAATGTCAACGAAGTCGCCTTCGCCCCAAACCACCAGCTGCGGCGACCGAATGAGAACCTTTTCCTTATCACCGTCGGCAAACTTCGCCTCCCCTTGGAAGAGGTAGGCGAACGCCGTGTTACCGTTCGCGATGGCGTGAGTGAACTTACTGTGCGGCGGGACGGAGACATCCATATACGTCGGATTTGCCGCAATCCCGCTCACGGGACCTCGCGTACCGTCGACTTCCCCGGTGATCACCCGAATGCGGGTGCCGTTTTCTCTTTTGATCTCGGGGATCTCGGCGGCGAGGATGTTTTGATACCGCGGCGCGGTCATCTTAAGATTCGCCGGCAAATTGACCCACAACTGAAACCCGGCGATGCCCTCGGGACTCACCTGGGGCATTTCCTCATGCATGATGCCCCGCCCGGCAGTCATCCATTGAACGTCACCGGAACCGATACTTCCGGAGTTGCCGAGTGTGTCTTTGTGGTGCACAACGCCCGAAAGAACGTATGTCACGGTTTCCATGCCGCGATGGGGATGCAAGGGGAATCCGGCTTCGTAATCGCGTCGCTCTATGGAGGCAAAGTGGTCCAGCAGCAGAAATGGATCGAGGTAGTCCAGGGTTTGCGTTCCAATACTTCTCTTAAGCCTCACGCCTGCCCCTTCGACAACAGCCTGGGGCTCAATGATCTTTTCGATGCGTCTCGGTAATGACTTCATGATGGCCTCCTTCTCAAAACTCCAACACTCCACTACTCCAGTACTCCGTGCCCCGGATTCGCTTGCGCTCAACATTAGAAACAGTGTAACCACGTCTTTGAGCTTGTAAAGTACACACTTTGAAGTAATGGCCTAACCGCGAGGTAAGTATGGCGCGCGGTAGAAAAGACACCAATTGTCCGGCGGAAACTACCCTTGGCGTTATCGGCGGGAAGTGGAAGCTTTTGATTCTGCGCGAGCTGCTCTCCGGCGTGAGCCGCTTTGGTGAGTTGCGTCGCCGCTTGAGCGGCATATCGGAGAAGATGCTCGCCCAGCACCTGCGGGAGCTTGAAAGCGACGGCATTATTGCTCGGAAAATCTATCCGGAGGTTCCGCCGAAGGTGGAATATTCGCTGACCGCTTCGGGAAAAACTCTGAAGCCGATCATCGATGGGCTGCACGAATGGGGTCTCGAGCATCTATCGGGCAAGAAGAGAGTTTGACTTCCTTTACCTAGGTTTAATAGAAAAGAGCATTCACTCTCGTGCTGAAGCGACGTAAATCGAGTACTGGAAAACCCTAAAGGAGGATACATGGCACGCATCGTTCATATTGCGCTAAAAGTGGATGATCTGGAAAAAACCAGCCAGTTCTACGAGAAGGTGTTTGGTTTCCAGCCCGTCGAAACCAGCAAAGTCAGAGACCATACTTCGCGTCACCTGAGTGACGGTGCGATCGACCTGGCGCTGATCAAATATGATAGCGAAGAGTCCGCGGAATCGCTGGCTGCGGGATCGGGGCCTTGCATTCATCACTTTGCCATTGAGGTCGATGATTTCGATAAATCCGTGGCGGAGATCAACAAACTAGGTTGCGAAATTATCAGCGACCCGGGTGTGGTTCCAGTCAAATTCCGCGCGCCGGGCGGCACAGTTGCCGAAATCGTTCCCACGGCAAGATACAAAAAGCCCAGTTAAAAGCATCAGCCGGCAATTTTCAGACTCAAGGGGCTAATCTTAAACTGGCTCGGTTGTGAGATCTGAGATTTGTGATCTGCAATCGTCGAGAGCCCTTCACATTAACTCGGTAACACATTTCCAAGAGAGGTGCTTATGGACGTAACCGCAAAGATTGCCCGGTTCGTAGTGGATACCAATTATGAGACGATCCCGTCAAAAGCCATAGAGACGGCAAAGATCGCGGTGCGAGATTGCCTTGGTGTCGCGCTGGCAGGCAGCAAGGAAGAGGACGCCAAAATCTGCGCTGAGATCGCGCGGCAGGAAGACGCCAAGGAGGAAGCAACCGTCATCGGCCAGGGATTCAAGTCTTCGGCATTGCAAGCGGCGTTTGCCAACGGCACCGCCGCCCATGCCATGGACTTCGATCACAGTTTTACGCTCATGGGCCAGCCGACGGCGCCGATCATCCCGGCTGTCTTCGCCCTGGGTGAATCGCTGGGCGCCAGCGGCCGTCAGATTCTCGAGGCCTATACGACAGGCTTCGAGGTCACCGGAAAACTCGCTTACTCACTGCGCGACAGCAAGCATGACGCTTGGCATGCCCCGAGCACGTTGGGATCTTTTGGGGCTGCGGCCGGGTGCGCGAAGCTCCTCGGACTCAGTGCTTCTCAAATCGAGATGGCGTTAGGGATTGCGGCCTCTATGGCCAGCGGGATCGTCGGTAACTTCGGCACCATGACCAAACCTTTACATGTGGGCCTCGGGGCGAGAAACGGCGTCCTGGCGGCGAAACTCGCGCAATCCGGTTACACCGCAAACGCACAAGCGATCGAAGCGGGTATGGGATTCTATAACGTGTTTCATGGCGGAACGACCATCCATAGCGAGGCTGTCGAAGAACTGGGACAGTCCTATGCGCTGGAAAACGATGGGATCAGAATAAAACCCTATCCCTGCGGCGGCCTGACTCATCAAGCTATTGATACGGTATTGGAATTCAGGGCGAAACACGGCATTACGCCCGAGATGGTTGAATCCATCGACGTCGATGTCATGCGGCACACCTATGAAAGAATCGTTTTCAAGGTTCCTCAAAACGGAATTCAGGGGAAGTTCTGCATGCCCTATCTTTTGGCCCGGGCGATCATCGACGGCCGAGTCTTTATCGACGCTTTCACCGAATCAGCCGTCAGGGATCCGAATGTGTTGAAACTGGCGGAAAGGATCCAAATGAGGCTGGACAATAATCTTCCGTCCACCGACCTGGGAAGCCGGCCTTGTAGAGTAACCCTGCGCTTGAAAAACGGCCAGACCTATTCCCGCGTAGTTCAGAACGCAAAGGGAAGCCCCGAATTCCCGCTGACTGCGGACGAACTCAAAGCCAAGTTTACGGATTGCGCGCGTCAGGCTCTCAGCGAAAGTGCAACGAAGCGAGTCTTGGATGATTTGAACCAACTGGAAACTTTGGAAGATATCCGCCCGTTGTGCCAGTTGCTGATGGGATAAGGATGTTAAAGAGCGCGCTCATCCTTTCTCTGTTTCTTCTTCTAAGTCCTGCCGCTTCCGTCGTCAGCCAAGAGGTCAAGAAAATCAGCTTGGGCTACCCTTCCCTGGCGTTCACGCAGAGCCATATTTGGGTAGCAAAGGAGGAAGGGCTGTTCAAAAAGCATGGACTCGACGTCGATCCGGTCTTTCTCCGCGGCGGGCAGGTGGCGACGCAGGCTTTGGCCGCAGGCGAACCGCCCATCGTCAACGTTGGGACAGTCATTCAAGCCAACCTATCCGGCTACAACCTGGTGCTCGTCGCCACTATAGAGACCAGATATTATTTTCTGGTCTTCGTCCGTCCCGATATCAGCCGGTTGGAACAGTTGAAAGGAAAGAAATTGGGCATCAGCGGATTCGGCTCCAACACCCACTACGCGGCGCTCATCCTTCTTAAGCATCTCAATCTGGAACCCAACAAAGATGTGGCCCTCGTCCCCGGTGGTCCGGACGCAGAGCGACTCGGCGCGATGGTTGCCGGAAAAATCGATGCGACGCTTTTCAATTTGTCCACAGTGCCCATCGCAAGAAAGCTGGGTTTCAATGATCTTTTGCAGATCGCAGACCTCGGTGTCGAAGTGCAGGGCAACGGCCTCGCCACCTCACGTGCGTATATCAAGAGCAATCGCGAGACGGTAAAGGCGGCCATGAAGGGGTACATCGAAGGCATCCATTTTATCCACGCCAACAAACAGGCCTCCCAGAAAGTTTTCGCCAAATACATGCGCACCAACGATCCCGAAGTCCTCGAAGCCTCCTACGAGAATTATCTTAAAACGATTCCCAAAAAACCCTTCTTCACGACCAAAGGAATCCAGTTTATTCTCGATGTGCTGACCCCTCAGATGCCACAGGCAAAAAGCGCAAACCCCGAGCAATTTATCGATCCAAGCTTTCTTCAGGAGCTGGAAAAGGAAGGCTTCTTTACTGAAATGGCGAAAAGGTATCCGTCGAAATGAAAACGATCCACGGAGACCTAGCCAAAGATATTTAAAATTTTCGGCCCGAATGTAGGATCAAGGATATCGAAAACTGTGACTCGCGCAAAGGCGCAAAGGGCGCTAAGGTTCGGAGCAATAAGTAAAAGTCTTACTTTGCGTGCTTGGCGTCTTGGCGCGATAAATTGTCTTAAAGTCGTTCTGTTGAACATTTCAAAGGTAAGAATCTAAGTTCAACGGCAGGCTCGGCCACCATCTCGACCTCAAGTCAGAGCTGTGATATGAGCAATTAAACCGCGCTTTCCATCACGTTCACTTAACAAGGAGGGACCCATGATCCCCATCATCGTGAACGGCAAAAGGCACCAAGTAGAGGTTGATTCCGACACTCCCCTGCTCTGGGTGCTCCGTGAAAATCTCAGCTTGACTGGCACGAAGTTCGGCTGCGGCATCGCGCAGTGCGGCGCCTGCACCGTCCATCTCGATGGTCAACCGATTCGTTCTTGCATCACGCAGGTTGGATCCGTCAAAGGAAAGAAAATCACCACCATTGAAGGATTGTCACCGGACGGCAATCGCCCGCTTCAGAAAGCCTGGATTGCCGAGGAGGTTCCCCAGTGCGGCTACTGCCAATCGGGGCAGATCATGTCGGCCGCGGCCATGCTGGCAGCAAAGCCCAAGCCTAGCGACGCGGATATCGACGCGGCGATGTCGGGGAACATCTGCCGCTGCGGAACGTATCAGCGCATCCGGCGCGCCATTCACCGCGCCGCGGGCACTCTCGCCCAGGGAGGTGCGAAATGAGCGCCATCGTCAATTTGAGCAGGCGTGGTTTTCTCAAAGCAGGCATCGCCGCGGGCGGAGGGTTGTTACTTGGGTTTCATGTTCCAGTCTCTAGGCGGTCGGCCGCAGTCGCGGCAGTGCGATCGGAGCAAGCTAAATTTAACTCCTGGGTCCGAATCGCCAGAGACGGCACCGTGACCATCTCTGTCGGCCAGTCGGAAATGGGACAGGGCATCATGACGGCGATTCCCATGATCATCGCCGACGAATTGGAAGCCGAGTGGTCGAAAGTCCGCATCGAGCAGGCTCCGGCGGATCCCGCCTACGGCGATCCGATGCGGGGCGGGGAGCAATCCACCAACGGCAGCCGGAGCATTCGCAACATGCTGACTCTTTGGCGCCGGGCGGGCGCGGCAGCCAGGGAGATGTTGGTTGTCGCAGCGGCCAAAGAGTGGGGCGTGCCGCTGGAGGAGTGCGTTGCGGAACAGAACGTGGTAACCCATCGCCCTTCCGGCAGAAAGCTCACCTATGGCGAGCTTGCGGATAAGGCCGCAGAGCTCCCCGTGCCCAAAGAGCCCAAGCTCAAATCCCCCGAGCAGTTTCGTTTCATCGGCAAGGCGGTTGCCCGGGTGGACACGCCTGAGAAAGTAACCGGTCGCGGCATCTACGGTATTGACGTCAAAGTTCCAGGAATGCTGATCGCGACCGTCCAGCGCTGCCCCGTTTTTGGCGGAAAGGTAGCGAGCTACGACGCCACAAAGGCTAAAGCGGTCAAAGGCGTGCGCCAAGTGGTGCAAATCAGCTCTGGAGTTGCGGTGGTGGCGGACAGCTATTGGGCGGCCAAAAAAGGCCGTGACGCGCTTAAGATCACGTGGGACGAGGGACCGAACGCGCAGCTAAGCAGCGCCGAGATCACTCGAATCTACGCCAACACCGCGAAACAGTCCGGACCGGCGGCTCGCAAGGAAGGCGATGCGGCGGCCGCGCTTACCGCCGCTACCAAAACCATGGATGCGGTTTACGAAGTACCTTTTCTCGCCCACGCCACCATGGAACCGATGAACTGCACCGCCCACGTCAGGAAAGATAATTGTGAAGTATGGGTGGGAACACAAAATCAGACCGGCACCCAGCTAACCGCCATGCGCATCTCCGGTTTTCCGCGCGAGGCGGTCACGGTCAACACTATGCTGTTGGGAGGCGGCTTCGGACGGCGCGGCGAACAGGATTTCGTCGCCGATGCCGTCGAGACGTCGAAGGCGGTCAACCGTCCGGTCAAAGTCATCTGGTCAAGGGAAGATGACGTGCGCCACGGTCACTATCGGCCGGCAACGTACAACGTTTTTCGCGCCGCGCTCGATGAGCGCGGGACGCCCGTAGCCTGGCTGCACCGGATCGTCGCTCCGTCGATCGGCGTGCAGCATGGCCGGCAATTGCAGGACGGCATCGATTCTTTGATGACCGAAGGCGCGGCCAATCTTGCCTACACGATTGCGAACCTGCAAGTGGAATACATTTATAAAGACCTCGGCATTCCCGTCGGATTCTGGCGCTCGGTCGGAGCGTCGCAAAACGCTTTCATCACCGAGTCCTTCATCGACGAGCTGGCTGCCGCCGCAGGGAAAGATGCTTTCGAGTTCCGGCGCGACTTGCTCACGAAGGCCGCGCGCCACAAAGGAGTGCTGGAACTCGCTGCGGAGAAAGGCGATTGGGGAAAACCGCTGCCACGGGGCGGTTTCCGAGGGATTGCCGTCGCGTTTTCCTACGGCAGCTACGCCTCCGAGGTCGTCGAAGTCTCGATCGAAAAGGACGGCAAGGTGCGGGTTCATCGCGTGGTCTGCGCCCTTGACTGCGGCACCTTCATCAATCCCGACACGGTGAAAGCGCAGGTGGAAGGGAGCATCGTCTGGGGTCTGACTGCGGCGCTGTACGGCGCGATCACGATTGACAAGGGCCGAGTGCAGCAAAGCAACTTCCACGATTATCCGATGCTGAGAATGAATGAAATGCCAATGGTTGAGGTCCACATCGTGCCGAGCAACGAGCCAGCCGGCGGTGTCGGAGAACCCGGTG
>Ga0137403_10010461_pt1 | contig 10273 bp, 11 predicted proteins | sample CZOMad2_1_16fung_FD_122057 | JGI IMG/M metagenome (GOLD analysis project Ga0137403, IMG submission 122057) | Vadose zone soil fungal communities from Angelo Coast Range Reserve, California, USA - CZOMad2_1_16fungal (Hybrid Assembly) | ecosystem: Environmental > Terrestrial > Soil > Vadose zone... | reverse complement strand
GAAGAACGCAAGCGTGCGGAAGACAAGATCCGCGAACAGGAGACAGAACTACGGCAGATGCTGGATCTCGCGCCGCAGATGATCTGCGTACAAGGGTCTCAGCAGGAGCGTCTCTATGCGAATCGACAGGCGCTCAAGTATTTCGGCGTCACTCTTGAGGAGTGGCGTGAGAGTGACTATTGGTCATTGGTTCATCCAGACGATGTCGACGGGGTCAAGGCACGCGTTGATCGTTCATCGTTGGTCAGCACCGCGAGCGAGCTGGAGATGCGGCTGAAAGCTGGCGACGGAACGTATCGCTGGTTTATGGTTCGTTACAACCCGCTTCACGACGATCAAGGGCGACTCGTGCGGTGGTATATCGCATGTACCGATATCGAGGATCGCAAGAAGGCCGAGGAAAGGCTGCGCCAGGAGAACGTCGCCCTTCGGGAGGAGATCGACGAGACCTCGATGTTCGAGGAGATCGTCGGCGCTTCACCCGCACTCAACGCGCTGCTGTCGCGAGTCTCCAAGGTTGCTGGAAGCGACTCCACCGTTCTGATCACCGGCGAGACCGGCACCGGCAAGGAGCTTATCGCCCGCGCGATTCACAGGCGATCCCGTCGGTCGTCGGGGGCGTTCGTGGCCGTCAACTGCGCGGCCATTTCGCGCGAGCTGCTCGCCTCCGAGCTGTTTGGTCATGAAAAGGGAGCCTTCACTGGGGCAACGCAAAGGCGGATGGGCCGTTTCGAACTGGCGGATGGGGGGACGATCTTTCTGGATGAAGTGGGTGAATTGTTCCCCGAGACCCAGGTCGCGCTGCTCAGGGTGCTGCAAGAGCGGGTATTCGAGCGGGTTGGCGGGACGCAGTCCATCCGCGTCGATGTTCGAGTCATCGCCGCTACGAACCGGGACTTGAACGCAGCCGTGGACAGCGGGACATTCCGCCAAGATCTCTTCTACCGGCTGAACGTGTTTCCCCTGGAAGCGCCTCCGCTGCGGGAGCGGAGGGAAGACATCCCGGTGCTCGTGGAGCACTTCATCAATCATTATTCGCGGAAGGCCGGTAAAACTTTCCGACGCATCAACAAGCGGACGCTTGACCGGTTGCGGTCGTATCCGTGGCCGGGGAACGTTCGCGAGCTGCAGAATGTCATCGAGCGCTCGGTGATCGTAAGCGAGAGCGACGAATTTGCCGTCGACGAGAGCTGGCTCTCCGCGCGGTCCTCGTCCGACAGCCGGCTGCCGCTCCTCAACTCGCTGGCGATCCACGAGAAAACGGTCATCGAAGACGCTCTGCGCGCGAGCGGCGGACGGGTATTCGGGCCATCCGGCGCAGCAGAGCGGCTGGGCATCCCGCGCTCGACGCTCGAATCGAAGATCCGCACGCTCAGGATCGACAAGAGCCGTTTCCGGCAGCGACCGGCGAGAAACCCAAGCTAATCACATGTGAATCGCAATTGGCTACAATGCGATTCAAGAAATGGGCGTATCTTCAAAAGCTCGCATGAGCGAGACGCGGGTTCGATTTCCCGCCGCCCCACCATTTAGCCGAACGCGGTCGTAATCTCGATTTCGGCCGTCGTCATGAGCTTGCGCACAGGACATCTTTCGGCGACCGAGACCAGCTCCTTGCGCTGCGCCCCGGTCAGCGTCACGAACGTCGCCAGACGGTAGGTTCCCGCGCGGTCCGCACTTGCATCGCGCTCGATCCTGTAACCAAGCAGATGCCCAGATTGATCATTGGCCGCGCCAACCGAAGGCGCGCACTAGCCAGCCGCGCGAGTGCCCTCCTCATTCATTCACACGGGGATGGGAACAACTCTTTCGAATCGAGTAGCACCGACCAATGCATAGACGCTTGCTTGTTGCGAGCCGGAATCGAAGCGGCGTACAAGGATTTGCAATCCACTGCATGACCACTCTGCCATAGCGCCAAACCTACGATGCAGAGGCACGTTTGCAGGCCGTCAGCTCTGGTTATTTTCAATAAGTTATGCGCTACTGCCACTCGATTCGTCACCCTGTTGCTCCGCGCTATAGTGGATCTGACGTAACCGGCCTCTTGTACTGTGTATCTCTATGCGATACAGTAAGCCGTGATCAAGAAGTTCCGCCACAAGGGGCTGGAGCGCTTTTTCTCCAAGGGCTCCAAGGCCGGCATCCAGACGAAGCACGTGGTGCGTCTGCGTTTGCAACTTGGCCGGCTGGATGCCGCGAGGAGCGTTGAGGACATGAATTTGTCCGGCTGGAAACTGCACCCTTTGAAGGGCGAGCTTCGAGGTTATTGGGCCGTCTGGGTTGATGAAAACTGGCGGCTCGTCTTCACCTTCGAAGGTGCAAACGCTATGCTGGTTGATTATACGAACTACCACTGATACAGGAACGCTTCGTCTTGGCGGCCTTCGCCGCCGCCCGCGCCTCGGGGTGAAACAGGGGCTTCAGGAATTACGATGGCTCGCATGTTCAATCCGCCGCACCCCGGCGAAGTTCTTCAGGATACGGTCCTCTCTGCGGGAGGTTTGTCGGTGACGGAGTTCGCCAAGCGGCTGGGCGTATCCCGCGTGGCGCTATCGCGTGTCGTGAACACGCGTGCCGCGGTGAGCGCTGAGCTGGCAATCCGGCTCTCCGCCGCGTTAGGAGGCTCGGCCGAGTCCTGGCTACAGATGCAGTCGGCCTATGACTTGTGGCGGGCCGCGAAGAATCGACGCCCGAAGATCGTGCCACTGAGACTCGCGGCGTAACCCGGTAGGCAGAGAGGCAGATTCACGTTGGGGGGCGGCGAACCGGAATCGAACCGATGTAGAAGGATTTGCAATCCTCTTACAATCGACTACCCATGGATAAGTGGGTTGCCCGAAAAAAAGGGGCTCGACGCAGATTGAAAATCGCGACTAACGCTGCCTCCAAAATCGTGGGGAGATTTTGGGGACTGGAGAGAACAAGAGCGGGCAAGACAGCGCGAAATGGGGAACGGGCGGCGCTTGCAGAACTAAATTAAACAACAAGTTGCGCTTACAGGGAGAACTACGAAACAATACCGCGTCCGCATGCGGTGTCCGCCCGCCGGGGCAGCCCACATGCGACTGATTAACCTCTGGTGAGTTTAAGTTCGTAGTCAGCTGAACGATCCTTAGAATTTCCAGCCCGCAGTCGAGAGACGGGCATACCAGCCGCGACTGAGGCTATCGTCGCCCACACGCTTGACTTAGCTTGACAATAGCCATAGCCGCTATCAATATATGTTGCCGATATTAGTGACGCGCAACGCCTCTCGGCAGGAAAGTCACGCGCTTCCCGACTTCAGGATTAGCTTTCGAACAAGGAGAACGTTCCCGTGTGCTCACGCAATTGTGCGCGGCGCAGTTTGCGACCCTCTTGGAACGCTTGCAGTTCGCGAATTTTTTCTTTGCCTAGCGGCAAGGCGGGATGAGCGACACCCGGTGGCAGATAACGTGCGACGCGGTGAAAGCCCACCTGCACGTAACGCCCTCCAGTTCATGCCTAACAAGATTCTCCGCAAACCTTCTGTTCTTGACCGCACCGGATGGTCAGCACCGACGCTTTGGCGGCGCGTCAAAGACGGGAGCTTCCCTCCGCCGAGACAGATTGGGCCTCGAGCGGTCGGCTGGCTTGAGAGCGAGGTGGAAGCGGCGATCGCTGCGTTCCCCGTTGTCGATCAGGAGAAACGCCCGTCTCCGTAAGCCCTGGATGGCGGCAAAACAAGTCGCTCCCTTTGCGGGCGAGACGCCGCCGGTTTCGCCGCCGGAGCTATCCGACACAGTGAACTCCTTCTTTGTCTCTCATAGAGCAGAGATCACGCACGAATGGTTCGGCGTGTGCAGGAGAGTTCGAACCTCAGCGATAGTTAACGTGCGTGGGTGAGGTCCAGCGGGAATGAAATACAGCGCCTACCCGATTTTGGATGGTACCTGGAATGGCACCTGAAACGAGGAAACCGCGAGGGAAGCGATTCAACCTATTGATTATATTTATTTTATGTAGAGTCTCGCCACTGCACCCCATGCAGGTACGCTACCAGGCTGCGCTACGCCCCGAACTTACGAAAGGATTATAGCAGGAGCGATGCCGGGAACGTTACTCGCGCAGCAGGTCGAGCAGGCCCTGGATTTCCCGGCGCAGAAACGCGGGATTGAATTTGGCGGGAGCGGCGGGCTTCATCTGTACGGCGGATTCATCCAGCCGTGCGCGCGCGCCGCTGATGGTGAATCCCTGTTCGTAGAGAAGCTCGCGGATACGGCGGATGAGCAATACTTCATGGTGCTGGTAGTAACGGCGGTTGCCGCGCCGCTTGACTGGTTTGAGCTGGGTAAATTCCTGCTCCCAGTAACGCAGTACATGCGGTTTCACGCCGCAAAGCTCGCTTACTTCACCGATGGTGAAGTAACGCTTGGCGGGAATCGGGGGCAGCGGTGTCCTAGGACTGCTGCTGTGGCTGCTGCTGTCCACCGTAGTTCTTCTCGACCATCGCCTTCAGTTTCTGGCTGGCATGAAATGTCACGACACGACGTGCCGTGATTGGAATCTCTTCGCCGGTCTTGGGATTGCGGCCGGGCCTCTGCGGCTTGTCCCGCAACTGAAAATTACCGAAGCCGGACAGCTTCACGCCGTCGCCGTTTTCCAAGGCCATGCGCACTTCTTCGAAAAACGATTCAACCATGTCCTTGGCTTCGCGTTTGTTCAATCCCACCTTCTCGAACAACAGATCCGCCAGGTCGGCTTTGGTCAGTGTCATCGGTTCACCTTATTGTCGGAGCTTGGCACCGTATTCTTGTTCCAGGACGCCGCGCAGACCGCTAAGTGCGGCTTCCACTTCGGCATCCGTTAGAGTTTTTTGAGTATCTTGCAATAACACTCGGAATGCAAGACCCTTTTTGCCATTTTCAATGCCTTTGCCGCGATATAAGTCGAACACCGAAATGACATCGACTATGGATGCTTTCGACCGCTTCAGGCTGTCCAGGATCGACTGAACCGGGATTTTCTCGTCGAATATGTAGGACAAATCGCGCCTCACGGGCGGAAACTTCGACACTTCGCGGTATTGGGGCAGGTCGCGGGCCAGCAAAGGCTGGGCATCCAATTCGAATAAAACCAGCGGCGCCGGCAATTCGTATTTACGTTGCAGGCGGGGGTGCAGTTCCCCCAACCAGCCGACCTCGGCACCGTGCAGCAAAACGCGAGCGCTACGCCCCGGATGCAGCGCGGGATGCGGCGCTGGCTCGATGCGCACCTGCGCGGGCGCCAGCAACACCTCGACATCGTTCTTGAGGTCGAAAAAATCCACGTTTCGGGCGGCTATGCCCCATTGCTCTTCGTCCGCGGTACCGAAAGCCGCCGCCGCGATGCGCACGGGCTGGCGGATGCCCGCCACGTCCAGATCGCTGTCCAGGACGCTGGCATCGCGCAAAAAGGCACGGCCGACCTCAAAAATCCGTACCCGGTCGAGCTTGCGGTTCAGGTTGTAGCGGACGTTGGCGACCAATCCGCCTATCAGATTCGACCGCATGACCGCAAGCTGGCTCGCGATCGGATTGAGCAGCCGGACCGGCTGCGCATTCCCCGCGAAATCCTTCTCCCAGCCTTCTTCCACGAAGCTGTAGCTGACGATTTCCTGATAGCCGGATCCAGCCATGCGCTCGCGCAGGTCATGCAACGCTCGGCGCTGCTCCGGCAAAGCGAGCATGCTCGCAATGGCAATCGGGGGATGGGCCGGAATGCGCTCGAACCCATATACGCGAGCCACCTCCTCGATCAGGTCTTCTTCGATTTCGATGTCGAAGCGATAGCTCGGCGGCGTAACGACAAAGAACTCGTCGGCGCCACTGCCCTCGCGGCGGGATTTGAAACCGAGTCGCGTGAAGATATCCGCCATCTCGTCCGGGGAGATCTGCACGCCGATGATCTTGCGCGCCCGCGCGACTCTCATTTTTACCGGTTGCCGCTGCGGCAGCGCCGCCACGGTGTCCGCGGTCGGACCGGGCTCACCGCCACAGATATCGAGTATCAATGCCGTGGCGCGCTCGATTCCGTCGATATTGTTGTCGAAGTCGACCCCGCGCTCGAAGCGGTGGGAAGCATCGCTCGTAAAGTTGTAGCGCCGCGCCCTGCCTGCAATCGCATCCGGAAAAAAGAACGCGGCTTCCAGAAACACGTTTCGGGAGTCGAGTTCGGCTTTGGTACTGTCACCGCCCATGATGCCGGCCAGCCCGATCGGTCCGCTCGCATCCGTGATGGCCAGTACGCTTTCATCCAGTTCCACGGTTTGCTCATTCAGCAGCTTCAACTTTTCGCCCTTGCGGGCGAAACGCACGTCGATGCCGCCCTTGAGCTTGTCCAGGTCGTATACATGCAAGGGACGTCCCAGTTCCAGCATCACGTAGTTGGTGACGTCGACCAGGGCCGAGATCGAGCGCTGGCCGGCTCGCTCCAGACGCTGCTTCATCCACTCGGGCGTCGCTGCGCCGGCGTTCACATTGCGTATGACCCGTCCGCTGAAGCGGCCGCAGCCGTCGGCAGCCGAAATCTTCACAGGGAATGTCACCATGCTTGCGTGCGCAACGGCGGACATTTTTGGCGGTTGCAGCGGCGAACGCGTCAAGGCCGCCACTTCGCGGGCCACGCCGAGCACAGACAGGCAATCGGCGCGATTGGGAGTGAGCTTGATGGTAAAAATGCCGTCGTCCAATGCCAGCACCTTGCGCACGTCTTCACCGATCACCGCATTCTCGGCCAGCTTCAGCAAACCGCTGTGGTCGTCCGACATTCCCAGTTCGCGCGCGGAACACAGCATGCCGCGACTTTCGACGCCGCGCATGGTGGCGGCCTTGATTTCCAGCGGCTGATCCGGCGATGCACCCGGCAGGCGCGCGCCCACAATCGCGCACGGCACTTTCATTCCTTCCACGACATTGGGAGCGCCACAGACGATGCCGAGCAACTGCGGACCGCCGACATTCACCTGGCACACCTTCAATTTGTCGGCGTTGGGATGCTTCTCCATCTTTACCACCTGGCCCACCACGACGCCGGTGAAGGGCGGCGCTACGTTATGGCGATCTTCGACTTCCAGGCCGGACATGGTCAGCAGGTGGGCGAGTTCCGCGCTGGAGAGCTTCGGATCGACCAGGGTACGCAGCCAGTTTTCCGAGAATTGCATGTCAGTTGAACTGCCTGAGAAAACGCAGGTCGCCGTCGTAGAACGGGCGCAAGTCGTCTATGCCATAGCGCAGCATGGTCAGGCGCTCCAGGCCGCTGCCAAAGGCGAAGCCGGTATAACGCTCGGGATCGAGCCCGAAATTTCGCACCACGTTCGGATGCACCTGGCCGGCGCCGGATATCTCAAGCCAGCGCCCTTTGTGCGGTCCGCTCGCGAAAGCCATGTCGATTTCGGCGGACGGCTCGGTGAACGGAAAAAAAGACGGGCGGAAACGTACCTCCAATTCATCGGTTTCGAAAAACCTGCGCAGGAAATCGGTGTAGACGCCTTTGAGGTCGGCGAAGCTGACGTTCTCGTCGAGCCACAGGCCTTCGACCTGATGAAACATGGGCGAGTGAGTCGCATCCGAGTCGACCCGGTAGGTCCGGCCCGGAGAGATCACCTTGATCGGAGGTTTGTGCGTGCGTGCATAGCGCACCTGCATCGGGCTGGTATGCGTGCGAAGCAGCAATCCGCCCTCGACATAAAATGTGTCGTGCATCGATCGAGCCGGATGATTCTCCGGCTGGTTGAGCGCGGTGAAGTTGTGCCAGTCGGTTTCGATCTCCGGACCGTCGGCGACGTCGAATCCCACCGAGCGGAAGATCGCTTCGATACGCTGCCAGGTGCGGATGACCGGATGGATTCCGCCCCGATTGCGTCCGCGACCGGGCAGCGTAACGTCGAGCGCCTCCTCGGCCAGTCGGGCTTCCAGAGCAACCGCCGCGATCGCCTCGCGTCGCGCCTGAAGCAGTGCCTCGATCTGCACTTTGGCGTTGTTGAAAAGGGCGCCGGCGCGGGGACGTTCTTCGGCGGATAATTTGCCGAGTCCTTTTTGCAACTCTGTCAGCGCGCCGTTCTTGCCAAGAAAGCGCGCCTTGGCCTGCTCCAGGGCAGCAAGGTCGGTGATGCTATCGAAATTCGCTTTCGCGTCGGCAATGATGCCGTCGAGGTTATCCATCTCGTCGCGGCTGTGACTGAAGTAAGCGCCCGGGCAAATCAACCGCGGGCTGAATAAAAAAAAGGAGGCCTCGCAGCCTCCTTTTGACTTCGCTTTCCCGAATCAGGCGCCGAGGCTGGCTTTTGCCTGACTTGCGATCCGTTCAAATGCAGATTTGTCGAATACGGCAATGTCAGCCAAGACCTTGCGATCGACCTCGATCGCGGCTTTCTTCAGCCCATTGATCAAGGTGCTGTAGGTCATGCCGAATTCCCTTGCGGCGGCATTGATGCGAACGATCCACAGTGCGCGGAAATCACGCTTCTTGCGACGGCGGTCACGATACGAATACTGACCGGCGCGCATGACCGCCTGCTTGGCGATCCTGTAGACATTGCCGCGACGGCCGCGGAAGCCTTTCGATTTCTCGAGAACCTTTTTATGCCGCGCGCGCGCGGTGACACCACGTTTGACTCTTGGCATGGCGGTCTCCGGTCAGGCGTAAGGAAGCATCGACCGGATATGGCCGTGGTCCGACGGACTCACGGCCGTATTGCCGCGCAAATGGCGTTTGCGCTTGGTCGATTTCTTGGTGAGGATGTGGCGCAGGTTGGCCTGCGTACGCTTGAAACGGCCGCTGCCGAGCGCCTTGAAACGCTTGGCCGCGCCGCTCTTGGATTTCATCTTGGGCACAGTATTACTCCTTCATATTTTAGCTTGACTCCAGGCGTCCCCTCGAGGGAGCGCTTTGTGGCCTGGGAATCACTTGTTTTAACGATCCTGACCGATTGTCCCGGGCTGTGGCCGCCAGCCTTCGTCCGACATCCGTCATTCGTTGTCCAGCAACATCACCTACCGGCCAATCACTACTTTTTTTTCGGGCTCAGCACCATGACCATCTGCCGGCCTTCCATTTTTGGAAACTGCTCGACCACGCCGAACGGTTCCAGGTCCGCCTTCACCCTTTCCAGCAGCTTGAAACCGAACTCCTGGTGCGCCATTTCCCGGCCGCGAAAACGCAGGGTTATCTTGGTCTTGTCGCCTTCGGTCAGAAAGCGGGTCAGATTGCGCAATTTGATTGCATAGTCGCCGTCGTCGGTACCTGGCCGGAATTTCACTTCCTTGACCTGAATCTGCTTCTGCTTGAGCTTGGCCTCGTGACGCTTCTTTGCCTCGCTGTACTTGAACTTACCGAAGTCCATCAACCGCGCGACGGGCGGCTGTGCAGTTGGCGCGATTTCCACCAGATCGATTTCCAGTTCCTCCGCCATGGCGTTCGCCTGGGCGAGACTGACGACCCCAATTGGCTCACCTTTGATACCGATGAGCCGGACCTCCGGCGCAGTTATCTCGCCGTTGATCCTGACATCCCTGTCCTGAGCTATAAGCAGGCCTCCATCAAAAAATTAAGCCGCGCTTACCGGCTGCGGCAATTCGGATTTGAGTCTCCCGATGAATTCATCGAGCGGCATCTGACCGAGATCGCTACCACTGCGGGTACGCACGGCAACGGCGTTTGCCGCCACCTCTTTGTCACCAACCACCAGTTGGTAAGGCAGCTTCTGCAAACTATGTTCGCGGATTTTATAGGTTATTTTCTCGTTTCTCAAGTCCGCGAAGGCGCGGAACCCGGCTTCGCCGAGGCGCCGGGCCACCTGGCCGGCAAAATCGGCCTGATGTTCGGAGATATTGAGGACGACAACCTGCTCCGGCGAAAGCCATAAGGGCATGGCCCCCGCGTAGTGTTCGATCAGGATGCCGATAAAGCGCTCCATCGACCCCAGGATCGCCCGGTGCAGCATGACCGGGAGCCGCCGGCTGTTGTCTTCGGCGATATATTCGGCCCCGAGCCTGCCCGGCAGCGCGAAATCGAGTTGCAAAGTCCCGCATTGCCAGACCCTGCCAATCGAATCTTTCAGCGAAAACTCGATTTTTGGGCCATAAAACGCGCCCTCGCCCGGATTCAGGTCCCATTTGAGGCCTTTCGCATCGAGCGCAGCCTTCAGCGATGTTTCCGCTTTGTCCCAGGTTTCGTCCGACCCGATGCGTTTGACCGGCCGCGTGGACAACTTGATCAGGATTTCGCTGAAGCCGAAATCGGCATAGACCTTCTGTAGTAGGTCGATGAAGTC
>Ga0137403_10010458_pt1 | contig 10275 bp, 11 predicted proteins | sample CZOMad2_1_16fung_FD_122057 | JGI IMG/M metagenome (GOLD analysis project Ga0137403, IMG submission 122057) | Vadose zone soil fungal communities from Angelo Coast Range Reserve, California, USA - CZOMad2_1_16fungal (Hybrid Assembly) | ecosystem: Environmental > Terrestrial > Soil > Vadose zone... | reverse complement strand
CCGTCCTCGATCGCGCCGACGACGGTCTCGATGCCGAGGTTGCCGATCGCGTGACACACCACGTCGCGGTCCGCGCGCCACGCGGCGAGGAGCAGGGCCGTGAGCTCCTCGCGCGTGTAGAAGAGGAAGCCGCTGGTCCGCGGCGTCCCGTCGCGCAGGACACGCATCGCGCAGCGATAGCCACCGTCCACGAAGATCTTGAGGCTGCCGGGGGCCGCGTCGTCGGGCCGCTCGAACCAGCCGCGCGCGCCGACCATCACCTCGCCCACCTCGATGGCCAGGGCGCCGGCCGCACGCGCGTCGGCGTAGCGCCGCGCCATCGCGGGCGTCACCGCGGCGTCCTGGATGGCCGTGATGCCCAGCGCGGCGTAGCGCCGGCTCGCCGCGCGCGCGACCTCCGTGAAGCGCGCCTCCCACGCCTCGCGCGACGCCGTCTCGGCGCGGCTCATCGCGCGCTCGAAGAGCAGTCCCGTGGGCTCGCCGGACTTGTCGCGCGCGATCTCGCCACCCGGCGGATCCGGCGTCGCGCGCGCGACGCCGGCTTCCACGAGCGCGCGCGAGTTGCCGACGCACTGGTGATGAGAGAAGTGCATGACCAGCGCGGGGCGGTCGGGCACGGCGGCGTCGAGATCGCCGCGCGTCGGATGCCCGCCGAGGACGTGATGGTCATAACCGACGCCGCGCACCCACGCACCGGCGGGCGTCTCGCGCGCGGCCGCCGCGAGCGCCCGCTGGACGTCGGCGACGGAGCGGGCGCCCCGGCAGTCGGCCCACAGCGTCTCGAAGGCGCCGATGGAGAAGTGATTGTGCGGGTCGACGAAGCCGGGGACGACGGTGCGCCCCTCGAGGTCGATCACCTCGTAGTCGTCCTCGCGCAGCCACAGCACTTCGTCGGTGCCGCCGACCTCCACGATGCGTCCATCCTTCACCGCCAGCGCCTGAGCCACCGGCAGGCTCGCGTCCATCGTGAGGACAGTCGCGTTGACGAGGAGGTGGATCACCGGCGTGCGGCGAGGGCGGCGAGGGCAACGAGGACGCTGAACGCCCGCCGGCGGCCGAAGGCGTCGCCCGGGCGCGCGCCGCGGAGATTTGCGGGCGCGGCGTTCCGGATCAGCATCCGACGATGCTAGATTGATGACGCATGCGGATGCTGCTCGCGCCGTTGGCCCTGGTCTTCATCGCGGGCTCGTCGGCGCCCGCGTACGATTTCGGCAGCGGCGTCGGCATCGTGGACGTCGACGCCGGCGGCCGCGCCTGCCTGGACATCGCCAACACTCGGCTCCGCATCGGTCAGCGGCTCACCGTCGTGACGCTCGACGGGCCCCAGGCCGCGATCGCCGCCGAAGCGCGGCGGGAGGGCTCGTGAGCGCAGACCTGGATGGCGACGGCCGGCGCGCGTACTTCCGGTCGTGCGCGAGCGCGGAGGGACTGCATCTCACGGTGTGGTCGGAGGCGCCGCTCGGCCGGCGGCGCTTCCACGCTTACCACGATCTCGGCTACGACGTCGATCCCAGCTGCACCGAGGCCGACGTGCGCCCGTAACTCAGGCCTTCTTGCCCCACAGTTCCTTGCTGAGCCAGTCGAGCCCGAGATCCTTCAGCGTCTGCGGCAACGGCTTGCCGGTCTTTCTGTCGTAGCCGACTTCCCTGTACCAGGTGTCGACCATCTTCTCCCACTGCGCGGAGACGGCCTGCCCCACCGCGGGGCCGTCGTGCGGCGTGGAGCCGTAGCGGTACGACGGCTTTTCGAGATCCGGCGTGAGCCCGCAGCGGAGCGCCGTCGCGCGGTTGATGGCCGCCGTGCGCCGGCCGAAGTTCATGGCCTCGGCCACGGTGTAGTACCACCCCGTCGCCGCGGACAGCGCGCGGCAGACGTTCTCGAGCCGCGTGCGCGTGGTGAAGATGCAGATGCCGAGCGAGTCCTCGAAGGCGCGCCGGCCGCGGCAGCCCGCGACCAGCTTGGCGACCTCCACGCCGTCGAACGGATTGATGCGCGCGGGCAGGCCGAGCTCCGTCTGATGGACCGGGTTGCCCGTCTCCATCGTCGCCGTCGACGACGTCGCCGTGTCGAGCATCTCCTCCCAGCGCGCGCGGTGGTCGTGGCCGCGCGGCGAGGCGCCCTTGCCGGTATAGATGGCCGCCTTCGTCGCCTCGCCGCCGAGCTTCTCGGACGCGCGCTTGACGCCCTCGGCGAGCAGGTCGCCGAATCCCTCGCGCTTGCTGATCATCTGCAGCAGGCGGTTGGCGCCGGCGACGTCGCCCCACTTGAGGTCGAAGCCCACCTGCTGCTTGGTGAGCCAGCCCTTCTCGAGGCCTTCCATCACCCAGCCGATCACCCAGCCGAACTCGTTGACGTCCACGCAGGCGCGGTCGGTCTGCGTGTTGAGCCACGCGACGGCGCTCTGGTCGGTGGCGCCGATCGTCCAGCCCGCGCCCGACCAGCCCTCGTACTCCGGCTCGTCAACGATCTTGCCCTTGTAGGGGCCCTGGCGGATGACCGACATGTGGCAGTGGTGCATCCCGCACGCGTTGCACTGATGCCCGCGATGGTCGAAGCCCTCGCGCAGCCGCGGTGCCTCCCACGACTTCATGTCGACGTCGCCGGTGAGGCTCGTCGTGTAGTTACGGATCGGCAGCGCGCCCATCTTCGAGAGGTTCACCACGCCCGGCAGCGTGCCGTACTCGTAGAGCGAGCGCGCGGAGGGATCCGTCTTGAGGTCGTGCGCGATGTCGTCGGCGGCCTGCACGACGCCGCGCGGGTCGGCGGCGCGCAGCGCCTTCGTCCCCTTCACGATCGCCACCGCCTTGAGCTTCTTCTTGCCCATGACGGCGCCGACACCGTTCTTGGACGCGACGTGACCATAGTCACCCTGGATGGCGGCCCAGCGGACGAGGTGCTCGCCGGCGGGACCGATCGAGTAGACAGAGAGCTGATGACCCAGCATGCCGAGATCGCGCGTGAGCGCGTCCTGCGTCTCCCACGTGTCCTTGCCCAGGTACGACTTCGCGTCGCGGATCTCGATGCGGTCGTCGTCGATGTAGAGGTAGACCCAATCCTTCGCCTGGCCCTGGATCACGATCGCGTCGTAGCCGCAGTATTTCAGATTGGTGCCGAAGAAGCCGTTGGCCTGCGTGGAGGTCGGGCCGTTGGTGAGGGCGCCGATCGTCACCACGGTGAGCCCACCCGTGCCCCACACCGGCAGGCCGGCGAGCGGGCCGGTGCCGAGCACGAGGCGGTTGTCGGGGTGGTCCCACGACACGTTGCCTTTGCCCTTCGGCGTTTCGCGGTAGAGGATCATGGCGCCGAGCCCGGCGCCGCCGATCAGCTCACGCATCTGCTCGGGAGTCCACGGCTCACCCCACGCCTTCCGCTTGGAGAGATCGACTCTCAAGATTTGTCCGGCGTAGCCGCCGGGCATCGCGGGTTGAGGCTTGCCGACCTGCTTGGGAGCGCTCAGGGTCACTGGACTCATACGGCCACCGGGGTCTCGCCGGGCGCCTTCGACGGACGGCCCAGCACGGTTTCGGGGAGCAACGCGCCGGTCGTGCCGGACGCGATGTACGCGGTCTTCACGTCGAACGGATGCGTCTTCAGATGGTCTTTGAATCGGCCGAGGCGGACGCCGGTCTGCACGAGCCCCTTGAGCATGCCCACGTCGTTGGTCGTCCACACGTCACCGGAACGGCCGATGATGATGGCGCCGGTCAGGCGATCGCCGGTGAAGAGCAGCTTGCGGTACGCTGCGCGGTCGCGCTTGAGGCCGCTGACGGCCTCCGCCTTCGCGTCGTCCCACGCGCCGAAGGACGCCGCGTCGAGGTGGCAGACCTCGACGATGTTGATGATGAGCGAGCCCTTGTAGGCGATGTCCTTGCCCGCCATGTTGGCGCCGACGACGCGCCCGTGCTCCTGCGCCGTCGGCTCGATCGCGTGCAACGCCGGCTGGCCGGAGACGAGGTCACGGCCCTCGGCCACGTCGCCCGCCGCGTAGACATTGGCGACGTTGGAGCGCAGGCGGTCGTTCACGACGATGCCGCGGTTGATCTGCACGCCGGCGCCCTTGAGCCAGTCGAGATTCGTCTTGATGCCGGTGGCCATGATCACGACGTCGCACGCGAGATCCGCGCCCGAGGCGAACTTCAGCCGCTTCTTGCCCTTCGCGTCCTCGATCTTGGTCGCCTTGACGTTGGTGCGGATTGCGACGCCGTGGGCCTTGAGCCAGCCCTCGACGATCTCCGCGCCCGCGTCGTCGACCATGCGCGGCAAGATACGCGGGGCCACCTCGACGATGGTCAGCTTGGCGCCGAGGGCGAGGATCGAGTTGAGGATGGTGAACGAGATGAAGCCGGCGCCCACCATGACCACGTGACTGCCCGGCGTGATCGAGGCGATCACGCCGCGGCACTCGTCGAGCGTCCAGAACGAGTGCACGTTGCGCCCGTCGGCGCCGGGCACGGGCGCGCGCACCGCCGCGGAGCCGGTGGCGATCAGGCAGTCGTCGTATTCGACCTTGGTGCCGTCGTCCAGCGTGCACACGTTGGCGTTCACGTCGAGGGCGGTCGCCCGCCGCCCGAGGTGCGCCTTCACCTTCCACTGCGCGAGGAGCGCGGCGCTGGTCGTGAAGACGTGGCTCTCCGCGATCGAGCGGTCGAGGTAGTACGGCAGCACCATGCGCGAGTACGGCTTCTCGGCGCTCACCAGCGTGATCTCCGAGGGCTCGCGCTCCTCCTCGCGGATCGTGCGCATGGCGTTCATGCCGGCGGTGCCGCCGCCGATGATGAGGTGTCGGCGGGCCATCAGCGGTGTCCTCCGTTTGTGGCCAGCACGTGCGAGGCGCGCTCGGCCGCGAAGTGATGCAGCCAGTCAACGGTGGGCACGTCCTCGTACTCGATGGCCGCCGTCGGGCACGCGTGCACGCACGCCGGATCGCCGCCACAGAGGTTGCACTTGAACGCCTTGCGCGTGGACGGGTCGTAGAAGACCGTCCCGTACGGGCAGGCGATCGTGCAGAGCTTGCAGCCCACGCACGTGTCGTCGAGCACGTCCTTGGCGCCGGCGGCGTTGATGGTGATGGCGCCCACCGGGCAGGCGGTCATGCACCAGCCCTCCGCGCACTGCGTGCACGTGTAGGGAGCGTACGAGGTGTGACCCTCGAAGGGCGACACGCGGATGACGGACTTCGCCGGCTGGAACGCGCCGACCTGCATGTAGGAGCACGCGATCTCACAGCGCAGGCAGCCGGTGCACCGCTCGGGCGTGATCTTGAGAACTTTCACCGTTTCTTCTTCCCCCGTCCCTTGTTGCCGCCTTCCAGGTTCTCGATGAACTCGTCGAGCGGGATGGCGGCCATGGTCATTCCCGCCGAGCCGCCGCGCGCGCCCAGCTCCACCGACACGCGCGAGATGGTCGCGTTGTCCGGCGCCTCCACGATCGTCACGAAGTCGTAGGGGCCCAGGACCGCGTACTGCGCGACGACGCGCGCCCCCATGCGCCCGACGTCCGCGTTGACCTTGCGGATCCAGCCGGGACGCTCGCGGAGCACCTTGCGACCGGACTCCGACAGCGTGCTCAGCATGACGTACACACTCACGGCGGGTCCTCCTTCGATACGCGTGGCCGCGAGAACGCGCGCCAGTATAGCACGCGATTTTCGACGATCGGCGGCGCCGCGGGACGTGCAGCGCGGACCCCTACCCCGTGCAGGTCGTTTCAGAAACCGTGCAGCGCGCCAGACGCGCGCGACGTCGGAACGGGCCGTTCCGGCGTGGCACGCGCTTTGCGCTGGGTCCACGGCATGGTGGGTCCGCGCCGCGTCTCCGTGGCCCTCGTCGCGCTCCTGATGCTCGGCGGCTGCGCCACCTCCACGCGCACGGCACAGATGGGCCCGCTGAGCACGGGACCGCTGGTGACGCTGATCGTGACCGACGATCGCGCGGTGGTCGAGCGCGAGTGCCGCGACGTCCCCGCGCTCGGCCCGATCCTGGGCTGCTCCATCTGGCGCACCGTCCAGCCCGACGGCCGCACGGACGTGAAGATGATGAAGGTGGTGCGCTATACCGACGCGCTGCCCTCGGCCCTCGCCCTCGAGATCGACGCCCACGAGCTCTGCCACGTGGTCGCCGCCCTCCAGCCGATCGACGATCCCTGCCACGTCGGCAACGGCGGCGTCGTCAAATCCGGCGCCCCCAACATCCGCGGCATGACCCGCTAGCGAAGCCGCGCGCCTCCGAACGCCAGACTCTGCCGCGGCGCTTCCGAACGCCAGGCGCTGCCGCGGCGCTTCCGAGCGCCAGCCCTCCGCCGTGGCCGCTTCCGAGCGCCAGGCGTCCGAGGAGCGCCCCGGCTTCGCCGGGGCGCTTCCGAGCGTTGGGGGGGTTTGGGGGGCCATCTCGTGGCCCCCCATTTATACAGGCGCGCGCTCGTCCGAGGGCTTCAGGAACAGATAGACGCTGGTGAAGTCGCGCCGACCGAGGCCGTGCGACGACGCCAATCGCAGAACTTGCTGGGCCGCGGGTGCGACGACGACCGGCACGCGCAGCTCACGCGCGGCATTCACGGCCAGCCCCAGGTCCTTCGCCATCAAGTCCGTCATGAACCCCGGCGCGTAGTCGTTCGAGGAGGCCGACTTCGCCACGATCCCCGGCACCGGATGCATGAACTGCATCACCCACGTGTTGCCGGACGATTTCGAGATGACGTCGGTCAGGATCGCGGGGTCGACGCCGAAGCCCTCGGCGATCCGGAAGGCTTCGGACACCGCCACCGCCGAGACACCCGCAATCAGGTTGTTGCAGAGCTTGGCGACCTCGCCGCTGCCGACGACGCCGACGTGGATGACGTTGGCGCCCATCGCCGCCAGCGCCGGCCGTGCCTCCTCGACGTCGCGCGCCTCACCGCCGACCATGATGGCCAGCGTGCCCTCCTCCGCGCGAGGCACGCCGCCCGAGACCGGCGCGTCGATGAAGCGGACGCCCTTCGCGCCGAGCGCCTGCGCCACGCGGCGCGAGACCGCGGGATCGACCGTGGACATGTCCACGCAGAGCCGGCCTGCGGTGAGGCCTTCGGCGATCCCGTTCTTGCCGAGGTAGGCGGTCTCGATGTGCGAGGACGAGGGCAGCATCGTGATGACGAGATCACTGCGCCGCGCGGCGTCCGCGGCCGACTCGGCGCGCGTCGCGCCGCGCTTTTCGGCGTTCGCGAGGGCCACCGGCACCACGTCGTAGGCGATGACGCCGAACCCCTTCTTGACGAGGTTGGCGAGCATCGGCGCGCCCATCGTTCCCGTTCCCACGAATCCAACGTTCATGCTGACTCTCCTTGTGCCGGCCGAAGGGTGTCAGGCATGATCACGGTCCATGTTCGCGACGTCAAGTCCCGCGCGGCTGCGTGGCCTCGGCCTCATCGCGCTCGCCGCCGTCTCCTGGGGCACCACCGGTTCGGTCACGGCGCTCCTCGTGGCCCGCGCGGAGGCCACCCCGCTCGTCGTCGGCGCAGCGCGCGTGCTGGTGGCGGCCGTGCTCTTGCTCGCGGCGGCGGGCGTGTCGCGCCGGAGGCGCGGCGCAGTGGCGGGCGGGCTGTGGCCCGCGCCCGGCGACGCGTGGCGCTGCCTGGCCCTCGGCGCGTGCATGGCCGTCTTCCAGGCCATGTACTTCACCGCGGTGACGCGCGCGGGAATCGCCGTGACCGCGCTGGTGGCGATCTGCTCGGCGCCGATCATGATTGCCGCGCTCGCGGCTGTGCTGCTCGGCGAGCGTCCGACGCCGCGTCTGGCCCTGGCGCTCGGGCTCGGCGTGGCCGGGACCGCGCTACTGGTGGCCGCCCCAGTCGCCGGCACGGCCGCGCCGCGTCCGCTCAGCGGCGTGGTGTTGGCGCTCGGCGCGGGGCTCGCCTACGCGCTCTACGTCGTGCTCGCGAAGGCCGCGCTCGCCCGGACGGCGCCGCTGCCGTTGGCCGCGCTCACCTTCGTTGTCGCCGCGGTGCTTCTGGCGCCGGCGCTGGCGACGCCCGGGGCGGCGCGACAGCTGGCGCTGGGATGGCCGGGGCTGCTCTATCTCGGTGCGCTGACGACGGCCGGCGCGTACGCGGTCTACATGGCGGGACTACGGCACGTCACGGCGGCCGCGGCCGGCGTGGCCTCGCTGCTCGAGCCGCTCACGGCGACGCTCCTCGGCGTGATGGTTTTCGGCGAGCAGCTGGGCGTCGCGGGGTGGGCGGGTGCACTGCTGCTGCTCGGCGCGCTCGTGCTGTTGGCGCTGGCCGAGCGGCGCTGATACCGCTTGGCTTGCCGAAGGGGCTCAGGGCATCGTGACCGTCGTCGAGTCCCCGTTGCTCGAGATCGCGAACGTGCCGCTGACCGAGTCCGAGGTGTAGACATACGCCGTCCAGCCCGACGGTACCGGCGGCACCAACGCCAAGAACGGTCCAGCCGTCTGGCCCGAGCTGTTCGTCACCACGCCCGTGAGATCCGTGAGCCCGGCGGGCAGGACGTTCATGTGCGCCGAGTAGATCACGACCGCCGACGAGATTGCCCGCATGTCGCCCTGGGCCTTCGCGATCCGCGCCTTTTGTTGCACGTTGGCGTAGAGCGGTATCGCGATCGCCGCGAGGATTCCGATGATGGCCACCACTATCAGCAGCTCGATGAGTGTGAATCCGGCCTGTCCCCGTCGCACGTTCGGTCCCCTTTCTCGGCTCGCTCGCCTCGTTTGCGCGACCGTGTCGTGAAATATGCAGTGGTGGTGCCACGGCTAAAAAGCGCTCTCAATCGCAAGCTTACGACGGAATCCCGCCAGACGACCGACAAAACGTGACGTCGCAATATGTCAGAGGCTGACGAAAACCGTCAGTCGTGGCCCGTCCGGATGGGACGGCTCACCGCCCGGCTGAAGGTGCAATTTGGAATGACCGCCGAGTGCTTGCCCGACCCGCCCGCGATCACGACGTAGACATCCTCCGGCGACGGCACCTGCGGCATGAGCGCCGCCGGATCGGCCACCGCGTTCATCCAGCCCGGCCAGTCGTGCATCCCCCACATACCGCCGAGCCTCAGGTGTCCGAGCGACAGACGCGCGTGCTCGTAGACGAAGCGCTGCACGTCGGCGCGCGTGAAGCCGTCGTCGGCAACCGTCTTCGCGTGCTCCGGTCCCAGGACCACGAGCAGCTGACTCTGCGAGAAATACCAGCCGACGTTGCTGCCGAGCGAGACGGCGGTGTCGCAGAGGGTGGTGAGGATTCCGGAGGCCGTCGTCGAGACGTGATCGTTCACGTTGTGCGGCGGCTCGCCGCCGTAGACGGTCACCGTGTCGCCGGTGGCCATCGGCCCCCACGGCGACGCCGCCTCGTTCTCCGCGATGCAGTACGAGAACTTGGCGGGACTGCCCTGCGTGGCCATGTCGTAGCGGCCCGGCCACGCGCCGCCGACATTCAAGAGGATGAGGCGGACCGCGCGGCCGATGGTGGCGTTGGCGCGGAAGCCGGGGCCGAAGCAGCCGCTGCCGCCGTGCATACCGAGCTCGCGGCCGTACGGACCGTTGACGACGAGCAGCGGCGCCACGGGATGCGTCGTCGCCTGCACGCCGTAGAGGTTGAACGCGCGGTCGAGCATCGCTTCGACCGCCGCCACGACGATCGGGAACGCGCGCGGCTCACAGCCCGCCATGACCGCGTTGACGGCCAGCTTCTCGAGCGTCACCTGCCGCCAGAGCGGCGGCATCATGCCGAGGCTCTGGCCGCCGTCGCGACCGCCGAGCATGGCCGTCACGCGCTCCTCGGTCGGCGCGATGATCGGCAAGCCGTCGGCCCAGTTCCGTTGCGTGAACGCCTCGAGGACGGCGATCGGATCATCGGCGACCGTCATCGGATCGGTTGACTCGGCGTGCGGAGCCCGGGCCGTCTCGCTCAGGCCACCCACGGCCTGAGCCGGCCTCGCGGACCCCGCGACAATCGCGTTCAGCTGCTCGAAGGCCTGTTGGGCGCGGCGGGCGATGGCCTCGGGGCGCTCACCGCCGAGCGGGTGCTCGACGACCAGCAGCGGCAGCGCGGAGACCCCTTGGGCGCCCATCTCGCTGACGGCGAGTCCCTGGAAGGCCGTCGTCCCGATGAGCCCGGCCGGCGTGCCCCGCTTCGCCAGCGCGATCGTGTCGTGGAGACTCCACGACGTGCACGACCCTCAGTCGGCGGAGCCGGCGAAGACGACGTCACACGCCTTCGCCAGCTCCTCGATCAGCTCCGGGGACGCCGGCGTGGACGCGTTGGCTTTCTTGCGATGCACGACGGCGG
>Ga0137403_10010457_pt1 | contig 10276 bp, 4 predicted proteins | sample CZOMad2_1_16fung_FD_122057 | JGI IMG/M metagenome (GOLD analysis project Ga0137403, IMG submission 122057) | Vadose zone soil fungal communities from Angelo Coast Range Reserve, California, USA - CZOMad2_1_16fungal (Hybrid Assembly) | ecosystem: Environmental > Terrestrial > Soil > Vadose zone... | reverse complement strand
AGGCGCCGCTCCCGAGGTTGGCCGCCGTCCCCAGGACCGTGCTCGGCGGGTCGGGCCAGGAGAGGGCGATACGCAGCTGTCCGTTCTCGATGAAGCGCGTTCCGCCCAGGACGACCGTGTTGACGCCGTCCACGACGAACGATTTCTCGGTCAGGATATTCGTCGAGTTGTTGATCGGCGCCTCGCCCGTCCCCAGCATGTCGTAGACGAGGAGACCGGCCGCCGGATACTCGATGGTGTCAGGCGAGCCGATGCCGCGCGTCGAAGGGTAGTTCGTGATCGGCAGGACCTGGTCCAGGACCGGCCGCCCGTACCCCTGTGTGTTGTTGCCCATGACGCCGACCGGGACGCCTGACACGCTGCCGAGGTCGGCCCCTCGGCTGTTGGCGATCACCTTGTCGGTGGCCGTGGCCTGCTGGCTGTTCGAGATGGACTCCTGGTCGAGGCTGTTGGCGCTCGCCACCAGGGCGGCGCGCACCAGGCTGCCGGACACCCTGGGCATGCGGTCGCCCGCCTGCCGCGTCGCCGTCGGGTAGAAGCCCTGCGCGAAGTAGTCGCGGACCACGGCACCGGCCGCCGTCGCGAATCCCGCCGAGAACGAGGTCCCCCAGTTCCCGTCGTCGATCTCGTTCTCGACCGGGGCCACGTTGTCGTTGTCATGGCTGCGGTTGGTCGCCGCCGCCTGGAACAGCGGGTAGGCGAACACGCCCGTGCCGTCGATACCCACCGTCATCAGAAGGGGTGCCGTGCGCAGCGACGCAGCGGTGGCCGGGCCGTGCGAGGTGATGTTGTAGTCGTTCTCCTCCTGGTTGAGGGTGCCGTTCACCGTCCAGATGTCGGAGAAGGTGGCGCCGACCGTGACGCTGTTCTTGGCGGTCGCCGGCGGCGGGATCTGCATAGCCCGGGGCTTGTTGGGATCGTCGTCGAGGGCCGTGCCGTCGAACATGTCGGGCCAGATGAGGTTGGTGTTCGGATCACCCGGGTCGGTGCCCTGGCTTCCAACCGGGCTGAACACCATGTAGTCCCGGTTGTTCACCAGGAAGGTGTCGATCTGCTGCGCCTCCAGGCTGTACATCCCGTTCTCGGTGTTGTTCAGGGCGTTGTCCCAGTTCGGCACGCCGAACGGCAGGACCTGCAGGTGGACCTCCTCGCCGCCGCCCGTCACTCCGGCGCACGCTCCGGTGCCGCCGCTCTTCGGGCAGATCGCCGCGTTCAGGCGGTCCAGCAGATTGCCGGGGTTCACGTTGCCGCCGACCTCGACGAGCTCGGTCGCGATGCAGCGGCTGGGGAGCGCCGCGTCCTGCATGATGATGCGCGCGCCCCGCGCCAGGGCGTCCAGGCTGATGTTCTGCAGCGGCACGCCGTCCGCCGGGTCCACTGCCTTGGAGTAGCTCAGTCCGAAGTCGCCCGGCGCGCCTGCGATGATGCCGGCCACGACGTTACCGTGCGTGTTGGCCCCCGAGAGCAGGGAGTCGCACGACGTCCCGTTGTCCTCGACGTTCTGGATCGCGTGCACCTTGCGATGGGCCGGACCGATCCCGTGCGTCAGGTCGCTGACCTGCGTCAGCGTCTGCGAAAAGTGCACGGCATCGGTCGAGATACCGTTGTCGGTCACCGCCACGATCTGCGGGGGAACCGCGGCGGTATCGTTGTTGTATTTCTGCAGCGTGCACACGCCCCCCGGCGCCGGACCGGTGCAGGTGCCGGCGCCTGCCCCCGTGCAGCAGGCCGTAGGGTTTCCTGCCGCAACGCACTGGGTGTTGGTGGTGCAGTCGTTGTTGGTCGCGCAGGTCCTGGCCGGGGCCTGCGTGCACAGCAGCGCGCCGCTGCCGCCGCCGTCGATCCCGATATCCTGGAACGGCCGCGAGATGTTGTAGCTCTCCTCCGTGTTGCCGATCATGATGATCGTCGGTACCTCGGAGTTGGTCAGGATGAACTCCGGCACCTCGGTGGCGAATTCGACGGCGTCGTCCCCCGCCAGTTTCGCAAGGTCGGCCCGGGACACCTTCACCCGCAGCAGGTGCCCGTCCATGCTGTAGTCGCTGACGTTCGCATCACCCACCAGATGCGCCAGGCGACCCTTGGCCTCCTGGGCGTCCTCTCCGTTCCACAGCTTCACCTGCAGGTCCAGGACGGTGCTCTTGGCACGGCTCGCCTGGATCAGGGGCATCTGCCCGATCGCGGGATCGAGCTTGAACGCCGCGCGATACGCCGCCGTCCCCTCGACGAACGACTGCGCGGCGAGGCGCGCCAGCTGCCCCGCCGTTCCCTTCACCAGGATGCCGCGGTCCGGGACCTGTCCCAGGATGCGGCCGTAGCGGCCCACCTCGGAGGCGATCTGGCCGTAGCCCCGGCTCTTCACGGATGCCTCGTCGATCTGGATGATGTTCACGCCGTCCTGCAGGCTGCCCTTGGGATGGTTCCGGAATCCCGGTCCCGCGCCCTTGAATTCGGCCGGCAGCCGGTCGAGCACCGCGGACGGGTTCTTCAGATCGAGATAGCCGACGGTCGTGGCGACGAGACCGCGCGCGTTGCCTCGCGGGTCCGCCTTGAAATCGCGACCGAACGGCGTCAAGCCGCCCGGACGGGGTTGGGCCGTCATGCGGGGATGCATGCGGAACCATCTCTGGGTCGCCGCGGCATCCGCCTGTGATGCGGCACTTTGCGACTGCACCTGGTGCCCGTCGCGGCTCGCCCAGTTGATGGCGGCCGGGACGATAAGCAGCAGCGAGAGGCACACGCCCGCGACGACGACGCCACGGATCCCGTTACGGAACGTACTGCAGTTCATCGAAAACCTCCCGAAATGGGAAGAGGCGCCCGGCAGGTCACGGTGGCGCCTGTTCAACGAAGACAGCTTTGAGTCCTCATCCGATAGCAGAAAGACTTGCCCCCGAACCTTCTTCTGTCCGCCGTTCCCGGGCGACGGCTGCCTCTGCCGGAACCGGCAATAATCCAGAGTTGGCCTATCTGATACGGTGCGAGGGTGGGGTTGTCAACTTGATTTTTGAGCGATGAGAAACGGTTTTACGATGAGAAATGCGCTTACAGCAATCGGACAACTTCCTGAGCAATCAATCTTTTCTCTCGAATGACTATGGGGCATTGTCATAACGCCAATGCGCCAGGAGGGGAGGACAGGACCGTGCGGCGGACGGTGACTCAGCGACCGTTGCTGCGGACGTAGGCCGTCGTCAGGGCCGCCTCGCGGAGTCTCTCGGAATCGACCTCGAGACGCCGCACCCGCTCGCGCAGCTGCCCGGCGCGGACCCCGTCCACGACGCCCTTGAGGTTGACGCGGATCGTGAGAATGCCGCCCCGCAGGCCGGCGTAGGCCAGGAGAGCCGCCGTGCCTACGTCGCTGACGACGTTGACGTTCCCCTTGCTCGCCAGCTCGGCGGCCATCTCCAGGAGCGCGGCGCAGGCGTCGGCGGTGGCGAGCGGGGTCTCGATGGCGAACAGGTTCGCCCGCGCGAGCGCCTCGGAACGGGCCCGCTTCTCGGCGTCGGTAGCCTTCGGCAGGCGCAGGGCGCGCACCACCTCGTCGTACGCCTGGGCGTCCCGGTCGACCAGAGCCAGGAGATCCCGGCGCAGCCCCTCGGACCGCGCGCGGATCTCCCGCACGGCCTCGTCGTGCGCCCGGTAAGCCTCCCGCCCGATCGTCAGATCGCACGTCATCTGGACGAGGGCGGCCGCCATCGCTCCCGCCTGGGCCGAGGCGCTGCCGCCACCCGGCGTCGGCGTCGCGGCGGCGAGCGCCTCCGTGAACTGCTCCAGCGTCATTCTGGACAACATCGCTCCGTCTCCTCGCAACCGATGCACCAGACGCGCGAGCCACCTGGCCAGTGCCCGACCCGCCGTCGGCATGGAAATTTACGGTCCTGTCCCCGGGCTGTCAAGGTCGGAATCCGCCGGAAGTCTTGTCCATCGCGGCGTTCCCGGCAGGGGTGCCCGTCGCTCCGCCCGCGATCGCGCCGTCCTCGACCACCACCCGCCCGTTCTTCACGACGGTGCGGCAGTGGTTCACCCCGAAATGGTAGACCAGATGGAGGTGGTTAGGGACATCCAGAACCTGCGCGTCGGCCGTCTTCCCGACCTCCAGGCTCCCGGCTGTCTGCGCCAGTCCAAGAGCGTAGGCCGCGTTCAGCGTCGCCGCCACGATCGCCTCGGCCGCCGACAGACCGAAGTTCAGACAGGCGAGCGGCAGGATCGCCGGCATCGCTTCCGTCGGGCAGGTCCCCGGGTTGAAATCGGTCGCCACCGCCACCGGCACCTGGGCATCCACCAGCCTGCGGCCGAGACCCGAGCCGGGCACGCGCAGGAAGAAGGCGGCGCCGGGGAGGAGGACGGCCGCGGTGGGCGAGCCCGCGAGGGCGCGGATCCCCGCCTCGCCCGTGTGCTCGAGGTGGTCGGCGGAGGCGGCCCGAAGACGCGCCGCCAGGTGGGCCCCGCCCGAATCGGACAGCTGGTCGGCATGCACCCGCAGACCGAGCCCGCACTTCGCCGCAGCCGTGAGGATCGCCTCCGCTTCCCCGGGGGTGAAGGCGATCTCCTCGACGAAGACGTCGCAGAAGCGGGCGAGGCTCTGACGCGCCACCTCGGGGATCATCCGATCGATGATCTCGCGCACGTAGGCGTCGCGGTCGCTCCTGTACTCCTTCGGCACCGCGTGGGCCCCCAGGAACGTCGGCACGATATCGACCGGGTGGATGCCGTCGAGCGCCTTCAGCACCCGCAGCTGCTTGAGCTCGTCGTCCAGCGTCAGGCCGTAGCCGCTCTTGGCTTCGACCGTGGTCGTGCCGTGCAGGAGCATGCGGTTCAGGCGTGTCTTTCCGAGATCGACGAGAGCATCGTACGAAGTCCGCCGCGTGGCCTCGACGGTGGACAGGATTCCGCCCCCCTGCGCCGCGATCGCCTCGTAGCGCGCGCCCTGCAGACGCAGCGAGAACTCGCGCTCGCGGCTGCCGGCGAACGGCAGGTGGGTATGCGGATCGACGAAGCCCGGCAGGACGGTGCGGCCGGTTGCGTCGATCTCGACGCCGCTCCTCTCGAGCCGGACCTGGCGCCGGTAATCGCGCTCGTCCCCCACGAACACGACGACTCCGTCGCGGGACGCGACGCAGCCGTGCTCGACGATTCCGAGGTCCCCCTGGGCGGCGCCCCGCCTTGGGGCGCCCCCGCTCACGGTCACGAGCTCGTTGGCGTCGACGATGGCCAGATCGGCTTCTATCAGCGGGCTTCTCCGGCGGGCGGCTTCTTCATGAACCGCAGTCGATCCTCGACCTCCTCTTCCTTCTTGTGCATGTCGAGGAGTCGCAGATGCTGCTCGACGGCGGAGCGGACGCGCTGCTCGAAGGCGTCGCGCTCGACGCGCAGATTCTGGATCATCCCTTCGATCTGGCCCGCCTTGCGCGCCGCCTGGTCGAGGAGCTGCCCGCCCCTGATCTCGGCTTCCTTGATGATGAGCTGCGCCTCCTTGCGGGCCTCCTCCTTCATGTCCTCGGCCAGCTTCTGGGCGGTCACGAGGGTGTCCTTCAGGATCCGCTCGCGCTCCTTGTAGTCGGCGATGCCGGCCTTGATGTCCTCCATGATCAGGCTTTCGGTGATCTCCAGGTCGATGCCCGTCGGCTTGTCGCCGTCGACGACGGCCAGCTTCAGGGTGTCGACGAAATCGCGCTGCCGGAGCTGGATCGGCGACACGTTCACCGCGATCGGCGGGGCCGCGAGGCCGAGCCCCACGAAGCGCCGATAATCCAGCGACGCTTTCTTCAGCGCCCACAATCCCACCGGGAGGATCAGCCCGGTCTCCTCCATCAGGGGGATGAACTGCAGCGGTGGCACCAGGCCCGTCTCCGGGCTCTGCCAGCGGATCAGGGCTTCCAGCCCGACGATGCGCCCGGTCATGGAATCCACCTTGGGCTGGTAGTGCAGGACGAACTCGTCGCGGTCGAGCGCGACGCGAAGCTTGTTCTCGAGCGCCACGTTTTCGGCGATGCGCTCGCTCATGTGCCTCGCGTAGAACACGTAGCGCTCGCCCGACTGGGCTTTCTTGAGCGCGGCCTCGGCGTTGCGGAACAGCGACTCGGCGTCGGTCGCGTCCTCCGGGAACAGGGCGACGCCCGCCAGGGTGGAAATCCGGATGTCGGCGGCGCCGACCGCGTAGGCGGCACCGTCGACGCGCTGCTGGGCGAGCTCGCCGTTCCGGACCAGGGTCTCGAGGTTGGGAACGTGGGGAACGACCACCGCGAAATGGTCGGCGCCAACGCGGGCGACGCGGTTCGGATCCTTGGTAATCTCCAGCAGCCGCGCGGCCACCTGCTTGAGGAGCGCGTCTCCCGCCTGCCGGCCGAACACGTCGTTGATGGTCTTGAACCGCTCGATGTTGACGATGACGAGCGCCAGCTGCTGGTTCTCGCTGCGCGCCGTGCCCAGGTACTGCGCCAGCCGCTCGAGGAACAGCGTGCGGTTGGCGATGCCGGTGAGGGAATCGTAGTAGGCCAGGTAGCGGACCTTCTCCTCCTTCGCGAGGTGGTCGAGCGCGAAGGAGATGTCGCCCGCCAGCTCGAGCAGCAGACGCATCTCCTCCTCGTCGAAGAAGCCGGCGTCCGCGGCGTACAGGGAGATCGCGCCGACCGCCTTGTCGCCGACCACCAGCGGAATCACCGCCAGGGAATTGATCCCGCGCTCCTCGAGCGCTTCCTTCATGAGGATCTGCGGGTCGGATTTCACGTCGTTGGACACGACCGGCCGCATCTCCGCCACCGCGCGTCCCGCGAGCCCGCGCCCGCCGCGCTTCACTTCGATGACCTCCGCCGGCGCGCCGTCGAGGTAGTCGCGCACGTCGCCCGCCCAGGCGGCGGGCTCCACCCGCGTTCCTTCCGCGTTCAGCAGGCCGATCCAGGCCATGCTGAACTCCCCGGCCTCGACCGCCACGCGGCAGGCCTCGGCGAACAGCTCGTCGCGGTCGGTGATGCGCACGATGGCGCCGTTGATGGCGGAGAGCACCGCGTACACTCGCGTCAGGCCGCGGATCCTCGCCTCGGCGTGCTTTCTCTGCGTGATGTCGCGCGCGGTGGCGACGATGATGTCTCCCTCGGGCGAGGGAACCACGCGGCGGAACGACTCTACGGCAAAGGTCGAGCCGTCCCTGCGGCGGTAGATGCCCTCGACGTCGGAGGGCGCCCGGTCGCCGTCCATCAGCTGCTCGTAGCCACGGCCGAGCTCCAGGCCGGCGATGCTGAAGACCTCGGCCGGGCTCATCCCCAGCAGCTCCTCGCGCGTGTAGCCGAGCGCCCTGCAGGTGGCGTCGTTGACGTCGACGTAGCGCATTCTCCGCGGGTCGATGAGGGTGACCAGGTCCGCCGAGGCGTCGACCGCGGCGCGGAATTGCCGCAGCTCGTTCGCGATTTTTGTTCGCGCCTGGTCCTCCTTCTTCAGCCGCAGGATCCAGGCGGTCATGGCGCCGAGCAGGATCAGGGCGATGGTGAGGGCGGCGTAGAAGACGAACGAGGTGACCTCCTCTTTGAGGAGGAATACGACCCGCTTCGGCTCCCACTTGCGGCGGATGTCGTCGAGGGTTCCGTCCTGCCTGAGCTTGTCCAGCCCCCGGTTGATCTCCTCTAGCAGCGCGGTCTTTCCCTTGGGCACGGCGATGCCGCCGTCGAGCGTCGCGAACGGCGGCCCGGCGAGGGCCACGCCCTGGATGCGGCTCTTGCTGACGACGTAGCCCGCCACCCAGGTGTCGGCGGCGAGGGCGTCCAGCTTCCCCTCGCGCAGCAGCTCGAAGCCCTGCGCGTAGTTGGCGATCAGGACCAGCTCGATGCCGGGCTTCGCGCCGAGCAGGGTCCTGGGAAGGCCCCCGGAGGTCACGCCGACGCGCCTGCCGCGGAGATCCTCCACGCCGTGGATCGCCAGCTGTCGCTCGGTGACGAACAGCGCGAACGAATGGGTGATCGTCGGCGCCGCGAAATCCCAGGAGGCCTTGCGCTCCTCGGTGATGCTCATGCCGGTGAGCAGCTCCGCGTCGCCCGCCTGGACGCGCTTCTGCGCGGCGTCCCAGGACGTGAGCTCGATCTGCAGATCCCAGCCGAGGATTTCGCCGAGCGCCCGGATGACGTCGATGTCGAAGCCCTTGGCGATCCCGTCTTCGAGGTAGGTGATCGGGGCGTAGTCCCGGTCCCCGGCGAGGCGGATCGGCGGCGCCGCGGCGGCGGACGCCAGGACGCCGGCGAGAACACCCGCCGCGACGGCCCGTATCGCGTTCAGTTCCCGGCGCCGCACGTCGCGTTCACGCTCATCGGATGTATAACGGCACGCATGATCCATTCCAGCATACTCTCTGTGGGAACGAGGGAGCGGGAGGGTGTGTAAGGTTTCCCCGATTGTCACTGTCAGGATCGCCGGGGTACGATGCCGGCACGACTGAACGGGGAGGGGTCCCATGAAGCGGATGCCGTGGCTGGGCTGTGTCTTCGCCTGCGCGTCCGCGCTCGCCCAGGCCCCGGACCTGGTCCTCGTCAACGGCAGGATCGCGACCCTCGACGCGAAAGCGTCGGTCGCCGAGGCGCTCGCGATCCGCGGCGAGCGCATCGTCGCGGTCGGCAGCTTCGCGAAAGTGAAACCGCTGATCGCGAAGAGCACCCGCGTGATCGACCTGCACGGCCGCACGGTGATCCCGGGCCTCATCGACTCGCACATGCACGCCATCCGCGCGGCGCTCTCTTTTTCCACCGAGGTGAACTGGATCGGGACGAGGAGCATCGCGGAAGCGCTCGCAAGACTTCGCGACGCCGCGAAAGTCAGAAAGCCCAACGACTGGCTGATCGTCGCCGGCGGCTGGACGCCGGAGCAGTTCGCCGAGAAGCGCGCGCCCACGCAAGCCGAGCTGGCGGAAGCCGGCGGCGACCACCCTGTATACATCCAGCTTTTCTACCGCTGGGCGATGCTCAACCCGAAGGGTTTCGAGCAGCTCGGCATCAAGGAAGACAAGGACGTCCCGCCCGCGGGGAAGCTCGAGCGGGACGCGAGCGGAACGCTCACCGGCGGCATCGGCGGCAATACGCCGACCATCACCGGCCTCTTCGCGCGCCTGCCCAAGCCGACCTTCGACGAGCAGGTCGCGGGCACGAAAGCCTTCTTGAAAGAGCTCAATCGCCTCGGCCTCACCGGCGTCATCGATCCGGGCGGTTTCGGCATGGCCCCGCCCGATTACCAGGCGCTGTTCAGGATCTGGAAGGACGGCGACCTTTCTCTTCGCGTCGCCTACACCATCTTCGCTCAGGGGCGTGGGAAGGAGCTGGAGGACTACAAAAATTTAACCCAGCTCCTTCCCATGGGCTTCGGCGACGAGTGGCTGCGATTCAACGGCATCGGCGAGAACGTCGCCTGGGGCGTGTACAACAACGACAACCCCTCCGAACCCGCGCGGCAACAGTTCTACGACATCTGCAAATGGGCGGCGTCGCAGCGCCTGTCGCTCAACATACATTGGCACAACGACAGCTCCGTCGGCCTCGTCCTCGACACCTTCGAGCGCGTCAACCAGGCACATTCGATCAAGGACCTCCGCTGGACCCTGGTCCACCTGGAAGACGCCTCCGAAGCCACCCTCAAGCGAATGAAAGCGCTGGGCATAGGCTGGGCGCTGCAGGACGCCGGCTACTTCGAAGGCGAGCAGCAACTCAAGGAAAAAGGCGCCGAAGCCATGAAACGCATCCCGCGCATCAACAGCGCCCTCTACCTCGGCGTCCACCTCGGCGCCGGCACCGACGCCCACCGCGTCATGACCTACAATCCCTGGGTCGCGCTGCGGTGGATGCTCGATGGAAAGACCGTCGGCGGGACTGCATGGCGCGTGCCGGAAGAAACACCGACGCGTGTCAACGCCCTGCGGATGTACACGCAAGGCAGCGCGTGGTTCGCCTTCGCGGAAAAAGAGCGCGGGTCGCTGGAAGTCGGGAAGCTCGCGGACCTCGCGGTGCTATCGAAGGATTACTTCGAAGTGCCGGTGGAAGAGATCGGGGAGATCGAGGCGGTGATGACGGTGGTGGCTGGGAAGATAGTGTATGAGAAACCTTGATGTCCCCCGGTCGGGGAGTCAGACCGCGCAACGTCTCCTATCGACCCGAAGCGGACATTTCGCCAAAGGATCGCCTACCCGTTACCGCCTAGTCAACGCGGTTTCGCCCTCCAGGATTTTGTCGCGCATCCATCGTTGCGCGGGATCGTGATGCGTGCGCTCGTGCCACATTATGTGCGGCTCGATAGGTACCCGCAC
>Ga0137403_10010456_pt1 | contig 10276 bp, 11 predicted proteins | sample CZOMad2_1_16fung_FD_122057 | JGI IMG/M metagenome (GOLD analysis project Ga0137403, IMG submission 122057) | Vadose zone soil fungal communities from Angelo Coast Range Reserve, California, USA - CZOMad2_1_16fungal (Hybrid Assembly) | ecosystem: Environmental > Terrestrial > Soil > Vadose zone... | reverse complement strand
AGGATTCAGAATAACTTTCTTCGCACACCACTCCTACTATTCATGCTGAGTTGCCTACCCCTCGTCGCAAGCGCTCAGGGTGTGGACATCAACGACACACGTTTGCTCTCCCAGCCGGCGATCAGCAAGGATCATGTAGCGTTCATCTACGCCGGTGACTTGTGGGTGGCCGGCCTCGACGGCAAAAACGTCAAGCGATTGACCGCCGACGAAGGCCAGTAGACCACCCCGGCCTTCTCACCCGACGGGTCGTTGATAGCCTTTACCGCCCAGTACGACGGCAACCGGGTCCGCCGATGTGAAGTGGTGGAGCAGAGCCGTGACGTGATCGGCCAGGTCCTTGGCGCAGCCGTCCACCAGCTTGGCCGCCACCCCGTCGCCTCCGCCAGCCACTTCCCCCACCGTTGCCGCCAAACCCACCACGGCCGATCGATCAGCCGACAGCGCCACGCCGCGAGCTTGCGCAGGTGATGGAGCAACAAAGTTGTTTCGCCGGTGTAAACGGCGGATACTTCGATCCCGATTACGCGCCAATCGGGTTGTTGATTGTCGACGGAAAAATGATTGCGCCGCTGCAAAGAGCCCGATTGCTTACCGGCGTTCTCACTGCATCAGCGCGCGGAGTGCAAATTCTGCGCACCCGGGAATTTTCGCGACAGCAAAAACTTAGCGCCGCTCTTCAATGCGGACCGTTCCTTATCGATCTTGGGCGACGTGTTCGCGGTCTGGAGGGGGTGCGCGAGGCGCGGAGAACCTTCGCCGCGGTTGGAGGATTAGATCGCGCGGCGCTCGGATTTTGCACCGAGGTGTCGCTGGCGGATTTGGCAAAGATTCTTGCGACCGTGCAGATCGCAGACGGCTTCAAAATCTCCCGTGCTCTCAATCTTGATGGCGGCTCGTCGAGTGCATTTTGGGTTAAGCGTGAAACTGGCAGTGAGTTTTCGATTCCGGAACAAAAGACAGTGCGTGATTTTGTCGCGGTGGGTGCTGCGAGGTAGCGGCGATTGACCAAAATCGCCTTTTAGCTCCATTCACACGACCGCGGACGGTTCAGGTGAACCACTCCTACCTTCTTTAGATGCGCACATTCGGTGGATTTGTATCAGGCGACGAATTTTTTTACGGCGAATTACGCGGCGACGAGGTACACGCACTGGCGCATCCGTATTGGATCGACGTCAAACCGACGGGCGAAGTGCGGAAACTCGCGGATGTAGATATCGATCTTCCGGTTGCATCATTAAAATTAATCGCCGTCGGATTGAATTACGCAGATCACATCGCGGAAATGAAGCGGACGCCGTTGGGTACCCCATTGATCTGGTTCAAAGCGCCGACGTCGCTCCTACCGCATAACGGCAGAATCGAGATCGCGTTTCCCGAGCATCAAACCGATTTTGAAGTCGAGCTGGCGATCGTAATCGGTGCGTCGGCGAAAAACGTGCCTACGAAACGCGCGCTCGATCACGTTTTCGGGTACACCATCGGGCTCGACATCAGCGACCGCGATTTGCAAAAGAGGGAAAAACAATTTGGTCGCTGTAAATCTTTTGATACTTACACGCCGGTTGGACCGTTCGTCTATTCTGATGTCGATGTTAGCGATCTGCCGATCGAGCTCCGGCAAAATGGGGAGGTGCGACAGCAAGCGCGCACAAGTCAGATGATCTATTCGGTCGCAGAAATCGTCTCATTCGCCAGTCGGGCGATGACTCTGATGCCAGGCGATGTGATTCTGACTGGAACACCTTCCGGTGTAGGAGCCATTCGCGCGGGCGATGAATTGGAAGCGAAGATCGGCGACTGGCCGCCACTGCGAAACCGCGTTACGGACGCCAGGTGCGACTAGTCCGGCGTGGAAACCGGCCGAATTTGGCGGACTTGCCTTACATCCCGCGAGTGCAGATAATGCGAATTACAGATACGGCTTTCGTAAAAGCGAAGTGTCGACCTGAGAAAGTGAAAAGTTTTGCTCGACTTGCATGTAAAACGTTTGCGATAACGGAAAACTCGTGCCGGAACCGAGCCGGTCAACAAATTCACCAAACCCTGCCTAAATTATGAAAACATTACTTAGTGCCTGCCTATGCTCACTCGCGCTTGCGTTGACTTCGCTCGCGCAATCTCCCCCGCCTCCCGCACCGCCACAAACATCTCCGCCCGGAGCTCCTCCTCCAGCTGTGAGTCCGGGGGCTCTGGCGAATCCCGCTGCGCCAGCACAGCTGCCGGCCGCAAACTTACCCCCAGGGGCGCCTGCCGCGCCGGCACCCCCGGGTGCAGCCACTTCGCCAGCCGCCCCAGGCGCGACGATTAGCGCTACGTTAAGCCCTGCACCGGCCACAGCTCAGAGCCCTTCGCCGACTGCCGAGAAACCCAGCGGCGGCGTGCTCGGCAGTAATTGGTTGATCGACCAGTTCCGCAAGGGCGGCCCCATTATGTGGCCGATTTTGATTGTGTCGATCGTCGGCCTCACGGTGGTGATCGAGCGAATCTTTTGGTGGGGCGGCCGCTGGTTTCGGCGGGATCCAAAGCGGATTGAGAAAGTGTTCACCGCGATTGAAAACGGCGATGTCGCCGAGGCCTCCAGGCTTTCCCGCGGATCACGCGATCCGGTTTTGCGCATGATGTGGAATGGTCTCAATCATCAACACGCTTCGTTGCAAGGCGCATTGCAAGTCGCTGCTGGCATCGAGATCAAACGCGCTGGCCGCTTTCTTGTGGTCATGGACACACTGGTCACGCTGGCGCCGTTGCTTGGTCTATTGGGCACGATCACGGGTTTGATTCGTTCATTTAGCTTCCTTGGCAATGAAGAGCTGGCGGTGCAAGCAGTCACCGGCGGTATTGCAGAAGCGCTGATTGCCACTGCGTGTGGTCTCGGTATCGCCATCTTTGCGCTCGTGCCGTTTAACTTTTTCACTTCCAGAGTGTCTAACTTAGAGTTCGAACTGCAGACGGCAGCCACGAACTTGGAAGTGATGTTAGGAGCACAAGGCGCGGCGCGCGAGATGGAGATCGCTGGGGCACACCACGCTCCTGGGAAAGGCGCGTCAATCTAAAGGTATCCAATGTTCATAAGCTCGCCAATTCCCCGCAAGAAAGCGCGGATCGAGATCATCCCGTTGATCGACATCATGTTTTTTCTGCTGGCCAGCTTCATGATGGTGAGCTTGAGCCAGGTGCACATGAAGGGGATTAAAGTAAATCTGCCCAGAGGCAGCTCGGGCGAAACTCAGGCAAAGCGTGAGTACATCAGCGTGTCGGTTGATAAAAACGGCACTTACTTCTTCGACAAGGATGAAGTCACAGACACTGATCTGCTACAGCGCCTGGTAAAGGTGCATCAATCGTCACCTGAAGCGAAAGTGTTTGTGCGCGGTGATCGCGACACGGCTCACCTAAACGTTAGCCATTTGCTTGATATGCTCCGCTCGGCGGGATTCTACAAAATCTCTTTTGAAATTACGAGCGAGGCGCTCAAGGCAGTCCCGGGGGGGGCCCAGGGTAATTTTTAGATATGGCTACAACGCCAGTAAAACCGTTACTTTTCCAGCCGGCCCCGCGTTGGCATTTGTGGACGGCTCTGGGCGGTGCAGTGGCAATTCACCTCACCGCGGTTGCATTTGCTCAAAGGCGCGAGGCAGCGCCGGTAGATATTCCTCCTGCTCCACCAACGGTCGTCGAGGCGACATTGGCGCCACCTGAGGCCACTCCGCCGCCGGAAGATATTCCGCTCCCCGAGCCTCCGCCGCCGCCAGAGATTAAGCCAGAGTTTGTCGAAGAAAGAACACCTCCACCGCGACCGCCACCAACGGCGCAACAAAAATTCACGCCAATCAAAGCCCAAGCGATGTCGATGGCCAAAGCGAAAGCCCTCGCCATAAACTCGCCACGTCCCGGGTATCCGTACGAGGCGCGTTCGAAGCGCATCACAGGCAGTGGAGTTTGCGTCGTGACGGTTGATGCAGCGAGCGGCAACGTCACCGGAGCTTCCATGACACAAAGTATTGGTAACCCGATACTGGATAACTCCGCCCTCAGTGCGTTTCGGCAGTGGCGATTTAGGCCTGGGACCGTTTCCCAGGTCAGAATTCCCATTACATTCACGATGACGGGCTCCTCGTATTAAATTCTATCAATCTAAGCTATGAGACTATCTTCGCCAGTTCCGCATAAACGAGCGCGCATCGAGATCATTCCATTGATCGATATCATGTTCTTTCTGCTTGCCAGCTTTATGATGGTGAGCTTGAGCCAAACCCACATGAAAGGTATTCGCGTCAATTTGCCGGCTGCGGTGGGGCCTCCGCCAAGCGGGGTAAAGGATTTTGTCTCCATAAAAGTGCTGGAAGGAAACGCTGTGTTCTTCGATAACCAGTACGTAGAAGATGGCCAAGTCCTCCCTCGCGTTTATCAACTCCACCGGGCCAATCCGGACATCAAAATCTCGATCAGTGCAGCTCCAATGGCCATGTATGGCGATGTGATTGGAGTTCTCGACAAAGTTCGGTCGGTCGGAATCACAAAAGTTGGGTATCAGATCAGAGCAGCTGCTGGCCCTGGCGCTCAGGCTCCGCCTGCCGGCGGTCCACCACCACCACCACCACCACCGAAGCCTTAATCGCTCGGCTTAATGGCGGTAAGTTTCGCGGCGAGGGCGCGAATCGCTTGCGCCCGGTGGCTGATTCCATTCTTCAATTCGACAGGCAACTCAGCAAAAGTGTGCCCAAATCCGTTCGGAACAAAAATCGGATCGTAACCGAATCCGCGCGACCCGCGCGGTTGATCGACAATTGCGCCGTCGGCGATTCCTTCAAACGTGCCAAGCATCTGACCATTGCGTGCCAGTGCTAGGACACAACGAAATCGTGCCCGACGTTGATCGCGTTGCGCACCGATTCGCCCAAGCTCGCCCAGTAATCTGTCGATATTTTCCTTATCCGTTGCCTTGTCACCGGCATAACGCGCCGAATAAATTCCAGGCGCGCCGTCGAGAGCCGCTACCTCCAGTCCCGAATCATCTGCAATTACCAAGCCGGATAATTCCTTTGAGACCGCGATCGCCTTCAGCTTTGCATTCTCTTCGAAGGACTTTCCACTTTCCACTATTTCAGAAATCTCCGGATACGCTGTCAGATCGCGCAACTCGAACTTCGGCCCAAGAATCTGTTGAATCTCGCGTGTCTTATTTCGGTTGCGCGTGGCGACAATTAATTGCTGCATGTTTGACAGGATTTACACGATCAACTGCGTTACTTTCGGCAATTGTATTCCAACGCTTAACGATTCTGAGCATTCCTGTTCATTCTATCTAAGACTTCATGAGCGAGCGCCGAAAACCATATCCATTTGATCAGATCGAGCCAAAATGGCAGGCAATCTGGGAGGAGCAGCAGAATTTTCATGCTCCAAATCCCGGCGAGAAAAACTTCGATCCGGCCAAGGCGAAATTTTACATCCTCGATATGTTTCCCTATCCGAGCGGCGCAGGCTTGCACGTTGGACATCCCGAAGGCTACACCGCCACGGATATCGTCGCGCGGTACAAGAGAATGCGCGGATTTAATGTCTTGCATCCGATGGGCTGGGACGCGTTCGGTTTGCCGGCCGAGCAATACGCAATCAAAAGCGGCCAGCACCCTGCCGTGACCACCCGCGAGAACGTAGCCAAATTCAAATTGCAGCTGAAACGCATCGGTTTTTCTTACGATTGGCAACGAGAGATCAACACGACCGAGCCGCGGTATTTCAAGTGGACGCAGTGGATATTTCTTCAGATATACAATTCGTGGTTTAACCCGGAGACGAACAAGGCCGAGCCAATCTCGACTTATCGCGGAGAAAATCCTGACAGCGTTCGACTGGCCTATGTTGCCGATGTGCCGGTCAATTGGTGTCCGGAACTCGGTACTGTCCTGGCCAACGAAGAGGTGGTCGACGGAAAAAGCGAAATCGGCGGTTTTCCCGTCGTCCGACGACCGATGCGTCAATGGATGCTACGCATCACTGCTTATGCTGAGCGGCTGATCAAGGAACTCGATGATCTCGATTGGCCGGAAGGAATCAAATTACTTCAGCGAAACTGGATTGGTCGCAGCGAAGGCGCGGAAGTCGAATTCAGGCTCGACAAGGAACAAAAAATCCGCGTCTTCACTACTCGGCCGGACACACTTTACGGCGCGACTTACATGGTGCTGGCTCCGGAGCATTCATTTGTCGATCTAGTTGTCACCGAAGAACAGTGGCCGGCGGTTCGAGAGTATCGCGAGCGCGCCACGCGTAAAAGCGACTTGGAACGGACTGAGCTTGCGAAGGAGAAGACCGGTGTGTTCACCGGGGCCTATGCGGTCAATCCTGTAAACAATGAGAAGATTCCAATCTGGATCGCGGATTACGTTCTGCTCGGTTACGGAACCGGCGCAATCATGGGCGTGCCCGCCCATGACGAGCGAGATTTGGAATTCGCCCGCAAATTCAAGTTGTCGATCCTACCAGTTGTTCAAGCGGAGGGCAAAACATCCGAAGATTCGATCGGGTTTATTGGCGACGGCGTCGCGATTAACTCGCCGGTCATCAATGGCCTGCCTACCCAACTGGCGAAAAAGAAGATCATCGCATGGCTGGAGGAACATAATCATGGGAAAAGCGCGATCAGCTACAAACTGCGCGACTGGCTTTTTTCCCGTCAGCGTTATTGGGGCGAACCTCTCCCGATCGTTTGGGAGAATGACAAGTATCGCGCTCTCGACGAACGCGAGCTGCCGGTCGTTCCGCCACCGCTTGACGATTACAAACCGACCGGCACGGGCGAGCCGCCGCTGGCGAAAGCGAAAGAATGGGTGCGTTACTCGGGGAAGGCATTGCGCGAAACGAACACGATGCCGCAGTGGGCGGGCTCATGCTGGTATTACTTAAGGTTTTGCGATCCTCAGAATGACGAACGTTTCGTGGGTAAGGAAGCGGAACGTTACTGGATGAGTGGCGAGAAGCCCGGCGGTGTCGATCTTTACGTCGGCGGAACCGAACACGCGGTGTTGCATCTGCTTTACGCACGCTTCTGGCACAAGGTGCTCTTCGATCGTGGCTATTTGTCGAAGCCGGAGCCGTTCCAGCGCCTGGTGAATCAGGGAATTGTTCTTGGCGAAGACAATCAGAAAATGTCGAAGTCGCGCGGTAACATCGTCAATCCGGATGACGTAATCGACCAGTACGGCGCGGACGCATTTCGGTGCTACGAAATGTTTATGGGCCCGCTCGAGCAAATGAAACCGTGGAGCATGCGTGGCGTCGAAGGCGTGGCCCGTTTTCTCGCCCGCGCCTGGCGTCTGCTGATGGCCGAGAACCAGGCGGGCGAGTGGGAATTATCCGCCAAGCTCAAAAATATCGAACTAGACAGAGCGCAGCAGAAGGTTACGCATGCCACGATCAAGAAAGTGACCAACGACATCGAATCTCTCTCTTTCAATACCGCGATTTCGCAGATGATGGTTTTCGTGAACGCATTTACAAACGCGGAAACTATTCCTTTGTCGGCGATGCGAACGTTTCTCGTTTTGCTTAATCCGTTTGCTCCGCATGTCAGCTCTGAATTGTGGGAAAAACTGAATGCAAAGTTCAGAGACGTGCGTGGAGATATCACTCAGCAATCCTGGCCAAATTACGACGAGCAACTGCTGGTCGAAGACGAAATTGAAATTGTGCTGCAGGTAAACGGCAAAGTACGGGATCGAGTGAAATTGCCGATTCATACGGCGGAACTTGAGCTGAAAACGGCGGCTCTGAACAATCCCAAGATTCAAGCGCTGATTTCCGGCAAAACAGTTCGGAACGTCATCGTCGTTCCCAAAAAGCTCGTCAATATCGTGGTATGAATTGGAAGAATGTCTGGAAAGAGTTCAGTGACTTCGCGATCAAAGGTAACGCCGTCGACCTCGCCGTGGGCGTGATCATCGGCGCGGCTTTCGGTTCGATCGTTAGCTCGTTAGTCAAAGATCTCATTATGCCGCCGATCAGCCTGCTCACAGGTGGCCTCGATTTTTCGAACAAGTTCATTGTTCTCAGAGCGGCGAAAGACGGGACGACTGCATTTAACACGCCAGCTGACGCGGTGAGAGCGGGAGCGATCTCTTGGAATTACGGCAATTTCATCACCCTGATGATTAATTTTTTGATTGTGGCTGGCGCAGTGTTTCTCCTCGTTCGTGCGATCAACCGAGTGAAGCAGCCGGCGCAAAAGACGAAAGAGTGCCCGGCTTGCGCGATGACGATCCCGATTAAGGCGACGCGCTGTCCACATTGCACCACCGAGCTTGCCGGCGGCACGCGATCCTGAGGCGCGCCTAGTCTGTTTCCAGACGGAAGATGCGTCGCGGCGAGCACAGCCAGACACGGCTTTGCTGATCTGGTGTAAAGTCTGTTCCGCTCGACCAGGGCGAAAATGCGGGCAGCAGCCACCGATTCTTCTCCTGCACGAAAGCAGGCAGTTTCAATCGCAAACCTGCGCCGTCAGCCATTGTTCCCGCTGGATGATAATGACCGATAACTTGGATGCGGTCCGGGCAATCGATCACGCAATGGCCATGGTGAAAATGGAATCGTTTCGTTGTCCACGAATCAGCCAGATCAATCATGTCGCTGAGCTCGTGATCATGATTGCCTGCAATCAGCAGAACGTTGCAATAGCTGCTAAGTCGCTTGACCAAGTATGTGGCTTCGCGCGCCGCGGCGCAATCATGGACAAGATCGCCAAGAATAATCAGACGCGTCGGATTATATGTGCGAAGCAATTCTTTGAGGCGCTTTTCAATGGTTTGCATTCCCCAAAGCGGAAAAAGGTTCCCGGCTGCGCGTTGGCTTAGTTCGTATCCGAAATGAAGATCGGCTACGGCGAGCCAGCGTTCCCGCTTGTGAAAAAGAGCGAGTCGCCCGTCGAGCAGAACGTCTTTGCCGACGGCAACCTGGCTTGATGACGAAGCGTGCATGGAAAAATCGGTGAGAGGAGTGTGCAAATTATCGCTTGCCAGTAAACGCTTCAATTGCTATTGAGGGCGCGATATTGCAAATGCCGAGGTGCCTTAACCTTACAGTCGCAGGAATTGTCGCTTGCCTGGTCGTTGGCTGTGCCGTGCAGCCGAAACCCACCGCCATGCATCGCATGGGAAACGTGCGGACTACTGCCTATACCCATACCGAGAGAGGCGGAGCGCACAACGCGCTCGGCGCTCATCTTTCCGGGCGCCATGTAATGAGCGCCGCGTCGGACTGGTCGCGTTATCCGCTTGGGACTCGCTTTCGAATCGCCGCCACGAATGAAGAATACATAATCGACGACTATGGAGTGGCGCTGGTCGGGACCGACACGATCGACCTTTACAAGTCCAGCCGGCTCGACATGAAACAGTGGGGCGTGCGCCACGTCGATCTCGATATTTTGCAATGGGGGTCGGAGGAAGAAAGCTTAAAAGTACTCGCGCCGCGCTGCAAAAACCATTGCGTGCGGCAGATGGTCTCCGCCCTTGAGAAAAAAAGAGGGAAAACTGTCGCGCAGCAAACTACTCGTCTCAGGTCGCTTTGATTTAACGCGAGGCGCGCCGCATTTTCCCAACGCGTGAAAATTCTCGTCGTTGGCGGCGCCGGATATATCGGGAGCATCTGTACAGAATTGCTTCTTGATGAAGGCCACGAGGTTGCGGTTTTCGATAATCTTGGCGAAGGCCATCGTCGCGCGGTGGATTCGCGCGCGAAATTCATCGAGGGAGATTTGGCCGACCGTGGCCAAATCGAGGTTGCGCTCTCTAGTGTACGTCCGGATGCGGTCATGCATTTCGCCGCGAGTGCTCTCGTTAGCGAGTCAATGCGCGATCCCTCCAAATATTTTCGCAACAACATCTCGAACGGATTGAATCTGCTCGACGCCATGGTTGCAACCCGCGTTGACCGGCTCGTTTTTTCTTCGACCTGCGCGATTTTCGGACCACCGGAGCGCGTCCCAATCGACGAAACTGCGCCGGCGCGCCCAATCAATCCGTATGGCGAATCCAAGCTCGCCTACGAAAAGATCTTGCGCTGGTACGACGAGATTCACGATTTGAAGTTCGTTTCCCTGCGTTATTTCAATGCAGCCGGCGCATCGGGGAGCTTCGGCGAAGATCACCGGGTCGAGACCCACTTGATCCCAAACGTGCTTAAGGTAGCGCTCGGTCAAAAACCGCATGCGGAAATTTACGGCACCGATTATGAGACGCCGGACGGCACCTGCATTCGCGACTACATCCAC
>Ga0137403_10010455_pt1 | contig 10277 bp, 8 predicted proteins | sample CZOMad2_1_16fung_FD_122057 | JGI IMG/M metagenome (GOLD analysis project Ga0137403, IMG submission 122057) | Vadose zone soil fungal communities from Angelo Coast Range Reserve, California, USA - CZOMad2_1_16fungal (Hybrid Assembly) | ecosystem: Environmental > Terrestrial > Soil > Vadose zone... | reverse complement strand
AGAGATTCGATATCTGAGGTCTAGTGGTTACCCGATAGAGCGTCTGGAAATGGGCGAAGAACCCGATGGGCAGTTTGTCTCACCGGAACATTATGCCGCGCTCTACCTGCAGTTTGCGAAGGCGATACACACAGTAGATCCAACTACTCGCCTGGGTGGTCCAAGCTTTCAAGACATCGAGCCTGGCGACATGACAGGCTCGGGGAAGCGTATCTGGCTCAGTCGCTTCCTTAACTACCTCAACGAACGGAATAGACTACGCGATTACACCTTCTTCTCCTTCGAATGGTATCCCTTTGACGACGTGTGCCAGCCGACAGCACCCCAGTTGGCCCGTGCAACCGCCATGCTGACCGAGTCGCTCGCGCAGATGGAAGGGGCACTAAAGGAACGCATCCCAGTGATCATCACAGAATATGGCTACTCAGCTTTCGGTGGTCGCGCGGAGATTGACGTCGAGAGTGCTCTTCTGAATGCCGACATTGTCGGACGTTTTCTCGCCCTGGGAGGAGAGCAGGCCTTTCTCTACGGCTATGAACCAAACGACGTTATTGACGAAACGGGCTGCTCGTGGGGCAACAATATGCTCTTTATGCTCAGTGAGAGCGGTAACATCAGCTATCGCCTGCCGGCCTATTATGGCATGCGGCTGTTGACGCAAGAATGGGCAAAACCTGGAAACGGCGTCCACGAGATCTTCAGAACAACAACAGCCGGACGAGCAACTTCCCTGGTAACCTCGTATGCTGTTCTCCGCCCCGATGGCCTCTGGTCTGTCATGCTAATCAACAAAGATCCGGACAATGCTCATAAGGTGAGGGTTCAGTTTCGCGATGAGAAGGCCGCCTCAACTTACCAATTCAGAGGTCCGGTTAACGTCTATCAGTATTCGAGAAAGCAATACGAACTGACGGCAGAGAAAGAGGATCCTTATCCGATCAGGAGTGAACCACCAGAACACAGGGTACAAACAGAGTCCACGAAGTTTTTTGAATTGCCGGCTTATTCATTGACCGTGATTCGTGGATCGACCAAAAGACAATATCGCTGACGTTATCTAGGCGTCTCTCCTAAAAAAGGGGATGGATAACCTTCATTATTACAAAGAATCAAATTCGTCCGCGCGGATAATCGAAGCTATCTTTTCAATGTCAGCAGACATCGACCTGTCGACTGTTAGCCGCGTCACATGAGTACGAACTACGTCGTAAGCTCGTTTAGCACCACGACCGGGAGCAAGCGGAGCGCGATATTCCAATGCTTCAGCGGCGCATATAAGCTCAATTGCCGTCGCGAGTTCGGCAAGCTCAACGATGGCGCGAAGCTTGGTAGCGGCTGTCATGCCCATAGATACGTGATCTTCTTTGCCGCCGTCCGTGGGCACGTTATCGATGCTTGCCGGATGAGCGAATACCTTTGCTTCGTTCAAAAGGGCAACCGCCGTTACCTGCAATATCATGAAGCCCGACGACGTGCCTGCGTGCTGGGTCAGGAAAGGTGGCAGATCTTCGTTGGCATCGGGATTGACGAGACGATCGATACGTCGTTCGGTGATGCTGATCAAGTCAGTCAACGCGATGGCCGCATAATCAAAAGCGAGCGCCAGGGGCGCGCCGTGAAAATTCCCTCCTGAGAGGACGTCCCCAGTATCGGAGAACACCAGCGGATTATCGGTGGCGCTTCCGGTTTCAATCTCCACAATCTCTCGGGCATGGGAAAGAGCGCTACGCACGGCGCCATGCACCTGAGGCATGCAGCGCAAGCTATAGGCATCCTGTACCCGCGGATCGTTTTCCAGGTGTGAGCGACGGATCTCGCTATCGCGTAATAACTCCCGCAGATGAGTGGCAACTGCAACTTGGCCTGGATGAGCGCGCGCCGCGTGAATGCGTTCATCAAAAGCCACGGGCGTGCCGCGCAATGCTTCGAGCGTCATGGCGCCGGCGACGTCTGCCAGTCGCGTGAGACGTTCTGCGCGATAGAGTGCGAGTGCACCCACGGCACCCATAGCCTGAGTTCCATTCAGTAAGGCCAGGCCTTCCTTTACTTCGAGTTGTAACGGCGCGATGTCCGCACGATTCAGGGCCTCAGCGCTGGGAAGTCGTTCGCCTTTGAAGAAAGCCTCGCCCTCGCCAATCGTTGTAAGTGCCAGATGAGCCAGGGGCGCGAGATCGCCGCTTGCTCCCACCGAACCTTTCTCCGGAATGACGGGCACCACATCTCGCTCGAGCATCGCGACAAGCGTATCAATAAGAATTGGACGAGCGCCGCTGTAACCACAGGCGAGAACATTGGCTCGCAGCAGTAACATCGCGCGCGCTTCTGGTTCCGATAGTGGTTTGCCAAGACCGCACGAGTGGCTACGCACGAGGTTCAGTTGCAACTCGCGCAGCTCAGATTGCTCGATGCGAATGTCCGAGAGTTTTCCGAAGCCGGTGTTAACGCCGTAGACCGTGCGACCTTCGGCTACAATTCCTTCGACGATTTTGCGAGAGCGTTCGACTCTTTCCCGCGCTTCAGCAGCAAGGGTCACCGGTTCTTTACCACTTGCGACAGCTACGATTTGTTGGAGAGTAAGTTTTTGACCGTTTAGCTGAAGCATGGAGACTGCTGATTGCCAATTGGCAATCCTTATCTAACCTCTACCTCTATCCTCTTGTCTCTGTCTGGCGTTTCGGATATGTCTATCTTTTTGAATTCACCAGTGGCGCTGGTGCTGCGAACGCGTTGGCGGGCACGTTTGGCACGTACCGTCGTCCGCCGCGTGGTTGCTGCAGTCCAGCTAGTCATTCTGCGCAACGGACGGAGGGAAAATTCGTGTTTGGGTAACACCTCGCCTGTTGCCTCTCGGAGTCGCAATGTCCCGATCGCAAAGATCGCAATGGCCGCGTTGAAGATTACGCCAACAACGAACACCATCCAGCCAGGGATTACACCGACGGTAGCTCTGTCGATGAAAGCATTAAAGTCCCGAGCCGGCAGCGGATGTAAATAGACTTTCAAATTCCAGCTCAAGGCAAGAAGAGCAAATATCCACAGATAGTTGCGACGCAAACGCCTGCCGACTGCTTCCCATTCAGTAATAGTGAAGTGAGGCGTGATCAAATCGGCAGCCAGGTGTTCCGCCCATGCTTCGTCAGTTGGCCTATTTTCCGGAGCCAAGAGATTTGCAAAGTATCCGGTTTCGAGCACACGTACCCGGCTAGACCAGATTTCGTAGTAGCGGTAGCGTCGCGCCTCCATCAACAAAAAGATCGCGACCAGAATTGAATTTATTGGAATAACAAAATGTGGATTACTGGGCGAGCTGAAAACAAAGGACAGCGTCGCGCCGGCGGTAATCACGGCCCAGTTTGTGGTTGTATCGAGACGGTTCCTCCAGGTATTCGACCGTTGGACTTCACCGCGATAGAAGTGGATCATGGCGGTGTTGAATTCCGAGGCCGACATACGACGCATCAATCCGCCGGCCGTTTTGGGCGCGCTGTCGTCGGCTGACGACTCTTTTGGAGATGCCTGCCTAAGTCGGCCAGTAACTCTCTCGGTTGGGAGTGGACCGCTGCCTCTTTGCTGTGTCTCGGTGGTCATTGGACCTGAATCGCTGTGGATTGCGCAGGGAGATCGGAGTGTGCGACTCCGGACATTTGATAATAACACGCACTCAGCGCTGACGTCCGATTTAATGAAGGGATCCGTAAATGAAAATGGAAAAAGTGCATCCCTTGACAGTGTTTCAGAGCGCACCCTATAGTGGCCTTTCCGCTGTTTGAAGGAACAGACAAGAGTGAATACGGCCGCGGAGATAGAGTTTGACGAACGTTGGATGCGGCAGGCACTTAGCGCAGCGATTGAGGCTCAAAGACGCGGCGAAGTGCCCGTTGGCACGTGTGTCGTCAATGGCAAAACGTTGCTGTCCGTTGCGGGAAATCGAACGCGCACTGATTGTGATCCCACGGCACATGCGGAAATCGTGGCACTTCGTGAAGCCGCGCGGCTGATAGGCAATTACCGGCTGACTGAAGTAGTTGTTTACTCAACGATCGAGCCCTGTGCCATGTGCGCGGGAGCGTTGATCCAGGCGCGCGTCAGGCGTTTGGTGTATGGCGCACCAGACGAACGAGCAGGCGCCGTAGAATCGCGATACCGCATCTGCGACACAGATTTTTTGAATCATCGAATTGAGATCCGATCGGGAGTATTGGAGGCCGAATGCCGCGGGCTGATGCAGGAGTTCTTTCGTAGCCGGCGTGAAGTAAACGATGAAGGATGAAGGTGGAAGGATGAGATAGAGGTTCCCGAGCGAAGCTTCTTTTTCATCCTTCTTCCCTCATCCTTCATCCTTCGGAGAGGTCGCATAGTGGATTAGTGCACCGGTCTCGAAAACCGGAGAGGCTTAACGGCCTCCGTGGGTTCGAATCCCACCCTCTCCGCCAGAACATTGCCGATTCTGAATGTCCGATATGCTTTAGCTTGTCGTTTGCTAACTAGCAGGGCTTCTTGGGACGAATGCGACAAGCTAAAGCATATCGGACATTCAAAAATCGGCAAGGTTGGAGAGGTGCAAGAGTGGTTGAATTGGCAGCACTGGAAATGCTGTGAACGGGAAACCGTTCCGTGGGTTCGAATCCCACCCTCTCCGCCATGAAATTTCGAATTTCAAGTAGTATCAAATCTCAAATTTCAGATCTCAAATCTGAGATTCCCCCGGTATTGAAGATAGGCAGCCCGGAATATTCGTAAGTTACCAGCGGAACCGAATCACTCCGCCCGAAAGAAACCCTTCAAGGAGGAAACATGGCCAGGTTGAACCTTTCCCGCGCAACAATAGCGTTGGCTGTCACGACCCTAACTGTATGGAGCTTTTCTACTGAAGCATCCATCCAGCGGCGTGGTTCTAAAGTTCGACACCTGTCGGTATGCGGCAATCCGAAAGTCCCCTGTAAGACCATCGCGACCTTTGAGCCGCATGATCTGCCATTTCGTCTTCCGGCAAATGCGGTCATCTACGATACCGAATTGTTCTACGCGATCATTCTGAAGAGCGTGAAATCTCCGAACGACAATTGTGATGTGTTCGTTTCCGAAAGAGAACGACTGGCGGCGCAGGCGCTTTTCCCCGACCACAAGGTTTTCTCTTCACGGTGCACGGAACCGGGGCAGTTGTACTATACGAACACCAGCGCCAACGCCCACTTTATGGCGGTCTACGCCGGCATGACACTGGCCGAAGCTAACCGAATGCTGGCGACGGTGCAGGCGACAGGGAAATTCCCCGGCGCGAGTACTCGACGCATGCGCGCAGGTTTTAACGGTACTTAGAATTCTGTTTTTTAGGAGGGAAGCATGGACGACGACAAACTGGCCATCGAAGAGGCGCGGCGGGCGGGGCAGCATAGCTCAGTCAAGTCGCAGGTTGAAGGGGAAGTGCAGGCTGAGATCGCTGAGCGCGCGGCCGAAACGCCGGCCCCGGAAAGCGAGCGCATCGATCAGGTTGCCGGTCAATTCCGTGCGAAAGCCGTCGACGAAGTCGTTGAGACTGAGCGTGAAGTTGGACGCGCCCGCGGCGTCGCCCGGGTTTCGCAGGTTGTCGACTACATTTTCTATGTGATCTATGCACTGCTGGGCTTACGGTTTCTGCTGGCCTTGCTGGCGGCCCGGAGTAGCGCTGGGTTCGTTCAGTTTATTGTCACGGTCACGAATCCATTCTACGAACCGTTTCGCGGCATCGTTGCCAGCCCCACGACCGACGGCGGGCACACGCTGATGTTGCCGCTGGTGATCGCGATCATCGTCTACATCTTGCTGCATCTAGGCATCAACGGTTTGTTGCGGATCATCGCGCATCGGAAGACGGCAGTCTGATTGGTATTCGGTTGCTGTTTCTGACTCGACGATTCGTGCTTGGTTCTTTGAACTTTGTACTTTGATGTGTCGCGGAAATTTCACTCTTCCGGGCTGGCATTTAGCAAAGTACTAAGAACAAAGTACAAAGTACCAACCGGCAATTGGCAATTGGCAATCGGCAATGCTCTAATGAGTTATCAGACTTCGGGCTCCGCACAACGATCGCCTTGTGAACCCCGCCAGGCCGGGAACGGAGCAACGGTAGCAACGGCAACGTGTGTTGCGGGTAAGTCCGGAGTCTGACTGATTCTTAGTTACAAGCAATCAGAGTCTCTCCCGTCGGTTTCGGACCCATCGATGTAGATCACGCGAGAGGAGCAAACGAAATGAAACGAAAGTTTGTCGCGATTCTATTCGTAATCGCCGCGCTTTTGATTTTCTGCAACGGCATTTTCGCGCAGTCTCAGTCCCGCGAGGAATTGCTCAAAGAGATAGAAGCCAAACATCTTGAGTTGCAGAATCTCGAAAAACAATTGGTTTCCCCTGCGGCGGAGGATCTTACCGGCAACGCTGGATTTCTTACCGAACCTGAAACGGGATTGGTGCGCCTGCTTCCCCGCGAGATATATGACAGTCCCGCTCATCCCGAAAAAAGGCTGACGGTCCGTGGCGGTGGTTCGTATTATTCGTTTACACGTCTGACCCATGAATACGGCAACGGCACCCAGATAGGATTGGAGCAGGGGCAGTTTCTGACGAGTTTCGCGGGCGCTGACTATGGAATGTTGACGAATGTGGGCGACGTTCCGCTCGAGGCGTTGAATTTTGAACATGCTGCCGTGAAGTTCCTGGCGTCATATGAACGCGCCCTGGATGAATCCCAGGCCCGCGCAGAATACAGGCGGTTCGGTACGGGAGTTAGTAACGAGGGCGCCCTTTATAAAACCAGGCAGCCGGTTAAGGTCAACAACTCATACGTCTTTCGCGGAATTCATTATTCCGACTCAGACGTGCTGGTGGCCTTTAGGGTGATCCGAAAGGACAGCGATGGCAGTGTGATTATTATTTGGAAACTTCTTAAGAAGTATCCCAAACCCGAATTGGCCAGGGCTAACAATTAGCTTATCAGCGAAATCTCCAGGGCAGTCTAAAAAGCAATGTCTTATCAGGTAATCGCGCGCAAGTGGCGCCCACAAAAATTCGAAGATGTAACCGGGCAGGAGATTCTGACCCGCACGCTGCAAAATTCCATCGAGCACGGCCGGTTGCATCATGCCTATTTGTTTTCCGGCGCGCGGGGCGTCGGGAAAACCACCACAGCGCGTCTGGTAGCCAAGGGTCTAAACTGTCACAAATCCGACGGGCCCACGGCCACGCCCTGCGCGACGATGGACGAAACAGCCTGCGCTTCCTGTCGAGAGATTGCCGAAGGGCGTTCGATGGATGTGCTGGAAATCGACGCCGCGTCGAACACCGGTATCGATAATGTGCGCGACGTAATCATTAACAACATCAGCATCAAACCGGCGCGCGACCGCTACAAGGTCTTTATCATCGATGAAGTACACATGCTCTCGCCGTCTGCCTTTAATGCGCTGTTAAAAACGATCGAGGAGCCCCCGCCGGGGGTGGTCTTTATAATGGCCACCACGGAAGAGCAGAAGGTTCCGGAGACGATCTCTTCGCGCTGTCAGCTTTTTGAATTTCGCACCATTGCCACTGCGAAGATTGCCGAGCGTTTGCGCCTGATTGCCAGGGCGGAAGGACTTTCGATCTCTGACGAAGCCCTTCGGGAAATCGCGCGCGCCGGTGATGGCTCGATGCGCGACGCGCAATCGGCGTTCGATCAGGTGATCAGTTTCGCCGGCGAGGAAATCAAATCTGAAGATGTAGAGAAGGCGCTGGGCATAGCCGGTGCGGACGTGCTGGCCCGCGTCGTCAATGGGATCGCCGAAAACAAACCTGCGGAGGCGCTGGCCATTGTTGACGATCTGGTCATGCGCGGGCACAACCTGCGCAACTTCTGTCGCGACGTGCTGGGACACCTGCGCGATCTGCTGGTGGTGAAGGTTTCCGGTGATCCGAAGCTGCTCGATTCATCTTCAGCAAATGCTGACACACTTAAGCAACAGGCCGCGCTCTTCTCAGAATCAGATCTGGTTCGCTTCTTCCATGCGCTGGCAGAAACTGAGGCCACTTTAAGAGATGCCGCCCATCCGCGTTATCAGGTTGAAGTTGGATTGGTGAAGTTAATGGAGCTGCGCCGGCTGGCGCCGCTCGGCGATCTGATAGAGCGCATTCGCGAGCTTGAGGCCGCGCTGCGCACGGGCAAGCCGCCGGCCCCCAGGCCTGCACCGCAGACAGCTCCGGCCGCTGACTCAGGAAAAGCCTCAGGCAAAGCGGCCGGCCTTGCGGCTTCCAGTGGTTCTGTCATGACCTCCGCCGTGATTGCCGACCAGGAAGAAACTGTCTCACAGCCTGTCGGGGTATCAATCCCGGCGTCGGGCTCAACGATCGATCAAATTAAGTCGGCCCTGGAAAAGAAAAAGCGCCGCCTGCTCATCGCGGCCATCGATGGCGCCGTGCGCGCGGAGTTGGAAGGCGATGAGCTGTCGCTCGAGTTTACTCCCGAAGCCAGACACTATCGCGATACGCTTGCGAAGGCTGAGAACGCAAAAGCCCTGCGCGAGGCCTGCGCCGAGGCGTGCGGCCGGGAAATAGGAATCCGCTTTTCGATCAAAGACGGGGCCGAAAATGATCTGCCAGCTTCACCTGAAGAAGAGACGCGCCGGTCGAAACAGCAGGCGCGCCAGGCCGCCGCCCAGAACCCCACTGTCCAACAAGTCTTGCGCGCATTTGGCGGCGAGATTGTGGATATCAAGATGCAGTAGTGTCAGAAGCCCGACCCCGCGGTCCCAAGCGGGCAGCCCGCTTGGGGTGGTGGCGGTCAGGGAGGGCAACTCTCAGGACGCGAACAGCGTGAGTCGCCCTTGCTAACGCGCGGGCTTCTGAGACGGTTTCGAAGGATCGCAAAAACCAGCCTTAGCTTGTGGCTCTCTCGACCTTATCGTTCGCTCCACGCGCAACCGTCAGAAATGCTTTCGCTGCGTGCGAGAGGCTCGCGCTCCGCCGATAGATCAAGTGCACGCGCCTTTCCAGGCGCATCTCTTTCACCGACAGACCTGCAAGCTGTTTGCGCGCGATTTCAGTCTGCGCGGCCAGACGCGGTATCAGCGCCACGCCCAGACGTTTTTCCACCAGGCGCTTGATCGCTTCGAGGGTTGGCATCTCCATCGAAATGTTCAGTGGCGTACGATACTTCTCAAAAGTCTTAACCACGCGTTCGCGATAGGGCGAGGGGACATTGTGCGCAATGAACGATTCGGCGCCCAACTCGCGCACTGAGACAATTTTCTTCGAAGCCAACGGATGATCGGGTGCGACGACCAAAGCCAACTCGTCCAGGGCAATGGGCAGCGACTTGATCGCCTGATCACTCGGTTTGAAAGATACGACACCTATTTCGACGTCACGCCCGAGAATTTCGCCCGGAATGCGGCTGGCCAGACTGCGCTTCACTTCAATCTTGATGTGCGGATGGCGCGCGCGAAAAATCGGAATCAGCCGGAGCAGAGACATCACCGTGTATTCGTTGGCGCCGAGCGACAATTTCCCGCGATGCAAATCGCGTAACTCACGAATGGCAGCGTGTGCGTGTCGTCGCAGGTTCAGCATCTGCTGGGAAAAGTCGAGCAGGACCTTACCGGCCGCCGTCAGTGTTCCGTCTTTCGAAGAACGATCGAAAAGCGATTCTCCCAGCTCTGCTTCCAGCCGCCGTATCGCCTGACTGACGGCGGGTTGAGTGCGATGCAAAGCCTCCGCCGCGCGCGAAAAACTTCGCTCCTGCGCGACTGCCAGAAATACTTCCAACTGATTGATGTCCATCGAAAACCTTCTCTCAACTACTATCGACGTCGATCGAGCTCAGTTATGCTGCCCGTTCCTGATAGTTATGCTATCACAAGATATTATATTGTCATAGAAATTATAACTTTGACTTTCGGGTCCCGCGCTCAGTACTATTCGCCCTTTGGAGACTCGCGGCAATGAAAACGAAACGCGTAAAAATCTTCGACACGACCTTGCGCGATGGCGAGCAGTCGCCAGGCTGTTCGATGAATCTCGAGGAAAAGCTTCGCCTGGCGCGAAAGCTCGAAAGCCTGGGCGTCGATATCATCGAGGCGGGCTTTCCGATCGCGTCGGATGGCGATTTCGCGGCGGTCAAAGCGGTCGCGGCTGAATGTCGCGACGTGACGGTGGCCGCACTTTGCCGGACCGCCGAGCCGGACGTGATCCGGGCTGCCGAGGCTTTGCGGGGCGCGGCCCATCCCCGGATTCATACCTTCGTGGCGACCTCAGACATTCATCTCGAG
>Ga0137403_10010454_pt1 | contig 10277 bp, 8 predicted proteins | sample CZOMad2_1_16fung_FD_122057 | JGI IMG/M metagenome (GOLD analysis project Ga0137403, IMG submission 122057) | Vadose zone soil fungal communities from Angelo Coast Range Reserve, California, USA - CZOMad2_1_16fungal (Hybrid Assembly) | ecosystem: Environmental > Terrestrial > Soil > Vadose zone... | reverse complement strand
TCCTCCCGGGCGGCGGACGCCGCCGCCGGGTCGGAGCGCAGCAGCCAGGTGGCCAGCCGGAGGTTGTCGTCGACCGTGAGGGTGGGGAACACGCCCCGCCCGCCGGGCATGAGGGCGAACCCGGAGGCGGCGATCCGGTCCGCTGGCACCCCGTTCGAACCTAAGAATCCGTTCGTCAAACCGGCACCCGTTTTTGCCGGAGCCACGCGCTTGGCGTCCCCTTATGCAGGACGGATTGAAGCCCTCTTCAAGACCTTCCGCGAGCCCGTGCTGGGCATTTTTAGAGATGTACCCCACAGACCTGTTTGCAGGTCCGAGGATTACCTGCGTCAGATCGAAGCAGTTTACGAGCACGATGCTTACATCTCCTTTTCAATCGAAGGTTACCGGGTGACGCCCGAGTTGATCGCGATGCTCAAACCTTACGCCGTTCACGCCGAAAGCGCGGGCACTGTTGAGTTGATCGTCAAAGAGCCGGGTATCGCTGTTGCGGCCAATGCCCCGCTCATTCGAGTAAAGCAGGAAGATGGAAACACGATTGAGATTCACGCGCCCGAAGCTGGACGAGTCGAAAGCGTATTAGTTGCCAACGGAGGCAAGGTCGAAGCAGGCGGTGAGGTGGTGACGCTCTCGCCAACGACTGAGCAGGTATGGGAGGCCTTAAGAGCGCTCTATCTCGTCGGTCTACCTGAAGACATTCCTTACGTGCAGCGATACACTCGTCCGATTGCGACAATACCCGATAGCGTTTTGAAGCAAGCGGCTTCCACTTTGGAAGCTATTCGCGATAGGGCAGGGAAGTGACCGCGGGAGCGGACTGCGGAGGCTTACTTCTTGAATTTTGCTTTCTCCCCCAACTGATCACGCAAGAGGGACTTGAAAGCTACCGCCTGTGCTGGGGCTAGAAAACAGCGCTTCGGAATCACATACATCAACCGGTCTGCAAGGAATAGCAAGAAGTTGCTCTTCGTCTCGAATGCCTCCCGCACGTTTTGCCAAGACTGGTGCCCTGAAGACGATTGGGCATCGCTTTGAATTCCCGCGAGGGAGAAAGTGTAATGAATCGTCTCTTGTAACGACCGGTTGCTCGCCAACGATTTCTTGGAACCGAGATAGGTACCCGCGACGAGGAACAACAAAATTGCCCAGGGTATCAGAAATCCCCAATTCGACTGGTTGTCTGCTTCGGACGATTTGCCGAGAAGTCCGGAGAAATAAAGAATTGGATAAATTGCGCCAACGAATAGGAGCAGAACAATAAGCAGCTTGAACTTTCGGAAGAGGAACCAGTAATTCGCTCGCAAGTAATCCCGCAGCTCAAGGAGTACATCGATCTCGATTGTTCGTTCCACCACTGTCTTCTTGACGCACGAGATATGGGCTGAAACCGATTGCGCGTCTAAGGATTAAGCGTAAACCCGGTCCGGCCTTCCCACTCACTCGTGTCCATCATCGCGATTGCATCCCACGGGCATCCTTCGAGGAAGGTCCCGTCGGGTCCTTTGCTGGTGCAGAGCTTGCAGCCTATGCAAAGGTTCGGATCGACTTCGATGCGGCCGCTTGGATAGTAGTCGGCATCCGGGACCCAGAACATGCACGCGTCCACGGGGCAGTACTCGACGCAAGCGGGCGAGCCCGCGCACCCGGTGCAGTTGTCCAGAATCACGGCAAGAATTTTTGGTTTCTTCTTCCTGAGGTCGGGCCGGCCGTGCGACATCGGCTCCAGCTTCACAAAGGGTTCAACCATCTCCGCAGCTTCAGCCATCGCGTCTCCTAAGAATGATTGTGTCCAGGTACTGCCAGCTCGATTTCGTTAACGTGAATCTACCACAAACTAGCGGCGCATAAAAGCGCGGTGCATCGGCTGCCTGCATATTCGTCAGGAAGGAGCCGCCCTCGTCCGAGCCGATTTTGGACTGCGCGACACATCTGGCAGGTTTTATCATTGTCTACTTGATTGCGGCGTGCGACCCGGCATAAGATTCAGCCGGTTTCGTACAAAGTCGCAGCATCTTGCTGCTCTCCGTGATGGGGAAGCACATCCAAGAATTTGGCGCGCCCGAATCCGAGATGCCGCCGTTCGACGAATCGAAGTTCGAGCCTATCAATGGTTCTTGATCGTATCCTTTCGAAAGGAGACTTGACAGATGTCTGACGGACTACCCATCGTGTTGGCCCACGGCATAACCCGATTTGATATTCTGCGCCAAATCTTTGTGGACAAGCTCGGTCTACCCGAGGAGCAGCTTGGCGATAGGTTTCACTACTTCAAAGGAATCAAGAGTCATCTTGAGGCGAATGGCTTCGAGGTCCATCACTCAAACGTCGACTTCGCAGGGCCGGTAGAATTGCGATCCCGGCAGTTGAGCGGCCGCATCAACGAAATACTGACCGGTAAACCCTCCGGTAAGGTCCACATCATAGGGCACAGCATGGGCGGCCTGGATGCCCGTCACATGATAGTGGATATAGACGGCATGGCCGACAGAGTTGCATCGGTCACGACTATCGGCACGCCTCATCTGGGCACCTCTCTCGCCGATCTTGGAATTAGCCACGGAGGCTCGATCATCGATGACCTTCGCAGCATCATCGATCTGGAAGGGTTTAACGATTTAACGACGAAGGCTTGCGCGGCTTTTAATGCCCGCGCAAAAGACAAAGAAGCGAAAAACACCGTTGTGTATCGGACCTATGCAAGCTCAGAAAAACGGAATCGGGTTTTTCGCCCGCTCCAGCCCTCCTGGTCTATCATCAACGAGGCTGAAGGCGAGAACGATGGCCTGGTCTCGGTGAGGTCTCAACAGTGGGATACCGAATTGATCGCGAGCAACGGCGTGCGCAAGCCAATAGAACAGCTCCCTTTTCCCATCCCTGCCGATCATCTGAATGAAGTCGGATGGTGGGACCCGCAAGAGACTAATCCGATCCTCCTTCTGTTCCGTGGGGGAAAGCAGGTGGAAGAATATGAAAGCAGGATACGGGACATTTATTTACAGATGGCGAATAGTCTGTAGTGCAGGCTGAACGATAAGAACTGCTATTAGCCGCCTCGCTCGTCCTTGCGTCGAGCGTCCAGGGATTGCCGCCGAGGGTGATTGTCCTTGATTGCCGGGGCCGGACCCTTACTTGATCTGGCCGTTCGCGCGGGCCTTGTTCATAAGAGCCCTGACTTCTTGCTTCCTGTTTTCTAGTTCATCCGGACTAAGACCACCGGCATCGATGTATTTCTGCAGATTCTCCGCGGACTTCGCGTAGTCCTGAGAGCTCTTGTACGCGCCATACAACGTCAGGTGAACATCGGGCAGGTCCTTCATGTCCGGAAACGCGGCGGCGACTTTGAGTGCTTGCTTGCCGTCTTCGATCGCCGCAGGCAGCTCGCCTTTCAAGAAGTGATTCATCGAGCTGGTCTCGAGCACCAGCGCGAGCCTTCGCTTATCCGTCAGCTTCTGAGCGAGACCCAGGGCTTCGTTCAACTCCAGTCGCGCCGAATCTAAATAGCCGGCCTTTTCCTGCGCAGATAGTTTTCGCGAGTTGTACTGCACGAGCCGCGTTCGGGTCTTCGCCACCATCCAGTGAGCTTCGGCCATCACATTGTTGTTGGCGTAATTCGCGTGGCCGAAGATCACGTGCGAGATCGACAGCCGCTTGAGCCCGGTCGAAAACTTCACCTTTTTCTCGCTGACTTTTTTGAACAGCTCGAGCGCCTTCTCGGCATTCTTGATGGCTTCTTTCTGTTTGTCAGGTGAACCCTGATGAGTGAGCGTATCGGCCAATTCGAGATAGGCGGCCGGGTAGCTCGGATCGTCGTTGATCGCGAGTCTCAATTCCCATTCCGCTTGGCGAGGCTTGTTCAGATAGAGCAGCAAGTCGGCCAGCACGACTCGTGCAAACGCGAAGTCAGGATGCGCAGCGATGACGTCGCGCAGATCTTTTTCGACTTGATCGAGGTTGGAGACCGCGGTGAATCGAGCTTCCGCGAGCAGCGTCTTTGTCTCGAAGTCGCTGGGCCGCAGTTGAAGCGCGCGCTGAAAACTCTTCACAGCTTCCTTATCGAGACCGAGTGACTGCTCCGCGCGACCGCGATACACGAGCGCCTCGGCGTAGTTGCCGCCGTCCGCCTTCGACTTCGAATCGAACTTGTCATTCGCCTGACTGAGCTTTTCGATTGCCTTCTTGTAATCCTGTTTATTGAAAAAGTCGACGCCCTGGCGGAGGAGATCTTCAGCATCCTTCGGGGCTTTTGTGTCAGGAGGCAGATACACGTTCACCTGTTCGCCGGGATCGGTCAGGGTGTCGTCGGCCAGACCGCTCTCGCTAAAGGCGAAGTTGATCGTGAACGGATAGCTCTTGCCTGCTTCAACCTTCGTCGGCCACTCGCGTCTCGTACCAGCTTTCGTAAAGAGCAACCGGTGTTCACCAGCTGGAACTCTGAAGGATCTAACCACACCTTTCTGAAGAGTGGCTTCGGGTTTGTCATCGATGGCGACGTCGACTCCGTCGAGGTCTGGGACTCGAATCTTCAACAGGCCGAACCCGCCCTTCGCTCCTTTCGATGCGAGGTTGGCGTAGGTAACAACCGACAACGCGAGATAGTTCGCTTCGACGGCGGTCGTGTTCGCAAATGGGTGCTGCTTGTTGGCCGTCATCTGGGGCACTCGCTCGTCAAGGAACTGGACGAGCTCATCGAAGGTCACCTTGCCATCTTCGTTCCCGTCGGCCGTGCCGCTCAGTCCTTCGACCAGACAGTAGGTGAAGACGCCGTGGTTGAAGTCGTCCTTCTCATAGGACCTCTCGGTCTGCCGCGCGGCCGAGATGAATCCCACACCCTGCGGGATCCTGTTCATCAAGTCGAGGTATCGTTGGTTCGCGACCTGTGAATCGTCCACGCCTCGCCCGATCAACTGCACGCCTCCGCTGTAGCAGGTGTCCGAAAGCACCAGGCCCTTCTTTACTTGAAGCCCGTCGACGGTTTGGCGAAAAGCTTCCATCCTCAGCGCCGTCTTCTCGGTATCACGAAGATCGGTGTCGTAGAGCAAGAAGTAAGGAATATCGCGCGTGGTGTTTGTCTGCGGGTCGGTGTAAGGAATCACCCCGCCGTGCGCGGCTATGTAGATGACGAAGAAATCATTGGGTTTCGCTTGCTTCAGCTTGGCTAGAGCGGCCAGGACGTTCGCCTTTGTAGCGTTCTCATCTTGAAGCGAGAATATGTGATCTTCCTGAAAGCCGCCGCCTTCGGGGCTCCTCAGAAAATCGTGCATCGCTTCGGCGTCATCCGCCGCGTGCTTGAGGTTCGAGATGTGATTCCCATCGATATCCTGATCGCCGTACTGGTATCGCGAGACTCCGATCAACACCGCCCACAATCCGACTGGCGCGCCACGGCCGGCAGACATCTCGCCGCTGGTGGCTCCGACGATCTTTAGTCCGCGCTCCTGGGTTTGCGCCGCGGTCGCTCGAAATCCGGACGGCACGAGCGATGTTAACAAGAGTGAAATGACTGCTGCACTGCGGGAAATTGGGAATCTAAACATGCTACTTCTCCGTTGTTCGGTGAAAAGAGTTCACAGGCCGTTTCGTACATCGATTAAAGTTGCGCCGTTGGCCGCCGGCGCTGCATCAGTTTGAGAGCGAACCGAATCAACCCTCGGCGATGCCCTGCAGGCAAGGACGCCCGCGCTCCCAGGTTACGGCTTTACGGTGGGCGGAGGCACAGGCGTGATTGGCGTATTACTGCTTCCTGAATTGGCCACCACAACACCTGTGACGGTTCCCGCGACGGCGGCCGCCGCAGCCACCACCAGTATCGTCGTCTGCGTGCTAAAGAATCCCGCGCTGGATTGCACGTTGGCCTGAATGCTGACAGATGCGTTAGTGCCTTCAACCTTCGCGACGATCGAAGCCGCGCACTTGGCCGCCCCGGCGACCAAAGGCACCGCGGCAATCCCGCGCTTGTCAGTCTTTTGCACCAGGGTTAATCCCGCGACGGCTCCCAAACCAAGCGTGCCAAGGCACGGGTTGCCGAGCGAGAACAGGACCGGCAGATCGGGAAGCGGCTTGTCGTTCTTGTCGGTGACCTGGACTTGGACCTGCCGCGTGCTGCGAGCTCGAACGCTGAACTGCGAGCCGGATGAGACTGGCCGTCCCAGGTCGTCGACAAGGCGAATGTTCACGTCTTGCGGTACCGGTTGATCCTGGACTCGAACGTCGCCCGCGGCGGTGCTGAGCGACGCGCGACCTTCTTCGACGCTAACGCTGAAACTCGCGCCGCGCGAAGCGGTGAACGCGGAGCTGCCGGCCTCTACATAAGCTCCCGCGCCGGCGTTCAACTTTACGTCAACGCTCCCGGCGACGAGCGAGGCGACAAGCACTTCGTAGCCGGAGTCATCAGACGCGGCGCGAGCCGTCGCGAGTCTAACCATGGCCCCTCGCGCGAGAGTGACCTGCCCAATCGAGTCGAGCGCTATCCGCACCGAACGATCTGCGGCCACCTTGATCAGCTCGCCGCCCCAGATCGACGCTTCGCCTTGTGCGAGGCGGCCATCAATCGCAACGGCGGCGCCGCTGAGCGAATTCAGCTTGATTGCGCCTATCGGGCCGAAGCGCGCGGACGCATAAAGCCGGATGGGCTTCTGTTGATCTGTGCTGTGGTCACTTGCCCAAACTGGTCGTGACAACGGAGCCGCACTCATAGCTAAGATTAAGGAGAGCCCCGTTGCGGCATATCTGATCTTCATTGATTCCCCTTTTGAGTCTGCCTTGATTCACTTGCGTGAAGCAGGTCACACAGTGTTATTCACGGAAGCCGCGGACTGAGCCCTACGTCCGGCAGGTACAATGTAACGCGCCCTGTCCGGTTCATCAATTGTATACTGGCGGCGCTGAATGATGTTGCAGAGGTGGATGAAGGAGCGCTCACGCTCGTCTCCCCGTCGAACACAGTCAAGCGCACGCTTGTGACGTCAGGGTTACTGCTCGCGCCAGTGAATTTCTGGTCGACGCTGAAGCTCTGACCTTTGACCAGATTGAGGGAGCGCACCGGTGCAGCGAGATCGATCTCGAACGGCCCGGCGACTACCTGACCGCTGTTGCCAAGGAACTCATACTTCGCCCGGCTCACGTCGAGGTTCGAATCGAACACGGCGTAGGAGACGGTGATGTTGTCGCCGCTTCGCGTGAAGATCACCTCCGGCGGCGTGCGCGGATTGACGAGATTGACAAGCACCAGAGCGGTGGAGACTCGGGCCAGGATGGGAATTTCAATGTTAGCGCCGGCAGTCTGCCTAAAGGTGAGCGTCGACGTCAGAAGATCTGGGAGGACATCGCTTGCCGCAAGTCCTGTCGTCTTGCCAGCGAGGCCCGGTATTAGCGCAGCGAATCTGAGACAGAACGCCTTCACCTCACCGGGCTGAAACGTTAGCAGGGAGCCAGGTCCGAGCGCCCCAAGCGACTGGTCTGGGTTGTCTGGGTTCACAACGCTTAATGCAAAGAACCTCCTCCCAATCTCGGCTACTCCAAGGAGATCATTCGGGTCAGTGATGCGGCCGTTGGTAACGTCGGTGCCCGTGCGCCTAAGCGACTCGAACGTCAATACTAGAGAAGAAAATCCAATATTCTGGATCGTGAAGAGCGAGCACGGACTTTTCTTCGGCTTGGGAGCCTTGCGGGTAGGATCGGCGGCGAACTCCAGGACAGTCTTGTTTCCTGGGATTGTGACCTTCGCCTGAGGCCCGCCTACACTTACGGTGAAAGAGCAACTCGCCCTGTTGCCCCCCGCGTCGGTGGCAGTGCAAGTGACAGTAGTCACACCGGCTGGAAAGCTTGATCCTGAGGCCGGCGAGCAAACTACGTTCACACCAGGAAGGTTGTCACTTACCGTGGGAGGCGGATAGGTCACCACCGCCGAAGTCTGCCCGGCTGGAGGCACAGCGGTCACGTTAGCCGGGCACCTGATGACTGGGGGTTCGCCGTCGTTTACGGTGATGGAAAAGAAACAGTTGGCGGTGTTTGTAGCTAGATCAGTTGCGGTGCAGGTCACCAGGGTAAATCCGACCGGGAACCGGCTGCCCGAGGGTGGGGAACATTCGACCGACGCGCCCGTGCAGTTATCGGTCGCAGTCGCCGCCGGATAATTGACCAGGGCCGTTGACTGTCCGGGCAATGTTACCGTCGAGATGTTTGGCGGACAGAAGACACGCGGTGGAGTAATGTCCACGACTGTAACAGTGAACGAACAGCTCGGGCCGGCGCCTGTGGTGCAAGTGACAGTCGTGGCGCCCACGGCGAAAAACGATCCGGATAGCGGAGCGCAGGTGACTGCGCCACAAACGCCGGACGTTGTCGGCGGAGGATAAGAGACATTTGCACCGCACGAAGTCGCAGAACTGGCCGTTAACACATCAGCGGGGCACGTAATCATGCAGGTCCCAACCGTCACAGTAAAGGTACAGCTTGCTGTATTGCCTGACTCATCGCTCGCGGTGCAAGTGACGGGGGTGGTGCCAACAGGGAAGGTCGAGCCCGAAGGCGGATTGCAGGCCGTAGACACGCTTGGACAGTTATCTGAGGCTGAAGGCGCCGGGTAATTCACCACGGTCGGTACGGTGGCCGACACGAACTGATTCGGCGGACAGGTGATCGTAGGCGGCTGAGTATCGTTCACGGTCACGTTGAAAACGCAACTGGGCCCGGCGCCGGTGTTGCAGCCGTCGCCTCGGAGTTAGGAGCTACGAGAGAAGAAATCATGGCGATGGGAGACAATTACAACGATCTCGAGATGCTACTCTTCGCCGGCACAGGGGTGGTGATGGCTAACTCCGTTCCGCCTTTGCAAGAGATTGAAGGCTTGCACACCACCGCCTCGAACGACGAAGATGGAGTCGCCCGAGCTATCGAAGAGTTCATAATGAATTAGGAGTGTTAGAGACCGCTTTTCAGGAGGAAACATGGCAAATCGCGCAGCTGTAATTCAGACCAACAAGGGCACGATACGTTTCGAGTTGTTAGAATCGGACGCGCCGAAGACGACTGATAACTTCATAAAGCTGGCCCAACGTGGCTACTACGACGGCATCATCTTCCATCGGGTAATCAAAGGCTTCATGATTCAGGGTGGCGATCCGACCGGCACAGGCCGCGGCGGAGAGTCGGCTGCGGGCGGCAAGTTCAACGATGAGATCAACTCCTCATCGCAGGTCTACAAGACAGGATATAAAGCAGGCACGGTGGCGATGGCGAACGCTGGTCCCAATACAAACGGCTCGCAATTTTTCATTATGCACGGCGATTACCAGCTGCCGCCAAACTACACGATCTTTGGACGTGTCACTGACGGTCAGGATGTCGTAAACGCGATCGCTACCGCCCAGACCGACCGCAACGATCGGCCGGTTGGTGAGGTTAAGATGGAGAAGGTGACGATCGAGAGTGCTTAGTTCCTACTTCTCACTACCTAAAGTAAATCCGAGGACAATTCTATGACGACCAGACGGTGGCCCCGCGCGCTGCTGCTTGCGGTGTTCGTGCTGCTCCTCGCTTGTGCAAGCGCTCTCGCGCAAACGTCGCAACAAATTGAGAGTGGCAAGTTTCGCCTGCACAAGTTTGAGCAAGCCATCGGCGAAGAGACCTACACGATCATCCGCGAAGGTGATTCGCTGGTAGTCAATTCAAGCTTCGAGTTTACAGACCGCGGCCGAAAAGTCCCGCTTACCGCGACACTGAAAACCCGCCAGGACCTTACTCCTGAGAGCTTCGATATCAAGGGCAGCGTCTCACGTTTTTCGACGATAGATTCATCGGTCGAAATAAAGGGAAATGCTGCAACCATTCGCGAAGACAAAGACAGCCGCCAGGCTCCAACGCCCGAGCGGTTCTTCACGATCAGTGGTTATGCACCCGTGACGATGCAGCAGATGCTCGTTCGCTATCTCGGCGCGCACAAGCTCACCGGCCCGCTCGCGACGCTCCCGGCCGGCGACGTATCCGTGGAGAAGCGCGGAACTGATAAAGTCAGGATTGGCGACAAAGACCTTGAGCTCCAGCGCTACAGCGTCAGCGGTCTGATTTGGGGACGTGAGTCGCTCTGGTTCGATGCGGCGCAGAATCTTGTTGCCGCGGTGACAATCGATGGGGAGTTTGACCACTTCGAAGCGTTGCGCGAGGGATACGAATCAGCCCTGCCGTTGTTTGTTACAAAAGCAGCAGCGGATGGAATGGAAGTACTGGCGCAACTGGCAAAAAAGATCAGCCTGGAGCGGAAGGCGGGTTTCATACTGGCG
>Ga0137403_10010453_pt1 | contig 10277 bp, 8 predicted proteins | sample CZOMad2_1_16fung_FD_122057 | JGI IMG/M metagenome (GOLD analysis project Ga0137403, IMG submission 122057) | Vadose zone soil fungal communities from Angelo Coast Range Reserve, California, USA - CZOMad2_1_16fungal (Hybrid Assembly) | ecosystem: Environmental > Terrestrial > Soil > Vadose zone... | reverse complement strand
GATGGCGCTTGATCTATTCGCCCGAGGCAATATTGATCGGCCGTAGAGCCTTTTCCGTTCCGATTGAATCGGAACGGAGGCTCTACTTCTTTGTTTTGACGCGTTTTCTTAACGCGAACCGGTATCCACTTCGCTCGAAAATGCTATAGGCGGTTGAGCGGTTCAATTCGTCATTTGTTTTTTCAACGGAGATGGCAGTGAAAGTCGAACGTAAGGAAGTTGGGCCGCGCATGAGCCGGATCGTCGTGCACGGCGACACGGTATATTTGGCCGGGATCGTGGCCGAAAAAACCAAGGGGCACAGCGTCGGCGAACAGACCAAGGAAATCCTCGCGGTGATCGACGGGCTGCTCGCCCAAGCGGGCACCGACAAATCCAAACTTCTCCAAGCCACTATCTGGTTGCAGGACATCCGCACCGTCGATGAAATGAACGTGGTGTGGGATGCGTGGGTCACGCCTGGCGAACCGCCAACGCGCGCCTGCATCGAGGCACGTTTGCAATCGCCGGCATTGATGGTCGAGATCCGCGTTATCGCTGCGCGGTGAGAGCGCGCACTCCGCGTCGCTTAGAGCCTTCTCCGTTCCGATTGAATCGGAACGGAAGCTCTACTTATTTGTTTTGAGCGTTTTCTTGACGCGAACCGGCATCCACTTCGCTGGAAAACGCTCTACGGCGCCGGAATGGCGAGCAGGCTGGAGATGCTGCGGCCGCGGATATCGTAGACGCGGGCGAACACGACGTCGTCGCGCTTGATCTCCACCATCACCGGGGCGGTCAGGCCTTTGCAGTAGAACTCGCCGAGCGTCATGGCGAAGTCGGCGGCATGGCTGTCCCAGCCGATCGTAAAGTCGGGGCCGAGCGCGACCTGCGCCGGCCGTTGCGGGCCGCACACCGCGACCTTCCATTTGTGTCCCTTCGGCGGGGTTTCCTCTCGTTCGGCGAGCTCTTCACGCAAGCCGTCGGAGGCCTGTTTCAGCGCCAGCCCCCAATAGTCCAGCATGAAGCGATAATCGGCGGCGCGAACCGTGCCTGCAATATGATTGAAATGCGTGTATTGGTAGGGGTGCAGCCGGATCATTTCGCCGAGCGGCAACAAGAGGCCGAAGGCGAAGACGGCGACCGCGACGGGCTGCCAGCCGCGGCGATTTTCCTTGAGCCAGTTCATCCCCCATGCGAACGCCGCGCCCGCGAGCACCGTCATCGGCGGGATGACGAAGATGAAATGGCGAATGCCGTTGTAAAGCGCCGGCCGCTTCACCATCGCCACCACCAGCGGCAGGGTCGCCGCCAGCGTCAGCATCAAAAGGATGGTCTTGCGGCGGGCCGATACGTCGGCGCGCGGCAGCGCCACGAACGTGCCGACGACCCCGGCAAGGGAAAGACTGAGCAGCACTTCGGGGAGCTGCAGGGCAAACAAAGTCGGCAGATACGACCACGGCATATCGGGCACCGACACCAGCGCCCCATCGAACATTTCCTTCCACGGTTTCTCGAAGAAGTGCGAGAAGTAAGTCAGGGCCTGGAAGGGATTGCCCACTTCCATGATCGACCATGGCCAGATCAGCCCCATGATGAGGTAGCCGAGGATCAGGCTCGGCAGCAGCACGTAAACAACATGCGCAAAACGTCGGACGGCTTCGCGGGCGCCTTGGGTACGCCATTCCTCCAGGAACAACGGCACGAAGCCGGCTAGCGCGTAGATCAGCGCCAGACCGCCGAGGATGCGCGACCCGATCGACAGGCCGGCACCAAGGCCGACGATCAGGATGGTCCGCGGCGTGGGCGAGGGATATTCCTCGGCCAGACGGACCAGGCCCAGCATCAGGATCACCATCGCAACGGCGAAAGGTGCATCCTTCGGATTCATGAACATATGCCCGTAGAAGGTGGGGCAAAACGCCAGAAGCAGCAACGCCGTGAGGCCGGCCAGCGGGCCGCCGACGCGCCGGCCAAGCCGCCACGTCACGGCAAGGCCGATCATGCCGACGATGGCGCCGAGCAGGCGGCGGGTTTCAAACAGCTCGAGCGGGATGATTTTATGCAGCAGCGCGGCCGCCATGTCGAAGCCGCCGCCATACATATAGAGATTGGCGAATGACAGCGCGGCGGTATCCTCGAAACCGGATCCGTACATGCGCAGCAGAAGGTCGGCATATTCGGCGTGGGTATAATCGTCCCAGCCGAGGCCATAATCGCGAAACGTCAGGCTTGCGATCAACCCGACCCCAGCCAGCACAAGGATGGCGAGGTCATCGCATATCCGCTCCGCCGAGCGCCGCGCGGGCGTATCGATGGCCGAAGTGGTGATGGCTGACATGGCTATTGGTAACCCGGTGTCCCCTTTGGCCCAGCTTTGGCGCTTCGGGCCTTATTCCCCGCCTTCCATATAGCGCAGTTCCCTTACCAAGTAATTGGGAATTGTACCGGAACTTCCCTGATGCGATGCAACAATCGTTCGACGCGGCGCCCTCAAACCATTAGGGAAAAGGCGTTGGGTCAAGAGTGGCAAGGGTGCGGCAGGTCCCTGCCCAAGATCGAGACGCTTTTTGCGGGAACTGCCCCAGGAATTGGCCGTTGGCGGTGCATACATTATGACAGTATCGTGGCGTGAGGCAGCTTGCGCAAAATTCGAGCGCGGCTCGGGGGTGAGTTAAATGATGGCTGTTTTGTTGATCGCCGGGATTGGCTTTCTGTTGGCTGGCCTCTTGGGGATCGTCTTCGGAATCCCGGTCAAGGAATTCAGTTTCGGCAATACGCTGATCATCAGCGGCTCGGTTGCGGCTTGCACCGGGATGATCACGCTGGGCCTTTGGATGGTCGTTCGGGAGTTGAAGAATATCGCGCGGCAGCTTGGCGAGGGCGTTCCCGCGGGGTCGCGTAGCGGGGCGAAACGACAGGCGGTTTTGAGCGCGGCTTTGGGTGGCCCAGGCTTGGGAAGTACCGGGTTGGGAAGCGCCGGTTTGGGCAACCAGCCTCGGGATGAGGGTGGCTTTCTGTTCCCCGGCGGCCGACCGGCAGCCGAAAATGCCGGCGATGCGGAGGCGTCGCCATCGCCGATGCCATGGCGCGAGGAGGCGGCGTCGCGTGATCGAACGCGTAGCAGTGCGCCAGCCGCGCCGGAACGCGCCGAGGCCGCGCCAGCCGTCAAGCCGCGACGCAATCTTCTATTCGCCTCGTCATTGCGAAAGGAACGCGAACGCGCCCAATCCCGAACCGCCGATCCATTGTTAGGCGATCCCTACAGCGTGCCGGTCGACACGCCGCCGCCTTTCGAGGAGGCCGAGACGTCGCCCGCGACCCTTGACGACGCTTGGCCCAAACCTGAAAGCCCGCGGGCCGCGGAGGCGACGGCGTCCCGGCGCGCGCCTTCGACCTTTGCCGAGCCAAGCGCAGGCAGCGCCGACTTCCAGCCGCCGGCCACGCCACATGAGGATCAGCGGCCGCCGGTGATGGTGCTCAAATCAGGCGTCGTCGATGGAATGGCCTATTCGTTATATTCTGACGGCTCGATTGAAGCACAAATGCCTGAAGGAATGATGCGGTTCGCGTCGATCGATGAGTTGCGTGCGCACCTCGACCAGCGTCCGTGAGCAAGCTGTGCATAGAGCACGATCCGGAAAAGTGGAGACCGGTTTTCCACGCGACAAACGCAATGCGTTTGCGCGCAGATCATGCTCAAACAAAGAGATGAGATCATGATGCGATTCCATTAATCGCATCATGATCTAGGCGAAACCTGTTTTGAAAAATAAAGCGCCGTCGTTCTTGTCACGTCGGCAGCAATCCGCTCATATTCGATAGATAGAGTCTCCTGAAAAGTGGGCCTCTATTTTGTGGATCATGCCCCGGTTCAGGCGTGATGACGAGATTCGAAAGGTCCAGGCCATGAGCGATGCCGGCGGCAAAAATTTCATCGACCTGACGGCGAACATCGTGTCGGCCTATCTCAGCAACAATCCGACGCCGGCGTCCGAAATTCCAGCCCTTATCGGCCAGATCCACGCGGCCTTGCTGCGGGTCTCGGCGGGTCGGGTCGAAACGCCGCTGGAACCCGCCAAGCCCGCCGTGTCGGTGAAGAAATCGATGACCCCCGATTATCTGGTGTGTCTGGAGGACGGCAAGCGTTTCAAATCGCTCAAGCGTCATCTGCGCACGCAATACAGCATGACGCCGGAACAATACCGGGACAAATGGGGCCTTCCGGTCGACTATCCGATGGTCGCGCCGAATTACGCGGTGAAACGCTCCCAGCTCGCCAAGAAGATGGGGCTGGGTCAGCAACAGCGGGGACGGAAATGAAGCGGAAACGCTTAGAGCATGATGCGATTAAGTTGAATCGCATCATGCTCTAAGCTCTTTGTTTGAGCATGATCTGCGCGCAAACGCCTTGCGTTTGTCGCGTGGAAAACCGGTTCCCACTTTTCCGGATCATGCTCTAGGCGCTGAGCAGCTTTGTCGCCGCCGCGTCTTTGCAGCCGATCAATTCGGAATATTCCAGGATTGGATGTGGGCGCCCCATCAGGTAACCCTGCACTTCATTGCACGACTCGGCGACAAGAAAATCGAGCTGGGCCTTTGTCTCGACGCCCTCCGCCAACACCGGGAGATTGAGCCCGTGCGCGAGGCCAATGACGGCGCGCACGATGGCCGCCGACTGCGGATTGCTCTTCACATTCGATATGAACGATTGGTCGATCTTGATCTTGTCGAACGGGAATGATTGCAAATAGGACAATGACGAATATCCGGTGCCGAAGTCGTCCATGGCGATGCGAACGCCAAGCGACTTCAGGCGTCGCAGGATCGCCAGACCGCGGGCAAAATCTTCCACCAATAAGCTCTCGGTGATTTCGAGTTCCAGCCGTCCTGGCGCAAGGCCGGTTTCCAGCAGCACCGAATGGACCAATCCCGTAAGGTCGCCGTGGCGGAACTGAATCGGCGACAGGTTGACCGCGATCTGGAGCGGGTGCGGCCACTTCGCGGCCTCGCGGCAGGCTTCACGCAGGACCCATTCACCGATCTGCATGATGAGGCCGCTTTCCTCGGCGATCGGAATAAAGTTCGCGGGCGAAACCATGCCGCGCTGAGGATTGTGCCAGCGGAGCAATGCCTCGAAGCCGATGACCTCGCCGTCGATCTTCGCCAAAGGCTGATAGTGAAGGCGGAGTTCGTCCCGCTCGATGGCGACGCTAAGTTCGTGCTGAAGGGCGCGCCGCTCGCGCAGCCTATTGTCCATTTCGACTTCGAAGAAGCGCGTCTTGCCGCGACCGGCATCCTTGGCGCGGTAGAGCGCGGCATCGGCATTATTGAGGAGTGTCGTTGCCTCGGTGCCATCGGCCGGAAAGATGGCAATGCCAACGCTGATACCGATGCGCAGATGCTGGCCGTTCAACTCCAGGTGGGTTCCGACGGCCGCGTGAAGGCGCTCGGAGATGGTCTCGGCGAGCGCGGGGTGATCGCCCATCGGCGTAATGAGGGTGAACTCGTCGCCGCCAAGCCGCGCCAGGTAAGATTCGCCGGCGTGCGCACTCAATTGTTGCGCCAACTCGCAAAGCACATCGTCGCCCACCGCGTGGCCGAACGTATCGTTGATTTCCTTGAAGCGGTCGAGGTCGACGCTCAGCAGCGCGAACGACTCTTCACTTGCCCTTGCGGCATCGATGACGCGGGTGAGATGAGTAACGAAGGCGGCGCGATTGGGTAAATCCGTCAAGGCATCATGATGCGCCATATGCTGGATGCGCGCTTCGGCCTGCTTGCGTTCGGTAATGTCTTCCGAAAGGCTGAGCAAGTAGCGCTGTTCGCCGGTCTCGTCCGGTATCGCAAGGTTTTTGGTTGTCAGAATGCGGGTGCCGTTGTGAGGGGTATGAACCGTATGCTCGTCGATGGTTTGCAGGCCGCGCGAGCGTAAGGCTTCGTCGGCGAGCGGGAATAAATCTTTCGTGGCTTCCTTGTTGGAGGGATCGCGGGTGGATTTACCGATCAAGTCGCGACGCGCTATGCCGAAGATGGTCTCGGCGGTCCGGTTGATCAGGACATAGCACCGATCGCGGGCATCCTTGACGGCAACCGACAAGGGCATGTTCTCGATGATGTTATCGAGAAAGGCCTGGGTGCGGCCGAGCCTTGCAGCCGACGCATCGAGAGCTTCCAGTTGACGGAAATGCACGAGAGAAATCGTCAGACCCACAAGGGCCAGTGCGAGGAAGAGACCAAGCCCGATGCCGGTGCTTTGCCACGTGATGCTATGCAGAAAGGGCGCGATCGGAATGTCGATCACGAACGCGCCGATCACGTCGTTGAGATGCCACTGCACTTTGTCGGGCTGGAGCGCATTATGACAACTCACGCAACTCTGTTCCTGCGCGAGGGTGGGATAAACCGTGCGGAACACCAATTCGCCGTTGACGTCGAGCATTTCCGATATCGGCTTTGGATCTGGCGTCGCGGCGAAGGCCTCGATGGCTTGGGCCATCTGGGCATCGGTTGGCGGTGTCACAATCTCTCGTCCCGGGCGACCGACCGAGGCGAGACGAAAATCGGAATTATCGCCGTTCCGCTTGTTGAACGCCTCGATCGCGTGGGCGCGGAACGACGCCGGGACCGGCGCGCCTTGCCCGAATTGCGATCGGATTGCCGAGTAGTTGGTGACGAAAGCGTCCACCAGTTGCAGAGCGACGATCTTTTCTCTGCTCTTGTGCTCCTTGAACCAGTTCAGGCTGAAATAATAAAATCCGTAGCCGACCGCCACCGACAGCGCTGCGCATAGGCTCAAATGCAGAAGAAAGCCGCGACCGGATCGCGACCGTAGGAACCGCCAGAAAGGCGTCAGCTCATTCATCCGTTAACTCTTTGGGGTTTGTCAGCAGATAATCCGACAAATGCCTTAAGAAAGTTCCACCTATAAGTTGGTCGAACGAAAGCACTTGTCGCCGGAGCGCGGCGAACATTCGATTTAATCGCTTAAATTCGAGGGCTTAAGAAGCGGCGGCCAGCGCCTCGCGGGCGTCGGAGCGAATCCGCTCGACCATCGAGCGCAAGCCGTTGGAACGTTGCGGGGTGAGGTGCTCGCGAAATCCGAATTCGTCGAACACCGCGATGGCGTCGGTTTGCAGAATTTCCCGAGGGCTGCGGCCGGAATAAAGCGTCAGCAGGATCGCGATCAGTCCGCGCACAATATGGGCGTCGCTGTCGCCGAGATATCTCAGCCGCGGCTCGTCGGCCTCGTTGCGCTCGATCTTCCTGGCGAGCCAAACCTGGCTGGCGCAGCCCTGCACCTTGTTGGCGGCCGAATGCTCCGCTTCCGGCATCGGGACCAGGGTGCGGCCGAGTTCGATGACGTAGCGGTAGCGGTCGTCCCACTCCTCCAGCAGCGCAAAATTGTCCCTGATTTGGTCGATCGTCATCATGTCCCGCGCTCGATCCCAAAGCCATATATAGGATCGCGGGCGACCGAAAGCGATATTACGTGGAACCGTGACGGCGAATTAGTTCGGGGCGCCTTACGGCGCCGGCGCTTGCCACTCCGCCTGCAGGTCGTCCAGCGTCAATGTGTCGCCGGATGCCGCCCCCGTCGGCGCGCCGTCGGCGCCGCCGTTGCCACCGATCGAGCCGGTATGGTCGGATGCGCGTTTGTCGGTGATGATCTGGTACAGTTTGCGTGCGCCTTCCTGGGCACGGTGGCCGATGACGGTCGCGGCCTGGCCGCCCACTTCGCATGCGGCCGGCTGGCGCTTGCAGAATTGGCTCATGTCCGACACCGCCGCGGTCGCGGCCGACACGGCGTCCGACGCGCCCACCTGCGGCAGCTTTTCCGATTCAGGCGTCTTGTCTCGGGGCAACAGCACGAGCACGAGCCCAAGCCAGAATGCCATGCGCAGCAGAAAAAACATCTCGCGATCCCGGTCGTCGTCGTTATTTCGGCTTTGTTGCGGTTGACCTCGCAATCGAGCCTGAGTAACAGCCCTGGATAAATCGTAAGTATTTGCATTGAGGTTAAATCGCCGAAAATTTGCGAAAAATCCGACTGATTCGATTTGGCGTAAATTTTCGATTGACGGCGGGTTCGCGTGAAAAAAACGCAAACGCGAAGCCGGCTACCATTTCGAAACCATATCTCGTCGCGTTTGGAAACCTCGCGTTCACCATTCGCATTGAATGAGCGGCTTGCGTCGCGCAAAACCCTGCGAAGATGCGGGCTTCGGCCGCAACGGTTTGCCAGCCTTAGCGTTCGCTTAATTTCGCTCTGACAGGTTGAGGTAACGATACAAGGGGGCGTTCCGGCGCGTCGATTGAGACGAACAAGCCGAAGCGCAAGAGCCGTGACTGTTTTGAAGATCATCCGCGAATGTCTCGATGCGTTGCTGCATCCCTCGGCGCGATACGACGCGCTCACGGGCGCGCGCCATCGTGCCTTCATGGCGCCGCGGCTGATCGGAAGCCTCGCGGCTTTCGCGGCCTCTCCGGTCTATCTTGCGATGCGCGGCGCGCCTTCCGCGATTGAGGTCGCGGCCTTTGCCTGGCTGATTGCCCCGATCTTGCTGTCGTGGTTTCTCTCGCGCACCGGCCGCTACGAGGGCGCGTATATTCTGTCGTCGCTGGCGCTGGCAGGGTTCGTGATGACGGTCGCCGCGGCCACCGGAGGGATCGAATCCTTTGTGGCGATTTGGCTCGTCGTCGTTCCGATCGAGGCCGCACTTTCGGCGTCGCGCCGCGTCGTGGCGTTTGCCGCCGCGCTTGCGCTTTCCTGCGCCGGCTTGCTGATCGCCTTCGGACATTTCGACCTGCTGCCGGCCTCGGATACGACGAGATTCCCGCGCGATCTGTTCATGGCGTTCAGTGTCGCCTCGGCGACGCTTTATGCCGCAGGCCTCGCATTCGGTACCGAATCCTTGGCGCGCACCACCGTGTCGCTGCTCTCGGTCGAGGAGGATCGATATCGCCTGCTGGCGCGAAATATGAGCGACGTGATCTCGCGGCATTGCCGAAACGGCGCCGTGCAGTTCATCTCGCCGGCGGCAGAGATGCTGTTGGGTACGCCGGTGGCGCGATTGCTCGGGCATGGCCTGTTCGACCGCGTACACGTCGCCGACCGTCCGGCCTATCTCACCGCACTTTCAGACGCGGCGCGCGATGGCGAGGCGTGCAGCGTTGAATTTCGGGTCCGGCGGGATGCGCCCGGAGGCAGCGAGCGGGGATCGAACACGGTCGATTTCATCTGGGTCGAAATGCGCTGCCGTCCGTTGGAGCAGACATCCGAAACGTCGGGGGCAGCGGAAGCCGAAGTCGTCGCGGTGATGCGCGACGTCACCGACCGAAAGATGCAGGAACAGGCGCTCGATCTGGCGCGCACCGCCGCCGAGCAGGCCGATGCGTCGAAGAGCCGCTTCCTTGCCACCATGAGTCACGAATTGCGCACGCCGCTCAACGCCATCATCGGCTTCTCTGAAATGATCGTTCAGGAAGACGCGCTGATGCTGGATGCGGCGCGCCGCCAGGAATATGCGCAATTGATCAACGATTCCGGCCAGCACCTCTTGTCGGTGGTCAATGGCATTCTCGACATGTCGAAGATGGAGTCGGGTACTTTCGAGATTTCGCCGGAGCCGTTCGCGCCGCGCGCGGCGTTGCTCAATTGCTGCAATCTCCTGGCCTTGAAAGCGCGCGAAAACGGCATCGACCTCGTGAGCCGCGCGCCGGAGGATTTGCCAGTGATGATCGGCGATCCCCGGGCGTTCAAACAGATCGTGCTCAATCTTGTTTCCAACGCCATCAAGTTTACCGAGCGTGGCGGCACGGTCACGGTTTCCGCGCACGCCGATGGATCGCGGCTGGTGCTTCGCGTCAGCGACACCGGCGTCGGCATCGCCGCCCACGATCTCAAGCGGCTCGGCGATCCGTTCTTCCAGGCCGGCAAGACGTATCAGCGGCGGCACGAAGGCACCGGCCTTGGGCTGTCGATCGTGAAAAGCCTGGTCGGTTTGCATGCCGGCGAGCTGACCGTGCAAAGCAAGATCGACGAAGGAACCAGCGTGACCGTCGCGTTGCCGCTGGCTTTCACACCACCGGCCGTCGAGCCATCGAGCAATATCGCAACGCTCACGCCACCGCCGCGATCGACAAGCCAGGAACAAACCGATCAGGACCAAACCCATCAGGTGAAGAAAAGTGCGTAGGAAAATTGCCGGGGAAGATGCCATGCCGCGCCGCCGTCGCGGCGCTCGCGCAGTTGCGATCGAGCCAGAGACCGAGCGCGGCCCGGCGATGCGGATTTT
>Ga0137403_10010452_pt1 | contig 10277 bp, 9 predicted proteins | sample CZOMad2_1_16fung_FD_122057 | JGI IMG/M metagenome (GOLD analysis project Ga0137403, IMG submission 122057) | Vadose zone soil fungal communities from Angelo Coast Range Reserve, California, USA - CZOMad2_1_16fungal (Hybrid Assembly) | ecosystem: Environmental > Terrestrial > Soil > Vadose zone... | reverse complement strand
TACTCGCTCGGATTCTGGGTCAACCAGGAGAGTGGGAATTTCGGCGACGTGATCGTCGGCAGTCCCGCCTTCACGGCGGGCATTGGGCCGGGAATGAAACTGATCGCAGTGAATGGTCGCAAGTGGTCAAGCGCGGGATTGAATGCGGCGCTGGTCGCTGCGCGCAACAGCAAGCAACCGATCGAGCTGACGGTCGAGAACGCACACCGTTTCAAGGTGTACTCCATTGATTATCGCGACGGGCCGCGTCATCCGCATCTAGAGCGTATTGCGGCCAAGCCGGATCTATTGACCGACATCCTCAAACCTAGGACGCAAAGCGCAGGAACGACTCGGTCGTTCTAAGGTATTTGGGACAGAGTTTCTGCGTTGCGGGCTGCATCTAACCGGGAGAATGCCTGCTGAATTTTTCCTTCTCCCCCGGTCCGCCGCCTCTCGCCTGGTCAGAGTCACTGCTGGATTCTTCCCAGCTCTCCTGCTATTGCTCCCCGCCTTCTCCTGTTCCACAGCCGTTGCGCAAACGGCTCCGCCTGCCAACAGCTACGAAACTGCGATGGCACAGACTCGTTCCAATGAGCGCATCTTGGCGATGCAGGACTTTCTTGAGCACAACAGCTCCGGTCCGCGGAAGGTCGATGCCTTGGAAGTGCTGGTGTGGGACTACAAGCAAGTCGGTAATCATGAAAAAGCCGGCGAGTGGGCGAAGAAGCTATTAGACGCTGACTCCGAAAACCCCCTGGCGCTGGCAGTGCTGGCCGACTCCGCCCGCTACAACAATGGCATGAGTCTCGACCAGAACATGGCCCACTCGCTCGAACTCGCGACGCGCGGGCTGAAGCAGGAGAACACCATACGGCCACCCGAGGGCATGATGGCGACGGAATTTGTGAAGATGCAGAACGCCGTAACAGCGTGGCTGAACGGCTCAGCCGGGTTCGCGTACATGCATCAGCTCGATCCCGTGACTGCCCGCGTATTCTTGCGCAAAGCGGCAAAACTCGAGCCGCAGAATCCGCAATACATCTACGAGCTCGCCCTTGCAGACCTGATGGGAAAGCAGCAGGAGCCAAAGGAAGGCTTCCTCTATCTTGCCAAGACGGTGAACCTGACCCAAGGCACTCCTGCCGGACAGCAGATCGCCGCCTACGCGGCAAAGCGATATCAGCAAGCCGGAGGCTCAGCGCAGAACTGGAAGCAGTATCTGGTGGCTACGGTTCCGCCGGGCGGAACTGTCGCCAGCGCTTCCACAATCCCGCCGAGCACGGCGCCGAGCCAGTTGGCCTCCAGCACGCCGCCGGGTACGCCGTCTTCGCAATTGCCCCAGAGTTCAGCGGCAACACGAGTCGAAAAGCCGCAACCGCAAAGCTCTGCACCAGGAAACAAGCACATCACCGAGGAGCAGATCACCGCCGCGCTCTCGCCGCCTCCATTGCCGCCGACGCAGACCGCGCCGAAACCGGTCCCGCCTCCGGGAGCGCCAGTATCGCTGGGGATCCTGATGGAAGCTGGCATCAGCAATCGTGACAATCGCCGCACTGTCACCTACGCCCTCACCGATCTGGTGCGGCATTTGCGGCAGAACGACGAAGCGTTCATCCTCTCATTTAGCCACGATCTGGTTTTCGAGCAGGACCTCACCTCGAATTACGAATATCTCCGCGATGCCTTCGAATCCATCAAGCCGCAGTCTGGCACGGCACTGCTGGATGCAGTAGGCTTCGCATCCGGACACCTGAATCGCATCTCCCGTAAAGGCAGCAACCGGGTCTTGCTGGTGGTCTCCGACGGGAACGACATCAACAGCCGCAGCTCTTCCTATGACGTAGCCGGCGCCATCGATAGCAGCGGCGTCAAGATCTATTGCATCGGTGTAGGTATCGGCGACGCCGCAAACCGCTCGAGATTGCAGGCCCTGGCGGCCCGCAGCGGCGGGCGCGCAGCTTTTGTCGCGCCCGCAGATTTCAGAACAGCCGCGCGTGAGATCGCTGCCGGCTTAGGAATCGACTTCCCGCAATAGAAATGCCCGCGGGATTTCCGCGGGCTGCTTTCGGTCTGGCCAGATCGTACTAGCTCTTCGACTTCATCTCGTCGCCTTGCTTGGACTTTTTCATCATCGTCAGCTTGTCGATGGTGATGGAGTGGCTGGATTCGTCGAGCTTCGCCTTTACTTTAACGTGATGGCCTTCGTGGCCCTTGACAGCATCCTGGTTCGCGATGTCCCAAGTCTGCTTGTCTTTGTCGTTCACAAAGACGTCTTTGCCGCCTTCTTCTTTCACCCAGCCGGTAAGGCGCATCTCCTTGCCCTTGGACGCAGCCTTGGCTTCCTTCTTTTCCGCTTTCGCCACCTTTTTATCGGTTGAGCTGGTTGCGCCGCTGGAAGTATCCTGCGCGAAACCAAGCAGCGTGAAGCCCAGTACAAACGTGAATACTGCAACGTAAATCTTCTTCATCCTCATTCTCCTAGTGGAACTCCGATGGGGACTTGGATGCAGATTTTGTGCGGCAGTCAGGATTGTCGTTAGTTGGCACTAGAGGGTTGCGCGGCGGCAGCGATTCTGACCACGCGGTCTTCGAGCGGATACTCGGCCGCGACCCAGGCCGTTAGGCCGCCTTCGAGTGGACGCACACGCTGAAAACCCAGCTTCTTCATCTGCAGCGCCACACGGGCGCTGGTGGCTTCGCTGGGTCAAGTGCATACCAGCACGAACTCGCGTTCGAGCGGCAACTCCTTGGCGCGGGTCTCGATGTCCTCGGGCAGGACATTGAAGGCGCCGGGAATGCCGCGCGGATCGTGGAGCACGTCGAGCGGGTGGCGCAGATCGATCACCAGCGGCTTGTCGTCGCTGGCGATGCGCTCGTGCAGCTGGCGCGCGGTGATGCGCTCCATGCGCAGCGAGCGAATAAAGCGTTGCTTCTGGATGTACTTCCAAAGCAAGTTGCCGAGAAGGGCGACGGCCAGCAATACCGGCAAGATCGCCAGCACATAGGTCGCGATGCGTGCCGACTCCAGCGGGCGCATCGACGCCCAGCCGCCGATCGCCAGCGCTGCCGCCCACAGCAATGTTCCAGCGGAGTTGAAGGCCATGAAGCGGCCAAGCGAGATGCCCGACATTCCCGCCAGTGGCGGCGAGATGTGGGAGACGCCGGGCACGAACTTGGTATAAAGCAGCGAGTAGTCGGAGTGCTTCTTGGAAAAGCGCTTGGTGCGCTCAACGCAGCTCTCGCGCGAAAGCGAGATGCGACACAAAAGATTGACCACTTTGGTTCCGCGCCGGCGGCCCAGTTCGAACCACACCCAGTCGCCGATCAGCGTCGCGACCACCGTGATGGCGATCACTAGGGTGAGACTCATCTTGCCGGTGGCTGCGAACAGTCCCGCGGCCACAATCACCGGAGTGGTGAATACCGGGATGCCCAGCCGCTCGATCAGGTTCCAGAGGAACAGCGTGATGTATCCGTGTTCGACCAGCGTTTGGAGGTTATAAACCATAGGTTCGACCGCACGGATTGGATTCCGCCACTCAGGATAAGGTTACGGGATATCTTGGTCGCAGACAATCTCCTTATGCCCGCAACATAAGCGTACCGGACCGCTTCCGGCGTCGAGATCGCCGCGCTGCATGCGTTCACGCACTTGCTCCACGGCGTCGAACAACTGCTGGTGCGAGTCGATCACGAACAGCACCGGCTGCAAGTGGTCGATCTCGAACTCCTGTTGCAGAACCGCTTCCAGCGTGAACGGACGGCGGTCACAGTTCGGGCTGAGCGCGTTCAGGCAATCGGCCATGGAGGAGATCAAACCGCTGCCGTAAACCTTGATCTCGCCTTCCTCGCGGATCAACCCGAATTCGACGGTGAACCAGAACAAACGCGTCAGCATGCGGACTTCAGCGGGTGTCTTCGCCGTCGCCGCGATGGCGCCGAAGCGCTGCAGGAAGTCAGCGAAGACGGGGTCAGCATGCATGGGGACATGGCCGAATACGTCGTGGAAGATGTCGGGCTCGGGCAGGTAGTCGAGTTGCTCCATCGGGCGCACGATCACAGTGGTGGGAAAGCGCCGCTCGGCCAGGCACTGAAAGAAGAGCGTCGGTTCCAAAAAACCGCTCACCGCGACAGCGCGCCATCCAGTGATGGGCTCGAGGCGGCGATTCATCGCATCAAGATCCGGAACGCGATCTGCCGTCAGTCCGATGGCCTGGATGCCGTTCAAAAAGGCTTTGCTTCCGACTTTTCGCAGGTGTTCCATGCGGCGTGCGAAAAGCAGCTGCCATACTGCCTGGTTCTCTTGTGTGTAGTCCGCCGGGCGCTGCTCGATGAAGAACTGTTTCGCTGCGGCGGATAAGGTTGCGGGTTGAGTTGCTGTGCTCATTATTTTTCTCCAAAAAAGAAAACGGCCCGTGATCTCTCACGGGCCGTTTCGGAATCTTATGCTATTTGCTAGTTAGCGCAGACGCCTCCACACACCCGTGAACGGGGCGTAATAGTAGGCGTAAAAAGCGCTGAATCGCATGTCAAGAGTATGCGTGATTTGCGCGTTTTCGTCAATCTTCATTTGGTTTTCCCCGACTCCATCTTGAGCTTAGTGCCTGCTGCCGCCTGCGCGGCCGCCAGGCGCGCCGTCAGCACGCGATAGGGCGAGCAAGAGACGTAATTCAGCCCAATGGAGTGGAAAAATTCAACGCTCGAAGGCTCGCCGCCGTGCTCGCCGCAGATACCGACTTTGATCTTGGGATTGGTTTTTCTTGCCCCAACCGTCGCGCGCCTCACCAACTTGCCGACACCGGCGCGATCGAGCACGGCGAACGGGTCCTGCTTCAGGATCCCCTGCTCCATATAGGACGGCAGGAACTTGTTGATGTCATCGCGCGAGAAGCCGAAGGTCGTCTGCGTGAGGTCGTTGGTGCCGAAGCTGAAGAATTCCGCCTCTTGAGCAATTTCCTCAGCGATGATGGCGGCGCGCGGCAGCTCAATCATGGTACCCACGAGATAGTCCACACGCATCTTCTCTCTTGCGAACACTTCCTCGGCAACTCGCCGGACGATGGCCTTCTGGTGAGCCATCTCTTTGACGGTGCTAACCAGCGGGATCATGACCTCCGGGAATACTTTGACCCCCTGCTTCGCGACCGCGACAGCGGCTTCAAAGATGGCGCGCGCCTGCATCTCGGAGATCTCAGGATAGGTGACTCCGAGACGGCAACCGCGGTGTCCCAGCATCGGATTCAGCTCGTGCAGCTCTTCCACCCGGCGCAATACTGCGTGCATCTCTTTCAGCTTCGGCGAGCGACTCTTCCTCTCTTCGAGGCGTGCCACATCCACCATAAGGTCCTCGCGCCGCGGCAGGAATTCGTGCAGCGGCGGATCAAGCAGGCGGATGGTGACCGGGAATCCGTCCATCGCTTTGAAGACGCCGATGAAGTCGGCGCGCTGCATAGGAAGCAATCGCTTCAACGCCGCGCGGCGCTCCTTCTCGTTGGTGGCAAGAATCATGGCGCGCATGTGGGGGATGCGGCCTTCGGCAAAGAACATATGCTCTGTGCGGCACAAGCCAATGCCTTCGGCCCCAAAGGCCCGCGCCTGAATGGCATCGCGTGGGATGTCGGCGTTGGCGCGCACGCCCATGGTGCGGAAGGGCTCGGCCCAGCTCATGATGGTCTGCAGTTCGGGATCGTCGTGCGAAGCCTCCACGGTGTTCAGTTTGCCGAGGATCACTCGTCCGGTGGTGCCGTCGAGCGAGAGCCAGTCGCCTTCCTTTAGCACCAGATCGCGCACGCGCATCTGCTTGGATTTGTCGTCGACGCCGATCTCGCCCGCGCCCACCACGCCGCACTTGCCCATGCCGCGCGTGACCACCGCGGCGTGGCTGGTCATGCCACCGCGCGAGGTCAGGATCCCCACCGCCGCTTCCATGCCGTGAATGTCTTCCGGCGTGGTCTCGCCGCGCACCAGGATCACCGGTTTCTTGTGGCCGGGGCCTGAGAGGCGCACGGCATCGTCGGCGGTGAAGACGATCTGCCCGACCGCGGCGCCGGGCGACGCGGGCAGCCCGGTCGCTAGCACTTTGATCTTACCGTTGCCCTTTTCATCGAGGTGCGGGACTAAAAAATCATAGAGCTGGTTGGGCTCGACGCGGAAGATGGCCTCCTCGTGCGAGAGCAGTCCCTCGTTCACCATGTCAATGGCGATGCGCACGGCGGCACGCCCGGTACGCTTTCCGCTGCGCGTCTGCAGCATGTAGAGCTTCTTCTCTTCAATGGTGAACTCGAAGTCTTGCATGTCGCGGTAATGTTTTTCCAGGCGGTCGGTGATCTTGCGCAATTGCTCGTAGGCTTGCGGTAGGATGCGTTGCAAGTTCTCGATAGGAACGGGCGTGCGCGTACCGGCGACAACGTCTTCGCCCTGCGCGTTCATCAGGATCTCGCCGAAAAATTCCTTGTTGCCGTTGGAAGGATTACGCGTGAAGCCGACACCGGTGCCGCTGGTCTCGCCCAGGTTGCCGAAGACCATGCTTTGCACGTTGACCGCGGTGCCAAGATCATCAGAGATATTGTTGATGCGCCGGTAATGGCCGGCGCGCTCATTGAGCCATGAGCGGAAGACGGCATCGCGCGCCATGGCGAGTTGTTCCTTCGGGTCTTGAGGAAATTCGTGGCTTGCGTTCTGACGGACGATCTTCTTGAATTCGCCTATCACTTCGCGCAACGCGGCGGCGTCGAGTTCGGTATCGAGCTTGGCGCGGCGCTGCCTCTTCTTGGCATCGAAGGCATGCTCGAACTCAGCTTTCGGAACGTCGAGGACGACATTGCCGAACATTTGGATCAAGCGACGATAGGAATCGTATGCAAAGCGCGGGTTGCGGCTCTGTTGTGACAATCCTTCCACGCTCTTATCATTCAGGCCGAGATTAAGGATGGTGTCCATCATCCCCGGCATGGAGAACATGGCACCGGAGCGCACGCTGACCAGCAATGGACGCTGCGCTGCGCCGAGCCTTCGTCCCATCATCGCTTCCAAGCGGGCCAGTGCGGCCTCCATCTGGCGGTCGATCTCGGGAGAAAGGTGGCCGCCGCTCCGCATGTATTCGCGGCAGGCCTCGGTCTGGATGGTGAAGCCAGGTGGGACCGGAAGCCCGGCATTGGTCATCTCGGCCAGGCCCGCGCCCTTGCCTCCGAGGATATCTTTCATGCCCTTGTGGCCTTCGGCTTTTCCGTCGCCGAAGAAATAGACATATTGCTTGGCGGCCCTGGGCAGTGTTGCTGAGGATTGCGGCAGGCGGACGTTGGGCATCATCTCTCCGGAAACTCAGAGCGCAAGCGAATATACGTGGCTGGAATCAGGCACGCAATGGCTTTCCGCGCAGCCATTGGATGCGCCGCGGTCACGTATAATCGTAGTATCAAGATAGAAGTTGCGAGGAGTTTTTATGTCGAGTAATCCAGTTGCCGCCGGCCACACCGTGTTTTGCGTGAAGTTCCAGAAGGAGATGCCGGGGCTCGACGAGTCCCCCTTCGACACCGAGCTGGGGCAGAAGATCTATGACAACGTCTCCCAGGAAGCCTGGCGGATGTGGACCGAGCACTGCAAGATGGTGTTGAACGAGTTCCGCCTGAATCCGGCGAACCCCAAGGATCAGGAAGTGATCGTGAAGCATTTGGAGAACTTCTTCTGGGGCGAGAATGCCGCGCTGCCTCCGGGCTACGTGCCGCAACAGGGCGGCGGCGGACATCACCACTAAGAACTTCGCTATATTCAATGCAAAGGCCTTCGCATCTGCGAAGGCCTTTGTTCTTCAAGAGCGGTTATTTCGCTTGTTTTTCGTGCTCGTCGATCATTGCGATGGTCTTCTCGACGTCGGCCTTCATGGGGCTGTTGGGATCAAGCTTCAAATACTGCTTGAATGCCTCCTTCGCTTCAGTCGCTTTCTTCTGTCGCAGCAAAGAGTAAGCCAGCACGACCTCTACTCCGGGATTCTTTTCTTTCAGCTCGACCGCTTTCCTGGCGTGCATCTCGGCTTGGTCGAATTTGTCGAGCGCGAATTCCGTCTTTGCAAGCTCGAAATGAGCGTCGGGATTGGTAGGATCGAGTTCCGCAAATCGCGTGAACGGCTTCTCCGCCAGATTGGCCCGGTTGGTCATGGCGAACAGCATCCCCAGCAAGTATTGAGCTTGCGGCATCTTGTCTTCGATCTGGACGGCCTTGGTGAGTGAAGCCTCGGCTTGAGGCCCCTGTTGAGTCTGCATTTGCGACAAGCCCAACAACTGGTACGCTTCGGCATAACTTGGGTAGAGCGTGACTGCTTTTTGCAGGTGTGGAATGGCGCCTGCAAAATCGTTCGCATTCACAGCTTTTTGTCCTGCGTCAAATTCTTTCTTAGCTTCAGCTGGAATGGCGGCGATCCGCTCATTAAATGGCGCAGGTGCAGCCCCAGGTGGAGTAGTACCGGGAAGGGCTTTTAGAGTGATCAGCTCGTTGGCCCGTCCTGACATGCTTAGGTCCTCCCGACCATAGGCCGGTTTGTAACCGGGAATCTCAATCTTGTACTGAATGACACCGAAAGGTGCCTGAACGCCGAAATGTCCCAAATCGTCGGTGTTCACTGTGGTGCGGAAGGTCCCTCCATCGCTCCATATTTCAACTTTTATATAACTGGCGGGAGCATTGGTTTCATAGCGCACCTGGCCCTTGAAATTGCCACCCTGAACGTTCGTGTTTGACTGTGCGAGTGCCGGAACTAGGGCCACCAGAAGAAGCACCACATTCATCAGTTTTGTCACATCTTTGGCTCCTAACTTTCCCTGAATGCCAGGCGATAAACGCGGCAGACATTCTACACTGCCCGGGAAAATAGCCTTACGGTTGGCGGGTCTGTTTCTCGTGCTGTTCAATGGCGGAAACAACTTGCCGGATATCCCCTGCCATGGGGCTGGCCGGGGCTAGTTTTAAGAAACGCCGGAACGCTTCTTCCGCTTCCGGTCCCTTTTTTTGTCGCAGCAGACTGTACCCAAGCACCACGTAAACCGGGGGATTTTGTGGCTTCAGCTCCAGCGACTTTTCGGCTTGGACCTGAGCAGCTGGAAACTTCTGCAACGCGAATTGGTTCTTGGCTAGCTCGAAGCGGGCATCAGGATTCTTCGGATCGAGCTCGACGGCTTCCAACAACGGAGGCTCTGCCTCTCGGACGCGTCCCATAAGATTGCGGGTCAGACCCAGGGCAAGTTGAGCGTTCGCGAGTCGGCTCTCGATGGAAACGGCCTTGGCGAATGACTGCTCGGCGAGGCTGAGGTTGCCCTGCTCCAAGTACACCCCACCCATCACTATGTAGGCCTCGGCGAAGTTAGGGAAGAGCTCGATGGCCTTCTTGTAGTGCTCCAGTGCAGCCATAGAATCGCGGGCCGCGCTGCGCTTCATCCCCTCATCCAGTTCTGCTTTGGCCGATGGCGGCAGTTGCGCAAGCCTTGCATCTACCGTGCCTTTAGGACCCTCGGGAGGGACGTTGCGAGCTTCGGTGGAAGGAAGCGGAAGAAGGGTCACCGAATCGAAGCTGCGACCCATGACGCTCAGATCGTAATGATTGCTGTAAGTCTGATACCCATGCACCGCGATGGTAAGCATGTAAACATCGCGGCGGTACAGGCCGTTGAAAGAGAACTTTCCTTGTGGGTCGCTCGTGGTGTCAACTTCTACCCCGCCTCTGGTCCCCTGCAAATGAATCTGGACATGGTCGGCAGGTTGACCGTCCCTGAAATAGACGGTGCCGCTGACCTGACCGTCGTGGGTGTTCTGGGCGACCGAGACGGTCGCGAAGAAAAGCAGAAAGGAAGCGACTAGCGGGCGGAGTAGCTGCATAAAGCACTCCTGTAGGAGCAATGATACTGCTGCTAATACGATGTGGAAAAGAAAATCGGGGAGGGCTCGCGCCCTCCCCGGCAAAGAATCCCAGTCTAAGACTAGAACTCGAATTTGACTCCGAAGCGAGCGTAGAACGGACGCTGGTAGCCAGGGTTGGTGTTACCCGTGACGCCCGAGGGTCCGACTCCATTCGGCTTGCCGAAATCAACGTTCAGAGCACCCACGGTGCGCTGCTTGTTCTGATCCACACGGAGCAGCGTGCGCTGATCGGTGAGGTTGAACAGGTCAGCCGCCAGCCGGATCTTGGTCCGTTCCGTAAGCCGGATCGGATAGTCCGCGTGGAAGTCGACCGAACCCCAGTTCTGCGTACGGCCCAGAGAGCCGCGAGCGGAGGGGCAATTGACCGTGTCGTCCGCGCAGAACGGGAT
>Ga0137403_10010451_pt1 | contig 10277 bp, 8 predicted proteins | sample CZOMad2_1_16fung_FD_122057 | JGI IMG/M metagenome (GOLD analysis project Ga0137403, IMG submission 122057) | Vadose zone soil fungal communities from Angelo Coast Range Reserve, California, USA - CZOMad2_1_16fungal (Hybrid Assembly) | ecosystem: Environmental > Terrestrial > Soil > Vadose zone... | reverse complement strand
TTCCTTCGACTGGGTCCAGCGCGGGTGGTCGACGCTGGGATTCACGTTGGAGTAAAAACCGTATTCATTGGGAGCCAGGCGGTTCCAGGTGGATGGCGGCATCTTCTGCTGAAACTTGATCTTGACGAGCGATTTGATGCTCTTGAAACCGTATTTCCAGGGAAGAACCATGCGAACCGGCGCACCGTCCTGATTCGGCAGCGTTTCACCATACATGCCAACGCAGAGAAGAGCGAGCGGGTTCATAGCTTCGTCCATGCGCAGGCCTTCGACATAGGGAAAGTCGATGCCGGCGTATTTTGCTTGCGGCATCTGCTGAGGATCGAAGTAGCTCTGGAAGGCGACGAATTCGGCCTTGGGCGTAGGCTCGACGAGCTTGATGAGATTGCTGAAGGAAAAACCGATCCAGGGAACAACGATGGACCAGGCTTCGACGCAGCGATGGCGATAGATGCGTTCCTCGAGCGGGGCGATTTTCAGGATTTCGTCCATGGTGAACTTGCGGGGCTTTTTGACTTCGCCTTCGACGGAGACAGACCAAGAGGAGGTGTTGAAGTTCTTGGAGTTTTTTGCGGGATCGCCTTTGTCGGTGCCAAATTCGTAGAAGTTGTTGTAATGGGTCACATCTTCAAACGTGTTTTGCTTTTCCGTGGTGCTGAAGGGGCTCTTTGCGAGGCCGGTGAGCTTGGTTGCGGCAAAAACCGTCTGCGAAGGCAAAGCCAGTTCGAACAGCCCCTTGCCTGCGACGGCCGTCGCTCCAACAATGCCCATGGCGCGGAGGAATTTCCGCCGGTCGAGGTAGACGGACCTGGGCGTCACATCGGCGTAAGTCAAATCCAGAGCTTTGCGGATCAACATCCCTTTCCTCCGGAAGCTCCGTGACGATTCAGCTTCCCTATCATATTACGTACATCTAGTTGTATTAGATGCCGGAATCTGCCGTATGACCATCCGCCCTTCGGGCAAGGGACCGCCCGGTTTTCGGCGTCTTACAATGGGAGTCATTGGGCGCGGAAAAGTTACAGACTGGATTATGGTGAACGATAGGAGTCGCAACTCTTCCCGGGATGCGCGGCTGGCCGATCCTATCGAAATTCAACATGCGCTACTTATCCCTGAACTGCTATGTTTATGTCTTCGTTCCTGCAGTCCGCGGCTCGCGGCCGAGCGGCGTTGCGTAGCCGGGCGGCAAGACCAGAGATACGAATACGAGGCTTGCTCGAATGCCCAATACTGCGAACCCCGGAACCCGGATGATTGGCGTGGATGTCGGCGGCACGAAAGTGGCCGCAGGATTCGTCGATCCGCAGGGCGAGATCGCGCAGCATACACGCACGGCGATGAACCCCAGGGGCAGCGCAGAGGAAGGCCTCGCTGCGGTGATGGCCGCGATTGACGCGCTGCTGGAGATGGCACCTGAGGAGCACGGCGCTGTGCAGCGCATCGGGATCTGTGCTCCAGGACCGCTCGATCCGCATACCGGAGTGGTGCTGAATCCCCCCAACCTGCCGTGCTGGCGAAATTTTCCGCTGGCGGCAGAAATTTCGCGACGCTACGGCGGCTCCGTCAAAATCGACAATGATGCCAACGCCGCGGCGCTCGCGGAGGGATTGTGGGGCGCGGGGCGGGGCTACCGGAACGTGTTTTATGCGTGCATCGGCACGGGGATTGGGACCGGCATTCTGTTTGATGGACGGATTTATTACGGGCGGACGGGCGCGGCGGCCGAAGGCGGGCACGTGAGCATCGACTACAACGGACCCCGCTGCGGTTGCGGCAAAAAAGGATGCATCGAAGCGCTGGCATCGGGCACGGCGATCGGCAAAAAGGCGCGGGCGAGACTCGGGGGAAAAGCAGGATGCTCGCCGGCGATGCTTGACCTGGCCGGTGGAGACATCCAGGCAGTCACCAGCGAGATTGTCGGACGGGCTTACGCGGCGGGTGACCCGTTCGCCAAGGAAATCCTGCTGGAAACCGTTGACCTGCTGGCCGTTTGGCTGGGAAACATCGTGGACCTGCTGGAACCCGACGTCATGATCTTGGGCGGCGGCGTGGCAGGCATGTTAAGTCCGTTCTTCGGCGAAATTCGAAATCTCCTGCCGGCGTGGTGCGTGAATTCACGCTGCCTGGAGATCCCGCTGGTGCAGGCACGGTATGGCGAGAATTCTGGAATCGCCGGGGGCGCTGCGCTCTGTGCCAATTCCAAGTCAACCTAATTTGGAGCTTGCGGCGAATGCCGCCGACTGGACTTTTTTGGCAAGAAATAGGATTGATGAACTACGACAAGCTTGGTCCGTTTTCAAATTCCTTGGCCGTTCCATCCCGTTTTGAGTCCATCCAGCCAGTATTGGCGACCATCCGCTGCAAACCTGTTGGAAGGGAATCTGAGAAATAGCTAAGCTGCTGACAGTTGAAAATGGTTTGCAACTAAGATAGAGTTTTTGTTCTCAGAGCAATCCGCTTTCGGGGAAGATTTCGTTCGTACCTAGATGCAAATTATTTGCAACAAAATCGGGGTGGACGATTTGAGGAACGACAAGAGCGAGCCAGCCCCCGCTTCGACGGTCCGGCTGTCAGAGAGAACACCTTCGACCGTGACGGCTATTGGGCGCCGCCGTTCCTGGGTGCGCCGCGTGCACGCAATTGTGGGCCTCATTTCGGCTTTTAATTTGTTCGTGTTGATCAGTACGGGGTTTTTGCTTCAGCACAGCGCGCTGCTGCAGTTGGACGAGAGAATGCTAACCCGCAAGATTCTTCCTGCCGGATATCGTCCGCAGGATGGTGGAAATGGGGTTCGGGCGGACATTGTTGTTGCCGATCTTCATTCGGGGCGGCTGTTTGGAGTGGCGGGAGCGTTAGCGCTGGATATCATCACGCTCGCATGGCTCGTGATGCTGGCCACAGGCCTGGTGATGTATCTCTCGAACCAGCGGACAAACGGAAGGGCACGACCTCGAGGGGCTTCGGAAGGAATTCCAGAGGAAGACAGCTGAATTAGTAGGCTGCAACTCGCCGAGAGCAGCCCAGGAATTCTTTGGCCTGTAGTTGCAAATACTTTGCAGGTAAGAGTTGCGAACGGTGCACACACAGTTCCGGGACACCGTTCCAACAGGCAGATGCTGTTTTGACAATTTCGCTGAGGAGTGGCCTCCGCCGCGGCTGCGGCGGAGGCCGGATTCGCAATCCCATGGAGGGTCGGATGACCACACGTAACTGCGGCAGTGCGGGTGTATTAGTAGCAGAAAAAAGCTGTCCTCGCAAAGTAAGTGAGACGGCTGGGCCTCACATGCGAGCAGGCCTGGGCCTCGTGTTGTTCCTTTTGCTTTGCCTTACCATCTCCAGCAGCGTGCTCGCCGCGCAGCAACAGTCCGGCGGTTCCAACGTGCAGGAACAGAATGCATCCGCGAAAGAAGTTGACCAATTGCGGAAAGAGGTCAATGAGCTGAGGGAGGATTTGAAGCGCCTGCACACCCTGCTTGAGTCGCGAGGCGCTGTATCCGAAACCGCAATCGCGCCGGCGCCTCAGCCTGCCGCAGCCTTGCAACCGGCGGCTCCATCCACTGGCGTTGTTGCGCAGGCGGCACAACCAGCCCCTGGAGAGACCGGCGTGCCCCAGTACACCGGCAGATCCGACGATCCCGGAGTTGCGATGGCAACAAAAGCTCACGGCGGAGACTTGTCCGGTGCGGGAAATCTCTTGCGAACGGACCGAGTGACGGTCGGGGGATATGGCGATTTCCAGTTTCGAACGCCCTCGCTCTCTGAGCGCGCGGATGGCGGAGGCACTTCGACGTTCCAGAGCACGCGCTTCGTCCTGGGCGTGGCAGCAGTGCTGTCGCAAAAGCAGAACATCATGTTCAATTCTGAAATCGAATACGAGCTCGGGTCGCACGAGATTGATATCGAGCAAGCTTTCATCGATTGGAGAGTTCGCCCGGAGTTCAATTTCCGCGGCGGAATTATCGTGCCCGCATTGGGGCGATTCAATACCTACCATGATTCGAATTTGAATATCACCACGCTGCGACCGCTGATCAATCAATTCATCGTGCCGACCGCGTACCGGGACGCGGGCATTGGCGTTCGAGGCGTGTTCCGGCTGCCGCGGGAAATGAAGTTGTCCTACGAAGCGGACGTGTTGAACGGAATGCAAGCGAACAATGCGGACGGAGAGCCAACTCCGTTCTCGCGGCTGTTGGGCCAAGCCTCGGCTGCTGAGCCGGGTCTGATCGCCTTCCAGGCAACGCGTAACAGCAAAGCGGTGGCTGGACGCGTTGGGTTCTCGCCGTTCCTCGGGCTTGAATTTGGCGTTTCGAGCTACGCCGGAAAATTCACAAATGCGGGTGATCCGGAAAAATCTGCGACGATTGTCATGTTCGACGCGGCCTATCAGCATGGTCCGTTCGTCCTGAACGGAGAATACGGCCGCTCGAACATTGTCGGGCCGGGAATCCTTCGCAAGAGCCTCGCACCGCCCGCGGTGAATCCGAATGATCCGCTGACGATCGCGGCCCTCTCCGACTATGTCGCGCAGACCTCTCCGGGACAGGATGGTTTTTACATCGAGTCGGGTTACAAGTTTTTTAGAGGCCTCTTCCGAAACCGGGAATTATTTGATGAAGGCGCGTACGTCATGCCCGTCGTGCGTTTTGAAACGGTTCGTCGTGACCGGACGCTCTCGAATTTTTATCTGAACCAAGGCAGAACAACGCTTGGCTTGAATATTGCGCCTTCTCCCAATGTGATCTTCAAAATGAATTACATCTTGAACCATACATTTGGGCCCGTGCCGAACGTTGCCGGGAGCATCGGGGGAGCGGATTTCGGAAAGAATCCTCTGCCGCATCTCGACTACGGAAAAAACGGGTTCACGGGTTCCGTCGCTTATGTTTTCTAGAATACACTTCTCGTCAGAAGCCAAACCTTTGCGGATTTTTGCCGGATGGTAACGACTAGCGCCAAACGAACTGTATGGCTGACCGCTTCCGCCGTGATGGCGGCAGCGGCAGTACCCGCTGCGGGAGAGGTCTACCTGAACGAAGCACAGGCGCTGTCGATCATTCTGGGCGAAAAAGCTGTCGTGCGGAAAGAGCGGAAGACTCTCGACGAAGCGCTGAGAACAAAGCTGGAACGTTCCAGCAATCTTCGGTTTCCGGAATCCTCCTACACCTTCTTTATTGCCACGCGAGCCGGACAAGCAGAGAAGTACGCGATCCAAATGAATGAAATCGGCAAGACCGAACCAATCACGTTCATGGTGGGAATGAGTCCGGAGGGCAAGGTCACGGAAGTCTTGATCATGGTCTTCCGTGAAAACCGCGGCTGGGAAGTGAAAGAGAAGCGGTTTCTCAACCAGTTTCGGGGCAAGACGCTACGCAGCTCCATCCGCGTGGACGAGGACATTATCAACTACACGGGCGCCACGCTGAGTTCGAAAGCCGTGGCGCGCGGCGTCAAGCGAGCTCTTTTTCTGCTCGACGCTTTTTATCCCGGTGAAGCTCGCTACAAATTGGCGGCCGCAAGTCAGTTCGCGTTGCCACTTCCGCTGTCCCCAGTCCTGACAAGGGCGGATTCCCAAGGGAGCATGGGCTTGTACCGCCAAGGCCGGTATGCCATGGGGAGTGTTTGTGAGATTCGGCTCTGGTGCCGTTCAGCCGATGAAGCGCACCGCGCCTTCGCCACTGGATTCGCTGAGATCAATCGCGTTGAGCAAGTATTCAGCGCCTACCGTGACGACAGCGAACTCGCTTCAGTAAATCGGAATGCAGGAAGCGGGCCGGTGCAGGTGAGCGAAGAATTTTTTGACCTTACGCAATCTGCAGTTCGATCCTGGCGGCAGTCTGGCGGCTCTGTCGACGTAACCGTTGGCCCGCTGATGAAAGCATGGGGGTTCCGGGAAGGCGAACCCCGCGTGCCATCTCGAACAGAACTTCTCGAAGCGCATGAGCTGGTTGGCTGCAACAAGGTGAGCCTGGATTGGCGCAGGCGAACGGTGCGATTTTACCGGCAAGGGATGGAACTCGATTTTGGTGGGCTGGCGAAGGGGCATGCTGCCAAACGGGTCGCGCGGCTGGTGCAGAAGCAGGGGATCGCTGCGGCGCTGGTAAGTTTGGGAGGGAGTTCGCTGTGCGCATCGGAAGTCATTCCGTCGGCGACCGCCCAGGTTCGCTGCAACGAAACCGGGGTTGCGCTTGGGGAGTGGCCGATCGGTGTCATCCACCCGGGCGACGCAACGCAATGCCCCGTGTATCTCCTACTCAAGCCAGGATGGTCTCTTTCTACTTCCGGCACTTCCGAGCGGCAGTTCGAGGCCGGAGGGCAAATGTTGAGCCATATCCTTGACCCGCGCACCGGCTGGCCTCTCGGCGGCTTTCGCTCCGTCACTGCCGTCGCACGGTCGGGCCGACGCACCGAAGCCCTTTCCAAGCATTTGCTCCTCCAGCCGCCTTCAGAGCTAGCCACGATGGCCCACCGCTTCAAAGATTTCGATTGGGCGCATCTCGAAGGGTCGCAAACCGGCGCTCTTGCGATGGACCTGAATTTTCGACGCACCGCGCTCTACACTGCTTCCAATCAACAATCGTAATTAAGCCACCACCAAATCCTTTGTTAAGTGCCATTGCGAGTTATGCTTAAGAGCGGAGGAGTGAGTGTGCGGTTGACGCCGCTGCCCTCCCAAAACACTGCGGCTTCACCGCACCACAACTTCCAGCCCACTAAGAGACGCACGCGTTTCGGTGGTATACAGTTCTGCGTTCTCTATCCAATTTCTTGATCTCACCGGAAGAATTCGCTTTCTCGTCCATCACAACAACCTCTTTGTAACTATGTGCGCCCTTACTCAAGACGTCTATTACTTCCGCCCCTTTCAGATAGCGGAGTTGCGCGGATTCCTCGGTTCGTTGCGTCACCTGCGCAAGGCCAATCAAGGTGGCGCGTTCCGCGCTGGTCATCTTCTCATTGAGCATCACTCCGCTTCTTTCTACAGCTACAAATGCCGGAGTTCCGTCATTGCCGTTGAAACGCTCTGTGGATTTTGAAATGACAACCGCAGGCGGCAATAGAGGCATAGTCTGGCCCAGAAAAATGGCCTGGCATGGGTAAAGAACGCCGCCTCTTAGAATCTTCCGGGAAACAGCATCCGTGCCTAGAGCATGCAACGAAGCGATGTCGGGAAATTGCCATCTCGAGAAACGCGCAATCATCGCCAGCACTGTGGTGTCGGGCCTTGGGAATTGCCGCGGAGTAATCGCAAGCCGCCTTTCTACTTCACACAGAAGTTTCTCGGCTGTCTGGCAATCCTGTCCGCAGACGACCAGCCCGTGATTTCCAAGTATGAGCACGTCGGTCTCCGGTGCACCGGCCACTGCCTTTTCGATTTCCCGGGCGAGCGGCATGCCGGACGCTGCATACGGAATCCATCGCCAGTACAGGCCGGCCAGCCGCTCTTTTAGCTGGTCGGGGCCATCCAGACGAATTGCCCAGGCAATGGCGTTGATCGAGTGCACGTGGATGACGACACGATGCCGAAGGATCGCGTGCATTGCTGTTTCAATGGATGGACGCAGCTCGTCCTTCGAAGCATAAGGCGACGCAATTCCCGCGCCGTTTTGGATAGACGCTTTAACTTCTGCCAATTCCAGCGGCACGAGCATCTCTTCTTGCATGGCATGAGCCAGCAATTTGCCGGATGCTTTAATCCAAAGAATTCCATCGAGCTTTATGGAAGTATTTCCATTGCTAGCTTGCACGAGCAGAGGATCGCTGCCGACTCGCGCGGATAAATCGCGAAGGAACACGAGCTCTCTTTGATCTCGTGTGGACAAAGGTTTTGGCTGGGCTGAATTCTTCACCATCTAATTCCTCCTTTGCTCCTGGCTGACGCACCTTTCCTCTTTCACTTGCAATATCCGTAGCGCGTCCCGGGCTTGATACTTCGCTCGAGACTTCGCTCTGTTCTGGCCAATCTTGATCGAGGCCTTGAATATGGTCCCGACGGAGAGAATTCCTCCCAGTTTGTGCGCGGCGATGGAAGCCAGGCCCATGGATGCGATGCATCCGCAGGACGCGCAATCAGGATTCCCGCCAAACTGACAGGGAGTGATCTTTGTCGCCAGGTCTGCCGACAACGTCTGAGTCGTGAGCGCAAAAACACAATCTTGGGGGCGGTGCGGTGGCGAGGCGAACTGTCGAATCACCGCCTCCGGCATGTCCAGTTTCGGATATTGCTTTCGCAATTCCACCATGTCCGCAATAGCTTGCGCCCGCTCCTCGGAACTCAGGATTTCCGGCATGCGATCTCCAACCTGGGGAGTGAACAGGCTGAACCATACCTTCTTGATCTCCGGGCGCGGCGTCCAGAACTCCAGGAATTCGGCCAGGTATCCTGGCCGCTTCATCATTTGACCTGTCACGGTGCAGTGGACCGTGATCCTCTGATCCACGATGTTCTTGAGAATGCGATCGTAGGTTGCCGGCGCTCGCCGGACATCGTGTTCCGGCTGCAACCCATCGATGGATACGACTACGTGCAGGCGCGGCAGACTCGCCCAGGTCGGGCCCATAGTCCGGAAAGCGCTGGTAACAACCTGCACGTGGATTCCGCGCGCCAGTAGCAGGGGAATCAGCAGCTCCAGTTCGCGATACCGGACCAGCGGATCACCACCGACGATGGACAGGTGCAAAGGCTTCAACCGGTCGACAACTTCAAGAACTCCGTCTACCAAGGATTGGCCCCTTCGATCGTTCAGGTCGCGCAAGGTCTGCCCGCCGCCCAGATGCGCGTCGTCGTACGCGTAACAGCCCGGACATTTCAGGGGGCATTCACGCGTGATTTCTATCGAGAGCGAGGGGGGCTCACCCTTGAGGATCTTGCCCCAGGCTTGAACAATTTCAGATGTGTGCACCGTTAATGGTCCTTTTCCGACTGCACGCAAAACGTACGGTCTGTGAATGCGTTGCTTGGTTGCAAGCCTCGCGGGAGGGAGGGGCGCCAATTCAACTTCGAAGCAGTATCGGTCGATTCGATACTTCGTGAGTCGGCGATGGCCGCCCTCAGGTAAAGCAGGGAGGAGAGGCGTCTGTCGCGTGACGTACGAAGGTCAGCTTGTTGGAAGGGCCTCTACTTTCGAAAATCTGGCCAAACGAAAACAAGCTGGCCTGAAAGTGAGGAGCGCAAGCCAGCCTATCCGGTGCATGGTTCTTCGTTGCAACAGGCAAATGGCAATCAAGCCGGGAGACCAGATTGTTCTGACTACGATGCGGCTTCACTGCAGGCGCATCGGATGGCCGGTCGAAAGATCCCCCAACCATGATCAGGCACAACAAACATGCCATGATTTGGACTTTCATAGTCTTATGTCCCGTCCAGTTATCCGCCGGCAAAGTGTGTTGCTTGCAGTCATTCCCGTTCGCAGATTCCGCCTGAGATCAGGTTGCGTTCGATTGGCCCAGGCAGCAAAGACACTCTCCCCCCTTCTTTCGATGCGCAATACGCCATGAAAGATAGCTTGCGACGAGAACGCGCAGATGTAAACCAAGATTTCCGCTTTCTCTTCCCGGACAGCTGCCAGTATGACTTCCGGAAACTGTTCATGGCGTTCGAACCCGCATGAATACAGCCATTGGATGACTCCACGAGGTTCTCAACAAGTGCTCAAGGCGGAAGTCTTGGTTTAGATTCTATTATAGGCAGAGTCGCCAAAAATCCGGATGGCTAATGGGAGTTTGTCCCTCATCCCGTCCTCCCGCCCTCAAGTTCGACAGACCTCCATTCATAGCAGGGTGCCGCGGAGGATGACCAACGCAACCAGGAAATAGATGCAGAGCCCGGTAACATCCACGAGGGTGGCGACGAAAGGAGCCGAGCTTGCGGCGGGGTCGAATCCCAGACGACGAAGGAGGAACGGCAACATGCTTCCGGCCAGCGTTCCGAACATGACAACTCCGATGAGGCTCGCCCAGACCGTAAAACCGAGCAAGACATAGTGCTCCCCATAATTCGTGAGGTGTAGATGCTGCCAAGCGACGATTCGGAAGAAGCCGATCACCCCGAGTAAGGAGCCCAGCGCGAGTCCGGATATGAGCTCCCGTCTGAACACACGGAACCAATCACGCAATTTCAATTCCCGTAGCGCCAAAGCGCGAATAGTCAACGAAGCCGCTTGCGAACCCGAATTGCCGCCACTGCTGATGATGAGCGGAACGAACAGCGCCAGGACCACGGCACGGGCGATCTCCTGTTCAAAGAAACTCATCGCGGTAGCCGTGAGCATCTC
>Ga0137403_10010450_pt1 | contig 10278 bp, 10 predicted proteins | sample CZOMad2_1_16fung_FD_122057 | JGI IMG/M metagenome (GOLD analysis project Ga0137403, IMG submission 122057) | Vadose zone soil fungal communities from Angelo Coast Range Reserve, California, USA - CZOMad2_1_16fungal (Hybrid Assembly) | ecosystem: Environmental > Terrestrial > Soil > Vadose zone... | reverse complement strand
AAAGACGAAAGACCAAAAGCCAACCCTGCCCCTGCCGTCTGCCCACCCTTACTCACGTTGCTAAATTCCATGGACTCGGAGGCGATATTCATCATTAAACGCGACGATCTCCGGTCGTCGGTTTGAGAAACGCCGTGCCTCGCGTAGTAACTGCGAAAGCCCGCGCAGGGATAACTTCAAGCCGTACGCAGGGTTGGTGAGCACTGCTGATAGTTGGGGATTGAGTCGCTGCGGCATTCCGTAACGGATTGCCTTCTGCGCCACTGGAGAAAAGCCTGAACTACGGCGCGGGTTAACGAAATCAAGCGAGTGATCGAAAATATGCAAACGAGTCGGCTGGTCACGTAGTGCCAGATCGCGATGGGCCAACATGTTTGTCAAAGCCTCGCTGATAACACCGCGGTGATAGTTTGCTCGCGGCGGAACGGGAGACTCTTCCAACTCCGTCTCTACTCGCTTCTTTAAGCGCACATCTTGTAGGTCGCAGTAACGTGTGATGAAACTGAGTGACGACTCATGGAGCGTCAGCAGATTGCCGGTCAGCTTTACGCGTTCCACAATTGGCGACTGCAAAGAATCACCGGAGAAGCGCGTAGCAAATACTGCAGCCCGCGGCACCAACTCGGTAACACTTTCGTCACGACCAAACAGCAGCAGGCCAGCGACCGTAGGTACTGTATCGTGGCCGTCCGTCGTTGCCAGCAAAAGATCTCTTTCCAGGACTTCGCTGGTGGGATAGTCAGCTGCCGTTACCTCCTCGAATGCCCCGCCTTCAAACTCACGCAGATAGCTCCACAAGTGAGCCTCATCAATATCCGCTATGGTTGCTCCCAGCGCGGCCACGTTTTCATACTTGAGCGGTCTTGCCTCACCTAAGAGCGCTGAAAGTTCTTCGCGGGAAGCTTCTCGCTTCTCCGCCCCGACGCGCACGTAGAATCGTCCGTCTCGCGTCCGGTAAGGTCGCCGTCTGCCTTCGATCTCCAAAGCAACAATCCGCCGGCCGTTGTCCATAGCTACACGATCGATAAAAGGCACGAGCGGTGGCTGAACATCCTCGCGGCAGATTCTTACCAGTTCGTCTTGAACACTCTCAGTATCGTCGACACCTTCAACGCGCAATTGATCGTTAACACCGAAGACGATCACGCCTCCACCGGTGTTTGCCAGGGCAACGATCTCCTGACCGATCTTTTCGCTGTTCGAGAGTTTTACTTTTAGTTCGAGAAACGTGTCTTCGCCGCCACGTATCAGGCGGAGTAACTCGGTTCTGGAGGTTTGGGGCGCCGGGGCAGAGAGAATGTATTCCTGGAAGGAACGTTCCGTGGTGGGTTCGTGCCGCTGGTTGCTGCGAAATCTTCTGCGAGCCATTTTTGTAGTGACGGGGCTCTAGACCCGCCCGGATGTCGCAACTGGCGACAACTCTGGATTACTTCAAATTTAGATCATGACAAATCTACTGATCGGTCGGTTCCCTCACCGCGTCAAGTATCTCAATCTCCCGTCGTTCGAGAGAGCTTCCCTGAGTCTTGATGACCGACAGATAAAACCCAACTGAGAGCGCTGCGAATGCCGCCAGTGTAGCATATTCGACGAAGATGCTATGGGTGAAGTAACCCGCTGCGGTAGCTGTCAATGGCGGCACTGCCAACAACATGATTATTGGAATCAACATCAGTCCGGCGACTCCCGAAAGGTTCAGCCGCTTGCCAAACTGCATTCGTTTGGGAAAACGAATTGAGAACCAATTCCCCACAATTGACATTATCGCGGCAAACGCGACAAAGCTGAGTCCAGCAAAGAGAAGTGTGGCAGCGCTAAGGTCGCGGAAAATGGCAGCATTAATGATTAGCAACACGGCGGCGAAAAGCAAAGCTATCGCAGTTATCGCAATGTTTTTCCCGATTAGAATCTTGCGGCGCTCGATTGGGGAAAGTATCAGCGTACGCATTCCGCCTTCTTCAAAAGCAAAATGATTGCAAGAGAGGCCGGCGAGGATCAGAAAGACATAGAGTACGCCCGCAGTGGCCACCAACCCGGAGCCATAGGTGAGAAAATCGTGGCTGGCCCCCGTTGCCCCTCCTCTCATACCACTTCCAAACCGCTTGGAGTTTATCAAGCGGATGAAGATCAGAATCAGCGGCATGATCGACATCATTCGCAGTTGAGCATTGCGCATTGCATAGCGTAACTCCTTCTCAACCACTGCGGAGAGTTCAGGTGAAAGGAAAGGTACTCGCCAACCGGTATAAGCCGGCAAATTCGTCGTCGCGCCTGGCGAAACCTTTCGCCGTTTCTCTCCCCCAAATCCAAGAGCTGCGCGACGTGCAATCCAGTAAGTGGCAGCGATGAGCAAGATGGTGTACGCGCTCAGAGTGACAACGGCCAAAAGATAAGCTGCCGGATCGGCGGAGATGCCGCCGGCTATCGCGAAGGCGGCGGCGCCTGGCGGAGTCCAGCGCAGTGACCTGACGGACTGCGCGTGCTTGAATAATATTGGCGCCACCTGACCCGCAAGCGCCCCGCCCAGACCGGCTATAGCGCCAACCAGGGCCAGAATGGTTTCGCCGCGAGCCCGTTTGCGCCGCACCAGCGAACCGATGGTTGTGGAGAGCCATTTTGCCAGCGCCATCCCAAATGCGATTGCCGGCACGGCAGCAATCAGTGCGCTTGCGAGGTCATTCCGGGCCAAGCCGGCTCCAATACTGATTGCCAAAATTGCCGGCACAGCAAACACCGATTGCAAGGTTGTTATCTCGCTCAGAAAATCTATAGCAAAGAGTTTTTTGAGACTGATCGGGTACATCAGCAAACGGCCGGGATCAAACTGCTTGTTGCTGCCGATGCTGAGCGGCACCGTGGCCCACATCAAATAAAGGAAAGCGAAGATTGAAAAGAAGATGAATTCTGCTGAAGCCGCGAACGGACTTTGGGCCGATCCGGTACGTTGCAACATAGCCATCGTGTTAGGCTGACTTAACGCATAGGCGGCGATACCCAGACCGAGGGCGATCAGTAAAGCCACAAACATTGCCACCAACATTCCCAGCACTGATGCGATCCGGTTGACTACTGCTTTTGATGAACGCAGCGAATTGCGCAGTAAAGTCAATTTCAGCCAGACCAATGTGAGAAGTTGGGACATCGTGGGTTGTCAGTCAGGTTGTCAGTTACTATTGTGCAATTCCAATACTAATTCTCATTTGAACAGTGTTGTCTTCATTTTATACTCTATACTGACTCATTCAGCGAATTATGTCCCAGGGAGATATCTATGTCGGTCTCGGTTCTAATCTCGGCGATCGCGCGGGGTATCTATTGCTCGCGGTCCGTGGGATGCTTGGGATTGGTCTAACAGTTAAGGGTCTCTCATCTATATATGAGACTGAACCTGTGGACATGCCGGATCAGCCACCCTTCCTCAACATGGTCGCCGAAATAAGAGCTGACATTCCCTTCTCTCCAGAACAAGTGATGGCACGTTTGCTTCGTGTGGAATATTCGCTCGGTCGAACGCGCGAGGTGCCAATGGGACCACGGACGCTCGATTTAGACCTTCTTCTCTATGGCGAGGAAAGGCGCGCTACTGAGTTTCTTAGTCTTCCTCACCCGCGCCTGCATGTGCGCCGCTTCGTGCTGGCGCCGCTGGCTGAGCTTGCACCCCAGTTGGTCCATCCCGCCTTGCACAAAACAATTGGTGAACTGCTCGAATCGGTAAAGGACAATTCTGCGGTAAGGCGCTGGCAGGCATAACAACCGCAGTCTCAGGAATCCGCAAAACCAGGAGCACTGAGCAGCAGCAGAAACAGTGCTGTTCCGAACTGCTCCTGCCTGCTGCTCCTGCCTCCTGTCTCCTCCATGCTCCGTCTTTTCCACTTTTCTCTGATTTGCCGTTATAATGGGCTCACTTGTTACCACGCCTTAGACATTTCAACATTTTCCGTTATCTGGCAAGACAATTGGCCATAGACCGTGGTGTAGAGAGCTGAAATATGCCTTATCTAAAGCCTGAACGTCCGGAAAAAGTGAGCGCGCCGTCGTTGCGCTCGAGCAAACAACGAGGCGAGCGCCTGGTTTGTCTGACAGCGTACGACTATCCGACCGCGCGTATTGTCGATGAAGCAGGAATCGATATCATCCTGGTGGGAGACAGTCTGGGTAACGTTGTACTGGGCTATGGCAATACGGTGCCGGTTACCCTCGATGAAATCCTGATCCATCTCAAAGCTGTGCGGCGCGCCGTGCAGCGCGCGCTCCTTGTTGCCGACATGCCCTACGGTTCGTTTCATACTGGCGCGGACGAAGCGGTGAGAAACGCGTTGCTCCTGGTGAAGGAAGGCGGCGCCGAAGCCATCAAGCTCGAGGGCGGGCACAAACGAGTAGAGCTCGTAAAACGATTGGTTGACGAGGAGATTAGCGTGATGGGCCATATTGGCTTAACCCCGCAGTCTATTAATCAACTTGGCGCCTATCGGGTTCAGGGGAAGACGGCGCAGACTGCGCGCCAGCTGATCGATGATGCGAAGGCGCTGGAAGACGCTGGCGTATTCGCTATCGTACTCGAGGTTGTACCTCGTGAAATCGCCAGAATAATCACGGAAAGCGTCAGTGTACCCACTATTGGCATTGGCGCTGGAGTTCACTGTGATATTCAAGTGCTGGTCTTGCACGACATGCTTGGTTTGTCATTTGGGAAACAAGCCCGTTTCGTTCACCCCTACGCAAATCTACGCGATGTGATTACCGATGCAGTCACTAAATATGCCGACGACGTAAGAGCTGGCACTTATCCTTCCGACGCGGAGTCGTATTCGCTTCCTGCCGATGCGGCGGAAGAACTGAATATTTCTTTGCCCGCAAAGACCTCGAAAACCGAGAAAGCCTGATCTCCCCCAAAACTATGGAGCTTATTAACCGCCGCCAGCGCATGAGTTCAGTCGCGCGCAAGATTCGCCGCGAGCAGGATAGAACCATCGGCCTGGTTCCCACGATGGGAGCGCTCCACGAGGGCCACCTGGGTCTGATCCGCGAGGCCCGCAGGATGTGTGACGTGGTCGTCGTTTCTGTTTTCGTCAATCCGGCGCAGTTCGGACCCGGTGAAGACTATGAACATTATCCCCGCGATCTTACTAAGGACACTGCTCTGCTGACCGACTACAACGTCGACTATATTTTCGCTCCCACTGTCGAGGAGATCTATCCCAAAGGCTTCGCTACCTACGTCACCGTCGACGGACTTTCGGAACAACTCGAAGGCGCGGCTCGCCCGGGACACTTTCGCGGTGTGGCAACAGTGGTCACTGTTTTGCTGAATACCGTGAGGCCTGACTTTGCTTTCTTTGGCCAGAAAGATGCACAACAAGCTCTGATCATCCGCCGACTCGTCAAGGACCTGGCCTTCGATACCGAGATTGTTGTACTGCCCACCGTGCGTGAAGATTCGGGACTGGCAATCTCATCCCGCAATCTTTATCTCGGTGCAGACGAACAAGCTGCAGCAGCAGTGATACATCGAGCACTGACGCAAGCTAAGAATGCTTACAAAGGAGGCGAGCGAAACGCTGGGAAACTTGCCGACGCTATCCGCTCAACCATTGACGCCGAACCGCGGGCACGACTTGACTACGTAACGGTGGCTGACGCGGAAACATTGGAAAAACTTGATAAGCTTGACGACAAATCAGTCTTGATTGCCATTGCTGTTTACATCGGCAAGACCCGCTTGATCGACAATACGATTCTCAATAGCGCTAAGAAGAAAGATCCGGCGATGGTAAGATCGTGATTCTCTTTAAGGTTCCTTAGGTCATCCGCTCCCCCACAGTCGTAAGAAGTATGTCAGAAGTTCAAAAGCAAAAGGTCCACATCAGTTTCACTCTTAATGGCGAAGCTGCGGAAATCGCCTTCGCGCCACACAAGACCCTGCTCGAAGTGCTGCGTGAGGATCTGGCTCTAACTGGAACAAAACACGGTTGCGAGCTTGGGGAGTGTGGCACTTGCGCGATTCTGGTTGATGGTCGCGCCATCCTTTCCTGCCTGATGCTGGGTCTGGATGCTGAGGGGCGGGAAGTAAAAACGATCGAGGGCATGGCGCAAGGACCCGAGCTTCATCCTTTGCAAGAGACGTTTGCTGATTTGGGTGCTGCGCAATGTGGCTATTGCTCGCCGGGGTTTCTGCTTGTCGCCGAGGAACTCTTGAAAAAGAAACCAAATCCGACGCGAGTTGAGATTCAGGAAGCACTATCGGGAAATCTATGCCGCTGCACCGGGTACATAAAGATCTATGAAGCAGTTGAAATGGCGGCGGCGAGGATGCGAGGCGAAGAGATGCAGCTGCCGCGTGAAAGTGTATATGGTCTGGAATAAACCGACTAGTTCAAGTTGGTTTTGAACTTACGAATGAGAACTAAGAACTCAAAAAACGGGCCCTTGAACGTAGTCGGCAAACCGTTTCGCAAAGTCGACGCACGCGCCAAGTGTAACGGCCAAACGAAGTTTGCCGACGACATCGTGTTGCCGCGCATGCTGTACTGCAAGATCCTGCGCAGTCATCAGCCACACGCATTAATCAAAGGTATCGACACAACCAGAGCGGCGGCATTGCCAGGGGTAATCGCAATTATCACTGGAGGGGATCTGCCAATTCCTTACGGCATTCTGCCGGTCAGTCAGGATGAACATGCACTCTGTATTGAGAAGGTTCGTTTCATTGGCGACCCGGTCGCGGCCGTGGCGGCGATCGATGAAGATGTTGCTTTCGATGCGATGAATCTGATCGAGGTTGAATATGAACCGCTGAACACAATCTCTACAATTGAAGAAGCCGTGCTTATCGATGAACCCCGGATTCACGACTACGGCGATGCGGGCAACGTGCACAAGAAAGTCTCGCTGGAATTCGGCAACGTCGAAGAAGGTTTTGCCGAGGCAGACCTGATTCGCGAGGATACTTTTTTCTATGAAGGCAACACGCACTTGCCCATGGAGCAACACGCAGCCGTCGGCAATTTCGATGCCGATAAAAAGCTGACCCTCTGGAGCTCTACTCAAACACCGCATTACGTTCACCGGGCGCTGGCGAAGGTTCTGGAGTTGCCGGCAAGTCATATTCGCGTTATTGCCACTCCTAACGGGGGTGGTTTTGGTGGCAAGAGCGATCCTTTCAATCACGAGGTGATAGTTTGCAAGCTCTCGATGATTACCGGACGGCCGGTGAAGGCTACGCTCACACGCGAGGAAGTTTTCTATTGCCATCGCGGCCGTCATCCAGTGTTGATGCATGTCAAGACTGGCGTAAAGAAAGACGGCGCGATAACAGGAATGCATTTTCAGTCGTTTCTCGACGGCGGCGCTTATGGGAGCTACGGCGTTGCCAGCACGTTTTATACTGGCGCGTTGCAAACGGTTACCTATGAGGTGCCGCGTTACAAATTCCAGGGATTGCGTGCCTTCACAAATAAACCTCCATGCGGCCCAAAGCGCGGACACGGTACGCCACAACCGCGTTATGCCTTGGAAGTACATCTAGACAAGATTGCGGAACAGCTTCAACTGGACCCGGCTGAGATGCGTCGTGCGCATCTGGTGGAAGCGAATTCCGTAACCGCAAATTACCTGCGTATCGGCAGCATGGGCCTGGGAACGTGCATCGACAAAGTAGTTGCAGGTTCCGATTGGAAGAACAGGTTTTCGGGTTGGAACCGTAACCGCCGCAAGCTTCCGTTTGGAAAAGGTGTAGGCGTCGCCTGCAGCTCCTATATCTGCGGCGCGGGTTTGCCAATCTATTGGAACAACATGCCGCAGTCCGGCGTCCAACTCCGGCTCGATCGCCAGGGTGGCGTTTGTGTGATGTGTGGCTCGGTGGACATTGGACAGGGATCGGACTCGATTCTTGCTTATATTGTGGCGGAAGTTCTCGGTATCGATCCTTTCGATATTCGGGTTGTTACGGCTGATACAGACTTGACGCCCGTCGATCTCGGTAGTTATTCCAGCCGCGTAACATTGATGACCGGCAATGCAGCGCTCCAGGCAGCCGAACGCGCGCGGGAATTGTTGGTCATGGCTGTGGCTGAAAAACTCGTTGTGCCGATTGAGAATATTTCGCTGGCTGAGCGTCGTGTATTCGACGTAGAGAATCCGGAAGTCGGTGTTTCGTTTGCCGAGGCCATCGTGTTGGCAGAGTCAAAGTTTGGCACGATTGGCACGGTCGGTTCCTATTCGCCGCCGCGTTCGCCCGGCAAATACAAGGGTGCGGGTGTTGGACCATCGCCGGCTTACAGCTATTCAGCTGCGGTGGCTGAGGTCGACGTCGATCCTGAGACGGGAATTGTCGTTGTCGAACGCATATGGATTGCGCACGACATTGGCAAATCGATAAATCCGATGCTCGTGATGGGTCAAGTTGAAGGCAGTGTGTATATGGGCCTCGGCGAAATCCTGATGGAGGAGATGGCCTATCGCGGCAATCGGAACGTTGTGCACAAGTTTCCCTCGATGCTGGAATACAAGAGCCCGACCACGATGGAGATGTGCGACGTAAAAACCTATCTGATCGAAGATCCCGATCCAAACGGGCCATATGGTGCAAAGGAAGTGGGGCAGGGACCACTGTTGCCGGTGCCTCCAGCCGTGGCGAACGCGGTTTACGATGCGGTGGGAGTGCGCATCGATGAAGTGCCGATAACTCCGGAGAAGGTCTTGAAGGCATTGCGAGACAAGTCGCGTGGCCGCGACGGACGATATGGCCCGGTTTCGATTCCTTCTGTCGAATGGCCCGAGCCGTTGCGGGTGTTGACGCCCGCAGAAGGTGGAGACGGAACGGAGATGCCGAGAGTTGCGGTGCATTCATGAACGCTTTGAACTCGGCGTGGATGTTTGTCGTACCATAGGATGAAAGCCGCCTGGCTTTCGATTACCTCACCTACTTGAAAGGAAGGAAGGCGAAGATGAGTGAAGATAGAACGGCGGAAATTGATGAGTCCAGATCATTTCAAGACCGCGTGTTTGCACGCTTCGATACAATTGACGACCGATTCGAACGAATAGAAGGACGGCTTAGCTCGGTGGAAATTAGGATCGGAAAACTCGAAGATCGGCGGTACGACACGAAGCCAATTTGGGAAAACGCTTTGGCTGCGATCGCTGAAACAAACACGGCTATGCTCGCAGGTTTTGACGAGTTTCGCCGCCAGTTTGAATCGATAAACGCGAGGCTTGATTCGATGGATGCCAGATTTGACTCGATGGACACCAGATTTGACTCGATGGACACCAGATTCGACTCGATGGACGCCAGATTCGACTCGATGGACGCCAGATTTGACTCGATGGATGTCAAATTTGAAGCGCTCAGCCACAAAGTGGAAGCTGGATCTAAGACCCTTCACACCGACTTGGAGGATGGTCTACGTGGGGTAGAGCGTAAGATTGATGTGCTCAACAAGAACATTCTGGAGTTGCAGGCAGATCAGCGCTACGTCGACAGTCGGCTGGAAAAGATCGAATCGAAACCATCATGATATCTTCGTCCTGCGTTACTTCGGATGAGTAGTTGGTATCAGTTTCATTCTTGAGTCGTAGCGAGAAGTTCATGAGCGAACAATCAACGGATAGACCGTTAGTCTTCTCTGTAGTTGAAGACGACGGTGAGAACGTGACCATCGAAATCTCTGAAGAGGACTATCAAGCCGCTCTGGCGGCTGGAATCGATAAAGACGCTATTCTCAAACCTTGCCGCTATAAAATGAAACGCGGAGGCTTTCTGGCGCGCCACCCAGAGTTGAAGCGCAAGAATGAGAAGAGAGCTTGAACGGATGACAGCAGAGGATGACATTCACGAAAACGATCTCGTGGCGCTTTTAGTCGATCAACCTGAAGCTGATCTGCATCGCGGAGACGTTGGGACAGTCATTCAAGTCTTTGGATCGAGGGCGGATCATCCTGCTGGATTAATTATTGAATTCGTCGACAAAACTGGCAGGTTCCGAGCCGAGACTGACATCACCGATCGCAGACAGATTGTTAAGCTTCGCTTTAAGCTTGATTTGGACATCAAGGACAAGCTCTCGATACCTCCGCCGGAGTGAGAGCCTAGGATCGAAACTTATGATGCGTCTTCCCAAATTTCAATACTGCATACCGCGAACTATCGCGGAGGCGGTGAAGATTATCGGTGACGTTGGGCCAACGGCTCAGTTCGTCGCCGGCGGGACGGATCTGTATCCCAACATGAAGCGACGGCAACAAACGCCACGCACTGTAATTTCCGTGATGCGCCTG
>Ga0137403_10010449_pt1 | contig 10280 bp, 8 predicted proteins | sample CZOMad2_1_16fung_FD_122057 | JGI IMG/M metagenome (GOLD analysis project Ga0137403, IMG submission 122057) | Vadose zone soil fungal communities from Angelo Coast Range Reserve, California, USA - CZOMad2_1_16fungal (Hybrid Assembly) | ecosystem: Environmental > Terrestrial > Soil > Vadose zone... | reverse complement strand
AGTTCTTTCGCGCGCGAAAAAACCGCCAGCGCGCCTTCGCCAGTCAATTGAGAAACGCGCGATGCAATTCGAGTCATAGTCTTGTCCGCGGCAGAATCTTATCACTTCGTTGCAGGCAGCGGCGTCTTGCCGGAGATGGGTGCAAAACCAAAATGGAGTCAGAGGAAATTTGGGGCACACGTGGATGCGAGTGCCCTAACCATCCAGAGTTAACATTCCCTCCGTTAGAACGCGTAGCGCAGCGAGAGCTGGATGAGACGCGGGTTGCCGACCGTAGAGAAGATTCTGCCAAAGGGCCCGCCGGGCAAAGGCTGTCCCGTGATCGGATCGCGCGGGATGGCCACCACGTCATTGATAGACGGATTGGCGAAATTGGCGTGGTTCCAAATGTTGAAGAAGTCGGTTGTAAAGCGGACTTGGTGGTGCTCATTGATCTGAAAATTCTTGATCAGCGAGAAGTCCCAATTCTGCTGGTACGGCCCGCGGTAGATGTTGCGACCAAGGTTGCCAAAAGCCGTTGTGCAGGCATTGGCATTCAGGAGGCACCCCGCCTGATCGGCCGGCGGCGCAGTGGTGAAGTTAGCCGGCTTCAGGTAGCCGTTGTTTACGCGGTCGTGGGTGCTACCGCCGGTTAGACCGGCACCGATGGAACCGCCCGACGCAAGCGTGCCGCCGAGAGTCAGAGCGGCCAAGCCAGGGCCGAGGAACGCGGTTCCGGCCGTGGAATCGGTCACGGAGAACGGCGAACCGGACTGGAAGATGGTGATGCCGCTGACGGCCCAGCCCCTGAGGAGAAGGCCCTTGGCACCGGTGGCGTCCTTGAAGAAAGGCAGGTCATATCTGTAGCTGACCGAGAGCCGATGCTTGCGGTCGAAGTCGGAAAGACCGCGGGAGTTTTTCAGATCGGACTCGTCGTTGAACGCGGTATTGAGAGCGGTGTTGCCGCTCGACGTGGCGTCGGTGGATTTCGACCAGGTATAGGCGCCCTGGAAATAACCGGCGGCCCAGCGGCGGGTGAGGGTTAACTGGAGCGAATGATAGTGCGAATAAGCGTCGTCGGCGAAGAGCTGGAAGCCGCCGTAGCCATTGATGCCCAGGTTGTTCGAGCGCGCCGCGCCATTCAGGACGGTGTTGTTGGTGATGGAGCACGAGGGCTTCGAGCCGGTGGTGGTTCCATCGCAATTGATTCCGGAATAGACCACAGGATTCTGCGGAGTGGCGAGACGCGCCTGAATGCTCGTGCGTGTTTCGCGCAAATGGACGGTGTGTGCGCCGACATAGCCGACTTCAAGTACCCAGTTTTTTCCGAGGGCGCGCTGCACGGTCAGGTTCCACTGCTGGGTGTTCGGCGCTATAAATTTCCGCGGCACGGTCAACCCAAAGAGGAATTGTGACGGAATGACGCCGGGACTATTGCTCGCACAGCCATAGTTGGGGAATTGGGTTGTGTCGCCGCCAGGGAAACCTTGGAAAACGCCGAGGCAGGGGATGAAATTCGGGTCGAGTACGCCCGCCTGGGGGAGCGCGTTGAAGCCGGTCAGGAAAAAATTGGACAGGCTGCCCGGCCCGCCACCTCCAAACGCCACCGGCAGAAAGGGAGCTTGGAAGCTGAGCTGGTCCACGGTGCCTACGTCCTCGCGGGCGAAGTAGATGCCATAACCACCGCGAATGGTGGTCGTCTGGCGTCCGAAAACATCCCATGCGAAACCGATGCGCGGCCCCAGGCCCGTCGTGTAGTCGTTACCGTAGGTCGTATTGCTGCCGGTCGCGTTCAGACCCGGAACATTCAGACCTTTCACGCAACTCCCGTAGATGAAGGGATACTGACCGCTGTTGGCTAGTTCCGGATCGAGGTTGCCGATGTGGCACTTGTCGTCATGGAAGGCGCCGAGGACTTCGACGCGAAGCCCCAGGTTGAGGGTCAGGTTCTTGCGTGCCTTCCAATCATCCTGGACGAAAAATGCGAAATCATTGGTCCGGTACTCGTGGTTGAAGACGCCGCCGCCGCCGAAACTGAACTGCGGCGAGCCAAGTAGGAAGTTCTGGAAGTCGGTCCGCGCCGGGATGCTGTTGGCCGGGTCGGCAGGAGTATTGGTGAAGAAGAGCTGGCCGTTGAAAACTTGCGGGAAGAGTTTATCGAGGTTCACGCGGGTGAATTCACCACCAAACCGGAAGACGTGCGCACCCTTGACCCAGCTCACCGTGTCCACGAAGTTGTAGTTGTTCTGCGTCTGAAACTGGTCGGCAGGCGGGGTCGGCCCGATCTGGAAGCCCGAGCTAGCCAGGGTGAATTTATAGATGGACTGGGTGACCTTATTCGTAGGCCGGAGAATTCCGAGATTGTCGGCGGTGACGGGCGGTATGTTGACAAGGCTGTAGTTAATGTGGACAAAGCCGAAACGGAAATCGTTCACCAGCGTCGGCGAGAAGAGATGCGTTTCGCTGACAGTGAAGAACCGGCCCTTCAACGGCAGGTCGTAAGGAAAGTTGAGATCGGTAGGGGCGATGCTGCTGGCGAGGGTGCCCCCGAGGGAAGCCTGGAGGCCGCCGGCGCCGAAGGGAAGCAACGATTCCGAATTGGAGAAGAAGAAGCGGGCGGAGAGTTTGTCCTGGCCGCCACGGAATTCGTGGTCCCAGTTGGTGGTGAACTGGTCGTCGGTGTATTTTCCCGGCTTGCTCCGGATAAACGCGCCTGTGTTGACGACCGGAGAGGCGGTGCTTGGATAGCCGGACACGCCGGGCATCCCCAAAATCGTGGGGAGCAGGAAGCCGTTGGGGTCGCCGCCAAACTGATCGCTCTTGAAATTAAGCAGTTTGGAAATGACCGGGTCAATGATTGCCGTCGTATCGCCCGGGAAAAACGTGGCGAGCAGAGAAGCGTTTGAACGGTCGGCGGGCAGAATGGGAAAACCAGGATTGTTGATCGCAGTGCCCGGAGAGAGACCGCTGCGCTGGCGGGTGCCTTGGTAGTTCACGAAGAAAAAGCCGTATTTTTCCTTGCCGACGGGCCCGCCCAGGCTGCCTCCGAAGATGTTCTGTTTGACCGAGGGCTTGGACTGGCCGGCAGCGTTGAGGAAGAAATCGTTGGCGTTGAGGACGTCGTTGCGGAAGTATTCGTAGATATCGCCATGAAAATTCTTTGTGCCCGATTTCAGAATGGCGTTGACGTTGCCACCGCCGTTGCGGCCCTGGCTCGCGTCATAGAGCGAGGTCTGGACTTTGAATTCCTGGATGACGTCCGGATTGGGCAGGGGCACGTTCGTGGACTGCGCCACGTTGTAGTCGGTCGCGCTAATGCCTTCAATCAGGTAGTTATTGTTGTCCTCGCGCTGGCCATTCACGATGATGCGCACATTTCCGCGGCCGAGCTGCGCCGAGGCGTTCAGCTCGCTTTGCGCGCCGGTGGAAAGAGTCAGAAGCTGCTGGTAGTTCTGGGTCGCAAGAGGGAGGTCGCGGATCGTAACAGAATCGATGGACTGACCGGTCGTGGCATTGGTCGTTTCGACGCTGGTGACCTGCGCGGAGATTTCCACTTTTTCGGACACCGTGCCGGGTTTGAGGGTGATGGTGATGCGCGTGGTTTCGGTGATGTGGACTTCGATTCCCGTGGCCTTGGCTTCAGAGAAGCCTGATTTATTTACAACCACGTAGTAGGTGCCCGGCGGCAGCAGCGGGGCGACGAAGGAGCCATCGGATCCTGTTGTGAGCCTGCGCGCCACCGCTTCTGTGCGCGTATCGATAATCTGCACATCCGCGCCGGCGACGGAACCGCCACCGGTATCGGCGACCACGCCGCTGATGGCGCCAGTCGCGCCGCCCTGGCCATAGGTGCGCATTCCGCCCAGGACACCCGAAAGCAACAACGCTGCAACTATAAATTTATGAATGCCTCGCATAACACCCCCTCAGCTATGAGACTGCGTAGCTCCGCAGCCGTGAGCGAACCTACCCAAATTCAAAACTTCCTTTTCCTGGAAAGGATGATGGACCGCGCGATGCAACGCGTGCGCATCCTGCCGTTTTACCCCCTTGAAACTAACGTTTCATTTTCGTGGTGTCAAGAAACTAAGGCGCAAAATTTTGCATCTACGCCATCACCAAACAGAATCCGGCGGGGGTTCTACTCGTCTGGATGTTCGATTCTCACGCTTGCAGAGGCTGTGCTTGACGCGGCCATCTCCTGGCGAGACTATGGCTTAGGGAACCAGGAAGAAACCTGCCGGTTCTTCGCAGCGTCTAAGGATTCAGGTGGCGTCCCCGAGAGGGGGTAAACATGATTTCGCGTAGGTTGATCCCTTCCCGGTTGTTGATCTTGTTCTGTGCGCTGTGGGCTGGAGTTGCGCCTGTCGCTGCGGATTCGAGCCATGCTCGCATCATCCGCTTGAGCCTCGTTCAAGGTGATGTCCGCTTCACCAGAGATTCGCATGGCGACCCGCTGGCCGACTCCAAGACGGCTTGGGAAACCGCCGAACTGAACCTGCCCATCCGCCAAGGGTACGTCCTTGCCACGGACCAGGGGCGGGCGGAAGTTGAATTCGAGAATGGCGCAATGGCCTTTCTCAAAGAAAACACGGTGCTTGAGTTTTACGACCTCTCGTTGAAAGACGGCGCGCGCACCACGCGCCTGCTGCTTCGCCAGGGCAGTGCCTCTTTTTACGTCAATCCTGCGAGCGACGACTATTTCAGCGTGACCGGCGGTGATTTCACGGTGGAGGCGAACGGCCGGAGCAGTTTCCGGCTGGATAATTATGACGACGGAAGCACGGTCCAAACCTTGAAGGGCCATGTCACCGTTCTTCACAAAGACAACTCCGCCCGCCTCGAGAAGGGCCAGTCCCTTTCGATGAAGGCCGGGGACGATTCATCTCCCGACATCGGCCGGTTGGCTGCGGAGGATGATTTTGACCGGTGGGTCTCCGGCCGCATTGACGCGGTTTCTAAAGCGACGAATGCCGCGCTTCAATATACAAATACGCCCTACTACGCTTCGGGGTTCGCCGACCTCTTCACCTACGGCGCCTTTTCCTCGTGCGGAGGATACGGCCTCGCCTGGAGGCCTTTTGGTGTTGGCTCTGCGTGGTCACCATTCTCGACGGGTCAATGGATGTGGGATACCGGATTCGGCTGGACCTGGATGAGCTCGCAGCCGTGGGGCTGGGCTCCGTATCATTACGGCGGCTGGCTTTTCGACGCGGGCTGCGGCGGCTGGTTTTATTCGCCACCGGTGTTTTACGGGTCCCCGTACTTTCCAAGAGGGCGTTTTCCCCGGGGTGTTCATCCTCCGCGCCCCCTCTACCAGCCGGTGACAGGCGTCTTCGTTCGCACCAAAGGCAAGGTGGGCATCGTGCCGATTCATCCGCTCGATGAGAAGGGCAAGACTCCGCGGAATCTGGAACACGGGGTGTTCTCTCCGGTGCTGACGAAAGGAATGAGCGAGCGAATCACGGGAGGCGAGACCGGACAAAAATGGGATACGTTGAAGTCCGCGCCGCGCGAAGCGCTGACCGGCAGCTTGGCCTCCACTACTCGTCCCGCGCGCGTTTCGCGAACGATTGCCGAAGGCGGCTCGAGCGGCCGGTTCGTTTCTCACGGCAATCATTCTTCGATCGCCTACGATCCGCGGGAACGGCGGTTTGTAAACAACAACAATAGTTCGGCAGCATCCACTGTGAAAGCGGGGGAATCCCGCTTCGAAAGCGGACAAACGGGCGTCGCTTCAGCCACGCGCACCGGAAACGTGCAAAGTAGAATTCCGAATCCCGCCGGCGCTTCGTCGCCGCGCGCTCCCTCCGCTTCTCCCGCGACGCGCACAGCAGCTCCGCCGCCTGCGGCACGCAGTGCGAGCTCGCCACCGGCACCGCGTTATTCGGGTGGCGCACAGGGCGGCTCCAGCGGCAGAAGCGGTGGGGCTGGTTCGACGTATTCGGGCGGAAGCAGTGGGGGACGTTCTTCTAGCGGCTCAAGCGCTCCCTCGCGCCCATCCGGCGGCCGACCGCACTAAGCGAATCAAACACAAATTCAAGAACGGCTCCGGGAATCCTGAGCAGTTTTTCTTTTGGCGGCGCAAAGCGGCTTGATTCGAACGTCATGAAAAAATCATGCCGGCGTAACCAACGACCGCATCACGATCGCCGGAAACATCCGCCGACGTGGCGTACTTCACCAAGTCCGAGTTTTTCGCCCCAAGCGCGTTCAGTGCGGTAAGCATCGCTACGGCCGGGCCCAGCCCGCACATCGAAATGTCTTCGTTGCGGCAGGCGTCGTAGAGCCCGCGTGCATTCCGCGCCAGCAATTGGTCGATGGCTTTGTGGTCCTTGACGCGCGTGGTGGCATCGTCTTCGTAGTGATTCAAGTCGGAAGTTGTGAGCAGAAGAACGTCTTCGTTCGCGGTTTCGAGAACTCGCGCAAGCGCTTCGCCGACAGTTACGAGGTCCTCGAAGCGCACAGTTCCGAGAGCAACAGGAACGAAGGTGAAGCCCGGTAAGAGCACCTGGAGAAATGGCAACTGCACCTCGAGAGAATGCTCCGCGCTGTGCGCCACGCTATCCTCGCGCAGGAGCGGACACGCTTTTCGCAATGCGCCCGCCAGCGCTTCGTCAATCGGAGCATCGCCGAGTGGCGTCCGCCACGCCCCGCTCGACAAGATGGCCGCCAGCTCTCCTCGCGGATAATGACGCACTCCGAGAATAAGGATTCGCTTAGGCAGGATGATGCGTGCAAATACTGCGCCCGCGACGTGGCCTGAATAGACGTATCCCGCGTGCGGCACAAGGCAGGCCCTTATTCGAACGGGTGCCGCCTGTGAATCAGCCTTGGCGTACTTGTGAACGAGAGCGGTCAGTTCGGCGGGATCGGAGGGATAAAAGCGTCCAGCGACAGCGGAAAGGCGAAGCATACTGCGGAACCGCAAGTCAGACAGGCTTTGAAGGTTTGCCTTTAATCTTGATCGCTTTCACCGTTGCAGGGTCGTAAAAAATCGTTACCTTGTCGCCCCACTGGTAGCCGCCTTTGTCAATGATCTGCTGCATCTTTGCAGAGGCAGCTTCCGAAAGCGGAAACGTCTGGATGGACAAATCGTTGCCCTTCGCGCGCACAGTGATCTGGGCGATGTTGGCGTGTTGCACGTAACCCTCAAACTTGACCTGTCCAGTAGCCTTCGGTTTTGGCTTTATTGCGTTGATGATGATCGGTACCGCAGTATCCACGATAATGGGCGTAACCGGACCCTGCGCGGCAGCGGGGGACGAAAAGATCCCGGCTGCCAGCATCAGGGGCATGTCCAGCCGAGCGATCCTGAGGAAAATCTTCATTCGAGCTCGTCCGTGGCGATCCGCAAAGACTTCAAAAAGCGCACATCCTGGGGAGTCATCGCAAGCTTAGGCGCCGGCTTCCGGTCATTTTCTTCCAAAGACGACTCCTGATCCACCTGAATTCTTAGCGACTCCAGGAAACGCTTGTCCTGCGTCGTCAGTTTCGCGGCTTCCGCGGCTGCGGCGTCACGCTTGGCGAGCCCGATGGTGGCGTCGAGCTTGAGCACGATGTCGTACCCATGGGCACGCACTCCGGCAATGGCACCGGTAATACGATCGGAGTCGGACACCGTGTCATTGATCGCGTGTCCCAGTTCACGGAGCAAGTTTTTCAGGTGATCATCGAGTTGCAAGGCCGGTTCTCCCGTACTTCTTGGGCCATTCTAGGCCCACCACTAGTTGGATACAATAGAGCTTCGCTTCGTTGTCTCCAATCCGTCCACAGTACCATTGAACAGGGTTCACGCGCCGGGAGAGCAGGTTCTCTCCTCCCGGATTCCTGTAGCCAGCTTCGTTTTGCGTTAAGATGTTTTCATGTCCACGGCAGTAAGCGCGAGCGCTGCGCCGCAAAGACAAGGCGGTTTCGGGCGCTTCTGGCGCGCGCTCCGGCAGCTTTTTCACGAAATCGTCGGGGCGGTTTTTGCAGTGCTTGCGCTCGGCTGGCTCAATACTGCGCTTCGCGCCTGGACGAGAGATGCGGCTCGCTGGCTCGTCGCCATCCCTGTCGCCGTGGCGTTGTTGTTTGTGTTTTTTTCCGTGACGTCGTTTCGCAAGGCGCGCAGGCTGTGAAACCGGTTTCGCAGCACATCCCGGCAGCCAGCGGAATTCAAGTTTCGATTTTCGTATTTCGAGTTTCGAGATCACATGGCTGACACGAAATCCAAATCCTCCGGCCCCGCCGAGCGTAAGGAAAAATTCACAACACTCTCCGGTATCCCGGTTGAGCGTGTCTACTCTCAGGACTCCTTTGGCGATTCCGAGACGGAGGAATCGATCGGATTTCCCGGCGAATATCCTTTCACTCGCGGGATCTACCCGACGATGTACCGCGGCCGCCTCTGGACCATGCGGCAGTATGCGGGCTTTGGCAGCGCCGCCGAGTCGAATCAGCGGTATCGCTATCTTCTGAGCAAGGGCCAGGCGGGACTTTCGGTGGCTTTCGATTTACCCACGCAAATCGGCATGGACTCGGATCATCCGCTGGCACTTGGGGAAGTGGGCAAAGTCGGTGTGGCCATTGATTCGCTCGAAGACATGGAAACGCTTTTCAACGGCATACCACTCGAGAAAGTTTCCACTTCGATGACCATCAACGCCACGGCGGCGATACTGCTGTGCCTGTACGTCGCGGTGGCGAAGAAGCAAAGCGCGAACCTGGCAAGAATCTCCGGCACGGTGCAGAACGACGTATTGAAGGAATACATCGCGCGCGGGACGTACATTTATCCGGTGCGGCCGGCGATGCGCATCGTCACGGATATTTTCGCGTGGTGCCGCGAGAATGTACCCAAGTGGAATACCATTTCGATTTCCGGCTACCACATCCGCGAAGGGGGCTCGACGGCCGTCCAGGAAGTTGCGTTCACGCTTGCCGATGGCATCGCTTATGCTCAGGCTGCGTTGGGCGCCGGGCTCGGCATTGATGAATTTGCTCCGCAGCTTTCTTTTTTCTTCAATGCACACAATGGCCTGCTGGAAGAAATCGCCAAGTACCGTGCGGCGCGACGGCTCTGGGCCCGGATCATGGCAAAACGCTTCGGCGCAAAGGATCCGCGTTCGTTGATGCTGCGCTTTCACGCGCAAACGGCGGGTTCGTCGCTCACCGCGCAGCAGCCGGAGAACAACATCGTGCGTGTGGCGATTCAGGCGCTTGCGGCAGTGCTCGGGGGCTGCCAGTCCTTGCACACAAATTCTTTGGACGAGGCGCTGGCATTGCCTACCGAAGACTCGGCGCTCATCGCGCTGCGCACGCAGCAGATCCTCGCTCACGAAACCGGAGTTGCCAACACAGTCGATCCCGTTGCGGGCTCGTACGCCATCGAATCTCTCACCAACGAGATTGAATCGCTCGCTGGGCTTTACATTTCGAAGATTGACACGATGGGAGGAACGCTGCGCGCGATTGAATCCGGATTTATCCAGGGCGAGATTCAGAAGGCGGCTTATGATTTCCAGCGTTCTGTGGAAACAAAAGAACAGATCGTCGTAGGCGTAAATGAGTTTGTTGCGGAAGAAGAACGCGGGATCCCCACGCTGCGCATGGATGAAGATATCGAGCGTTCTCAAATCGCCCGACTGAACGCTTTGCGCGCGAAGCGTGATTCCGCACGGGTCAATTCCGCACTCGCCGAACTCCAGCGCCGCGCCGCCACAACGGAGAATCTCCTGCCTGCAATCCTCGCCGCCGTCGAAGCCTATGCCACCGTCGGCGAAATCTCCGATGCCCTGCGCCGCGTGTTCGGCGAGTACCAGGAATCCGTCGTCATCTAGCTGATTCTCCTCTTGCAGTCGTTCCCACCCCAGGGAACCTCTAGATATAGTCGAGGCGACGACCGCTCTATGCCCAGAAAAACTCTCGTTGGTAAAAATAGGAGCAGATGTCTTTTCGCAGCGCGCGGCGGCCCTCGCGCTGTAGTATTCTTCCCCGCACCGTAACGCCATGAAACTGATCCTGGCTTCCGCATCCACGCGACGCGCCGAAATTCTTCGGGACGTGGGAATCCCTTTTTCCGTGCTCACCTCCGCGGTCGACGAAACCCCCTACCCGGGTGAATCCGCCCAGGACCTCGTCCAGCGTCTGGCGACCGCCAAGGCCGAACTGGTCGCGGCGCGCGCCGTGGGCCCGGCGATCGTAATCGCAGCGGATACGGAAGTAACGCTCGACGGCCACATTTTCGGCAAGCCGCGCTCTTCGGACGACGCACGCCGCATGCTCGTAAAACTTTCCGGGCGCACTCACGCCGTCGTCAC
>Ga0137403_10010448_pt1 | contig 10281 bp, 8 predicted proteins | sample CZOMad2_1_16fung_FD_122057 | JGI IMG/M metagenome (GOLD analysis project Ga0137403, IMG submission 122057) | Vadose zone soil fungal communities from Angelo Coast Range Reserve, California, USA - CZOMad2_1_16fungal (Hybrid Assembly) | ecosystem: Environmental > Terrestrial > Soil > Vadose zone... | reverse complement strand
TTCATGGTCAACTTCTTCTCTCATTCGAATCCGCCTTCGAGGCATCCACGCAACTAAGCGGCGGAACAAACCCAATCGCGGGACTATCACCTTTTCAGCATCTAGGCCGCCTTCGAACGACGCGACTGGCGGCGAAAAGGCCCTACGAACTATGAGAGAAGCGCCGGGGGACCCCGGCTCAGAGGAAGGTTAAACGAAGCGACCGAAGGAGAGGAAACTTCGATAAGACTTGCAACGATCGGAACGAGCGGTGGCGCCGGAACAGCCGCCACGCTCGGCGCCGTCTCTACCTGGCCGGACGCCAGCATAGTGGCTGCGCAAGAATGGTCCGTCTGAGTGGCATTCGGATGGACAGCCTTGTGCAGCGTCGCGGAAGTAGCCATCGCCACGACAGACAAAAATAAACCAAGCAGCACAACGCTCCTTAGTTGCCTGCCCTTCCACCGCTTTAATCCGCCTGGATCGATGAAGCTCAAACGACTATTACCCAGTTAGCAGGAACCGTGGTCATCAACAACAGGCATTTTTGCAATTCACTTGCAAGACGGCGAACCACCCCATGGTAGCCAACGGCCAAATCGCGCGCTTAGGCGACCGAACCGCAACGGACCTCTGACCAACAGCTCTGCTGAGTTCGAACAGCACCAAGATTTTCAAAGTGGCGAGATCGACGGTGCGTGGGCCGGTTTGCCCCTGGCTTGGGGCCCTGTCGCCAAGAGGATCTTAGAATAGGCGTGGTCGCGGTAGCGATTGGTCGCTGCGAGCGGGTGTTGACCCGACCCCCCACCTATTGGTGGCCTAAGACAACCCCGTAATCTTCTTGATATCGCCCTGGGCAAAAGAAGGCCGTTCTCCAATTGGCTTGGCTTCCGCGAGTCTCCAAAATCCATAGAGAACGGCCCTAATCTGTTGTTTGGCCGAATGTAACTACAACTATACAAACACAAATGAGACGCCCTCTGGAACCTACAATTTCAAAATAAGAATGCGCCCGGTTTAGAAAACCGGGCGCATCCGAAGGAATCAATCAAACTCGATATTGTGCAGGGATTAGAGCAGGGGCAAAGCGGACTGTCAACTTCAAATTAGGACACTACCCCCACCTTCACCGTGTTCGATTGATCTTCATTGGACTTGCACGCGATAAAACCGCCGCCCTCTGGTTGCAGACGCATCCGTTAAGGCCTTAAGCGTGCCATGGCCAGTTACGGCTGGCAGTGCCGTCCAATCAGGGTCGGTGAGCGAGCCTCCGGACGGAAGCTGGTATCGCCTTTTGTTAGCATGGCTCCGTAAGCCTCACGCTCGTTCTGCTTCTCCTCTGGAGTTTTCGGCCTTTTTAATAGTATTGAACATAATGGTTTCGTCATACTTGCCGATGGTCTTTCAAGAACTCTAACTGCTCGTCCGACTCCTTAATATCCAGAGCCTTTCCGTAAGCGCGATTCATCAAAGCCGGAGCCTCAGTATGATCTGAGGCATGGATCATGTAATACATAACTCGGCCGCCTTGATCCGGCGCATGGGAGCGAGGGAATCGAAATAGCTCCCGTCACGCAAACGATCGGGCAGTGCTGATGGCGGACGCTTGTAAAATGGCTCCCGAATGGAAGCGTCCTTACCTGGGGCTATTATCATGCTGCCCGCTTCGGGGCGCTTTTGATAATTGGTGTCTGTCACTAACTCGGGGTTCCTTTATGGAAGATAAGTGTCGCTACTGTTTCCTCGGTGGGCGTGGCCCATGGTGCAGAGGGTTTCGAGGATTACCGAGGTGTTTCCGGCTCGCGCTGTTGTTATCAACGGCCCGGCAAAGTGTTTTACTCGCGCAGAATAATCAAGCCTTTGGAGATGGCGAATTTGGTCAAACCCGCGACGCTGTGGATATTCAGCTTGCGCATGATGTGCTCGCGGTGGGTTTCCACGGTGCGAACACCGACTCCGAGGGCGCTGGCGATTTCCTTATTGCTGAGGCCCTGGGCGATGTGAATCAGAACTTCCCGCTCGCGATTGGTGGGTTGAGAGGGGGTTGGTCCTTCACCGGGGCGGCGGACGAATTGGTTCAATGCCACGCGCGCGACATCCGGGCTGAAAAAGGCTTCGCCGGAATCGACCGTTTCGATGGCACGCACCAATTCCTCCAGGGAGGCTTCTTTGAGCACATAACCGCGCGCGCCGGATTGGATGATGCGCAGGACATAATCGGTGTTGCTGTGCATCGAGAGGATTAGGACTTTGACGTTGGGAAGTTCACGACGCAAGAGTTCGGTGGCCGCCAGGCCGTTCATGAGGGGCATGTCGATGTCCATGAGGATGATGTCGGGCAAAAGCTCCTTGGCTTTGCGAACGGCTTCGAAGCCATCGGCCGCTTCGCCGACGATGGCGAAGCGTTCCTGCCGGGCGAGGCAGGAACTGATCCCACGCCGGACAACCGGATGGTCATCCACCAACAGCAGTTTGATACGATTTTTCATTTTTTCGGTACGACTTCGGTCCAAATGGTTGCTCCGCGCGAGACTAAGCCGCTGCATCGTCCGGGACGTTCAAGAAAGCGGCCAGTCGAGCAGCCGTGGTGGGAATGGCTGGTGGTAATGCGAAGCGAATTCATTCCTTTGTTCTCACAGGCCTAAGGTTAGGCCACTCCAAATGAATGAAGAATCAGGGTGAGGCAGCTTTATCGTCCCGGTGCAACTGAGGAATTCAAGCCCGGGAAAGCTCCGATCACAGAAAAAAACACCGGGGTGTTCACCCCATACAGGAATAGGTTTGGCAGAAGCATATTGGCCACAAATCGAACATTCCTATTTATGCCCGAGGGACCTGTTGTGCTGCTGGCTGAAGATTCAGAAGACGATGTAATTATCTTCCGGAAGACCATGTCGCAGGCCTCCATCGATTTTCCTCTGTTCGTGGCCAAAGATGGCGAGGAAACTATTGCGTACCTGAAGGGAGCAGGTAAGTTCAGAAATCGCTCCGAGTTTCCGGCGCCCGATTTGCTGCTTCTTGACCTGGTCATGCCGGAGCTAAACGGTTTTGAGGTCCTCGAGTGGATCCGCGAGCAGCCAGGCCTGAGCAGCCTGCCGGTGGTGGTCTTGACATCCTCGGAAACCATTCATGATGTCAAGCTCGCCAACCAACTCGGGGCCCGCTCCTTCCTGGTCAAACCGCTAAAGTTTGAGGATCTGCTCCACCTTAACTGCGTTCTGCCCTCGAATAAATCGCTAAAAATAACGTCTGTTCCTGCCGGCGATCCTGAGAAGGTCCAAGTGAGTACGCCGCCATGAAGCTGCCCGCTTTGATTCCCGGTTTTCATTAGATATTGGGCTACTCGCGCTAAGCACACGGCACTGAAGCTTCCGCTACAGCGGAATGGCGCTCGGCTGATCGAGCCACCGATTGCTTCAGCCGCGGATTGAGGGCAGCTTTGGCGACCACGATCCTCAGGCTTACTACCGGCGCGTACACGTCTTGTGGGGTATCCTCAAGCGAATACGCTTGCTGCGGCGGTTCTTCGCGATGGAGGTCGTGGTCTCCAAAGGCTATGGCTCAACGGAGGCCTCTTAACCTGTTGCGCTCGGTTTGCCAGAAACTTAATTGGCGATTCAACCATGAAGTCCAGAGAACTCGACTCTGATTGGTATGTGTTGTGGAGCTTTTTTCCGAACATCCGACTCGTAGGATCATTCCTTTCTTGGATCGGAGGCCCGCGCGCAGGCTCCGTGGCAAATTAGTTACCACGACGTGGGAAAAGTCTTCACTTCCGGAATGCGGTTCCCGATCCTCCAAGGTGTAAGTCACTGAAAATCAAGCCAGGTTCAGGCGATCCTCCATTGGCATTCCATCTGCTAACATGGGTCTGCCGTCCCGGAGCGGCGCCCAATGAAAAGAAACGTAATAAGCCAGCAGCAGGCCAGACTCCACGATTTGGCCCGGGCGCACGGCGGCTGCCAGAATCACGAATTAGAGACATAAGAAGACACTTTCGTGCCCTGAATAAACACCTCTCTTCCTGGAACCGGGGGCACGGAAAAAAGTAACAAGCCGGCCGCCAGTAGAGAATAGAGAAATAGAGAAGCGTATGAAAAATGCAGTACTAACCACAATGTTCGTCCTGGCAGTCGGAACTGTCGCCGCCCTGGCCCAAACCGGCAACGGCGCTCCAAACGGCGCACACTATAACCTGAATATCATCGGAAAGCAGCAGTGTACCAGCGATCCAATGACGAACAGCAATGGGCACGTCATCTTTGTTCTGCTGAACGGTGGAGATGTCGCTACCAATTTGACCGGCAAGCTGGCGAGCACGATCTCCAAGGTGAACAAGATTTATTTGCAGCAGGCTCCGGATGCTAACACATTCGACGTGCTGGATGGCAATGCCTGCGACGGGAACGGCGCGCTCTTTGAACTACCGAATCCCACGAATGGTTACAGCATATGGGCCCGAGCCCTGGCCACGCCGGGTGGCAGCGCGACGATGACCACCTGCGCTACTGATCCGACGACGAGTGAAATTGTCTGCTCGACTTTGAACGTTCTCCTGACCCGTGATAAGGGCCAGTCAAAGTTCGCCAATGTGACGAAGGAGCTCACAACGATCACGTTCATCGATCCGACCACTGGTAACCCTGTCACGGTGTCGCTCTTTGACTCCGCGCTGCAGGATTATTTCTGGAATTACCAGAACAACGGCCTGCGCCTGGCGCAGTTGCGGTTCTATCCGCTACAGTAAATTCAGCACCAACCAGAGGACGGGTTGGCGCGGCCAATCCGTCCTCTTGCTTTCTATCAGTAACATGCGCGCATCCTGCTTGTGCCTTATTGCTGTGCTGCTTTCTCTCGGACCTTGTCCGGGTGGAGAAAACGAGGAGGACCAGGTTAGTCTGCTGGAGCCAACCTATCATTTTGAAATCACTGGAATTTCGGAACCGGTCGAGCACATATTCCAGTTTCGGAACAACACCAAAGAGACCATTGAGACCGCGGGGATTAAGGTCACGCCAGCTATAGCAGTGCAGAACATCTCAGCCCGTGTATTACCTGGACAGGTGGGCATGCTCCGATTCCACCTTGGTGACCCACGACCGGTTGGCGACTACGCAGGATTCATCGAGGTCGATTTTAAGAATCCCGGCATCAGCAACATTACTTTCGAGATCACAGGACGAATCACTCCTGTCATTGAAGCAAAGCCCTTTGCCGCCTTCTTCGTTACCACCGGTCGAGGTCAGAGCAAGGAGTCTTCCATTCAACTGATTAACCATGACAGAGAGCCACTTGAGATCACACGCATCGAATCCGCCAGCACGCGCTTCTCTTTGCGCTTGGAAACGAATCAAATCGGTGAGCGTTACACGCTTTTTCTGAAGCTCAGCGGGGAGGGAAGAACCGGCCGTGTGGCGGAACCTATAACGCTGCACACATCCAACAAAAAGCAGCCGGTCCTTCTGATCGGGGCGAACACGTTCGTTCATGAACGGGTGCATACGTTTCCCGAGGATTTGGATTTTGGCACCATCGAGGCGGCACAAGTCAGAACCAATGATGCGCTCAGAAAAACGCTGACGCAGGTTTTAATGGTGTATCAGGACGCTGGCACGAATTTTCAGGTCACCGCAAAAACGGATCTTCCCTTCCTGCGTGTCTTCGAGGAGCCTTCCAAAGCCGGTGAACAGGTTCAGATCGAGCTTGCGCTCGAACCCCAAGAACTGCGCGCCGGAGACTTCCACGGCCATCTTCAGTTGCTGACGAATGACCGAGACTTCCCTACACTGGAAATTGCGGTGAGAGGACAGGTCCGATGAGCCCTGATGCACATTGGTCTCTAGGCTTGGATGGCTCATCTGCCCCACGGGATTTGTGCAAACCGAGAACGCAACAACAGTACGGGTGATCGCTCCGGCGGAGGAGAGGGAGAAGATTTTTCAGGCACGCTCTTAAGAGCCTTGGCTTGTAGCCCCTCGGTGGGGAGAATTCCGCATCCGTCGAGGTCGCGACGTTTCCGGCGCGTTACTCAGGCGCAGCCAATAAGTCGTGAGGAACTGTCCCATGTGGACCACATCTTCGAAGTCCGCTGGTTTAACCAGGAAGGAATTGGCTCCAAGTTTGTAAGCCAAATTTGCGTCACTCATATTGTCCGAAGCCTTTAACACCAATCCTCCGGGTAAGACCCGATTTTCGTCACGCCCTCTGGTCGCATGGAACTCAATTACTTATCGAGTTTCCGGTCGAGCTTATGGTTGCCAAATGACCCGGCCAACGGTTTGTACCTATGACCCTGACCTGTGGCGATCCTTTTTCTCGGGATTGCGCTGTTCCAGGCAAGTCGTTTAGGGGTTGGGCTGGTTTTGGCCGGCGGTGACGCAGGCCAACATTAAGAACGGAGCGGATGCTCCCATGGTGAACCAATGGCATTGGACTTAATGAAAATGGGTCAGAACACTGCATTTTCGCAGGGTCTCTTTCACAACAATTTCCTGCTTTCCCCACAACCCCCGACCAATCTTTAGAGTCAAAAATGATCAGGAAAGGAGGTGAAATACGATGAAAGAAGAAATCAAACTTGATGTTGAATTGCTGGAAGAGCGTATCGCTCCCGATGCAACCGGATCGCTTGGCTATGAAGGCCAGCCTGGTAATCAAGGTAATGGGCTAGGAGGCTATGAAGGCCAGCCCGGTAATCAAGGCGGCGGCAACCACAACCCATAGTCCCGCTAACTGAACCCAACAGGGTCACTTGTGTTCCGGTGGCCCCGTTGGTCTTTTTTTCGGCTAAAGTATGCTCGCCACTTCTCACCTCGTACTGCGCCCCGATCTGATTGTCAGTCAGCAGGAGCTGCCGGACGGCTCAGTCTTCATCGTCAAAGATCCCGCCGTTGGCCGGTTCGTGCGGCTTAAAGAGACCGAGTATTTCATCGCGCAACAATTCGATGGCCACACGTCGATAGAAGAAATTCGCCAGCGCAGCGAGGAGCATCTTGACGCCTCGCTCTCCCTGGCAACTCTCGAGCAATTCGCCAGCAAGCTTCAAAATCTTGGGCTGCTGGTTCCGGCAAACGGCCAGACTGTATTAGCCTCCTCCACCCAGGCAGCGAGAGTCCGCGGAAATATTCTTTATCTCCGCTTCAAGCTGTTTGACCCGGATCACTTCCTCGAACGCACAGTTCCAAAATTACGGTTTGTCTTTACGAAGCAGTTCGCGTGGTTTTCGGTAGCCGTGATTCTACTCGCGGCAGGCGTCATGATCGCCAGTTGGCAGGAGATTCACGGGAGCCTTGCACGCCTTTACCGGCCCGAAACTATCGCGCTCGCCTGGATAACTCTCATCTCGATCGTTGTCGGTCACGAATTCTCTCACGGGCTGACCTGTAAACGGTTCGGCGGGCAGGTTCACGAAATCGGGCTATTCCTGATTTACCTCCAGCCAGCCATGTACTGCAACGTGAGCGATGCCTGGCTTTTTCCCGAAAAAAGCAAGCGCCTCCTGGTTACCCTGGCGGGAGCCTGGTTTGAGGTTTTCTGCTGGGCGCTGGCAACCCTCTTCTGGCGACTTACTGACCCCGCCACGTTGCCTAATTATCTCGCCCTGGTGGTGGCTACCACCCTGGGCATCAAGACCTTATTCAATCTCAACCCGCTCATAAAGCTCGACGGTTATTATCTCCTGAGCGATTACCTCGAAATTCCCAATCTCCGCAAGAACGCCTACCAGCATATCGGCTCCTGCTTCCGCCGCTTGTTGCGCCCGCGCCAAACAGCCCCGGAGCGTCCCAGCGCGAGAGAACGGCGCATTTACTGGCTTTATGGGCTTTTGGCCGGCGCGTACTCCGCGTGGCTCATCGGTTTTATCCTTCTGGCCCTTGGAGCATTCCTGACTGCCCGCTACCAGGGGTGGGGTGCCGTCTTTTTCACAGCGCTCGTGCTCATGATCTTCCGTTCTCCGCTCCGAAAAGCCCGGAGCTTGCTGGCATCGCTTTTCATCGGCAGTCACGCTATAATTGAGCGCATGAAACGTCTTGGCCGGCTTGCCATCCTTGCAGCCATTGCGGCGGCCGCCCTCTATTTCATCAAGACTGACTTCAAAATATCCGGCGAATTCAGAATTCTCCCTATCCATAACGCCGAGGTTCGCGCCGAAGTCGAAGGCATCATAGAGGAGATTGTTCGTGACGAAGGCGACGTGGTGAATGCCGGCGATTTGATCGCGCGCTTATCGGACCGCGATTACCGCGCCGAGCTCGAGAAAATCAAAGCTGAAATGGAGGAGAAAGACGCGAAACTCAAGATGCTCAAGGCCGGCGCCCGGGTCGAGGAAATCGAATTGGCCCGCACCACCGTTGCCAAAGGCGAGGAACGCGTTAAACATTCACGAAGTTTGCTCGAAATGGAAAAGTCGCTTTATGAAGAGAAGCTGTCTTCAAAAAAGGACTATGAAACCGCCGCCGAGATTGCTGCCTTGAGGGCAAGTGAACTCGAAGAAAGCAAGGGCACCCTCAAACTTCTCCTGGCCGGCACCCGCCCTGAGCAAATCGAAGCCACCGAGGCGGAGCTGAGCCGCCTCAGCGCCCAACAGAGATACCTGCAGTCCCAACTGGAGCGCCTGCGCATCGTCAGCCCGATCGCTGGTGTAGTAACTACCCACCGGCTCAAAGAACGCCTCGGCAACGACCTCAAAAAAGGAGAACTCCTCGCCGAAGTTCATCAACTCAAAACCGTCAACGCCGAAATTGCCGTCCCGGAAAAGGAAATCTCCGAGGTGCAGATCGGACAACCGGTCATACTCAAGGCCCGCGCTTATCTCAACCAGAGCTTTAAAGGAAAGGTCATTTCCATTTCTCCGGTTGGCACCGTCCCGACCAACGGTCTCCCGCAGCGAAGTTTTCTGGTAGTGACCGAACTCGACAATAGTTATCGGGCGCTCCGTCCTGAGATGACTGGAAACGCGAAGATCTCCTGTGGCACTCGCCGCCTTTATGAAATTGTTTTCCGTCGCTTGATCCGATTTGTCCGGGTCGAGTTCTGGTCCTGGTGGTGATCTTCTTTTTGCTTTTAATCTTAAACCTAATCTTAATCTTAATCGCGTTTTAAATTAGCAACCCCGGAAACGGACCGAATATGATTTCAACGCCAGAGCCGCGGAGCCCAGAGCCGATGCCATCTCCACGAATCAAAGTCGGCATCCTGCCCCTGTTCTCTACCTGGATTTACCAATGCGACAACGGCCCTGTCCATTTGAACTCGGATCTGGAACAACTTGCCCGGACGCTGATGGCCGATTCCAAAAATTCCACTCGCCGCACAAACTTCGGTGGCTGGCATTATGCCTTTGATTTGTTTGACCTGAAGGAACAAGTCGTGCAGGAATTTCGCACCCAAATGGAGCAACACGTTCAAGCATTCCTCAACCACTTCCGTCCCGAAGAACGCAAGAAAAAAGACCAGTTTCGGCTCCGCGGCTGGATCAATATCAACAAGGCGGGTGACTTCAACACGCTCCATTCGCACCCGGGCTGTTTCCTGTCGGCTACCTATTATGTGAGAGTGCCGGAGGGGATGAAGGGAGGCGAAATTTATTTCCGCGATCCGCGCGGCCCGGCGGTGGCAATGTACGAAACTCCGGGCATCGAATTGCCCTGGGTCGGATCCGGTCTGGGTATCCCCATCACGCCCGCAACCGGCAAGCTCTTGATTTTTCCGTCCTGGCTCGAACATCGCGTCGAAGCTTTCACCGGCGATGGGGACCGCATTTCGATTGCCTTCAACGCCTCAAATCTCTGACCGGTGGTGAGATGCGCCCGGGTTGCTACCTGTGAAGCTACCATTTCAACAGGGCCAATCCTTCCTCGCGGACGTGCAGCGCGTGCTCGACTCGAATGGCCGGGCTGTATGGTGGCTTGGCCAAAGCGGATTCCTGGTGGTGCAACGCGGGCAGGGCCTGCTTTTTGATCCTTACCTTTCTGATTCGCTCACCCGCAAATATGCCCACACAGACAAGCCGCACGCGCGCATCACGGAGCGGGTGGTTGATCCCGCGGCATTAGGGAAGCTTGGGATCATCAACGTCATTACGAGCAGCCACAATCATACGGATCACCTCGATGCTGAAACTTTGGTGCCGTTGCTCGCCGGCAATCCCCAGGCGCGTCTGGTCATCCCCGCGGCAAATCGCGATTTTGTCCTCGATCGCCTTGGCTCGGATGCTGCCTCGCATCTAACCGAACTCGACCAGGGTGCCTCAGTCAAGGTCGGTGAGATCGAAATGCACGGCGTTGCCTCAGCCCATCCCAC
>Ga0137403_10010447_pt1 | contig 10281 bp, 8 predicted proteins | sample CZOMad2_1_16fung_FD_122057 | JGI IMG/M metagenome (GOLD analysis project Ga0137403, IMG submission 122057) | Vadose zone soil fungal communities from Angelo Coast Range Reserve, California, USA - CZOMad2_1_16fungal (Hybrid Assembly) | ecosystem: Environmental > Terrestrial > Soil > Vadose zone... | reverse complement strand
CTCGAGCCGATCGTGAAACAGGCGGTGAAGGACCTGCTGCCGGTGCGCGAGAAGGCGCACGCCGCGCGCAAGCAGGCGGTCGAGCTCCTCGCCGCCGAGCGCATCGACCGCGGCGCGATCGAGACGCTTCGCGCCGAGCAGCTTCAGCTCGCCGAGCAGGCGTCGAAGCGCTTCACGCAGGCCCTCGCCGACGTCGCCGAGGTGCTGACTCCCGTGCAGCGAAAACAGATCGCCGAGCGCATGGAGAGCTTCGGCCGCAGGTGGCGTCACGGCTGAGCCTGTCGCGCAATTCGGCTACCCTAGCGAGGCATGGCCGAGCGCATTCTCCTGATCGAAGACGACTCCCGGCTCGCCGAGATGGTTTCCGAGTACCTCGGCGAGGCGGGTTTTCACGTATCGATCGCCGCGGGAGGCCGCGCCGGGCTCGAACGGTTCGCGCGCGAGCCCTTCGATGCGCTGGTTCTCGACTTGATGCTGCCCGACATGGACGGGCTCGAGGTATGCCGCGAGCTGCGCACCAAGTCGGACACGCCGGTGCTGATGCTGACCGCGCGCGGCGACGCCGCGGACCGGATCGTCGGGCTGGAGCTGGGCGCCGACGACTACCTGCCCAAGCCTTTCCAGCCGCGCGAGCTGCTGGCGCGCCTGCGCGCGATCCTCAGGCGCGGGAAATCGACAGGGCGGGCGCCGCTCCTGCGCTTCGGGAGCCTTGAAATCGACCGCGAATCGCGCAGCGTGCGCGTGGACGGGCAGGAACGCGCCCTCACCGGCTACCAGTTCGCGCTCCTGGTCGCGCTGGCGGAGAACGCAGGGCGCGTGCTCTCGCGCGAAACCCTCATGGACCTGGTCAAGGGCGAGCCGCTGGAAGCATTCGACCGCTCGATCGACGTGCACGTGTCGCGCATCCGCGCGGCGATCGAGAACGACCCCAGGAAGCCGCGGCGCATCGTCACCGTCCGCGGCGCGGGCTATGTGTTTGCAAAGGCGCAAGACTGATGCGGCGACTGTACCTGCGCATTTACCTCGCGGTCCTCGCGAGTCTCACCGTGTTCGCCCTGGCGGCGGGACTGCTCTGGCATTCGTTTGCCGACCACGGTCCCGCGGGCCGGGCGCAGGAAGTCGCGGCGATGCTGGCGCGAAACGCCCTCCCGCCGGCCGATGCGACCCGGGCCGAGCACCAGGCGGCGCTCGAGCGGCTCGCCTCCGACCTGCGCGCCGACGTCGCCCTCTTCGGCGCCGACCGCGCGCCGCTCGCTTCGGTGGGAAAGCCCCTGCCGGCGCCCGGCGAAAGCCGCGAGAGCGGCGGGTGGGTGTACGCCTGGGGCAGCCGGCCGGTATGGGCGGTGCGGCTGCCCGACGGCCGGTGGCTCGAGGCGCGCATGCCGCGCGAAGGAGGGTTCCCGGGCTACCGGATATTCCTGATGCTCGCCCTGCTCGCGCTTGCGGTCGGCGTGGGCGCCTACCCGCTGGCGCGGCGTCTGACGCGGCGGCTGGAGCGGCTGCAGGCGGGGGTCGAGTCGCTCGGCGCGGGCGATCTCTCGGCTCGCGTGAGGACCGAAGGACGCGACGAAGTGGGGCGGCTCGCCGAAAGCTTCAACCGGGCCGCTGCCCGCATCGAAGACCTGGTCGGCGCGCACAAGGCGCTGCTCGCCAACGCCTCGCACGAGTTGCGCACGCCTCTTGCGCGCATCCGCATGGCGGTGGAACTGATCAAGGAGGGCGCCGACCCGGTGCGCAAAGCCGGCCTGGAGCAGGACATCGCGGAGCTCGACGCGCTTATCGACGAGATCCTTCTCGCCAGCCGCCTCGACGCAGTCAAAGAGCTGGATACCGACGAAGAGGTGGACCTGCTCGCGCTCGCCGCGGAAGAGTGCGCGCGTTACGAGAACGCCGAGCTCGAGGGCGAGCCGGTCACCGTTCGCGGCGATCCGCGCCTGCTGCGTCGGATGCTCCGCAACCTGCTGGAAAACGCAAAACGCCACGGCACCCCGCCTATCCAAGTACGCGTCTCCCGCACCGGGCACGGCGCGGAAATGGCCGTCTGCGACCACGGCGCGGGCGTTCCCGAGGACGAGCGTGAACGCGTGTTCGACCCGTTCTATCGCGCGGGGAGCGGGCAGGGCTCGGGCCTCGGGCTCGCCCTGGTGCGCCAGATCGCCCGCCGGCACGGGGGCGAGGCGCGCTGCGCGCCGCAGAGCGGGCGGGGCAGTTGTTTCGTCGTGGTCCTGCCGCAGCTTGCTCGCTGAGCCTTACCAGGATGCGTCTGTCGTGAGTTGACCCCGGCACCCCTCCCGCCGACCGTATGCCGGGGTCACGGCCGGCAGCTGCAACAATATCTTCCCGCGTGGGCACTCGCCATCGGGGAACTTACCCGGGACATCTCAGGGTTTTCGGAAAAGGCAGCTTCACCCTGCTCCAATTGGGCTAAGCTGTCGGCCTTTCGCATCCGAAAGCCCATGTCGCAATACGTCTATACCCTGCGCCGGGTCGGCAAGACCGTGCCTCCGAAGCGCCAGATCCTCAAGAACATCTCGCTCAATTTCTTTCCCGGGGCGAAGATCGGCGTGCTCGGCCTGAACGGCTCGGGAAAATCCACGTTGCTCAGGATCATGGCCGGCGAGGACAAGAACTTCGAGGGCGAGGTCGTTCCCATGCCGAAGATGAAGATCGGCTTCCTGCCGCAGGAGCCGCAGCTCGATCCGGAAAAAACCGTGCGTGAAGCGGTGGAAGAGGGTCTGGGCGAGATGTTCGGGGCCAAGCAGCGCCTCGAAGAGATCTACGCGGCGTACGCGGAGCCCGACGCCGATTTCGACAAGCTCGCGGCCGAGCAGGCGAGGCTCGAAGCGATCGTCAACGCCGCGCACGCAGACAGCACAGACCTGCAAATGGACGTCGCCGCTGAGGCGCTGCGCCTGCCGCCCTGGGAACAGAAAATCGCGCCGCTCTCAGGCGGCGAGAAGCGCCGGGTCGCCTTGTGCCGGCTGCTGCTCTCCAAACCGGACATCCTGCTGCTCGACGAGCCGACCAATCACCTCGACGCGGAGAGCGTCGAATGGCTGGAGCAGTTTCTTCGCAGATTCCCGGGTACGGTGGTCGCCGTCACTCACGACCGTTATTTCCTGGACAACGCCGCGGGCTGGATCCTCGAGCTCGACCGCGGCTACGGCATCCCCTGGGAGGGCAACTATTCCTCGTGGCTTGAGCAGAAGGAAAAGCGTCTCGAGATCGAGGAGAAGCAGGAGCAGGCGCGCATCAAGTCGATGCAGAAAGAGCTCGAATGGGTGCGGCAGAACCCCAAGGGCCGCCAGGCGAAGTCGAAGGCGCGGCTCGCGCGCTTCGAAGAGCTTTCCTCCTACGAGTACCAGAAGCGCAACGAAACGCAGGAGATCTTTATCCCGGTGGCCGAGCGCCTGGGCGATGCGGTGATCGAGTTCAAGGGCGTGAGCAAAGGCTACGGCGAGCGCCTCCTCATCGACGACCTGTCTTTCAGCGTGCCCCCCGGCGCGATCGTCGGCATCATCGGCGCCAACGGCGCGGGAAAATCGACCCTGTTTCGCATGATCACCGGCAAGGAAAAGGCGGACAAGGGCAAGATCGCGATCGGCCCGACGGTGAAAATGGCGCACGTGGACCAGTCGCGCGACGCGCTCGAGGCCGACAAGAACGTCTGGGAATTCATTTCGGGCGGCGCGGACATGCTCACGGTGGGAAAGTTCGAGATGCCCTCGCGCGCCTACCTCGGCCGGTTCAACATCAAGGGCGCCGACCAGCAGAAGAAGCTCGGCACGCTCTCGGGCGGCGAGCGCGGCCGGGTGCACCTCGCGAAGACGATGCTCGACGGGGGCAACGTGCTGCTGCTCGACGAGCCGTCCAACGACCTCGACGTGGAAACGCTGCGCGCGCTCGAGGACGCGCTCCTGGAATTCGCCGGGAGCGTGCTCGTCATCTCGCACGACCGCTGGTTCCTGGATCGCATCGCCACCCATACCCTCGCCTTCGAGGGCGAATCGAGAGTCGTGTTCTTCAGCGGCAACTACCAGGAATACGAGGCCGACAAGGTGAAGCGGCTGGGAGAGGAAGCTGCGAGGCCCAGGCGCCTCCGCTACAAACCGCTGAAGAGGTGAGTCCGAAATCCGTGCAACTTCGCGTCGCCATTCCCGACATGGTCTCGCCGTCGTATTTCCCCGCGATCGCGGCGGTAGAGCTCGGTTTCTTCAAAAAGGAGGGCCTCGACGCCGCGATAGATCTCGTCTTTCCGGTCACGAAAACTTTCGAAGACCTGCGCGACGGGCGGCTCGACTTCGTCGGCGGAGCAGCGCACGCGCCGCTCTACGCCTTTCGCGACTGGACGGGCTGCAAGCTTCTTTGCGCGCTCTCGCAGAACATGTACTGGTTCCTCGTCGTGCGAAAGGATGCGGGCGTCGAACGCGGCGATCTGCGAGCGTTGAAAGGGCTTCGCATCGGCGCCGCGCCCGGCCCGGCGGACGGTCTCAAGCGCATGCTGATCGACGCCGGCATCGATCCCGAGCGCGAGCTGACCATCGCGCCCGTGCCCGCGACCGCGGGCGTCTCCTTCGGCCTCGCAGCAGCACGAGCGCTGGAAAAAGGCGCAGTGGACGGCTTCTGGGCGAACGGCATGGCGGCCGAAATCGCTTCGCGCGGCGGCTTCGGTACGCTCGTGATCGACGCGCGTCGCGGCGGCGCGCCGAAAGACGCGCAGCGCTACACTTTTCCTGCGCTCGTGACTACGCAAAGGGCGATCGACGAAAGTCCCGGTGTGGTCGCCGCCGCGATCCGCGCCGTGGTGCGAGCGCAGCGCGCGCTGAAAGACGATCCCTCGCTTGCCGCCAGCGCCGCGAAAAGACATTTCCCGGCGGCCGAGCTCGCCCTCATCCCCGAGCTCATCCGACGCGACGCGCCGTACTACGATCCGGCGATTTCCAGGGAAACGGTCGACTCCCTCGATGCCTTTTCACGGGCGACCGGGCTGCTGTCCGGAGCGGCGGCTTACGAACGGGTCGTCGCGACGCAGTTTCAATCGCTGTGGAAGTGATACTCTGTCGGTCGAAGCGGCTCCGTAAAACCATTTACATCCCGCAACCATTGGTCGATACTTGCCGGGCGAAAAAGCGCACCCAGAAGCTTTCGCATTGAAGGGAGGGCGGAAACTCGTGCCGGTTCGGCAATGGGATCCCGCGTCCAAGGCCAAGGTCGTTCTCGAAGGGCTCCAGGGCAAGCCCGAGAAGGCCATCTGCAAGCGTCACAACATCAAACCCGCGGAATACCGGCGCTGGCGCAAGGAGTTTCTTGCAAGGATCGCCGGCCCGTCCGTGTCCCCGCGTCGCCCATCCCGGCAAGGGGATGAAAGATCGAAAGCGCTGCGCGTTGCGCAGGACCTGATCGAGGTCCTGCCCATTCCCGTCTTCTTCAAGGCGCGGGACGGGAAACATCTGGGCGCGAACAGGGCCTGGGAGGCGTACTTCGGCGTCCGGCGCGAGTCCTTCATCGGCAAAACCGTCGAGGAGCTGTTTTCGCAGGCGCCGGAAGTCGCGGCGAAGCACCGCGCGGTGGACGAGGAGCTGTGGCGCAATCCGGGCACGCGCAGCTACGAGCTGCAGGTACCCGTCCGCGACGGGAGCGTCCGCCACACGCTCAACTATAAAGCCACGTTCACCGGCGCTGATGGCAAGGTCGCCGGACTGATCGGGACCATCATCGACATCACGGAGCGCAAGCGCTCCGAGCAGCGCCAGGCGATCGAACACAGGGTCACGCGGCTCCTTTCGGAATGCGAAACGGTCGCGGGCGCCATGCCGGGAGTGCTCGCGGCGTTTTGCGAATCGCTCGGTTGGGCGTGCGGCGCGCGCTGGAGCATGGATCCGAAAATCGGCGCATTCCGCTGCGAGGAGGCCTGGAGCGTCGACGACCCGGACATCGCGACATTTCTCGCCGCGAGCCGGCAAAGCAACTATCAGCCCGGGTATGCGGGCTTCATCCGGCGGGTGCTCGGGACCGGTCAGCCGATCTGGATCGTCGACGTCAGCGCCGACGATAGTTTTCTGCGCGGCGCTCAGGCGGCGAAGGCGGGCCTGCGCTCGGCGTTCGCGCTGCCCATACGCCTCGGCGATCAGGTTCTCGGCGCGATGGAGTTTTTCCACCGCGAGCGGCGGCTTCCCGACGAATGGCTGCTCGAGACGGGCGTGACGATCGGCAACCAGATCGGGCACTTCATGGCGCGCGTGCAGGCCGAGGGCGAGCTTCGCGAGGGCGAAGCTCGCTTTCGCAGCCTCACGGCCCTGTCCTCCGACTGGTACTGGGAACAGGACGAGCAGTTCCGGCTCACTGCGATGTCGAGCCGCTTCGTCGAGCGTACCGGCATCGATCCGGCGCCTTACATCGGCCGCAAGCGCTGGGAGCAGCCGGCGCTGAATCTCACCGAGTCCGACTGGGAGCGGCACCGCGCCCAGCTGGAGCGGCACGAACCGTTCTTCGATTTCGAGATCGAGCGCCCCGGTCCGGATGGAACTTCGGTGTGGCTGTCGCTGAGCGGTGAAGCGGTGTTCGACGAAGGCCGGCGCTTTCGCGGCTACCGCGGGGTGGGGACCGACGTTACCGATCGCAAGCGCGCGCAAGGCGTCTTGCGCGCGGCGTACGAGGAGCTGGCGCGCTCCAACGCCGAGCTGCAACAGTTCGCCTACGTCGCCTCGCACGATCTGCAGGAACCGCTGCGCATGATCGGCAGCTATACGCAGCTGCTCGAGCGCCGCTACGGCGACAGGCTCGACCAGGACGCGCGCGAGTTCATGGGTTTCATCGTCGACGGCGCGACGCGGATGAAGCAGCTGATCGAGGACCTGCTCGCCTACTCGCGCGTGGGCACGCGCGGCAAGGAGATGCGGCCCGTCCAGGCTCAAGCCGTTCTCGACAAGGCTCTGGTCAATCTGCGCGCCGCGGTCGAGCAAAGCGCGGCGGCGGTGACGCATGAGTCCCTGCCCGAGGTCAACGCGGACGACACGCAGCTCGCCCAGTTGCTGCAGAACCTGGTCGGGAACGCGATCAAGTTCAGGAAGAAGGACGAGGCGCCGCGCATCCACGTCGGCGTGGAAGACGCGGGGGACGAATGGCATTTCTCGGTCGCCGACAACGGCATCGGGATCGAGCCGCAGTATTTCGAGCGCATCTTCCTGGTATTCCAACGTTTGCACACGCAGGACGAGTACCCGGGCACCGGAATAGGCCTGGCAATATGCAGGAAAGTCGTCGAACGCCACCGCGGACGGATCTGGGTCGAGTCCGCGTACGGCGAAGGCAGCACGTTCCACTTCACGCTTCCAAAAATCCAAAAAGGAGAAACATGAACGCAGAAATCGACAAGACCGCCCCGCCCGTGGAGATCCTCCTGGTCGAGGACAACCTCGGAGACGCCCGCCTGACGCGCGAGGCGCTGAAGGAGGGCAAGGTGTACAACAACCTCCACTGGGTCAAGGACGGCGTCGAGGCGCTCGACTTCCTGTACCGGCGCGGAGCCCACAAGGACGCGCCCAAGCCCGACATCATCCTGCTCGACCTCAACCTGCCGAAGAAGGACGGCCGCGAGGTGCTCCAGGAGATCAAGGCCGACGAGCGGCTTATGCGCATCCCTGTCGTGATTCTGACCACGTCGAAAGCCGAGGAGGACGTGCTCAAGACCTATACGCTGCATGCGAACTGCTACGTGACCAAGCCGGTGGACCTGGAGCAGTTCATCAAGGTGGTGCAGTCCATCGACAATTTCTGGCTTACCGTCGTCACGCTGCCCGACGGAAAGTAGCCCATGGCCGATCGCCAGATCGTATTGCTGATCGAGGACAACCCGGGCGACGTCCGTCTCATCCGCGAGATGCTCGCCGAAGGAGAGGATGGGATCTTCGAACTCGCTTGCGTGGGGAGGCTCTCGCAGGGGCTGGAGTATCTCGCCACCCGCAGCGCGTGCCTGGTGCTTCTCGACCTCTCCCTGCCGGACAGCTACGGGTTCGATACCTTCCTCAAGGTCTACGCGCACTCACCGAAAGTGCCGATCATCGTCCTCACCGGCCACGACGACCAGACGGTGGCGCTCGCGGCGGTGAAGACCGGCGCGCAGGACTACCTCGTCAAGGGCAAGCTCGACCGCGAGTTGCTGCTGCGCTCGATGCAGTACTCGATCGAGCGCAAGCGCTACCAGGAGCAGCTCGAATACCAGGCGAACTACGATGCGCTCACCGGGCTTCCCAACCGCAACCTGCTGCGCGACCGCCTGAGACAGTCGGTGTTCGCCCAGCGCTTCGTGCGCTCGATCGGGGTCGTGTTTCTCGATATCGACCACTTCAAGTTCGTCAACGACAGCCTCGGCCACAACACCGGCGACAAACTGCTGCAGAACGTCGCCGAGCGCCTGACCGAGACCGTGCGCGACGGCGATACCGTGGCGCGGCTGGGCGGGGACGAGTTCATCCTGATTCTCAACGATCAGCCCGGACAGGAGGTCATCTACCGGGCGATGCAGCGCATCATGAGCAGGATCGCCGAGCCGATCGACATCGACGGACAGGAGCTGATGGTGACCTGCAGCGCCGGCATCAGCCTGTACCCGCAGGACGGCCCGGACGTGGAGACCCTCCTCAAGAACGCCGACGCGGCGATGTATCAGGCCAAGGAGAAAGGACGCAACAACTTCCAGTTCTACACCGCCGAGATGAACCGGCAGGTGAGCGAGCGGCTCAAGACGGAGACGAGCCTGCGCCGGGCGCTGGAGCGCGACGAGCTCGAGCTCTATTACCAGCCCCGGTTCAACGTCGGAAGCGGTGCCCTGGTGGGCTGCGAGGCCTTGCTGCGCTGGCAGCATCCGGAGCGCGGGCTCCTGCTGCCCGAGCGCTTTATCGCGCTTGCCGAGGAGACCGGGCTTATCGTGCCGATCGGCGAATGGGTGCTGAGGAGCGCGTGCGACCAGGCGCGGGCGTGGCAGAAAGAGAAATCCGCCCCGATCGCGGTATCGGTGAACTTGTCCATGCGCCAGTTCAGGCAGGAAGCCCTGGCGAACGCGATCGACGACGCGCTGCGGCGGAGCGGGCTGGAGCCGCGCTTGCTCGAGGTGGAGCTGACCGAAAGCCTGATCATGCACGACACCGAGGTCGCGATCCGCATCCTCCTGCGCTTGCGCGAAATCGGCGTGGATATTTCGGTGGACGACTTCGGCACCGGGCATTCGAGCCTTTCTTATCTGACCAAGCTGCCGATCAGCGCGCTCAAGATCGACCAGTCGTTCGTCCAGGACATCAAAGGGAGCGGCCGGGCGGACGAAGGCCTGGTCGCCCAGACGATCATTTCGCTCGCGCGCAACCTGAAGCTCAAAGTGGTGGGCGAGGGCGTGGAGACCGCAGCGCAATTCGAATTCCTGAAGAAGCACGATTGCGACGAGGTACAGGGGTTTCACTTGGGCAAGCCGATGCCGGCGTCGGAGTTCGAGCTTTTCGCGGCCAGGCCCGACGCCGTCGGATCGTAGGTGCCGGGCCGATCGAGCTCGTCGCGACGCCCGCGATCATTCTTCGTGGCGGCAAGCGGCATTGCGTAAACTCGAGGCGCGATGGAGACGATACGACAGCTCGAAGCCTTGTGGACTTACTCGTTGCGGTGCGCGCAGGCGCAGGCGTCCGTGCCCGCCTGCGATTCCTTCTGGAACTGGGTGGCGCTCGCCGCTGTCAGCGCCTGCGCGCTGATCGGGCTGTACATCATCTGGAAGATGGCGGGCAATTTCCTTGCCGTTCGGGCGGAAAGGAAACGGCTCGCCGAAGCGTCACGCGTGGCGGACCCGGAAATCATGTCGCAATACCGGGTCGAAGACGACAAGCTCCATCCAGACCCTCCACAGCAGGAAGATATCGAGCGACGCATCAGACAAGCGCTCGACGAAAGAAAGTTGGAACGGCGCTGAAGCCGGTTCCCGTCGGTCTAAGGTTTTCTCTCAGCGCTTATCGGGGTATGCCCGATTGGCTCGGCGCTGGGGGCTTGCTAACCTGACTTCTTGGATCCGACGGCTTCGCCCCAGGGCTGGCCGCTTTTCGGGAGGCAGCCATCAGAGAGAAGATAATTCTCCTCGTCGAGGACAATTCGGCCGACGAGGAATTTACGCTGCGCGCGCTGCGCAGGGCCAACCTCGCGAACGAGGTCATCGTCGCTCGCGACGGCAGCGAAGCGATCGATTTCCTCTTCTGCACGGGCAGATACGCCGGGCGCGATCCTGCGCATATGCCCGCGGTGGTCATG
>Ga0137403_10002862_pt1 | contig 10281 bp, 10 predicted proteins | sample CZOMad2_1_16fung_FD_122057 | JGI IMG/M metagenome (GOLD analysis project Ga0137403, IMG submission 122057) | Vadose zone soil fungal communities from Angelo Coast Range Reserve, California, USA - CZOMad2_1_16fungal (Hybrid Assembly) | ecosystem: Environmental > Terrestrial > Soil > Vadose zone... | reverse complement strand
TGCCCGAACTCCCTCATCGCACCAATGGGCTTTGAATTGCCTGGAGCCCGATCATGCGCAATTAAGATTCATCAGGCAATCGAGAAATTCTTGCGAGGGGGATATTTCAAGTGAATTCGATCCTTATTGGACAACCTATTATGCAAGCACTGAAGCTCTTCGTTACCGCGTCGGACGGTGCCGTTTCACCAGAGAAGGCGCAGAAGAGCAAGATCAAGTGGCTATTCGGGCTCATCATGGCAGTTGCTTTTGTGTCCATCCCAGCCATGGCACAGGAAAAGAATGAAGTCGGGCTTGTGATTGGAGGGATTGTAACGCCAAGCCAAAGTCTGTCCCCTGGGGCGAGCCTCATAGGACCTGGTGGGGCAGTGCTACCCAATCGGGATATATCATTCGATCCCAGCTTAACGTTGGGAGCTGAGTACGATCGAACTCTTGCCCTCAAGCGGAAATTCGCAATTGACGGCGGCGCTGATTTTCTGGCATCTCCGTTTGATGTGAAGGTTAGTCAGCAGTCCCAGAATGCGATCGGTCAATACGCCTTCATTTTTCTGACTCCCCACGTTCGAGTGAAATTCCATCCGGCCGGGGCGTTTTCTCCGTGGCTGTCGTTTGGTGGCGGATATGCGCGCTTCCTGGAGAAGGCACCTACTGCCGCGCCTTCGTTTAAGCCAGGTACAAATACCGGAACTTTCGTGTTTGGTGGCGGGGTTGATACTCGCACGGTTATCCGCGTCCTCAAAATACCGATCGGCTTTCGGATTGAATTGCGTGACTTCTATTCGGGGTTGCCCAACTACAACCAAAAGGTAACCGGCAATCTTCAGAATAATCTGGCGTTCACCGGCGGATTATTGATCAGGTTCTGAAACCCTCATTGGAGCCCTCAGCGGGAGGATTGCCGTTCCCAATCCAGCCAGCGCTTTTGTCTGACCGCCGATGAAATAGAACCTCTCACCGGAAACTCTTTCGCCAGTCGGGAATCTCATTTGCGGGCCCCTTTTCAGCCGAGACCTGGAGCAAGGGGCGCGCCTCAAACCGCTATTCGTTTGCTGCGTGACGGAGTTCTGCTCGCGTGCAGACCGACAGGGACATCTGTGCCGAGATGGGACTTTGACGAAAAATGCAAACGGGCAGCGTAACGCGGCAAAGGCTTTGCCGGGCAAGAGAGAGTGCGTCTGACTTGTGCGCGGAAGACTACAAGGCCCCACTTTGATGGCTGATTGGGATCCCAGCGGGAGTGTGTTGGCACAAAGGCGCACGCCCGTGTGCGCAACGACAGTTGGTGCGGAAAATGACACGCGTAATGACCGGATCAGATCGAATGAAGAGGTCTTGATCAACAGAATTCTGGAGGGCGAGAAGGACTTATTCCTTGAGCTTATCCGGCCTTATCAACGGACGGTCTACGCGACGCTTATCTCGATGCTGGGAAGCAAAGAGGACGCCGAAGATGTAACGCAGGATGTACTGCTGAAAGCGCTCGCGCGGCTTCAGCAGTTTCGACGGGAGTCGGCGTTTGGCACTTGGCTGATTCAGATTGCGATCAATGAAGCAAGAATGCGCAAACGGAAAATGAGGCATGGAATTATGTTTCCGTTGACAAACGGAGCCGATGAGGACGGAGCATATGTCCCAAAGGAGTTTGCCGATTGGCGCGAGATTCCTTCAGAGGCTTTGGAGCGTTCAGAGATTCGTGAGGCCCTCGCCAAAGCCTTGACCTTACTCGAAGAACACTACCGGTTGGCCTTTATTCTCCGCGATGTCAACGAGCTGAGCATCACGGAAACTGCCAACATTTTGGGAATTACGCGTGGAGCCGTAAAAACACGCCTCCGACGCGCTCGTTTGATGTTGAGGGATATTCTGTCCCCGGGGCTCCAGCAGGGTGGCCAGGTGGGATTAGCATTCAAAGAGGTAAGGAAACCATGGGAATAACTTGTGAAGAAGTTTGGCGCGACATCTCCGACTATGTCGATGATGAGCTAGACCCCAAACAGAGAACGGCGCTCGAAGAGCATTTCGCAGAATGCCGGCACTGCGCCGCAGTTCTTGAAGGAACCTGCAACGTTATTCGCCTCTATCGCGATGTACGGGTTTTGGCGCCGCCAAAGGGCTTCCACGATCGGCTGCACCAAAGACTGGACGAGACACTGAATCTGGGACCGAAAGAGAGAATTCACACGTCGCGTCGTGCGGTTCTGGCTTGGGCCCTGGCCGCAGCTGCGGCAGCACCATTGGGCTTCGCCATATTCTCAGCGAAACGAACTATCTGGCCCCGGCTCGAACACCGGAATCGGCCGGGTTCTCCCGATTCACCTGCGGTTACGGGACTTGTAGCCGTGTCCCAGGACGCGAACGATAAAGTCTTTCACATTCCTAGCTGTCCCTATTTGCATGGCAAATCCAAGTTTCTTGAAGTCCAGGAGGCCATTCGCGAGGGCTATTCACCCTGCCCGATTTGCATCGGGAAGCACAAGCCAGAGAAGAAGGGGTAGCTCCCCGGAACCCGACAAAGATATTTGAATCGGCGAGTCACTCATAGTTAGCCAAATGTTGCTCACTGCCGGACTCAATTCAGGGGTTTCACTTGCTCTTGGGTAGGAATATGTCCTTTTCGCGAAAAATTCTCAGTCGAGGGATCGCTATTAAATCAAGGAAACTGAAACCTTCTAAACTGCCGGGCGTCTCATTTGCCAGCATGCGCACACTACTGGGCAAACTCCCTCTTCTCTTGTGCGCCTTGCTCGCAACGGGCGCGGCGGCACAAGTCTCCGCGCTCCGAGCGACAAGCTCCAACCACTTGAACGGGAGCAAGTCCTCCTATCTCCAGCGCGCGAGCCAGCAGCCGATCGATTGGTATCCATGGGGAGAGGAAGCGTTTAGAAAAGCCAAAGAACTTGACCGGCCAATCCTGCTCGATTTAGGGGCGGAGTGGTGTCCATATTGTGCGCAGATGGACCGCGAGAGCTATGAACGGCCGGAGATGGCGAAGTTCATAAACGATCATTTTGTATCCATCAAAGTGGATTACGACATGCAGCCTGAGATTGCGGCCCGATTGCAAAGGGCGCAGGCCTACATGAATCTGCCTGCTGGGTTGCCCTTGACAGCGTTCTTGTCGCCATCCGGAAAGCTTTACTTCGGCGGGGGTTATTTCCCGGCGGAACCGCGCGGGGGGAAACCCTCTTTAGGAGAACTGTTGGAGGGCGCCCTGTGTCTTTTTCGGGAACAGCGTAAGACGATTGAAAGTGGAGGCTTTGATGTCTGGACACAGGAAGGAGTTTAGCTTCATGAAGAACCCAAAGTGGTGGCTGGCATTCATTTTGCTCAGCGCCGGCACGACCTTTTCACTTCGCGCGAGTGAAAACCTGCGATTGAATCCGAGGCTTGATTATTCAAGCGATAGTCTCGATGGTGCGCTCATTACGGGTGACCACATGGAAGAGGCCGCCGTTGCTGGAAAACCGAATTACATCATTTTCTATGGTGAGGGGTGCTTTAATTCCAAACGCCAGGCCCGCCGCACGGTGGACCTATATCAGAAATACAAAGGTCGTGTGCAGTTCGTCGTCATCGATCTGGACATTAAGCGCACCGAGCAGCAGCAGGAGTTGGTGAAATCCTACTATCGGGGATATATCCCTCATGTGACCGTTCTCGATGCATCGGGGAAACCCGTCTACAACTCGGCGGGTGAGGTCGAAGAGTCTGCAATCTCCTCCATCCTGGATGCGTCGCTGAAAGATACGAAATAGCACTCCGCAAATGCGGCTTTTCGCCTGTGAAGGGCCGGCGATGTCGGATCGCTGGCCGAGTCCGCTATCGCCAGGGGTTCGCGCGGCCATGTCCCGTTTCAGTCATGCGTAGCTGTCGTTCTGTTCGGGTGCGCGTATCACACCGTTAATTGGCGTTTGTTTTTCTCTGATTCTATCTAACGCAAAAATAAATTTATTTGCTGAAACCTTCCAACTACTCGTGAGTCCCATTGCCAGGGTGCCTCCTGAAAAGTTTGCGGAGGTTCATCACCCGGTGAGATGTCGCTTACCAACTCTCAGGGCCCGAAGTGTTGCTTATCGCAAAATTTGAATGGGGGAATGGGCGAGATGAAAAAGTGGATGGCAGTCTTCCTCGGTGTGTCGTTAATGGCGCTTCTTATGCCTGCTGGTCTCCGCGCCCAAGCTGGAGCAACGGGAGCGATCACGGGCACGGTATCGGACCAGAAAGGCGGCGCAATTTCTGGGGCAACCATTGTCGTGACGAACGTGGCCACCGGCCATAAAGAACGAGAGGTCGTAAGCACCGGCGCGGGAACGTTCAACGTTCCAAGCCTGCCCCCGAGCCGCTACAGCCTGGAAATCACGGCGACGGGATTTTCCAGATTTCTTATGGACAACATCCTTGTTCAAGTAACGGAAACAGCGAGTGTCAACGCGACCTTGAGTGTCGGGCAGGTGACCGAGACCGTCACAGTCCATGATGTGTCGCCGCCCGTAGAGCTAACCTCTGCAGCAACGGGCGAGACGATTAGCGCCGAGACGGCCAGCACACTCCCGCTTTCCACGCGGAATTTTTTGACGCTTCTCACGTTATCCGCGGGCGCCAATACGGAACTCTTTGACTCCGCCGCGCTTGGCCGGGGACAGGTCACCATTAACGTCAACGGGCAGCGTCCTACGAACAACAATTTCCAACTAGAAGGTGTCAACGCAAACGATGTGAACCTGCCGGTCTTGGACAACGTGCCGCTGCCCAATCCCGATACCATCGAGGAGTTCAAGACGCAGACGTCGCTCTATGACGCCTCGTCGGGCCGCAACGGAGGAGGCAATGTCCAGGTTAATCTGAAGAGCGGCACAGCTCATTATCACGGAGATGCCTACGAGTTCTTCCGTAACAACGTCCTGAATGCCAACGATTTTTTCTTTAATGCGGCAACGCCGCAAGTGCCCCGGCCGGTTCTTCGCCAGAATCAGTACGGCGGCTCGTTCGGCGGACCTGTTCCAAAATCAAAGGACTTCTTTTTCTTTGTGAATTATCAAGGAACGCGAGAGGCGTCCGGTATTTCCGCTGGAACAGTGCTGAACTCGCAGATCCCGGTCCTGCCGACGAGCCGTGACGCTGCAACGCTGGCGGCGACGTTTCTTCCGGCTGGCTTTTCAGCCTCGCAGATTAACCCCGTGGCCCTGGCCTACCTTAACCTGCCAGCCTCGAAGTGCCCTGTGTTCAATGACGGGAAGTTTTGTATTCCGAGCGTCGCAGGAACTCCGGGGTTTAGCGGCCAGAGTATCAACCTCGGCACGGTGACGGCGACGAGTGTAGGAGCATTTCAGGATGATCAGTACACGCTCACTGCCGACAAACAATTGACCGAAAAAGATAAACTGACCGCGCGGTGGTTTTTCTCCGACAACAACGCTTCGCAACCCTTCGGCACCGGCGCTAACAATGCCAACAGCCTGCCTTTTGCGAAAGGTCTGCCGGGCTCGAACCGCTTTCTAAAACTGGGTTGGACGCGAGTCTTCTCCAGTAACGTCGTAAATGATGCGCGGTTCGGGTTCAGCCGCTTCTTCTTCGCTCAAGATCCATCCGAGCCGATCCAACTGTCGGACATCGGAGCCACGCGCGGAAATTCCGCAGAATTCCCCGCTGCCTATCAATTAATTATCAGTGGCGGAGGTCCCCTAGTCCTCGGAACCGGTGTCAATGACAATCGCGGCGGAGCGTTCAATACCTTTTACGAGGCAGACGACCTGTCCATCACGAAGGGGAAACACCTGCTCCGTTTCGGAGTTGATGCTAGCCGATACCAGCTCAACCGCTTCAATAATTTTGCACAGCGGGGCAGCGTCACTTTCAGCAACACAGCGGCGGGGGATGCATCACCCGGCTTTCCGAATCCCCCGGCATTGAGCGGCTTCCAGAATTTCCTATTGGGGCGCGTGGATACAACTCAGGCGGAGGCCGGTTTCTCAAGCTTTCATTTCCGGGCCTTGGATTTTTCTGCCTATGTCCAGGACGACTGGAAAATTAGGCCGCGGCTCACCCTGAATCTCGGATTGCGCTGGGAAGGATTGAGCACCGCCCATGAACTCAATAATTTCCTTTCGAACTTCCGGGGTCTCGAAGATGGGCAGACCGGGCCAATCAGCATCATTCACCCGGCTGGGAGCCCGAACGTCGGCACCCCCGGCGTCTCGAGCTGCACCCTGACGACTTGCTTCAGCGCCGGAAATTTTGCGCCTCGCGTCAGCTATGCCTGGGATGTCTTCGGCAATCAGAAAACCGTGATTCGCTCCGGTTACGGCATCTACTACCAGCGTGTCTCCAACCAATCGCTCCTGCAGACGGCTGGTGGCTTACCCTTCTCCGAAGCCATAAGCGCAGCGCCATTCTCTGTGACGTCGCAGAATCCATTTCCCAGCATCTTACCCAACTCTGCCTTCCCTCTGTCCACGGATCAAGTGGTACCCGCACTGATCGGTTTTAACGGAACAACGGGCGCACCCATCTTTCAGAGCGCAAGCGGAGGGCCGCTATCGGGCTTCTTGTTCTTCCCTGTGCGGGATTTCCGTCCACCTTATGCGCAGCAATGGAACTTCAACATCCAGCGGGATCTTGGAAAGGGATGGTTGCTGGAAGTAGGATATGTGGGTACGCGCGGTTCGCACCTTCTAGGAACCGGTCGCCCTGCAAATCCCGGCCGGATCTGCACCATTGCCGCGCCCTGCATCATTCCACCCTCCATTGCTGCAAACGTGAACGTCCCTGCGGGCACGCCGTTTGTAACGAAGAACCCAGACGGCACAATCGCCATCACTGCGAGCACTGCCGCAAATATCGACGCTCGAGTTCCGTCACAATACCTCGGACTGGCGAATTCTCGCGGCTTCTTCCAATTCCAGGACGGCAGCTCAACGTACCACGGGCTGCAATCCACTTTGAGCCACCACTTCACTGGGAGCCTTTATTTCCAGGCCGCATACACGTATTCGAAATCCATTGACAATGGCTCGGGATCGGTCTTCGGTGATGAGCTGAATGGCTTGACGCAATTTGGCGACCTACTGAACCCGAGTGGTCAGCGCGCGGTTTCGGATTTTGACCGCAGGCACCGCTTCGTTGTCAGCTACAACTATGATTTGCCCATTGCGAAGCTGCTGCACGGTCACGGGTCGAGCAGATTGGTGAACGGATGGGCGCTCAATGGCGTCACCACATTCCAATCCGGAACGCCAATCACAGTATTTGATGGCTCCACCTTTACACTTCAGGATCTTGAGGGGATTAACGGGACCAACTTTGCGACTCTTGCGCCGGGTGCAACGCTGGCGTCGGCCATCCCTTCTGGGAGTGTCGAGAGCCGCCTGGGTTCCTTCCTCAATCTGAACGCTTTCACGCCTGGCGGCAACTGCGTGAATAACCAGAACGTTGTGGTGGCCTGCCAGATCAACGGCGCTCCAAACCCGGCAGCCGCAGGCGCAGCGATAGGAAACGTCGGGCGCAATACGTTCCGCGGCCCATTCCAACAGAACTGGGATTTATCCATAACGAAAAATACAAGAATCACGGAGGCCACTTCGGTGGACTTCCGCGCCGAGTTCTTTAACGCTTTCAACCACCCGGTATTCTCGGGTCCGCAATCCGGCGGCTTTGGATCAGCCACCGGCAATTTGGGCCTGGTCAACATCGCGAACGGATCGAGCGCCATATTGTCAACGGCTAATCGTCCCCGGATCATACAGTTCGCGATGAAGTTCAACTTTTAGTGTCTTTCGATTCGTAATTTTATCGTGCCTCCGGCTCCGACGCATTGTTGGAGCCGGAAGCTTTGGTCAGAACGCGAAGCCAGCGCGCGGTTCGCAGACCCAACCGCAGGCAGTATCGACAACGGACTCGGTGAGTGTTGCAAATGAGGTCATGTATGCCGACTCGTAGTGAGGACAGATGTATGCGCCGGACTCTGGAACCGGAAACATCCTCTGGAATTTCGCGAGCGGGGAACTCGGTAAATCCGCGTGCCATCCATCGTCGAGCGTCGTCTAGGTTCTGTCTGGCCCCGCACTTTTCTTGTGTGCCACAAAACGGGCACGCTACCGCAAATACGGCTGTGCCGCGCTGGCACCGTGATCTAAAGAACGCTCTTCGAATCGCCATCTCACATAAATCAGTAAGTTCCGCGACTTTCGAAACCCTCCGCGCGCTTTGGCCCCCGTGATGCATTTCTCCTGAGCGTGAGGCGCTGGCATGAGTGAAATGCGAAGCCTGAACGGAGCATCGGACTACCAATCGCAGTATTCAGGAAAACGCTGCCGTTCTTCCATCCCGGAAATCGACTCCTCGATGCCCAGCAATCGCTCTTTTCGCCACGAAGTTCGCATTTGGATACGCGACCTACTCATCGCCATTGGGGTGGCCCTGTTCATCAGCGTTTTTCTTTATAGGCCGATATTGGTTGAGGGCACCAGCATGGCTCCGCTGCTCTGCGATCAGGAACGGATCTTCATCAATAGGTTTATCTACCACTTTGAGCCGATCGAACGCGGTGATGTCGTAGTCTTCTGGTATCCCCTCGACCGCACGAAGTCTTTTATTAAGCGCATTGTTGCCTTGCCCGGCGAGACCGTCGAAATCCGGCGGGGCATGGTCTACGTCAACGGGGATCCGCTTCCTGAACCCTACGTCCCATCACAATACGAGGATGTAATGGACTTCGGCCCTATGCGGATGCCCAGCGACAGCTATTTTGTCATGGGCGATCACCGCATCAGCTCGAATGATTCGCGAGTTTTCGGCCCAGTCGCTAGCCGTTTTATTTCTGGACGAGCGGTGTTCGCGTACTGGCCCATAGACCGTTTTGGTTCGCTTGCGGCAACGGGAACAACTGAAGCTAAAACCAAGTGAATACTAAGACCTCGGCGGCCTCGAGAAATTGGGGGGAGCGACGAGACTTGTACGCTGGGCACGGTAATGGATACGAAGCAGATCGAGAACATATCAAAAGCGCTAGCGGATAAAACGCGGTTGGCAATATTAGAGGCTACCGCTGCGACGGATAACCTCACTTGCGGAGATCTGGCGAGCTTGCGGGGAGTTACGCCAGCGACGATTTCCCACCACCTGAAGATTTTGAGGCAGGCTAAGTTGATCGAATGCCGCAAAGAAGGACAGTTCGTGCATAGCCGGACGATTGCTGCAACCATCGCGGAATACACGGAATCATTAGCGCTCCTTTCGAAAAACAGCCGCGTGGCTCGACACGCTAGAAAGAAATAAGAAGGCCTCTGCCGTCCGATAATCGCCTAGGAGATGTTCGAGCTTGGCGAGCGCGTCACGAATGTCGCACTGCACTCTTACTCCGCTTGATTCCGAAGCGCTCTCTCTTGCACCATACTGTTCTTGTGTGCCACAAAACGGGCACGCTACCGCAAATACGGCAGTGCCGCGCTGGCAGCGTGATCTAAAGAACGCTCTTTCGAATCGCCATCCCACTACAAATCAATAGGTTCCGCGACTTTGGGAACTTTCTGTGCCTTGGCCCTAATGATGCATTTTCCCTGAACATGAGGCGTTTGCCGTGGCTCGAATACAAACCGCTAACGGACCATCGGATTTGCGACCGCAGTTTGCCGGGAGACATGCGGGTTCTTTCTTCCAGATCGAGGCCTGGATGCCGAGTGAAATCAAAGCCATCTCTCCGCTGGTGGACCGGTTGATGCGACTGATCGAGGGGTCCCACTGCGTTTGCGGTGAGGAACCCTGCGTTGAACTCGCACTTGCGGAAGCCCTAAACAATGCAGTCGTTCATGGCAACCGTATGGACCGCCAAAAGTTGGTTCAAATTCTTTGCCGCTGTGAATTGGGAAAGGGGATTTGCGTCGTCGTCAAAGACCAAGGACAAGGATTTGATCCGAATGCGCTGCCCGATCCCACGGTTGGCGAGAACATCGGCGCCGACCACGGGCGTGGCATCTGGGTGATGAAGTCGGTGATGGATGAGGTTTCTTTTGAACGCGGCGGCACCGAAGTGCGCATGCGGAAGGCACCGACACGCCAGCCGGGAACCGAGTGTGAGGCGCCAACAAAATAGTCCCTCAGCGCAGCAAATAGCGCTGAGCACTGCGCCGCCGTTGTCGGCAGCCGAACGAGTCAATTCGTCAAACAAAAGAGGTTGACGTGTTGAAGATCACGAGGACCGAAACGTCAGCAGAAGAGAAATGGACTCTGCATGGCCGCTTAGTCGGGTTGTGGGTTAGCGAACTGAGAAGGTGCTGGAAAAAG
>Ga0137403_10010445_pt1 | contig 10283 bp, 10 predicted proteins | sample CZOMad2_1_16fung_FD_122057 | JGI IMG/M metagenome (GOLD analysis project Ga0137403, IMG submission 122057) | Vadose zone soil fungal communities from Angelo Coast Range Reserve, California, USA - CZOMad2_1_16fungal (Hybrid Assembly) | ecosystem: Environmental > Terrestrial > Soil > Vadose zone... | reverse complement strand
CGCCTTAAGTTCGCGTGCGAACCGTTGGTGGGTATCAGTGCCGCTGGTTTCTTGCACGCGAACGTCTATGAAGGGGTACTTCTGGACAAAAGCCTGTCTCATCTCTTTTAAGGATTCCAAACTGCTCAAGACTCTTAGCTGGCCCTCTTTTCGTGCCTTTGCGACAATCTCGTCACGGCTGGCATCGAATATAAAGCCGTTAGCCTCGGCGTTCTTCGCGGACCCGATTGCCGTGTTGGGCTGGGCGGAAAAAAGAATCGAAGGGAAAAGTGACCATCCTAAAAAGATCAAAGCGGCAAACGACCATGAACCCGATGCCATAAGTTGCTCCTTTTGTTTTCACCGTAAAGGCCGATGACCTCAATCAGCGAAAATACTACTGGAGTTAGATTAGTGTGCGGCTTGAACAAGTGAATCCAGGGAGATCATAAAGGGGACAGGTTACTTTTCTTCTCGGTCCGTGGCCGGCCGCGCGGACGCAATGTGCTTCCGAGACCGAACATCGCCGCCATTCGAGCTTGCCAGTCCGGTTTTCTAATTGATCCGACCACTGCCGCTCGTTATCCACGGGACACGGATCGGCCAGCTGTGGCCTTCGCAGACTCGACCACGACCACTCTCTTCAACGTCTCGAACGGAACGCAGCGGTTGAAATTCCGCTCATGGTGAGCTTAGTCGAACCACTGGAACGGGCATCGGTATTAAAAGCCTCACGCCTTTTTTATCTTTATCCTTTGCCTTTCTCCTTTCCAAGCTCGCGCCTCGCGCCTCATGCCTTAAGAAAGCAACTGTCAACAAAAGGGATAGTGGTACCTTGAGAGGTCGTCGAACTATCTGGGGTGGCAGAGCCAACGTACGGGCAGCGCTCTACATGGCTGCCTTGGTTGCCAGCAGACGTAATGCGGGGATCCGAGCTTTCTACAAACGGCTGCGTAACGCAGGCAAAGCTCCAAAGGTTGCCCTGGTCGCCTGCATGCGAAAGCAACTGACGATTCTCAATGCGATGATCAAACATAGAACTCGCTGGTCTGAAAATATTCTTCAGACCACTTGACTTTTAAGACAGTTGCTCTCGCCTACTGCCTGTTGCCTATTTTCAAACGATGCCTATTTTGCAAACTTATACTGGGAATCAAGATCTTGCATAGGTCCGACCCGGATCAATGCGTTTAGTCAAAAATGGCCGTTGGCGAAGGCATCGGTCTTGCCCGAACAGTGCTTGACAAAAACGCCAGATTGGTGGTGTTATTGTCGGCGCTGTGTTCCGGAGCATCTACGTGTTCATGCATGTTCGACATAATCAGATAAGGCGGCCCGTGCCACACTATGTGGAGAATCGTGTCAAAAAAAGCCCACAAGTAAGGCTGCAAAAACCGCGCAGCCGGTTCGTTTGTCCAACAGCATTTACAACTAGCTGACTGCCTTGCCGGATTGACACTATGACCGGTGATTGCGCCGGCGTAGGAAGTGTCAATTCTACCGAAGGATGCCAGATGCCGTCTCACTACGGCGAAACTTTCGTCCTTGTTGAATTCCTCATCGACCTTCAGTTTCAGGCTCTACCTCCTGAAGTTGTTGAGACAGCCAAGCTATGCCTCTTGGATACTTTGGGCGCTGGGCTGTACGCCAGCCAGACGCCGTGGGCGAAGAAGGCAGCGCAGGTAGCCATAGACGTAGGCGGAGAAGGAAAATGTGTTATCTGGGGCGGATCTCACAAGACAACGGCGCCGTTAGCTGCTCTCGCCAACGGCACAGCTGCCCATGGAATGGAGTTGGATGACAGGAAACCCAGCGCCCGGCTCCATCCTGGTTCGCACGTAATACCTGCGGCTCTAGCAGCGGCAGAAATGGTCGGCTGCGACGGAAAGACTTTGCTCGTTGCCGTCGTTGCGGGTTATGAGACGTCCATCCGTGTTGGAATGGCGGTTCCCCGGCAACGCAAAGGTGTCAATTCAGCCCAGCACAAGGGTATCTGGGGGGCTGTTGCTGCCGCATCCAAGGCGCTCGGTATGGACAAAGAACAAACCCTCAATGCCTTCGGCGTAGCCGGTTCCTTGGCTTCAGGTATCTCCGAATATTCTGGCGACTCCGCGCACACGATGGTCAAACGGCTCACCGGTGGCGGCCCGGCTCATGCCGGAGTTTTGGCTGCGCTGTTGGGACAGCAAGGATTTACCGGACCCTGGAGTGTGTTGGAGGGACGACACGGCTATTGCCATGCGTACGCTGGGGAACAAGGCGTGTTTCCTGAAGAGTTGACGCGCAATCCAGGTCCAGGCCATGCGTACGCTATCCTCGGCCGAGAGGTGAAGCCCTATGCCACTTGGGGCGGTGCTCATATCGGAATTGAAGCCGTGGAGCGAATCAAGAGACAATACGACATTACCGCCGAGCAAGTTGAAAAGATCACGGTGGCGTGTTCGCTACGGCTTTTGGAAGACCGCGTGGTCACACGCCCCGAATCGATCTCGTCGGCGCAGCGAAGCCTGCCCTTCATCCTCGCGCTGGCGTTCCACCACGACCTGCGCGACCCATCGATCTGGACCGAAGACACACTAAACAACCGGGAAGTGTTGGCGCTTATCGACAAAATCGAATGCCGGCTCGACGAGGACATCGACAGAGATGCCCGCAACGCTGGCGGCCATGGCGAGATAAAGCTGACCGTTCGGTTGCGTGATGGCGCAGAACGATATGCGGCGGTGAGCCATTCCAAGGGCATGCTTGAGAACCCTATGACCAGCGACGAGATTATCGACAAATTCCGATTCGTTGCCGGAAAAGTGCTCGACCCGAAAACATACGAGGAGATCGTGAATGTGATCGCCCGCCTCGAGGATGTCGATGACGTTCGTCGACTGGGCGAGCTGGCGCGAGTCCAGTGACACGGATGGACTAAGGCCCTTTTTGTGAGGAAAGGGATTGCACACCAAAGGAGGATTTTAAGTCATGAGCGAAAGTCAGGGATCCATGTTGATCTATGCCGTGGGAGACATCAGCCCAACGCGGGTGACGGAGTACAACGAACCGGCTGACTCAGTTTTCGAGGAAGTGGTCGACAAACTCAAGGAGGCGGATGTGCTCCTGTGTCAACTGGCTCGCACCCTCTCCACCAAGGGCTCGCTGCAGTACCGGGCGGGTCCCACTACGTGGTACGGACGCACGCACCCGGACAACGTGAAAATTCTCGTTCACGGAGGGTTCAACCTCATCGCCCTCGCCAACAACCACTGCTTTGACTACGGTCCGGAATCGTTGCTCGAGACTATAGATGTGCTGCGAGCAAACGGCATGGAGGTCATTGGCGCCGGTAAGAATCTTCAAGAAGCGCGCAAGCCCGCGATAATCGCTAAAAACGGCAATAAGGTGGCATTCCTGAACTACAACTCGGTCCTCCCCGAAGAGTATGAGGCTCGGGAGAACAAGGCGGGTTGCGCGCCGATTCACGTTGATACGTTTTATCAGTCCCAGGAATTCCAACCCGGAACACCGCCGAAGATCATCACGATACCGCACGAGGACGAAGTCCGAGCCATGGAGGAGGACATCAGGCAAGCCAAGGCAGTGGCCGATGTCGTTGTGGTGGTCATGCACTGGGGGATCCATATCGTCCCGGGAATGCTGGCAGACTACGAATTTACACTCGGCCATCGGGCCATCGATGCGGGCGCTGATCTCATTCTTGGCGCCCATCCCCACTCCGTCAAGGGTATTGAGGTCTACAAAGGCAAGGTCGTCTTCCACAGCGTTGGCGACTTCGCTCAGGAAAGTCCCAATGTGGCCTTACGGCCAGAGGGCGTTTTTAAGAGGTCGCAGCGACCCCACTACGGAATGACGTCGCGAGGCGAGGGGAATCGCGGTCCAAAGCCGAACAAAGCGAACTACTCGATCATGGCGCGTTGCCTTATCCGGGGGGGAAAGATCGAGGAAGTCTCCTTCATACCCGGATTGTGTGACTCGGCAAAACGGGGCGGTCCTCGTCTTCTCAACTCGCAAGACCCTCAATTTGAGGATGTGGTGGAGTTCGCGGCCAAGTGGAGCCGCGAACTGGGGACGGAGTTCAAGGTTAAAGGAGACGAGGTGGTGGTTCTCACATAACGGACTGAGTCCGGCGCATGAGTGCAGACGTTCCTGTTGCGAGGAAGGATGGAGAGATGAAGAATTTTTTGCGGTCCAAAATAGCCGCTATTTTGGTGCTTCTGGTGTTGCCCAATGTGACTTCTTCACAGGAGACGAAGACGCCAAGGGAGCTAAGCCTCATTGAAGGAGCAAAGAAGGAGGGAAAACTGGTTTACTGGGGCGCAGGCAACGCAAAAGAAGTCGAGTCCTTCTTGGCAAAATTTCGCCAGAGGTATCCCTTTATCAAGACCGAATGGTGGAGAGCGGCGGCCGGTGCTCTGCACCAGAAGACCCTGTCCGAAGCGAGAGCCGGAGCCCATAACGTCGATGTGTCGGTAACCGACATGGAGTATCTGCAGGAACTCAAGAAGACTGGGCTGATGAAGAGATATGAATGGCACAACACAAAGGGATGGTCTCCTGCCCACAAGGACCCTGACGGGTACTGGGTTTACCGCAATATTATTCCCACAATGATCGGTTATAACACTACCTTGGTTTCAGCCGCTGATGCGCCAAAGACTTGGGAGCATGTTCTGGACCCGAAATGGAAGGGCGCGATATCGATGACCAAGGATGGCGGTGAGTGGTCGCTCCAGCTCTGGGCAGCTTGGGGAAAAGAGAAGATGATCAGTTATCTAAAGAGGCTCTCGCGTAACAATCTTGTATTGGGGGAGGGAGGAACGGCGCGGATCGAGATGCTCGCTGCCGGAGCGTCCAAGATCGATATGGAGCTTAACCTGAACAGAATTATGGACTACCAGGAAAAAGGGGCGCCGTTAGAATGGGTGAGGACTAACCCTGTCTTAGCGATAGGGAATCCGTTTTTTATTGCCGAGCACGCTCCCCATCCGAATGCTGCCATGCTTTTTGCCGATTGGTTTACTTCCCTCGAAGGGGGACAAGCGTACTATGATGTCTCCGGCAAACTGCTGCCGCATCCGGGAATTAAGGGCAGGATAAGCGAGGCGCTGAAGGGCCTCAATGTAGTGTATACGCCCGCGGAGATTGCCGTGCACGGAAATGAAGCGAATAAGATTTTTAAGGATATTTTCTGGAAGTAACTCGGTCCTTGCGCCTCTCGGTGTGTATGATCCGGCAAGAAATGGCGGTTCGCGGATATGACGATTACAGTTCCTGCTAAAATTGCCTGTTTTTTGATTCTTCTTCTATTGTTATTGTTCGAGAAGGGAAAAAGGGAAAGAAGAAAATTCTTTTCACAGGAAACGTCTGTGCTTCTTGACCAGCCTGCTAATGGGTGACCCCTGGTTTTGACCCTCACCGCACTCCCCTACGAAAGCGCTCTCTGAACATTCGACCGTAACTCATCAAGCGAAAGCGGTTTTCTCAGGCATTGAATGCCGTATCCCCAAATCGGCCTAAGATCCTCGGAAGGAAAAGCCGTCATCGTGATGATAGGAACGGTTGGTAACCTGGAAAGTATATGCAGCGCAAGAGCCACGCCGTCGAGGCGGGGCATGCGAATGTCGGTAAGCACAAGATCAAATCGTGAATTGTCTAACAGTTCGATGGCCTCAGCCCCGTCTCTTGCCTCGCTGACCCGATAACCCTCTTTGCGCAAAAAATGACTGATACACGCTAGGCTGGCGGGCTCATCCTCGACGACTAAAATATTCTTTACCATTTTGCATCCTCCATCGGCGCACGGTCCGTCAAATAGTACCATGCGCCCATACACTAGAAGGACTTTGTTCAATATTAGACAACTTTGAAAATAGTTGCTCACGCTCTCAAGCGCCGAAGCCTTATGGGAGGTCGCACCGCGCGCAATGCGTGGCGGCGCCAAGGTCTTTAGGGACGTGTCCTCAATTGCGACCACCGGACAGCCGCTCGCTGTTTCAACGATGATTTTGCGGGTTGTCTCTCGAAGCGTCATGGGTTCTTTCGGTAGCGGCGTTTGCTAGAATCGAGTTGTCAAAATAACAAAAGCAGCCTGCCGTTTGTTTCCTGTTGTGAAAATAAAATTGTTCTCTGACCCCGTTTTATTCTGGAACGATTAGAACGGGCTTCAGTTTTGAATGAGCGTAGCTATTGAACGTTTTGAACGGCTTGAACTGGAACGAGCGACAGTAGTTAGCGAGGGCCAGGGCCCGGTAACTCTGTCTCATATTGAACAGACGTGCTCTTGGACGGAAGCGTATAGTGTCAGTACATGAAAACTGCGCTGATCGATGAGGGGAATATGTCAAAAACGATATCAGGCTTCGAGGGATGAACCCGACAGCGGGAAGCGTTATCAGTTATTTTCGCCGCAACTTTTAATAACCCGGTGAAAGGGAAAAAAAAGGAGGAAGCAAAATGGATTTCAAAAAAGCAAAACTGAATCCCGCAGCCGTTTTTAAGACCCCTCAAGAAATCGTTTCAAGCCAAGAATTGTCGCGCGAACAAAAACTTGAAATCCTTCAGCAATGGGAACAGGACGCGATGTCGATGGAAGTCGCGGAGGAAGAAGGTATGCCCGGCCCGCAACCCAATTTGGTCCAGCCGATTCGCGACGCTCTACACGCCCTCAACTATTGGCCGGATACCGAGCACTCGAGCCCCAGCAAAGCCTGAGAACCGGACGGCAATGAGTCGCGATGAACTAAGCCACTCCGTTCAACGCTTTCATCCCTCATCTAAGTTAGTCCAGCTAGTCAACAACGTCCCTAATATCCTCGTTGGCGCGTGGCCTCGCTTTTTTATTGGAGCCAGCGTTTCAATGACGAAGCGTCTCCCAACTTGTGTTATTTGAACATTTCCCGGCGCAGTCCTAAATTCCTAAACGATTTGAACGAAGCGGAGCGGTTGAACGTTTGGAACGTTTGGAACGACTGGAACGGGCCTCGTTTGCATGAGAGCGTGTGTTTCAATGCACCAAAGCTGCTAATGGATGACCCCAGGCTTCTTCCCCCTGGTTAGGCGAACTCAGCGCCTTAGGCCGAGTTTACGCTCAAGGCGGGCGATGCGTGCGTTGTCATCTGCGAGTCGTTCCCGGCTGGCATGATGCGTTGCATCGTAAGCCTTTTTGCGCTGCGCATTTTCCAGTCGCCGATAGAGATCCTGGTCGTAGGCCGTCCCCGCAACAGGATACCCGTAACCAGGATAGCCATAACTAGGAATTGGTGTGGGAGGATAAGCGGGCGCCGCAGGGTAACGCCAACCCCAATGAGGGCTACGATCGGCCGGGTAAACAGGTGCCGGAGCGGGGAAACTACGGTGGTGATAATCACGGCCAGGGTGAGCGTTATTTGGCCTGTCCCAATCCCGGGCTAACGCCGGACCAACGGCTAAAAGCACCAAAGAGCCCGCAACCAGAGTGCCGAAAACTAAAGTTGTGAGTTTTGTCTTCATGAATCTACCCTCCGCTGACTTAGACGGTGCGGCTTTACGAAAGTTAACACCGAGAGCCGGCTCGCCGCGCAACCGCGCGAAATGCTCGATTCTACGTCGTAGCGGCGCCCAGCTGATGTAAGGACCAGGCTTAAGAGAGGTATTATAGAAAGTGGTCGGGGCGAGTGGATTTGAACCACGCCACGGAAAAAACGAAGTAGCCTAAATAGACGTGAACTGCCGGGATGTCACCGGGTCGGACCGCGCTATGTATCAACAGTTTCAGCATTCTTCTCCCACCCGCGTAAATATTTTCTCGCGTTATTGCTCGTTGATATTCGAGATCCTCAACGATTTCCTGGCCCAACACGTCGGGATCGGGGAGATTGTCGGATTCTTCGAGGCTTTCGTGTCGGAGGCAGAAGATGTCGAGGCTGGCTTTGTGGCAATAATGAGGTAGATCAAAAGTAAATAAGTTCTCCGATCCGAATTACCTCAACGCTCGTTACCTCACATATTTCAGAGGAAGGGGAACTAAAGCCCACTAATGAATGCAATCTGTCTCTTCAAAGCTTTCAGCTACACGTGCTCGCGAAGACGGCACAAAGCCTTCTACATCAATGATCGCGTGAAACGTTGAAGTCGTTGGGCAGCAAAGTCAAGCAGTTCAGCGAATCGAACGTGGAGGTTGAACAGGATGTTGATTGCTGTCTGTCGTCGCCTGGACACGTTTTGTTTTAGCGACTGTTTTCGCCGATTCCATTTTCACCACGGGAAGCCCCAATCTCTTCGCTAGCCGCGCACATGAAGGGCATACAAGCATATTAAGCATAACAACGCCTGCGTCTTCCGTGGTGACGTGATAGGGTGTTTTTGTAAAGTGGGTGCAGCGCCGACAAACAAACTCCATGGCCTATCTCCTTTCGATTTGAAGCGTGACCGCGCTTTAGAACTAGCCGATAAAAAAATTTGAGTGACGACGTGAAGTGTTAAAGAGTATAACAGCAATGGCAAAAGGCAAGAAAAAAAATATCCAATTGCGTGCGTCGGCCTCTCCAATCCTGCGTTATCCACAAATTTCTGTGGATAAGTTGTTTATAAGGTCCGTCAAGCTACTATGCGGGGCGCCCACTGCCTCACATTGCCTAAAGCATGAGCGAAGGGAAACTAAAAAATTGCGGAACTATAAATTAGTTCGGCGGCACAAGCTGGTTTTTAAGCAAAAACTCATGGATTGTCTCCGCAGTTACTCGATGTCCGTGATCATTTAGATGAATACCGTCCCTAAAAAGCTTTTGGCCTTTATCATAAAAGGGACTGAAGACCGGATACATGTCGAGACAGCGGATCCGGTATTTTTCACATAAGGCATTCAAAATCCGCTGCGGTTTGACCGCATAATCGTAGTTGCTCGTGTCATGGCGATAGTCCAGCTGTGGCTCGTAAGGAAAAACAACGACCGCAAGTTTTGTATTTTTTTGAGCTAAGAGCCCCAGCATTTCTTTTAGATAGTCTTCATATGACCTCCAGGAATAGTCCTTCCATGCAATATTGAAATCCGTTTGCGTTTCCCACACGAACCGTGAACCAGTGTTTTCTTTCTCCTGTTGTTTCTTAGCCATAATTTTGATCCGCAACCAGCTAAGAATGTAACTTCGACTAATGAGGAAGTCCCCAGAAGAGTCGATTGTCAGTGTTTTTCGGGCTTCTTCGGTCACCAACATTCGCGCCTTCTCATCGAACTGGTGCAGAAACTTATAGTTGTCGTTTAGACAGTACGTCCAGATTACCAAGTCAGGATTCGTCTCGAACAAATACCGTTTAAAAAAGAGCAGCTCCTGATAGCTAGTATAGCCGGGAACGCTTGCGTTTATCACTTCGTAGCGACCTAGACCGTTTAGTTGCTCACGTACGTAGTCGACGAATCCATCCTTATCCCAAGGAACTGAGTCTCCCAGTACAATGATTCGATAGGTGCCCTGTGGCTTGGGGAGGACGATTTCCTCGTGTCTTACGGAGCGGCTGTTAATGTTCAGCCGTTTCGGATTCAAACGGTAACCCAGCTCCGCGTCGTAGATCACCCAATTGGACGTTCCAAGATTTGAATAAGGCACTGAATAGTAGTTGATGATGTTGGCAAAAGCGTTGAAGAAGCCATCCACGCGTATTCTGTACGCGAGTTCGAGTAAGGCAAAAAGGATGATAGCTATTATAAGGTTGCTGAGGATAACCAGAATAGCTCGCCGGGCCTTTTTCCCCATGACCGGTAGAAGGAAATCTTTCATATAGTGCCCCGTCATATTCGATTCGTGCGGCCCGTGCCATAATCTCCGACGGTTTTGCAAATCGGCAGGATAGCAAATCTAAAGACCCTCGGGCATGACCGATGTTATCGAATTAAGATCTTGCGCTGCTCCGACCCATGGATTCCAAAAAAGTAGCCTGTCCGAGCCTGTCCCCTTTTCTCCCCGCACGCTGTTGATTGACGTCCGTCCCACAGCCTATGCAAGGGCAGTGACGTGCACTGCGGACCGTCGAATGCATAATAGCTCGTCGCGCATCTGAATCACTCCCCGGTTAACCATTTCTTAATCCACCTGAAATCGCGCGTTAACGACCGTTATTCATATTGCGCCGAATATTTACTACCCACCATGGTGAAAGAAAAGGAGACTACGATGAAAAAGATTCTTGTTATCCTCGCTGCCATTAGCGGGCTGCTCGCCGCTAGCATCGCGAATTCTGGCAATGGGACGCCCATCAATGATGGGTCCGCCAACCGGCTCACGCTCGCGGTTTTCGGCGACTGGCCTTACAGCCTCAAACTGCTA
>Ga0137403_10010442_pt1 | contig 10284 bp, 7 predicted proteins | sample CZOMad2_1_16fung_FD_122057 | JGI IMG/M metagenome (GOLD analysis project Ga0137403, IMG submission 122057) | Vadose zone soil fungal communities from Angelo Coast Range Reserve, California, USA - CZOMad2_1_16fungal (Hybrid Assembly) | ecosystem: Environmental > Terrestrial > Soil > Vadose zone... | reverse complement strand
CGGCCCGGGCGATCATCCTGAATGCTCGCTTTTGGCCGCACCGAGTCGAGATTGACTTGGATGCGGATAAGCCCTGTCTGGCGGTGATTGCGCAATCCTATTACCCGTGCTGGAAAGCGCGAGTGGACGGCAATACGGTCCCTGTTTGGCGAGCCAACTATGCCTTCCAGGCCGTTGAAGTGCCGGCGGGATCTCACCAAGTAGTGCTGACTTACCACGACTGCAGTTTTTACCTGGGAACGATTCTTTCTACCTTTTGTTTCATCATATCCCTGCTCTTGTGGAGACTCCCCGCATTCGGGCGAGGAATCAAGACCCGTCCCTGGCTGATCGTCTGACTGAATTGTCGGAGCGGCGGTGAACAGTTTGATGGCAAGGCCAAGACGGGCGCATTTTGGAATTGGCGGAAGAGACTCATTTGCGGTGCATGCCCAAAATGCTAATAAAGAAACTGGACAGGACGGTTTGAAATCCGAGCGCCGAAAGCGTCGCTCCGGGAATCACCCAGCGCATGGTTTCAGCATAGTTGAGCGGCCCCCACCCCGTTCCCCACCATTGCACGACCGCAATGGCGAGCAGGATTCGCCGCGTGGTCCCCGTGGCCGCAACTTCACGATGGGCCAAGGCTCAGGCTTCTTCATCTCGGCTGATGGCTTTGCGGTGACCAACAATCACGTGGTCGACAAGGCCGAGACGGTCGAGGTCGGGACCGATGACGGCAAGACCTACAGCGCCAAAGTGATCGGCACCGATCCGCGCACCGACGTCGCGCTGATCAAGGTCGATGGTCGCGATGACTTCCCCCATGTCCGGTTCGCCGACAAGCCGCCGCGCATCGGCGACTGGGTGCTGGCAGTGGGCAACCCCTTCGGACTCGGCGGCACCGTGACCGCTGGCATCGTGTCGGCGCGCGGGCGCGACATCGGCGCCGGCCCCTATGATGACTTCATCCAGATCGACGCGCCGGTGAACCGCGGCAATTCCGGCGGCCCGACCTTCGATGTCGATGGCGGCGTGATTGGCGTGAACACGGCGATCTATTCGCCTTCCGGCGGCTCGGTCGGCATTGCCTTCGCGATTCCTGCCGAGACGGTGAAGAGCGTCATCAGTCAGCTCAAGGACAAGGGTGCCGTGAGCCGGGGCTGGATCGGTGTGCAGATCCAGCCGGTGAATGCCGACATTGCCGACAGTCTCGGGCTGAAAGGAACGCAGGGCGCGCTCGTTGCCGAGCCGCAGGCCAATGGTCCGGCGGTCAAGGCCGGCATTCAGGCGGGTGATGTGATCACCGCGGTGAATGGCACGCCGGTTCGCGATGCGCGTGATCTCGCACGTCAGATCGGTGCGATGTCGCCCGGTACGACCGTGCGCCTGACCGTGCTGCAGAAAGGTCAGGAGAAGACTATCTCGGTGACGCTGGGTGAGCTTCCCAACGAGCGCGAGGCTCGCGCCACGCCCGAGACCCGTGAGCAGGGCGGTCTCGCTTTGCCGCGGCTCGGTCTGACGCTGGCTCCGGCCTCCGAAGTTGCCGGCAGCGGCAGTGAGGGCGTGGTCGTGACCCAGGTCGAGCCCGATGGCGTTGCCGCCGAGCACGGCTTCAAAGCGGGCGATGTGATCCTCGAGGTCGCAGGCCGCAAGGTTGCTTCACCGGCCGAGATCCGCGTCGCGGTTGGCAATGCGCAGCGCGAAGGCAAGCGCACGGTGCTGATCCGCGTGAAGTCGGGAGAAGGAACGAAATTCGTCGCTTTAAGGCTCGGACGAGCCTGATCCGAATGGGGCGTCCTACCGGCATCCGTCGCCCCCGCCGGTGGAACGAACCAGGGGGACGGGCGCGCAAGCTGCCCGTCCCCACCGATACCTCCTCCCGGCCTCCGTCGCCCCCGCCGGGACGGGGTTAGTCGAGGGGCGGCGGGCTCACCCCGCCGCCCCTCGCGTCTATTCCCATAGGTGGGGCACGCCGGTTGAACCGAATCGCATATTGGCTAGTGTCGTGGTCGCGACGTTCGAGCAATTGGGTCCCACGCAGGAGAAGGCCTATGGAAAGGGCCGGGCGGCCATGCGGCTTCTGATCATTGAAGACGACCGCGATGCTGCCGACTACCTCGCGAAGGCGTTTCGCGAGGTCGGGCATGTCGCCGACCTTGCCGCCGATGGCGAGGAGGGGCTCGCCCACGCGCTCGACGGCCAGTACGACGTGCTGATTGTCGACCGCATGCTGCCGAAGCTCGATGGCCTAAGCGTGATCGGAACGCTGCGCGGCAAGGGCATTGAAACGCCAGCACTGATCCTCTCGGCGCTCGGCCAGGTCGACGATCGCGTGAAGGGCCTGCGCGCCGGCGGCGACGACTACCTGCCCAAGCCTTATTCATTTTCCGAGCTCCTGGCGCGCATCGAGGTGCTGGCGCGGCGACGCGGCAGCCGCGAGGAAATGGTCTATCGCGTCGCTGATCTTGAGCTCGACCGGCTCTCCCACCGTGTCACCCGCACCAATCAGGAGATCGATCTGCAGCCGCGCGAGTTCCGGCTGCTCGAATACCTGATGAAGCATGCCGGCCAGGTCGTCACTCGCACGATGCTGCTGGAGAATGTCTGGGACTATCATTTCGACCCGCAGACCAACGTCATCGATGTGCACATCTCGCGGCTGCGCTCCAAGATCGACAAGGGCTTCGCCCAGCCGCTGCTGCACACCGTGCGCGGCGCGGGCTATATGATCCGTGAAGGCAAGTGATGGGGGCGTGCCCCGCGCAGGCTGACGCATGACGGCGCTCGGAAAGCTCTTCCGCACGACCGCATTCAAGCTGACGCTTGTCTATCTCCTCACCTTCGTACTGTTTGCCGCGATCGTGCTTGTCTATTTCGCGTGGAACACGCGGCGGCTGATCAACGAGCAGATCACCCAGACCGTCGATTCCGAGACCGTCACGCTACAGGACGAATATGATATTGGCGGCATCCGCCGTCTGATCTTCACACTCGACGCGCGTGCCCGCCGCCCGGATTCCTATCTCTATCTGCTCACGACCGCCGCGGGCGAGGGGCTTGCGGGTAACGTCGGCTCACTGACCGCCGGCGTGCTCGAGCGCTCAGGCTGGACCGAGACGGCCTATCGCAAGCTCGAGGATTTGGAACAGACCGAGCACCACGCGCTGGCGAAGGTTGTTCAGCTGTCGGGTGGCTTTCGCATGCTGGTCGGACGCGATCTCGAGGAGCGCGACCGCATGCATGACGTCGTGATAGGCGCTGGTCGCTGGTCGCTGGCGATCGTCGTCATCCTTGGGATCGCGGGCGGGCTGTTTGTGATGCGGCGTGTGCTGCAGCGCGTCGATGCCATGACCGCGACCGCACAGACCATCATGGCGGGCGACCTGTCCGGGCGCCTTCCCATCGCCGGGACCAACGACGAGCTCGACCGGCTGGCCGGCAATCTCAACACCATGCTCGATCGCATCGAGGCGCTCATGCGCGGACTCAAGGAGGTTTCCGACAACATCGCGCATGACCTCAAGACGCCACTGACGCGCCTGCGCAATCGCTGCGAGGAGGCGCTTCGCACCGCCGAGGACGAAGCGCAGTATCGCACGGCGCTCGAAGGCACGATCGAGGAATCGGACGGCTTGATCCGCACCTTCAATGCGCTGTTGATGATCGCCCGGGCCGAGTCGGGCCAGGCGCGTGACAACATGCGCGACTTCGACGCCGCCGAGGTGGCGCGCGGGGTCGGCGAGCTCTACGAGCCGCTGGCCGACGAAAAAGGCCTCACGCTGACGATCGATGCGCCGGCCGCGGCGCCGGTGCGTGGCAATCGGGAGCTGATCAGCCAGGCGCTGGCCAATCTGGTCGACAATGCCATCAAGTATGCGGCGCCCGCTGCTGCACTCCTTGACGGCGTGCGCCCCGAAATCAGGATCCAGGCGGCCTCCGCGGGCGACCACATCTTGCTGACGGTCGCCGATCGCGGACCTGGGATTCCCGCAGCCGATCGCGCGCGCGTCCTTGAAAGATTCGTGCGGCTCGAGCAGAGCCGCTCGCAGCCGGGCTCGGGTCTCGGGCTGAGCCTGGCGCTCGCCGTGGCCCATCTGCACGGCGGCGACCTCAAGCTCGAGGACAATGAGCCAGGGCTGCGAACCGTGATCTCGCTCCCGCGCGCGGGCCCTGTGAGCCAGGCCGTGGCCGGCGATTTGACGCGCCTGCAGCCAACCCAAGCGCCAGCCGGCGGAAGCGACAGCCAGGCTGGGTGAGAGGTGGCGGGAGAGAGCTGGCGGGTGACGGATCACGCGCGCCGCGTTATGCCATCTTTATGGATCTGCCCAGCCCAGAAGTTACACCGGCAACGCTTGCGGAACGCATTGTCACGGCGCCGCGCCTGTCCGGCCCCGAGTCCGCTCGTGCGCGGCTCGACGGATGGCTTCATGAGATTGCCCAGACGCCAGCCGGCACGTCGCTGAAGCAAGCTCTCCTGGAGCGTCCCAACCTACGTGCCTTGCTCGAAGGTCTTGCGGATGGCTCGAGCTATCTCTGGGAGCTCGCGCGCGCCGATCCCGACCGGCTGGTTGCGCTGCTCGACGCCGATCCGGAAAGCCGGCTCGAAGCCCTGATCGCAGGTGTCACGACCAAAGGCACAGTCAGCGACGAGGAGATCATGCGGCAGTTGCGCCGCATGAAGGCAGAGGGCGCACTCCTGATCGCGCTCGCCGACATCGGTGGGGTGTGGCCGATCACCCGCGTCATTGCGGCGCTGACCGAGCTCGCTGACGCGGCTGTCGGGGCCGCTGTGCGCTATCTCCTTGCCGATGCGGCCGAGCGTGGCCGCTATCATCCCGTCGACCCGGCACGTCCAGAATCCGGCAGCGGCTACATCGTGCTCGCCATGGGCAAGATGGGCTCGGGCGAGCTCAACTACTCGAGCGATATCGATCTGATCGTGTTCTATGACGTAGCTGCGGCGACACTCGCGGCAGGCATCGACCCGTCGCCGTTCTATGTCCGACTGACCCAGCGACTGATCAAGCTCTTACAGGAGCGCACCGCCAACGGCTACGTGTTCCGCACCGATCTGCGCCTGCGCCCCGATCCGGGATCGACGCAGATCGCGGTCTCGACCGCGGCCGCGCTCGACTACTACGAAAGCGTTGGACAGAACTGGGAGCGCGCCGCCATGATCAAGGCGCGGCCCTGCGGCGGCGACATCGCGGCGGGCGAGGCGCTGCTGCGCAGCCTCTCGCCCTTCATCTGGCGCAAGTATCTCGATTTCGCCGCGGTCGCCGACATTCACGCGATGAAACGGCAGATCCATGCCTATCGCGGCCATGATGAGATCGCGGTCGAGGGACACAACATCAAGCTTGGCCGTGGTGGCATTCGCGAAATCGAGTTCTTCGTCCAGACTCAGCAGCTGGTGGCGGGCGGCCGCCATTCCGAGCTGCGCGGTCGGCGCACCTTGGACATGCTTGAAACGCTGGCGGAGGGCGAATGGATCGATCCGCTCGCCCGCCGGGACCTCGCTGCGGCTTACTGCTTTCTTCGGTCAGTCGAGCACCGTCTGCAGATGGTCGCCGATGAGCAGACCCATCAGCTTCCGGGTGATCGCGAAGGATTGGAGCGTTTTGCGCATTTCCTCGGCTACGAGGGCCGCGACGCGTTCGCGGATGCGCTGCTGTCGCATCTGCGCAAGGTGCAGCAGCACTACGCGACCTTGTTCGAAAGCGCGCCCGCGCAGGAAGCCGCGCAGCGCGGGCTGAATTTCCCTCCCGAAGCGGACGATCGCGACACGCTCGAAAAGCTCGCTGGCATGGGCTTCAAGCAGCCGCTCGAGGTTTCGACGCTGGTTCGCGGCTGGCTTGCGGGCAATCATCGCTCGCTGAAGGGCAGTGCCGCTCGCCAGCAACTTGCCGAGCTGGTGCCGATCCTGATTCCGCATTTCGCTCGCTCGTCGAATCCGAACGGGGCCGCGCTCGCCTTCGATCGGTTTCTTGGCGCATTGCAGGCGGCCGGCCGTCTCCTGTCGCTGCTGCGGCAGAATCCGGATCTGATCTCTCTGTTTGCGCTGGTGCTCGGAACAGCGCCGCGGCTCGCCGACAGCCTGGCGCATTTTCCCGATGTCATGGACGCGGTGATCGATCCGAGTTTCTTCGGGGCGCTGCCCGAGGAAGCAGAGCTTGCATTGGGTCTCAACCGCTCGCTGCAGCAGGCCGGCAGTTACGAGGATTTCCTCGATCGCATCCGCATGTTTGCGCAGGAGCACATGTTCCTGGTGGGAACGCGCATCCTGTCCGGCACGGTGTCGGCCGAGCAGGCCGGCGAGGCGTTCGCGCGGCTGGCGGATACGCTGATCCGCTCGCTCCACCGCGCCATCGATGCGGAGTTCGTCAAGCAGCATGGCCGCGTGCGCGGGCAGGAGACCGCCATTCTGGCATTGGGCAAGCTCGGCGGACGCGAGATGACAGCGACGTCCGACCTCGACCTGATCGTGATCTACGATTTCGATGCCAACCATCCGGAGTCGGACGGCCCGCGCAACCTCTATGGCGCGCAATATTTCACGCGGCTGACGCAACGCCTGATCAATGCGCTCACCGCGCCGACCAACTATGGCGTGCTCTATCAGGTCGACATGCGGCTGCGGCCCTCCGGTCGCGCCGGCCCGCTGGCGACGCAGCTCGATGGCTTCGCGAGCTATCAGGAGACGGAGGCCTGGACCTGGGAGCACCTGGCGCTCACGCGGGCGCGTGTGGTCTCCGCTTCACCGGCATTTGCGGCGCGCATCGAGGACGTGATCCGCGCTGTTCTCATGCGTCCACGCGATGCGCGGGCGGTCGCCGGCGATGTCGTCGAGATGCGCCGCGCGATCGCGCAGGAGAAAGGCGATGACAAGCGCTGGGACCTGAAATACGCCGCCGGTGGTCTGGTCGACATCGAGTTCATCGCGCAATATCTGCAGCTCGCTCACACCGCCGCGGCGCCGGAGATCCTCGATACGTCGACCGCGCGCGTCCTCGACAAGGCATGGCGGCTCGGGCTCCTGAGCACGCAAGATGCCGAAGTGCTGCGCCCGGCGGTGCGCCTCTATCACGATCTCACACAAGTGCTGCGGCTGTGCCTGCCGGGCCCGTTTGATCCCAAGGCCGCGGCCCCGGGGCTCATCGGCCTGCTCGCGCGCGCCGCTGATGTGCCGGATTTCGCGACGCTTGATGCGACCGTGACCGAGACGGAAGCCAAGGTGCGCAAGAGCTTCGAGCTCATCCTTGGCGCCGCCCCGTAATGGTCTACTTCAACTCGACCTCCACGAGCTCGATGCGCGAGGCGCCGGTGTTGCGGATACCCCGTGTTGTGCCCGGCTCCTGCCAATAGAAGTCACCAAGCCGCAGCCATTGTCCGCGATCGGGTTCACCCGCGACGACCTCGGCGATCTCGCCCCCATCAATGACAATGCGCAAGCCAGGCGCCTTCTGAGTGATGGGTGCGGCCGATTGGCCCGGCTCGAGCGCGAGCCGCCAGGCGCGTGCCCGCTCGTTGTCGAAGAGCTGCGTGTAGCCGACAACATCGCGCGCAGCTGGCGCGAAGCCGCTCGGTTGTGGCCGCGTCAGCGCAATGACGACATTGTGGAATGGGGTCTGCGCCACGTTGGTCGACCGATGCGTGAAGGGCTTCTTTGAATAATCCGTGAAGCTCACATTGCCACGCCTGCCCGGTTGTCCCATGGTCGGGGCCTTGCCAAGCTCCTGCCCTTCATTCTGCGCCGCCTCCACCAGCACGCTGATCTGATCAAGCGAATGAAGATGGTAGTTCGAGCCCTTGCCAGGCGGGAATACGACCCGCAGCACCATGATGTGCTCATTGCTGAATACAGGCCAGTGATAGATGGCCTTCTCGACCGGCACGACCTTCTCATTGTCTGCCGCCGCGGGCAGGGCAAGGACACCAACCATGAAAAGTGCCGTGAGCAGATAGCGCATGATGAGTCCTCCCCCTTGTGACGTTATGGCGTGACGTTATGGCGTGACGTTATGGCGTGCCGTTATGGCGTGCCGTTATGGCGTGCCGTTATGGTGTGCCGTTATGGCGGTCCGTTACGAGCAGGCTCTGAGTTGGCGCGAGATTGCGTGATGCGCTCCACAAGCGCAAGGCAGTTCCGGCGCGGCGCGGTGACGCCGGTCAAGTCGCGCCGAAACTGGGACCAATCAGGTCGAGCCATTCGCGCCCATACTGCCGGCGTGCGTCCTCCAGCATCGGCGCAACCGCATGGACGAACGCGCTGTGCTCAGGCGCCGCCGGCTCGACGATCTCTCCGCCGGCGGCTTCGATCGCATGGCGCGCATCTTCCTCCTCGTGCTCATGGACACCGCGCTGAAATCGGATGGCGTCCGCGACGGCCTCGCGCATGGCGAGTTGCAAGTCCTGCGGCCAGGCGTCGAAACTGGCGCGGTGCAGGAAGATTGGCCGCGAGATGTAGAAGTGGCTGGTGAGTGTGTGGAAGCGGTGGAATTTGTGCACGCCGTAGGTGACGGTGTTCGACAACGGATTTTCCTGCGCGTCGATCGTGCCCGTTGTGATGGCGGTGATCGCCTCGGTGAGGTCAAGCCGCATGGGCACTGCGCCTAGAAGCGCGAAGGTTTGCTCCTGCACTTTGCTTGGCAGCACGCGGATGCTCAGTCCGCGCAAGTCCGCCGGCGTGTGGATTGGGCGTGTCCGGTTCGAGATATGGCGGAAGCCATTCTCGAAGTAGCCGAGAATGCGATAGCCGACGCGCTCCTCGATGGAGCGAGCGAGCGCAGCTCCAAGCGCGCCGTCGATCCCGGCCCGTGCCTGCTCGGTGCTCTGGAACAGAAACGGCAGGTCGACCAGACCCAGCTCGGGAACCCGGTCAGTGAGATAGCTCGAGGACTGGTAGCCGAGCGTCAATAGCCCATGCTCGACCAGCCACAGGATGTCCTCGGCGCGATAGCCGAGGTCCATGATGTTCCAGACGTATTTGACGTCGACGCGATCGCCGAACTGCGCCGTTAGCCGGTCACCGATGAGCTTTAGCGCCCGGCTGAATCCCGTAGTCGCGGGGCCGTAGCCCCCCATGCGGATCTGGATGGTCATGCCGCCCTCCCGTTGCTAATCGCGTGCAGGTCAATGAGGCCGGCGTCAAGCGGTTGCGGCGAGGATTCGCAGGGGTGGTTGGTGGCGCGTTCGCAACGCTTTGCGGCATAATGCGGCCGTCGAAGCTAGCGAGAGAACAACCATGACCATGGGTCGCCGCCAATTCGTACAACTCATGGCCGGCGCGGCCGCCTCGCCTGTGTTGCCCGGACTCGCACGCGCACAGGCCTATCCGGCCCGACCGGTCAGAGTGGTGGTGCCGGTCGCACCCGGCGGCGCCAACGATACGACGGCGCGCCTCGTCGCGCAAAAGCTCTCGGACCATCTCGGGCAGCAGTTCTACTGCGAGAACCAGGTCGGGGCCGGCGGCAACATTGCGTTCGCCGCCACCGCCAAGGCGCCTAAGGACGGCTATACGCTGCTCGCGGCCGGCGGCAACTTCATTATCAATCCATCGCTCTACGCGCGCGTACCCTATGATCCGTTCACCGATTTCGCACCAGTGAGTCTCTTGTGTTCCTCGCCGCATGTGGTGGCGGTGCATCCATCGGTGCCGGCCACCAGCATGCAGGAGTTCGTGGCGCTGCTGAAGGCCAATCCGGGCAAGTTCAATTATGGCTCGGCGGGCAGGGGAACGCCGGCGCATCTCGCCGGCGAGCTGTTCCGGCTCACGTTCAGTCTCGACATTGCGCATGTTCCGTTTGGCGGTGGCGGGCCCGCCATGACGGCGACGATTGGCAATCACATTCCCATGACGTTTGCGGCGCTGCCGACAGCGGTGCCCTACGTCAAGGCCGGCAACGTGCGGGCGCTCGGCTTGATGGGTGGCAAGCGCTCGTCGCTGCTGCCGGACGTGCCCACCATGGCGGAGCTTGGATCAGCGGGGCTCGAGGCCGATATCGTCACTGGCCTGGTTGTGCCTGCTGGAACGCCGGGCAAGATCATCGACGTGCTGCATCGCGCCCTTGTGGCGATCATGGCCGCGCCCGATTTCCAGGAGCGGCTGGCGGCACTTGGCTTCGAGCCGGTTGCTAATACGCCTGCGCAATTCGCGGCCTGGATCAGAACCGAGGTCGCCAAATGGGCGAAGGTGATCCGCGACGCCAATATCACGCTGCAATGAGATTGTGGTTTCCAGGCCCGGTTTACAAAGTTGCATGGCGCAGGCATCTGCGGATATCAGCAATATGAAGCGCGTCG
>Ga0137403_10010441_pt1 | contig 10285 bp, 7 predicted proteins | sample CZOMad2_1_16fung_FD_122057 | JGI IMG/M metagenome (GOLD analysis project Ga0137403, IMG submission 122057) | Vadose zone soil fungal communities from Angelo Coast Range Reserve, California, USA - CZOMad2_1_16fungal (Hybrid Assembly) | ecosystem: Environmental > Terrestrial > Soil > Vadose zone... | reverse complement strand
GTGTTGCGGATTTTGCGATAGGCTTCGCTGAGCTGCGTCATGACGCGCTCGGACATTTTTACGTCGGCTTGGTATTCGACGCTGGCGACCCAGAGGCGCAGAAGATCGGCGCCCCATTTTTCGCAGATTTCGTTCGGCTCAACGGAGTTGCCGAGAGATTTGGACATCGGACGGCCCTGCTCGTCGAGCGTCCAGCCGTGGGTCACGACGCCTTTGTACGGCGAGCGATTTTTTACGCCGACGGCGACGAGAAGTGAGCTGTGAAACCAGCCGCGATATTGGTCTGGACCTTCGAGATAGACGTCGGCTGGCCACTCATCGCCCTTTAGCACGGACAGGTTTGATGAGCCGGAATCGAACCAGACGTCGAGAATGTCATTTTCCTTGCGCCATTTTGACTGGCCGCAAGAGCATTTTGTGCCCGGCGGAAGAAGCTCTTCGGCGGAATGTTTGTACCAGGCGTCGGCGCCTTCTTTTTTGAACCACTCGATGACGTTGCGCAATGCTTTGAAGTCTTCGAGGCGCTTGCCGCAACCTTCGCAATAAAAAACGATGATGGGCGTGCCCCAGAAGCGCTGGCGCGAAACGCACCAATCGGGGCGATGCTCGATCATTTCGTACATGCGATCTTCGCCCCAGGACGGAATCCATTTCACGCCGTGGATTTGTTCGAGAGCTTTTTCCCGAAAAGTTTTTGATTCCCCTTTTCCGGTTGCATCCATTTTGATGAACCACTGTTCGGTAGCGCGAAAGATGACGGGATTGTGGCAACGCCAGCAATGCGGATAGCTGTGTTTGTAGGGATGATGGCCGAGAAGCGCGCCGTGGTCGGCGAGAAGTTTGACGATGATGGGGTTGGCTTTGAAGACGTCCTTGCCTTTGTATTCGGGAAGGCCTTCGGTGTAGACGCCGCGGTCGTCGAGCGGAGCGGCGGTTTCGAGATTGTATTTTTGACCGGTGTTGAAGTCGTCGACGCCGTGGCCGGGAGCGGTGTGGACGATGCCGGTGCCCTGATCGAGCGTGACGTAGGATGCGAGAACGCCGGGGACTTGCAGCGGCAAAAACGGATGCTGAAATTTTGCGTGCTCGAAATGGTGGCCTTTGAACTTGGCGAGGACGCGCGCTTCCTTGATGTCGCACTCGGCTTGGAGTGCAGTGACACGATCAGCGGCGAGAAGCAGCTTCCCTTTTTCGGTTTCGACGACTACGTATTCGAAGTCTGGATGAAAGGCGAGCGCGCGGTTGTGGGGAATCGTCCAGGGAGTGGTGGTCCAGATGACGGCGGAAATGTCAGAGCCGAGTTTTGCGGCTTCACCGCTTGCACCACCTGTGAGAGCGAATTTTACCCAGATGCTTGGGCTGGAGTGATCTTCGTATTCGACTTCGGCTTCGGCGAGCGCAGTGGAATCGTAAATACACCAATAAACCGGTTTGCGGCCGCGGTAGACGTAGCCTTTTTCGATGAAGTCGAGAAAGGCATTGGCGATGGTGGCCTCGTATTCATGGCTCATCGTGAGGTAGGGATCGTTCCAACGGCCGAAGACGCCGAGGCGCTTGAAATCGCGCTTATGCTGCTCGACGTAGCGCGTGGCAAATTCGCGGCAGAGGCGTCGAAATTCGGCGGGAGGAACTTTGCCTTTGCCACCGAGTTCTTTTTCGACCTGCGTTTCGATCGGCAGACCGTGGCAATCCCAGCCGGGGACGTACGGGGCGTAATGGCCGGCCATGGACTTGGTTTTGACGATGAGGTCTTTGAGAATTTTGTTGAGGCCGGTGCCTAGATGGATGGTGCCCGTGGGATAAGGCGGGCCATCGTGGAGGACGAACAGGGGTTTGCCCTGGCGAGCGGCGAGGATGGATTCGTAAAGATTCGCGTCCTGCCAGGCAGCAAGCTGTTTGGGCTCGTTCTGAGGCAGACCGGCTTTCATGGGAAAGTCGGTTTTGGGGAGATTGAGGGTCTTCTTGAGTTCAAGTGGTTCGGGCATATTGGAGCGAGAGCGAATCCCCTTTTTACGTTTGTTTTCCCGAAGTGAACGGCGGGAAACATCGGAAAGCGGTGTAACTACGTATGTTACAATAATGGCTGGAGTGGTGTCAGCCGTTACGAGCGTGCAACCAATCCCGGGCCCTCAGAATCGTACCGGATGGGATACCCAATGGGAGTTTGTGCGTCTAAATAGAGGGTGAAACACGTGGCGGGATCTAATTCCAAGCTAGTGCCGAACGACGCGCTTCCGAAGAAGACGCCAGAAGCAGCAGCCGCGGTTCCGGCAAGAGGCGTGCCGAAGTTCGGACGTCCGCAAATCCTGATGCCGGACGATTTCTGGTCCAACCTGAAACAATTTCTTTTTGAAAAACCCGTGAAGATTCGCGGCGATTACCGTTCGCCGCTGATGCCAGCGCAATACGGCGCAGGCTTCTGGAATAACCTGAGCGATTTTTTCAGCTCGAAACCAGTGCCGAAGGGATCGGGGCGAGGGCAACTGGCGAGTCGCTGGAACACGAACTTTGGCGGATTTGGCGATCGTGTGAAAGAGTTATTCTTCCCGACGAAGCAGGCGCCACTTCCATTTGAAGTGAGACCGGTGAAGGTGAAGGAGATCTGGTCGAAGGATGAGAATTTCGGCTGGACGCAGTTCGCATCGATCGGCGTACATGCCGGCGTGTTTGCATTAATTCTGATTCCCTTCTTTTTGAGAATGGCGCAACCGACGCAGGCTGTCGGAAAAGATGCGAACGTCACGCCGATTGATATTTCGGACTACCTTTCAAAGCTGCCGGCCGGAGCGAATAAAGCCGGCGGTGGTGGCGGAGCGAACGATCACACGCTGACGCCGGTGAACAAAGGCAAGTTGCCGAAATTCAAGATGACGCAGTTCACGCCACCGCAGGTGCGTCCGATTAATCCAAATCCGAAGCTGGTGGCGGATGCGTCTCTGCTTGGGCCGCCGGATTTGAAGGTGGCGAACCCGAACTTGCCGACATTTGGCGATCCTCTGGCGAACGGAAATTCCGATTCTTTGGGCCATGGGAACGGGACCGGTATTGGAAGCGGAACCGGCGGAGGACTTGGGCCGGGCGAAAACGGCGGTACGGGCGGCGGAGCGTTTCGCGCAGGGGTCAACGGCGTGGGCGTGCCGAAGTGCTACTACCAGCCGGATCCACCGTACTCGGAAGAAGCGCGGAAGGCGAAGTATCAGGGCATCGTGGTCGTGGAAGCGATTATCGAAACGGACGACCGCGTGACGAATATCCGGATCGTAAAGAGCCCGGGACTGGGCCTGGACGAAAAGACGATTGAGACAGTGCGGACATGGCGTTGCAAGGCGGCTAGCGGACCGAATGGAAAGCCGGTGAGGACGTCGGTACCGATTGAGGTGAGCTTCCGGCTGTTTTAAATTGAGGCACACGGCGGAACGCAGCTAGAAATTGTAAGCAACCAAAATTGAAGCAAGCGGCTCACAGATGACAACGTGAGCCGCTTTTGTTTTTTGGGCGGGCGCGCGTCGTCGAGTCGAGATTAAATCGGACAGAGGGGGCCAGCCATGGGCAATTCCCTTTCGGTGCGTCTGCGCGGGATATTCCAAAATAAAAGAGAAGAGAGTTGGTGGGAGCGCGTGGCGGAGAATGCGCGCGCGTTTGTTGCGTTGCGAGGAACGCGTGCGTTTGCGCACGGCGGTGCGGGCGCGTTTGACTTGTTGGAGCGAGGGGCTGCGCCAGGAACACGGCAGAGGCAAGCCGGATCATTAGCGCTGCACGCCGTGGCAATTGCCGTGCTGCTTTTGCTAAGCGGACGCTGGACAAAAGACGTCAATCACGCCGGCAAGATTCCGAGCGGATCGGAACCTCTGCTTTATTCTGGAACGCCGCCGCGCATTGAAGATGAAGGTCCGGGTCGCGGAGATGGATCAGGAAGCCACAAGGGCCTGCTACCGCCGAGCGCGGGAGATCCGGCGAGGCATTCGCCACTGGTTTTGCTACCTCCAAGATTGCCCGATCAGCAAGAACATGTGCTACCTATCGAGCCAACCGTGTTTGGACAAGAAGAGCTGAGGAAAGTGGACGCGCTCGGATTGCCTTGGATGAAAGAGCGAAACGACTCAAACGGGGCGGGGAACCACGACGGAATAGGCGACACACCTGGGCAGACGATGGGAACAGGAAGGCACGACGGTGTGGGCGAAAGCGACCCAGATGGGCCGTACGCGCGCGGAGCGTACCCCGTGACGTGTGTGTATTGTCCCGACCCGGAATATACGGATGAGGCGCGGCATGCGAAGCTGCAAGGGAGCGTGACGCTGCGCGTTTTCGTGACGGCAGATGGACGCGCGGGACAAGTGAGGATGGTGAAGGGCTTAGGATTCGGATTGGATGACCGGGCGATGGAAAAGGTGCGGATCTGGCGATTTGAGCCGGCACGGGATGCGAGCCGGAAGGCGATCGCACAGTGGGTAACAGTCGAGGCGACGTACCGGTTGTTTTGAGATGGAAAACGCGGGAGTCGTGCTGGTGGCGCTGGCGGCTGGGCTGGTCGCGTGCGCCGGAATCAACGGACAAACCGAGCTTAATCGAGCTAGCTCGATTGAACGGGAGCAGCTTCGTTTTCCGCGTGTGCGAACGGCACGACAGGAAAAAGATACGGCGGTGCGCTCGATAGTGGAAAAGAAAGGGCTGACGTATCCGCCCAAGGCGATTCTTTTGCGGGCGTTCAAGAAGGAAGGCGTGGTGGAACTTTGGGGCGCCGAATCGAATAGCGGACCATACGTTCTACTTAAAGCGTACGGAATATGCGCGACTTCGGGAGCTCTTGGGCCGAAACGGCGATTTGGCGACACGCAGGTGCCCGAAGGATTTTACGAGCTCGACTGGTTTAACCCGCAGAGCAATTTCTTTTTGAGCATGCATGTGAATTATCCGAACGCGGCGGACCGAATTCTGGGATCGCGCACAAATCCGGGCGGAGATATTTTCCTGCACGGAAATTGTGCGTCGATTGGGTGCATTCCGATAACGGACGATGGAATTAAAGAGGTTTATTGGCTGGCGGTGCGGGTCCGCGAGGGTGGAGCGAAACATCTGCCGATTCATATCTTTCCTGCAAGGATGACGGAGATGGGTTTTCGGGAATTAGCGAAGACACACCTTGGGCAGCCGGAACTCGCGGCATTTTGGGAGAATTTGAAAGAGGGATACGACTCGTTCGAGAAAGATCATCGTTTGCGAAGCGTACGGGTGACGAAGGATGGCAGATACGAATTTTGGGACGAATAGGCGAGGTCGAACGGGGACCGGCGCTGGTACGATAAATTTCATGAGAAAACTGAATAGGGTTTGGATGGGCCTGGTGGTGGCGTGCGCGATTGCTGGGGCGGCACCAGCGCAGGATCAGGGCGGCACGGGTGCGCTTGAGTTTACGGCGTATGTGAGCCCGACGGCAGCGAAGCCGGAGCCGGTGCGGAATTTTACGTTTTATTTACTGACAAAAAGTTTTGAAGACATCAGGCATGAGATCGAAGCGAAGAACGGCGCCCCGGATCGGGAGAAATTCATCGCCGCCTTGAAGCTGTCACCAGAGTTGAAAGAATGGATGCATGTGCACGAGGTGCTGGATTTGACGATGCCGGGACTCGATAAGCTGCTGACACCGGACGATATTTTGGGCGTACCGGAATTGCTTCTTGCGTATCAACGGTCAAACAGCGGAGGCGTGACGAGCGGCATTCCCAAGCCGAAATACCGCGACGCCGACAAGACGGAACGACCGGAGCGCTACGAAAAAGAACATCAGGAGTACTTGACGGCGTTGAAGAAATTCATCCAGTCGCATCCGGAAACGGTGGCCGGCATCGAACTCGAACTGGACGGAATCAATCCTGGAAGAAAATGGGCCGAAGCGCAGAACAGCTACAAGAAGAAAGTGCGGCAGCAGGCGCCGATGCAAGCACAAACGAAATATCTCGCGGTTCGGGTGGACACGAACCTGGAAGGTGCGGCCCACGTGGCGCGGCTCCCGGCAGGTAACTATTGGTTGAGCACGCTCGATTTGGAGGCGGGCGCCGGTGACTCCCGGCTAATATGGGATGTTCCCGTGACGATTCAAGCGGGGCAAACGACGCGAATCGAGTTAACGAATTTGAACTCCACGGAAGCGTTGAAGAACGAATAGAAGAGCAAGCGTTTGACGTAAAATAAGAGCGGCGAAACGGTCCAGGCCCGCTTCGCTGGCGGACAGCAGAATCTGCGCAGTACACTCTGACGGAGCGATGAACTCACCTTTTCATTGGGTCGAATTCAACATATTTGTGTTGGCCGCGGTGGCGCTGGATTTGTTTTTGTTTCACCGGCGCCCGCATAAGATTGGCTTGCGCGAGGCGCTACTCTGGAGCGGGGTGTGGATTGGGGCGGCCGTTTTGTTTGCGGCGGGAATTTACCACTACTATGGCGCACAGCCAGCGCTGGAATTTTCCACCGGTTACCTGATCGAAAAATCGTTGAGCGTAGACAACCTGTTTGTATTTCTGGTGTTGTTCCGGACTTTTGGAGTGGCCCCGGAATTTCAGCATAGGGTGCTGGCGTGGGGAATTCTGGGCGCGCTAATCATGCGCGGGCTAATGGTTTGGGCGGGCGCGGAGCTAATCGAACGATTTACTTGGATCATGTATGTGTTCGGCGCGTTCCTGATTTATGCGGGCGTGCACATGATGTTTTCGAATGAAGGAGAGGCGCATCCGGAGAAAAACAGGCTGGTGCGGTTTATTGGAACGCACCTTCGGATGACTAAAACCTTTTCCGGTGAGCGATTCTTTGTAAGGGAGCAAGGCCAACTGTTTGCGACGCCGCTATTTTTGGTTTTGCTGGTGGTTGAAGTGACAGACGTGACGTTCGCAGTGGATTCGATCCCGGCGGTGTTCGGCATCACGCGCGATCCATTTATCGTATACACATCAAACGTATTTGCGATTCTGGGATTGCGGACGCTGTACTTTTTGCTGGCAGGCGTGTTGGACCGGCTGGCGTATATTAAATACGGTTTGGCGGCGGTACTGGCGTTTGTGGGCGCGAAGATGTTGGCCGAGCGATGGGTGCATATTTCCGTAGTCGGCTCGCTCGGAATCGTGATTGGGATACTGGCGCTGGCGACGATAATTTCCCTGCTTGCGAAGCCAAAACAACTCGAGTGAGAAAACCCGCTACAATTGACCTTCCTAACGAATGGGACTGAGAGAACACATCACGCGGTTGGCTTCGCCAGACGCGAAAGAGCGCGATGCGGCAGCGGAAGAAATTTACATTGCCGGAAGCGTTCTGGCGAGACGTGCGGCGCGCGCATGGTTGAAAGACGCTGAATTCGCGTCGTTCGTGGGAACGGAACCGAAGGTTACGGTAGGTTTGGCGGTGCCGCGCGAACTCTTTTCGAGGATTCGAGAGGCGAACGGGTCGCCGCGACTTGCGGAGGTTCCCCCGGACCAAGACGCTGAAGAGTTCGAGCTTCATTTTCCAGGGCTCTACTTTGACGTGCTTACTTCGAAAGCGCCGGAGGGAAATGGCGCAATAGCCCGCTATCTGAGCAAATTTGGAGCGGGGATACAGCAAGTAGAGTTTCTTTGCAGCAATGTCGACGGCGCGACGCAACTCGTGCGCGAGCGATTTGGCGTGACGCCGATTTATCCGGAAACGCGAGGTGGTGCGGACGGGACTCGCGTGAACTTTTTTCTGGTGACGACGGATAATGGCAAAGTCTTGATTGAACTGTATGAAAAGAAGAACGCGTAAGAACATTCGCGTTATTCCAGCAGACACCAATCGGCGGATGCGTTCAGGACAGCAGTTTCCAAACTCTCAACATTTCAGCGACCGTCCAAGCCTGGGCTATGCATCCTCGTGGTGCAAACGGTTGTTCGCCATCGTAGATTTCGGCCAGAGAGCCCAATCCGTAGAGATCCAGCGTCGCGAGTTGTGGTTCGAGGAATCGTCTCGCCGCAGCTTTGTCCTGGTAGACGCGGAAATGCGCGAGAGCGAACGGACCGAGGAGCCAGCCCCAGACTGTGCCCTGGTGATACGCAGCATCGCGTTCGCGGGGCCCGCCGGAGTAGTGGGATGTGTAACCGGACTCGTGCGGACCGAGACTGCGCAGGCCTACCGGAGTGAGGAGTTCGGAGCGGCAAATATCCACGACTGCTTTTTGTTGAACGGTATTAAGCGGACTCGATGGCAAGGAGACAGCGAGAATCTGATTGGGGCGAAGCGAAGCGTCGTTGCCAATCGGCGGCGAATCGATGACGTCATAGCAGCAGTTGCGGCTTGAATTCCAGAATTTCGAGAAACTGTTTTTTGCACCGGCACCGAGAGTCAGATATCGAGCAGCGGGCAGTTCGAGAAGGGTTGCGAATTGAGCCATCGAATCGAGCGCATTGATCCACAGCGCGTTGATTTCGACGGGTTTTCCCGTGCGGGGCGTAACGACCCAATCGCCGACTTTGGCGTCCATCCACGTAAGCTGGACGCCGGGGCCACCGCCGTAAAGCAGACCATCCGCGGGATCGACGTGAATGTTGTAGCGGGTGCCCGAAACGTGCGCTTCAATCATGCCCGCAAGAATCGGGAAAAGTTTTTCCAGCGTGACGATATCGCTTGTCGCCTGCACGTATTGACGGACGGCTTCGAAATACCAAAATGCGGCGTCCATGGTGTTGTATTCCGGCTTGCCACCTGCGTCGGGGAAATTGTTGGGGAGCATGCCAGCGTCGACGAATTGAGAAAATGCGAGAAGAATCTGGCGCGCAATTTCGGGGTGGCCCGTAGTGAGCGTAAGACCGGGGAGAGCGATCATCGTATCGCGGCCCCAATCACTGAACCAATGATAACCGGCGATGACGCTATGACCGTCAGGTTCGCCCGGAAGAGAGCGCTTTACGACGAATTGATCGGCGGCAAGCAGGAGTTGCTGGAACGAAGCTGGATCAGAGTCTGTTTCGCGGCGTGAGAGCGATCCAGCAAGAGCTTGCAGAAGACCCGAATCGTGGGCGATCTGCTCGGAGAGGGCAGAGTTTCCGTCGAGAAGAGTGGCTTCGTCGGTCGTGAAGACGAGGGTGATAGATTTGCGGGGTTCGATTCTGGCGTGAAACAGAGCGGCGAACAGATGGTCTTCGTGGTCATCGAGGCCGCGGTCGCGCTCCGCCTGAAAGAAACAATCGCGATACCAAACGTGTTGCGGAGCAGCGGCAGCATCTTCACTTAAAAGATAAAATGGAGTTGCGCCATCGTAGGCGAGCACGCCTATTCCGCGATTGAGGGATTCGACGCGCATGCGCCAATCGCCCGCATGAGTAGCGCCATGAAAATCGCGATAATTGACGAGCGCTTTCGCGTGAAACTCAACCGGCGAAACGGCTTCGAGCAATGTGTAGCGAACGTAAGTGGTGTTTTCGCCTTGACGCATCCAGATGCGTTTTTCGAGGCGCGCGTCGCCCATCGCATAAATCCAAGTTGGAATTGCTCCATCGAGATGAAAGCTTTCGATGTATTGAAATCCTTGAGGAGCGATCGCGCCGCTGGCCCATTTGTGCGTGGCAAGTTCATAGGATGTGCCGGCGCAATTGATAGTTTCGTCCAGCGCTGCGACGAGCTGGGTGCGCGCGACGGGCGGCTGAAGCGCGGCAAGAAGAATCCCATGATAACGGCGCGTAGCGCATCCGGCGACAGTGCCGGAAGCGTAGCCACCAATGGCGTTTGTGACGAGCCATTCACGGGAGGAAGCCGCGGCAAAATCGTTGCAAATGCTGCGATCGAAAGCGACTACCGGTTTTGCAACGGCTGCCACGCTGGTTGTCTCCTATCTCTGAGATGGTCTACGTAGGCGGTCTATTGAGGCTGTTGCGACGATATTCGGCGGCAATGTAGAGTTCGCCGATAAACGCGTCGATTTTCTTGCTTACTCACCGCTCTGCTCCAGGAGTTTTGCAACGAGACCAGTCCAACCGGTTTGGTGGCTTGCACCAAGACCGGCACCGTTGTCGCCATGGAAGTATTCGTGGAAGAGGACCAGGTCACGCCAGTACGGATCGTTCTGGAATTGATCGAGGCTCCCAGCGACGGGACGTCGCCCATCCTTGCCGCGGAGAAAAATGCGGCCAAGACGTTTTGAAATTTCGGAAGAGACTTGCCAGAGGTCGATTTCCTTGTCCGTGCGAGCCGGGCAAGGAACTTTAAAGTCCTCGCCATAGTAGTGATGGAACTTCTGCAACGATTCAATTAGCAGATAATTTACCGGGAACCAGATCGGACC
>Ga0137403_10010440_pt1 | contig 10287 bp, 7 predicted proteins | sample CZOMad2_1_16fung_FD_122057 | JGI IMG/M metagenome (GOLD analysis project Ga0137403, IMG submission 122057) | Vadose zone soil fungal communities from Angelo Coast Range Reserve, California, USA - CZOMad2_1_16fungal (Hybrid Assembly) | ecosystem: Environmental > Terrestrial > Soil > Vadose zone... | reverse complement strand
CCGCCGTCTAAACAGGTTGTTAAAAAATTCTGTTTTGCAGGCTGCTCAAAAAGATCTCAGAGGCGAGGCGCGCGAAAAATCGATCCTTCGGCTTTCGCTCAGGACTGGCTAGGCGTAGGCGTACTTGGCCAGTACGTTGGAGCGAGGCGATTGAGCGCACCCTTCGACGATGCTCAGGGCGATCGGCTCAGGATTAGCAATGACAATCATTGACCGTTCGTGCTGAGCTTGGTCGAAGCATGAGCCGTCTGAAGGCTTTTTCAGCAGGCTGCTAGACTCATCAAAATAATCCGGTATGCTCTAAAGGCCACAGGCGTGTCGACAACAATATACCCAAGGAGCACTACGATGACAAAATTAAGACGCTTTGCCGCGAGCATGTTTTTGCTGTTGCTTTCGGCTTTGTGGAATAATCCCGTCGCCGCTCAAACAACCAAGCTGAACGTGGGCTACAGCGCGATCAGCGGCGATCAACTGCCCGCGTGGGTCGCCAAGGAAGCCGGTATTTTTCAAAAGAATGGACTGGACGTGCAACTTGTCTACTTCACCGGCGGCACGACGGCGGTCATGGCCCTGATTTCGGCCGACACGCCCCTCAGCCAAGTGGCGGGATCGGCTGTAGTCAATAGCGTTCTGTCAGGCTCCGACTCGGTCATCGTGGCGGCAGGCATCACTTCTCTCAACTACTATTTGATGGCGCGGCCGGACATCAAAACTCCGGAACAGCTTAAAGGAGGCTCTGTGGCGATTAGCCGCTTCGGCTCCTCGTCGGATTTCATTGCCCGGTTTGCTTTATCGAAGATCGGCTTGACCCCAGGGAAGGATGTCACGATTGTGCAAATTGGCAGTACCCCGGACCGCGTCGCCGCCGTTCTAACGGGGCGAGTGCAAGCTACGGTGATCAACCCGCCTGCGAGCATCATCGCGGAAAAGAAGGGGATGACGGTCCTGGCGGATCTGCCCAAGCTCGGATTGGTCTACCAGCATACTACCGCCGCCACGACACGAAAATATATTCGCGAACATGCCGACGTTGTCAGACGCTATGTGAAATCGCAGGTGGACGCGGTCCATCGAATCTACACGGACAAGGAAACCTCGATTAAAGTGCTAGGGAAATATTTCGGCGGCAAAATAGAGCGCGATATCCTGGAAAAGAGCTATGAAAACCTCCTCAACGAGTCTGTCCTGCCGAGGAAGCAGTACCCATCCCTCGAAGGACTCAAGACTATCTTAGCGACCGAGGCCAAAGGGAAACCGGCGAAGCCAGAAGAGTTCGTCGACTTGAGCTTTATTCGCGAGCTGGATCAAAGCGGCTACATCGACGGGTTGTACAAGAAGAAATAAACGGCTCTCGTAGAACACTACTGCGGAAACCACCGCAAAGAACGCATAGAATTGTAAGGGCGGGTTTGAAACCGCCCCTACTCTGCGACCTTTGCGTTCTCTGAGCTTATTTTTCCGTAGGGCGATCTCCTACTGAATCCTTGTATCCCACAAAATCGGCTCCCCGCCCAAGCTCGGAGTGAAAAGGTCGACTTGCAACTGCGTGGCGCAGCCCGGGCAAAAATACTCGTGGTACTCGCCTATATAAGGTTCCCCTGTGGGCAGCGGCGGCATGATCTCTTTTAGATGCAAGCTCCGATGCAAAGCGTAGGGCTTGTAATTTTCCCTGGCGTCGCAGAACAAGTGGCCGCAGCGACTGCAGCGGATAACTTTCTGCTTGCCGTTCGTACACACCTCCAGCGTGGCGTGAAATCGCAATGTTTGTCGCCAGCCATTGCTCTCAGGTGCTGAAAGGCCGGTGGTTTTTCCGGAAACCGGCGCAGCGCTTTGCTTGCGAGATTCACGGATCTCTTGGCGGCGCCTTTCAGTAGCCGCGCCATCTATCGCTTTGCCGTCGCCGCTCAGGATTACTCCATAGACGCGCTCCGCAGTTTCGCGACTGACCCAGCCGCGGCCGAAATCCTTCAGCACGGCTTGCGGGGCGCGGTCGATGGGATCGCCGAAGCCGCCACCGCCGGCTACATAATCGACCAGCAAGCTTCCTTCCGGAAGCGCAATGCGCTCCGGCACGCCTGCCGGGAGAAAAGATTTGCCCCACTCCCCGGCGCGCATCGCTTGACCCGTGGGGTGATCGCCTTTTCTGACTTTGTCGAGCATTTCCAACCCGGCTTCAACCATGACCCGGTTGGCGCCGATGCCGGTGGGATAGCCGCCGGAAAGGCCGAAGCCGCCCTGGGCGACGCCGCCGTAGGGTTTGTAATCGACGCTGCAATCATTGGAGCCATAAATTAGATAGATGCGGTAGCTGCCCATGCCGCCGCGGTACTGACCGAATCCGCTGCCGTCGCAGTTGTGCGAACGGGTGAAATAGAGAAACGGATACTGCATCTCGATGCGCTCGATGTCGCTGATACCGGCGGAAGGGATGTTCATGTGACCGCCGGTGTTGACACCGTCTCGGCGCGGCGCAGCGCCCATGCCGGCGCCGTGGATATCGTAGAGCCCCTGCGCAACCGGAATGCCTTCGCGCGTGTGCCCGCCGTAGAAGTATCCCGGCCCGCCGACGAACTCCAAGTTGCCCGTGGTCGAGGCGTTGACGTCATCGTAGCGCCCCGAGGCGTAAATCATCTTGGCGACGCCTTCGCAGACTGTGGAGACCAATACGTTGCCGATGCGCGGCGCGGCGCCGCAGGCCGCCGGGTATTTGCAGTTCAGGATTGTCCCCTCCGGCACGTGGATTTTCACCGGACGCATTTTGCCGTCGCTCCAGGGCACGTCCCAGAAAAGCGTGTTCGTGAGCGCCAGCGCGATGTGGGCCACAGTACTGGGCAAGGTCGAATTGTGATCCGTGTCGGTTTGTGGACTCGTTCCCGTGAAATCGAAATGAAGCTCATCATCTTTTTTCGTCATAGTGCAGAAGAGTTGCTGCGCCACTGATTTTCGCGTCTTGCGATCGAGGGTCGTCACGTACTGGCGCGTTACCCAGGTGCCGTTGGGCATCGATTTGAGCTTGGCGCGGGATTTGTTCTCTGAATCCTCGATCATCTTCTCGCCCGCCAGCTGCACGAATCTCAAGCCGAATTTTTCAACCAAACCCAGATAGCGCTTGGCGCAAATGTTGTTGCCGGCGATCATCGCCTTGACATCGAGGCCGACGTATTGTGGATCGCGGCACATTCCGGTGAGGGTTTGAAAAACGTCCTCGCGGAATTCTCCATGCTCCACGATCTTGAGCCCGGGGACGCAGATCCCTTCGTGAAAAATCTCGTAGGCGCCACCGCGCAGCACGCCACCAGTGTCGGCCGTATGGGTACTGGTGGCGGTCCAGGCGATTAAATCGCCGCGATAAAAAATCGGCTTGACGATCATCATGTCGTAGGTGTGCGATCCGGCGACGTAGGGATCGTTGAAAAAGAACTGGTCGCCGTCGTGAAAGCCCGGCGTTTTGCTGAACCGCTGCATCAGGTTTCTGATGGCGTCGGAAGTCGCCGCGGCGAAGCGCAGATGTCCGGAGCAGGCGAGAACCATGGTGCCCTTTTCGTCATAGAACGAGCTCATGCACTCACCGCCCTGCGAAACGATGGGCGAAGCGGTGACGCGTTGCAAGGTCATGCGTCCTTCTTCGCCGATGGCCCATAATCGGTGTAAAAACATTTCGTAGCGAACCGGATCGATGGTTTGTTTCTTAACAGCCATTGTTCTCACCTCGCATTGAGTTAACTCTTACGCTTCTCCGCCGCCATCGTTTTCTCGATTTCTTGCAATAGAGAAATATCGATGAAATCTTTTGGCTGGAACTGCTTTGCCTTCGGCTCTTTTTCCGCCAGGAAGTCGAGCGCAGCCTGGAGGCCTTCCACAGTCGGGTAAGGCGGCGTTTTAAACAGCGGCTGGCCGACGTTATAACTGTAATCCAAAACCACCGTGTCCGTGGTGCTCATATATTTGGAAAGAGTTTTCAGGGTGAAAGCTTTGTCGGCTTTGATCCGCTCGATAGCGGCGTTGTAAGCCCTCAACACCTTCAGCGCTGTGGCACGGTTTCTCTCGATATATCGTCTGGTCGTCGCTAGGCTGGTGTGCTGGAAAGAGATGCCGATTTGGGGCAGATAGGCGAGCTCTTTAAAACCGGCTCGGATCGCCATCATGTTGGTCGGTGGAGACATCACACCGCCGTGAAGAGCACCAGAGGCCATCGCCGGCAAAATCTCCGGGACGCCACGCATCTGCAATATGCTGACCTCGCTGTCAGCCTTGAGCCCCCACTTTTTCAGCGCCAGCCGCAGCGCGAAATCCGTGGCCGAACCGAAGGTGCTGATGCCGATTTTTTTCCCGCGCAAATCGTCTGGTTTGTCGATTCCTTTGGTGGTGATAACGGAAAAGAAGGGCGAATTGATCAAGCCGGCGACGATCACCGTATCGACTCCGGTCAGACCCGCCGCGACGAGCGCGCCGCCGTAAATCTGGGCGAAGGGGACTTCGCCGCTCACCAGTGCCGACATGGTTTGCGGCCCGCCGCGGATGTAGATCAATTCGGCAGGCACCCCCTCCCGGGCGAAATAGCCGCCGTCGTGGCCGACCCACGTTGGCAATGAAGCGACACTGGCCGCGCCGACGGCGATGCGGACGGGCTGGGCGGATACAGCCCCGCCATAGGAAAGCGCGAGCGTAACGATCAAGCACGACAAGCGAGCCTTCAGCTGTATGAAATCAGTATATTTCATAATAACCCCCAACCACTAGAATATTGGAAAACTGGAATACGGGAGAGTTGGAAAACTAGTAACCATTGGTTAATCCATCATTCCATGATTCCGATATTCCATTAGTCCATTCTTCTCACGGCACTTGCATCACCAGATTCATAAACGGATCCACCGTGACTCTGTGATCAGGCGGCACCAAGGTCGTGGTAAAAGGCAGCTCGATCACGGCCGGGCCTTTCACCACCGCGCCGGAGCCGAGCCGCTCGTAATCGTACACCGGCGTGTCGATGAACTTCCGGTCGGGACGAGTGAAAAATACCTGTCGTTTACCTTTACGCGCGGCTTTGATGTCGCTTTTTTTCTTACGGCTCGCGCTCAGCCGCGGCTTGGCCACTTTGCCCACCGCGTCGACGCGGATCTCGCTGATCTCGATGCCGGCCTTGGTGTAACCCGCGCCGACTCCATAGAGCTCCTCGTATTTTTTCCCGAAGGCGCTCTGCATTTCCATCATGCGCTTGGCATTGAAGCGATCCCAGCTCACGGGCATTTCCACTCCGGCGGTTTGACGTCGATAGCGCATAGTAAAGAAGCGGCGAAACTCCACCTGGTTGGGCTTGAAACCCTCTCCGGTCATCGCGGTTTTCATCTCGGACTCAATCGCGTCGAGTCGCTGGTTCACGACGACCGGGTCCGCCGGCAGGATATACTGGCAGCTAATCACGCGCGTGCGGATCACGTCGGCGGCCGCAGCGCCGAACGCGGAGAATACCGGTGAGGTGGCGAAAATGTAAATCTGCTTGATGCCTAGTTCCGCGGCGAATCCGGAGGCATGAACCGGTCCGGCGCCGCCGAAGGCGTAGATGACGAACTCTTCCGGCAAATAACCGGTGCGCACGACCTGGCGGCGGATGAGATCTGACATTTTCGCATTGACGATGTCGTAAATGCCGGCGGCGGCTTCGTGCATCTTCAATTTCAGGGGCCGGGCGATTTTTTCTTCGATGGCTTTGACGGATTTTTCCTTGTTCAAATTTTTTCTGCCGCCGAGAAAATAATTCGGGTCGATGATGCCGAGAGCGACGTCTGCGTCGGTGACGGTGACCTGCTCGCCACCGGCGTCGTAACAGACCGGCCCCGGGCTGGCGCCCGCACTGCGCGGTCCAACCAGGAGTCTACCGGTTTCCGAGTCGACTAGCGCGATGGTGCCGCCGCCGGCGCCAATGGACTCGATGTCGATGATCGGCTGCAGCATGCGAAAGCGCTCGACGATGGGTTCTTGGGCATAACGCCAATAACCTTCGGTGATGAGGCCGACGTCGAAGCTCGTCCCGCCCATGTCGGTGGTGATGACGTTCTGATGTTTGAGAAGGCCCGCGACGTAGGCCGAAGCGATCATCCCGCCCGCCGGACCCGATTGCAGATTGGCGATGGCGCTCACATGCTCGCGATGGGCGACGCCGCCGTTTCCTTGCATGATCAACAGCGGTCCTTTGAGTCCGCCGCTCTGGAGCTTCGTTTCCAATCCTTTTAGGTAGCGTTCGACCGTCGGTCCGAGGTAGCTATTGAGAACTGCCGTGTTGGCTCGAGCGTATTCACCGGCTACCTGAGAAAGAGAACTGCCGAAGGACCAGTACACTTTTCTGTGCGAGTCCGCCTCGGCGGTGAGGGCGCGAATTTCCTCTTCGTGCTTCGGATTGGCCCAGGCGTGCATGAGACTCACGGCGATGGCTTCGACTTTATCTTCCTCGATGAGACGCCGGATGGCCTCCATCACGTCGGCGCGATTGAGCGGAACGATCTCGTTGCCCTGGTAATCCATGCGCTCGCGCACGCCGAGGACGAGCTCGCGCTGAACGAAGGGCTCCGGCTTGGTGATCCAGGTGACGTGCTTGATCTCGTCAGCGGATAGCCCGTCCACCCGGCCGATGGCACGCATGATCTCGGTGGTATCTTCAAAACCTTTGGTGGTGATGAAGCCGACTTTGCAGCCGTTGTGCGTGATCAACGCGTTAGTGGCGACGGTGCTGCCGTGTTTGAACAGCGTCGTGTGGCCTAGTAGCTCGGAAGTCTCCATCCCAACCGCGGTTGCCGCTTCTCCCACTGCGTCCATGACGCCGCGGGAAAAATCATCCGGTGTAGTCGAGGCCTTCGCCGTCCAAACTTCTCCCGAATCGCCGAGCACAACGACGTCAGTGAACGTTCCGCCGGTGTCGACGCCGACGATGTATTGTTTCTTTGCCGCCATAGATTAATTTTCGTTAATTATCCTCACAAGGAAATATGAGAGGCAAGATTGGATGTCAAGGAGACGACATTGATCCGATAGGAGAAGAGGAATTTTTAGGATGACCGTCATTCCGGCGGAGGCCGGAATCTAGGCCAATGGTGCGGGAGCGCACCCTACAGGATTACGAGATTGAGAGTTGATTGTGCAAGCAGGTTTTTCTTTGTGACCTTTGCGTCCCTTCCTGAGGGTAGCGAAGGGCTCAGGACAGGTCCTTGCGGTTAAATGGTCTTTCGAATCAGATCGCTGCCGGCTGGTCGAGCTCGAAGCCAAGATCGGCGATCATTTGATGGGCGTCGGAAGCTTCTTGGCCCGGCGTGGTCAGGTAGCCGTTGACGAAAAGCGAATTTGCCGGGTAGAGGCTTAGCGGCTGCAACGAGCGCAAATTTATTTCCCTGCCGCCGGCGACGCGGATTTCTTTGCTCGGATTGACGAAGCGGAAGAGGCAGAGCGTCTTCAAACACTTCTGCGGCGTGAGCTGCTTCTTTTCCTCGAAAGGCGTTTTCGGAATCGAATGGAGAAAGTTGATCGGAATGGAATCGATGTCCATCGTCCGGAGCGCGAGCGCCAAGTCGATGATGTCGTCGTCACTTTCGCCCATACCGATGATGCCGCCTGAGCAGGTGCTGACGCCGGCATGCTTGACGTTCTCGATGGTCGCCATGCGGTCATCGTAAGTGTGCGTGGTAACGATTTCGGGGTGGTAAGTCCGGCTGGTATTGAGATTATGGTTAACGCGGCCGACGCCGACTTCTTTGAGTCGACGGATTTTTTCTTCGTTCATCAAGCCCAAAGAGCAGCAGATGTTCATGCCGGTCTTTTCTCGGATCTCGCGCACGGCGTCGGCGATCTCGTCGATCTCCTTGTTCGTCGGGCCGCGACCGCTGTTGACGATGCAAAACCGGACCGCGCCGGCCGCTTTTGCTTGCTTGGCGCTTTCAACCAGTTTTTCTTTTGACATGAAAGGATATCGGTCAATCGGCGCTTCGGAGACGGAAGATTGCGAGCAATAGTGGCAATCCTCCGGGCAAAGGCCGCTCTTGGCATTCTGCAACACGTGAATCTGCACGCGTTTGCCGTAGTAGTGATGGCGTACTTTGAATGCCGCGCTCAAAAGTTCCGGTATTTGCTCTTCCGATGCGTTGAGAACGGCCTTCAATTCTTGTCGTTCAGGGATGATGCCTTCAAGTGCCTTGGCCGCCAGTTGCTGAAAATCCATTCCAACCTCCGAAAGTAGCAAGTTTTTAACATGCAGGCTGAACCCTTGCAAACCTAAGGTGCGTCAGCGTTAAAACAACCGTGGACGAAATGGCAAACGAGTGAGAACGAATGAGACGGATTACGTCGGTTCGTTGACTTGTTCAGATCGATCGGCCTTCTCGACGACGAGCATGATTTCGCTTGCATCTTCCGGCGTGGAGCTTAGGAGCTGCGCCTTGAATTGCACGTCGCGGGCACCGCGCAGTGAACTTGCGCCGGCTTTGCGCTCGAACCAACCAGAGCTCATCACCCAAAGAACCGGAGCCCCGAGGCGGCGCGACTCGCGTTTCTGCGCGTATTCGACGTTTAGCTCGTGCAGGCGAGCGTCCAACCCGTAAAGCAGACGCGACAGCGACTCTTGGCTTGGTCTCAATCCATCGAATTCGACCAAAAAAGCGTAGCGTGATTTTTCCATGTCGGCGAAAGCACGGAAATGTTGTACCGCAATCCCGGCGTCGCTCTGGGCCCGTTCCATTGCCTGCATCACCTGATCAACGTGCAGCTTCTCCCCGGTGATGTTGGTCACGTCGCGTCCTTTGCGAACGAATTCAATAAGCGGCGTTTGGTTGTAAAAACCGGCAACGCGAACCACGTCATTGATATCGTAGCGGTAGAGTCCGCCGGGCGTGGTGAGAATAAGATAATAATGTTTTCCTTGCTCAAGGTCCGCGCAGGTAAGGATCGTCGGATTGGCGCTGCCGATGTCCGATTCAGGAATGAATTCGTAAAAGTTCTTGTCGACGGCGAGGATTCCGGCTGAGCCTACGTCGGAGACGGGGAGCGTCATCTGGGCTTCGCTCGCCATGTATCCCAGGTCGCGTACCGGCGTGCCGCCGGCGAACCAGCGGTCGAATTCCTTCAACCGAATAGCGACCGTGCCGCCTTTCCAGCAGCCGATCAGTTGCAATCGCCGCCAATATTCCCTCGGACGCAGCGCGCCATGTTGGATCACGAAATTTTCCAGTTGCCGCGCGCGTGTGGGGTGCTTCGAAAGCCGGCGCACGAGCTCGGTGCGAAACTTTGCCGGCAAGTTCCAGTGTCCGGCGATGGCGCCGTCGCGGATATCTCTGACGATCTCGTTTTTATATCGGTCCGCGGTCTCGACCAGGCGGAGAATCGTGCTTGGGTTGGGCGTGCCGAAAAAGGAGATCTCATGTTCGAGCGCTAAACGCATAATCAGGTAGTACTTCGCCTCAAAGTCTTTGATCTCGGAGACCGCATAGGGGACGACATAAGCGTTTTGAATCCACCGCGGGGTGCTCTGGTAGATCAATCCGGAAGCGGCGCCGAACGGAATCCCTGCCGGAGTTCGGCCTTCGATCGCGGGGCTGACGACGCCGAGCAACTTGCCACTCAGAAAACCGGGATAGTCCAAGTAAGCGCGGTAATACCAGAGGCGAGTCAGTTTTCTATGATTGCCCAGCGCGGTCTTAGTGACGGGAATCAGTTTCGGTTCGCCGGTGCTGCCGCTCGTCATGGTGAACATCAAGACCGGCTCTTCGGTCAGCGCGTTCGGCTCGCCATGCTTTGCTCGCTCTACATAGGGACGCAGCCGTTCGTAGTCGCCGATCTCGACGTGACTACGGTAGTCATTGAGCGAGCGAATCCCATCAAAGCGATGGTCGCGACCGAAGCGCGTCCCTCGATTGCGGTTGAGAATGTCGAGGAGCAACTGATTTTGGATTTCCCGTGGCTTGGCGGTGAGCGCGTCCCAGCGAGCCCAGTGGCGCCGAGTGACAAGCGCCGCGGCTGTCGCGAGCAGGCTGTTAAAAGAAGGCCTTCGATGCTTCGACGGGCTCAGCATGAACGGAACTAATTCACCAGACTTTTAGTGTCCTGATCCAGAAGTTCATTTAAAAACTCCAAACCATGGCAACAGGTGAAGCTGCACTCAAATCCCCCTGAATCCCCCTTTTTCAAAGGGGGAAGTTTTGCTCCAGGACTCTAACCTCTCTTTGCATAAGGGGAAGGGGAGATTTTTGAGCGAAATGAGGGAGAACGATGTCTCTCGAATTTCTGGGCCAGGTCACTAGAACA
>Ga0137403_10010439_pt1 | contig 10287 bp, 4 predicted proteins | sample CZOMad2_1_16fung_FD_122057 | JGI IMG/M metagenome (GOLD analysis project Ga0137403, IMG submission 122057) | Vadose zone soil fungal communities from Angelo Coast Range Reserve, California, USA - CZOMad2_1_16fungal (Hybrid Assembly) | ecosystem: Environmental > Terrestrial > Soil > Vadose zone... | reverse complement strand
ATAGCCAGTACCGCATCCCACTTCTAGCACTTTCATTCCCGGCCCGAGGTGCTTGCTCAACATCTTCACCCGGCGCGCCCAGCGCAGTTTGCCAGCTGGGCTCTCCCAATTCCAAATCTCTCCCGCTCCATGTTGGGCCAGGAACCGCCCGTGTTGAATTTCTCTGGCAATCCGTTCTTGCACTAGCAACGTATGAGGTAGCGTGAGTTTGAAACTGGCATGCCGTAGTTAGCAGTCTGAGGATCCAGCGCCTGGCAGCGAGTTAATATCCAAGTTTTAACTTCAAGAAGCCGTGCCAGCACATCTTTAGCATAACAAGGCCGTTCCGGAACACCTTGGTCATCTTGGTAGAACCGTAGATGCGTTCCTGGTAATGGACGGGCAAGTCCAGAATTTTGAGGTTCAACTTTGCCGCACCAAATAACAGTTCATAATCTCCCCAACGATCCTCAGTCCCCCACCTTCCCAGCATTGGCTTAATCCGCTCCCAGTCACTTCTCCAGAGAACCTTTGTGCCGCACAAAGTGTCCTTCACGCGTTGCCCGAGCAGGTAGGTAAAAGCGAGGCTGAAAAATTTGTTCCCGAGCATGTTAGCGGTGTTCATTGCTCCTTTTGGCACCGGATAAATCAGGCGCGAACCGTTGACAAACTCCGCCTGCCCCGAAACGACAACGTCGATGAAGTAAGGAAGCTCCTCGGGAATCGTCGTCAAATCGGCATCGAGAATCATTAGAATATCCCCTGTGGCAGCATCAAAGCCCGTCCAGACGTTCCGCGACTTACAGATTCCCGGCCCATGCTCAAGACGAATATTCTTTTCAGGGTAAAGCGACTGCACTCGCAGCACTTCTTCAGCGGTGCCGTCGGTCGACTGATCGTTGCAGAAAATGATCTCTGTTCGAGCCGCCAAAGGGGGAATACGGCGAACGGCCTCCTCCACGTTTCCTTTCTCATTTTTGCAAGGAACGACAACCGATACGGAAAGCTCTTTTGGCAAAACCGGTCGTGGCAGCATTCGCGCAACGACCACTTGAGTCATACAGAGTTTGCTTAGAAACGGCAGGCGCGCACAAAAACGATTAAGAAAGCCAGACAGCAATGGCAGATATTTCGGTAAAAGCACGATTCGATGCGTCTCGAGAGCTTCGAAACCAGCAAGCTTCAACAGATTTCGAATATCGGCACTCGAAAGCCAATTCTGCTCGGTTCGCGGCACCTTCATCCCAAACCACTCAGCCAATGTGACAAGCGGCTCCCAAAGATGGTTGTAAGTTGTCACCAAAAGGCGCGTATGCCTCTGGCAAAGTGGCCTTAAATTTCGCAGCGCTTGAAGCACATCTACGGTGTCGCCAATATCGTTAAAGAGAATGTAATCGAATTTCTCATCCGGCGCGAAAGCCTGCTGGAACTCCTCCTTGTCTGGGAAAGCGACCGCGAATTCGAAGGACGGATTTCGTTGCTGCGCGATTTCCACAATCTCAGCGCAGATGTCAACACCCTTGCCCTTACTTGGCCGGACAACGGCCAAAAGATTGCCCGTGCCGCAGCGAACTGAGAGCACCTTTTTTTGCGGCTCCACCAAAAAACGAAGAAGCCGGTTTAGCAGTTCGTAATAGTATTCGTTACGATTTATCCAGTCTTCGCGCCGAGCAGCAATTTTGGTTAAATGATCTCGCGTGCGTTTGCGCCTTTGCTCGAGGGCTGCTGGTCCCCACGTCACACTGTTCGGTTCGCACTCGCTTATAAGGCCAGCCTCACTCGCAGGCTGAGACACTTGCGCGTTACCCGTGGGCGAATTGGCTGCAGATCCTCTCAAAGCCGTTTCGTTCATTCGCTGCGGACTTGGTGAATTATGCACCTGCGTTGGCGCTGATTCGGCTTCACGGTAATCTTAAATCGTGAGGGCCGCTGACAGCAAGATAGGCCAGGCGCTTCAGCTCCCAGCGTCCGCGTGTTACCGTGTCGAGAATCAGTCCGCTCGCAAGCGAAAGAAACCCCAGGAGCATCAGTCCCATCGAAAGAACGGCAGTTGGCAAACGCGGAACAAGCCCGGTCTTTAGATATTCGAGCACCACAGGAACCCCAAGGATCAGCGACAGCAGTATTAATAGGGCGCAGATCGCCGCGAAGAACACCAGAGGCCGTTCTTCTCGAACCAGTCTTGCAATTGCAAACACAATACGAAGCCCGTCTCGCCATGTATGAAGCTTGCTGACTGAGCCGTGGGCCCGCTCCTTGTACGGCGTGTCCACCTCAGCGACAGGCATTAGAAGGCGGCCTGCATGTACCGTTAGCTCTGTCTCGATGCTGAAGCCTTCAGCGGTAACAGGGAAGGATTTGACGAAGCGCCGTGACAAGACCCTGTAGCCGGTCAGCATATCAAGTACTTTCAGTCTGAATATCATTACAGTAGCGCGGTTCAACAGCCAATTGCCCATGACGTGACCGGTTCGATATGCGTTGCCGCCCACCGCGATTCGGCGGCCGGAAACCATGTCAAGTCCATCACTCACGAGTGTTTGGAGGAACACCGGTGCTGTCGCTGCGTCATACGTGTCGTCGCCGTCTACGAGGAGATAGATATCCGCCTCAATATCAGCGAACATGCGTCGAATGACGTTCCCTTTCCCCCGCCGCAATTCAGTGCGGACAATGGCGCCTGCGGCGTGAGCAACCTCAGCCGTTTTGTCCTTTGAATTGTTGTCATAAACGTAAACGTCGGCGTTCGGTAGCGTCATCTTGAAATCGTTAACGACTTTGGCAATCGCCGCTTCTTCGTTGTAACAGGGAATGAGGACTGCTAAACGCGCAGTAGTGCTCATCGCTTGTGTTCTGTCACCAGTTTAACTGCACAGAATCGATGCGGTGCGCTTAGATAAGCTTCCATACCACGGATTCAATACGCTCCATCGCAAAGATTGCGAGCATGAACCGAACTCCCCCTGCATCGCTGCAGGAGTGGGTTTTTGGTACGCAATTTCGCTGGAGAAAAGGGACGGCTGTGCTTGACTAATAGGTTCGACATTCCTCGTCAGAATGCCTGCGCAAGTTATCAAAATTAGCGGAGCCCGCCAGCACAATCTCAAGAATCTCCATGTAGAAATTCCACGGGAGAAATTGGTGGTCATCACGGGGCTGAGCGGCTCCGGAAAATCCTCGCTGGCCTTCGACACTCTTTATGCCGAGGGGCAACGCCGCTACGTCGAGAGCCTCTCCGCTTATGCGCGGCAATTCCTCGATCAAATGGAAAAACCAAATGTCGATTTTATCGAAGGCCTTTCCCCTGCCATTGCCATCGAGCAGCGCAGCGCCGGCGCGAACCCGAGATCCACGATCGCGACCACGACCGAAATCTACGATTATCTGCGGGTTCTCTTTTCCTCGGTCGGTCAGCCACACGACCCTGTCACCGGTCGGCCCCTGAGCCGCCAAACGCCTCAGCAAATTGTCGATGAGATCCTTACTTACGAAACCGGCTCCAAAATCGTCGTGCTAGCGCCGGTGATCGAAAATCAGCCGGGCGAATTCCGTGATGTGATCGAAAAGCTAAAGCGCGAGGGCTTCGTTCGCGCGCGCGTTGATGGTCAGCTTATCGAGCTGGATCGCGCCGAGCCGATCCGGCTTAACAAAAACCGGCGTCATACGATTGAGGCGGTCGTGGATCGGTTGGTCATTCGCGAGGGAATCCGTGTGCGCCTGACAGATTCAGGTGAGATGGCGCTCAAATTAGGTGGTAACAAGATGTCGATCTTGCGACCGACGCGAAAAATACCTAACGTCGAGCGTCCAACTCCGATCAATCGCGAGCAGGCATCGAACATCGAATCGGAAGAGTGGGAAGAGCTGCGTTATTCGACGGATTATGGAAATACGGAAACCGGATTCAAGTTAGGCGAGTTAACTCCAAGACACTTTTCTTTTAATAGCCACATGGGGGCATGTCCGGCTTGCCATGGGCTTGGTACGCAGTTGGTCTGCGATCCAGACCTGATGATTTCCGATCCTACCAGGACGCTGGCCGACGGGGCAATCACGCCATGGCGACGCGGGACAAGGCGGATGCAGGCCTACTACCGGCACCTGCAGAAGGCGCTCGTGAAACACTTTCACGTCAATGAAGACGTTCCTTTCGGCGATTTGCCAGAACAATTCAAACAAGCGCTTTACTTCGGGACCAACGGGACGCCGATTGAAATGAATTTCGACAGCAACTCCGACAAATCGCGAGCCGGCGGCGAACAGAAAGCGGTGAAACCGTTTGAGGGACTCGTTCCGCAAATGCAGCGGCTTTACGAGCAAACGCAGAGCGAATTCACACGCAACAGGATTCGCTCATTCATGACACCTGAAACGTGCAAGGTGTGCAACGGCGCACGGCTCAAGCCGGAAATTCTTGCTGTTACCATAAAGAATCGACATGGACGCGAATTGAACATTCATCAGTTCACTCAACTAGCGATCGAAGCGGCCGACCAGTTTGTTTCAAACCTCGAACTAACTGCGCACCAGCGAAGCATCGTGACCGACGTGGTGCGTGAAATTCAATCACGTTTGCAATTCCTCGTTGAAGTCGGGCTCGATTATCTCACGCTGGATCGACAGAGCGGTACGCTCTCCGGCGGCGAGGCTCAGCGAATTCGACTGGCCACACAAATCGGCTCCGGTCTTGCGGGGGTGCTTTACATTTTGGATGAACCAAGTATCGGCTTGCACCAGCGCGACAATGGACGGTTGTTGGGGACGCTCCGTCGTCTTCGCGACCTGGGCAATTCTGTCATCGTCGTCGAGCACGATGAAGAAACAATCCGCGCAGCCGATCACATTATCGATCTTGGCCCCGGTGCCGGACCGCGCGGAGGCGAAGTTGTAGCGCAAGGCAAACTCACCGATGTCCTGTCCGCGAAGAATTCTTTAACTGCCGATTATCTTTCAGGCCGCGCGCGAATTCCGATTCCGAAACACCGCGTTCAGCCGCGTTCTGACGGTTGGCTTACAGTGGTCGGTGCAACCGAAAACAATCTCAAAGAAATCAACGTATCTTTTCCTCTCGGCTGTCTGACTTGCGTCACCGGTGTCTCCGGCAGCGGCAAGTCCACACTCGTCGATGACATTCTAAAGCGGGCGATGTTTCGGCGCTTTTACAATGCAAAAGAAAAACCGGGTGCGCATCGAACGATTCGCGGCGTGGAACAGATCGACAAGGCGATTGTCATCGACCAGAGCGCGATCGGGCGAACACCGCGCTCGAATCCAGTGACCTACACGGGGGCGTTTACACCTATCCGCGAACTATTCAGCCAACTGCCGGCAGCGCGGGTGCGTGGTTACGATGCGGGACGTTTCAGTTTCAATGTGAAAGGAGGCCGATGCGAGAACTGCGAAGGCGGCGGATTAATCAAGATTGAGATGCATTTTTTGCCGGACGTTTATGTCGAATGCGAAGTGTGCCATGGCAAGCGGTACAACCGCGAGACGCTCGAGATTACTTACAAAGGCAAAAATATTGCCGATGTTCTCGATCTGACTGTCGATGAGGCAGCGCGCTTTTTTCGAAATGTGCCCAGCATTTCAGAAAAGCTAAACTCGTTGCTGGATGTAGGTCTGGGTTACCTTCGACTTGGCCAGGCAGGCACGACTCTCTCCGGCGGAGAAGCCCAGCGCGTAAAACTCGCGACTGAGCTTGCGAAAAAGGCAACTGGGCGCACGCTGTACATTCTCGATGAGCCGACCACCGGATTGCATTTCGCCGACATTGAGAAACTGCTGCAAGTACTGATGAAGCTGCGCAACGCGGGTAACACGGTGATCGTGATTGAACACAATCTGGAGATGATCAAATGCGCGGACTGGATTATCGACTTGGGACCTGAAGGTGGCGAAGGTGGCGGCGAGGTCGTGGGCGCCGGGGCCCCGGAAAAAATTGCCGGTCTCGCCGGAAGTCATACCGGCAATTATGTGCGGGCTGTACTCGAGAAGACATGAGACACATAGAGCTCATAAGTCTCATTTGTCTGGTTTGCCTATTCAGACACTTGGCCCGTGCGGACATTTCCTCTGAGATTACTGAAGCGAGCGCGCCACTGAAAGAAGGCGTGCCCGAAGTGGCGGTCGCTCGGTTGCAGGCGTTACTAGATAGAAATCTTCCCGATGCCGAACAGCGCGCGGTAGTCGAGAAACTTGCTGAAGCCCAGGTGGCCGCAAAAGAGCCAGAGGACACTCTCGTCTTATTGGCAGACCCGCGGCTGCGCGAACTCCGGTGGGCCAAATTCTGGCGCGCACAAGCCTTGGCCGGCCTGCATCGATGGGCTGACGCTCTGTCGCTGTATGAGGCACTAACGACGGACCGAAGTTCGCCGTTTCATGCCGCAGCCGTGTTTGGCACGGCAGAGATGCTGCGCGCCCTAGGAAAGCCAAAGGACGCGTTGCGAAAACTCGATCTTCTGCTCCATGACCAACAATGGGCTTCCCGTGCACAGTTACGAGCAGCCGAATTGTACATTGATTTGGGCGATGCTCCTAATGCGCGGCGGCTTCTGGCGGAAATGAAGCCAACCACCATTGCCGAGCGAAGGGAACGGCGCGCGTTGCGTGGACGCCTGGAGCTGATTTTGCAGCGACCGGAGAGAGCATTGGGCATGTTTCAAGCGCTCCTGAAAAGGCCCGAGGGAACGAGCCATGGCACGCTAATCGTCGCACTGTTCGGCATTGCAGAAGCGCATATGCAGCTAAAAACACCGGAAGCTGGAGATGATTTCATTGAACGATTTATCGATCGCCATCCGGCCGACCCGGATCTCCCTCTTCTCTTCGAAAAATTGGATGAGCTGTATCGCGCCGAGCACAAACCCTCGCGCAATGAACTGGAGAAATGGGTGCGCAGGCCGGAACAGCCCCGGCGCACATTTGCACGATGGTATCTCGCTCGACTGGAAATCCGTGCCGGACGGAGGGAGCGAGCGGCGCAATTATTTTCCGACCTGCGACGCACGAGCATCAAATCGCCGGCGATAACGCAGGGGTTAGTTGAGTTTGCGCAATTTGAACTGGATGAGCGGAATTTCGATGAAGCGATCGCCATTTTGGATGATGCGCGCTTGTTGCATCCGGAGCCGGCTTTGCAGGCCAAGATCGAGTTTTTGTCCGCGCATACGCAGTATTTGGCGAAACGATTCGATACAGCGACAGCGGCCTTTGAACAAATCGCGCATTCCAACTCGCCCTGGGCGAAAGCTGCGGTGTTTAATGCATCCACCGGCTGGCTACAGCTCGGCAATCACTCTCGTTTCCAGGTTGACTACGCTGAACTGGAGAAGCAAGGCGGCGACGAAGAAGCGCGCTCCAATTTACGATTGCAGGAAGGTTTGATCCAGGCGGCGAAAGGCGACAAAAAAGCGGCGGCATCGCTGCAGCAGTTCATTCGTGATTTCCCGAGAAATCCGCGCATGTCGGAGGCTTGGGTTGGCTTGGCCGAGTTGGCCTTTCACTCCTCGCCACCGCGTCTCAACGAAGCGCGCAAAAATCTGGCTCATGCATTCGAGTCGACGCCCACCGCCGCAGCTGCCGAGCGCGCCGATTATCTTAGCATCTGGGTGGAAGAGGCAGCGGGTGGAAACGAGACGAAAGTCATTGAGCTCGCAAAGAAATTTCTGGAGCAGCATGCCCTCTCACCGTTCGCTTCCGAAGTTCGAATGAAACTGGCGGAACTTTATTACCGGCGGCAGGATTTCGCCAATGCGCAAACGCAGTTCGAGCTTATCGCGCAAAACAATGCCGACTCCTCTCTCGCCGAAAAAGCACTTTTCTTCGCGGCGGAATCGGCCATGTCAAGCATGGGCGAGCACTCACTGGACCGGGCGCTTGTTCTGTTCGATCAGGTCGTACAGAAAAACGGCCCGCTGCGGTGGGCAGCGCGAAATCGGCAAGCCGTGATTGAGCGCAAACTTGGCAAAGCGAAGGATGCTCTCGCCTTGTATGACGAGGTGTTAAAGAGCGACGCCCCCGTTTCTGAAAAACGCGAAGCCCTTTGCGGTAAAGGCGATGTCTTCTCCGAGGCGGGCGCAACCGACCCGAACAATTACGAGCGCGCGATTGAGGCCTACGACCAATTAGCCTCCGATAAGGACGCGCCGATTGACTGGCGTAACCAAGCGCTCTTCAAGAAAGGCCTGTGCTTGGAAAAGAAAGGAGATCGCGCCAGCGCGCTTGCGACTTTTTATAAAATTGTGGACGACGAAGCAAGGCCGGATCAGCACCGCGAACTGTTCTGGTATTACAAAGCAGGATTTAATGCTGCTCGATTATTGGAGGAGGATTCAAAATGGGAATCTGCCGCTGCGATCTATGATAAGCTCGTTGCGGCCGGAGGCAGTCGAAGCGAAGAAGCCAAAGCGCGTGTCAACAATCTGCGCCTGGAACACTTTCTTTGGACGGAATGAAGCATTCCTCGCGGAGGCTGGTGGAAGTGGGCTGGCCTAAAAATACGAAGTGGGTCAGGAAATAAGCTTGCTTAAATTCGCAGCGGGCTCAAAATCACGGCATGGGAAAAGGAACCAGACTGAGTCGCATGTGCGGCTGGTCGGTCCGATTTGCAGTCGGGATCTTCGCCTTCGCGTTCTGCACATCAGCATTCGCTAATGATCCGAGCAAGAACGTGGTAGCGCTGCCATCGCAGCCATCGCCTGCCAAGGAAACAAAGAAAATTTGTTACGTGGTAGCGGGTGACTCGCGCATTCCGCAGCCATGCAATCGTCTCTCTGCAATTCCGACCACTGCTCACCACATGGATATTTACGGTCGTCGTCCGGGTAGATAAAAAGATCCGACGATTCTCGCGGGGCGACTACGTGCTGCCCGGCCAGCAGCGCGCACGAGAGATTATATTTCTGTGTCCCAAGCAATCACCGGGCTAAACAGCCGTTAGCTGCTGTGATTACGGCTTTATCGTCATTATCGGTCAGTCCGGCTAGGAAACCGCGAATCCGACGAAACGATTGACGCAAAAACAAATTGGCAGCGGAGTGATCGGGCGCGGCCGCATCTCCATTTCGGCGGGCAAACTGAATTTCGCCGTCGATGCGACTGAGCACACACGTCGAAGCGAAGAGATCCATCGCCGCATTCGCAATCCGCTCTTGGACGAGCTGCATGTCGAGGATCGGCTCGCGATATGTGATCAACGCGCGGTTCACGGCGAAATTAAATCGCCGGATCAAGTGGCCGAGCTGGCGCGCGTGGCCGCGGAGCTGCTCGCTTTGCACCGGCACATCCGGCACGCGAATCGTCGCGCCAAGCCGACTTTTTCCGGCAGCCCATGCTTTGCTCACCCGATCGCGCGACGGTTTCATCATCGTGTCGTAGATTTCCTTGAACTCCATGCCAGGTCCACGCATCCCGACCAGCGCAATAAACGAAGTAAGCACTTCATTCGCGCCTTCACCGATCTGGTTGATGCGCGCATCGCGCATCATTCGTTCCAGTGGAAGATCGGCCATGTAGGCCGCGCCGCCATGAATCTGGAACACGTCGTTGATGCATTCCCAGAGCCGCTCCGTCGTGAAGACCTTCAGCATCGCGGTCTCAAGCATGTAATCCTCCAGACCGCGGTCGATGAATGACGCAGTGACGGTGGTCATCGCTTCCATCGCGTAAGCGTCGGCCGCGATGCGCGCGATTTTCTTTTTGACCAGTTCGAAATTGCCCAGCGTTTTGTTGAATTGTTTGCGCGTGTTCGCGTGTTGCACTGCGAGTTCCAGACATGTCTTCGCCGCGCCGGTGCAACACGCGCCAAACGTTGTGCGGCCGAAATCCAGCACGGTCAGCGCGACTTTAAGACCTTTCCCCTGCGGGCCGAGGATGTTTTCCTTGGGAACTTTGACGTCGCGCAACGCGAAACGCCCAGTCGCCGTGCCGCGGATTCCCATCTTCGGCATCCGCGCCTCGAGGATCTCGAATCCAGGCATGTCGGGCGTAACGAGAAATGCCGTGACCGCAGTTTTGTCTGAACCCGGCACGGGCGTGCGCGCCATTACGGTGAGCTCGTGCGCGATCGCCGCATTGGTGATGTAACGTTTTTCGCCGTTCAAAATAAAGTGCGACCCGTCCTCGCTGGGACGCGCCTGCATCTGCACATTTGCCGCATCGGACCCAGCTTCCTTCTCAGTGAGCGCGAATGAACCCAACTGCTCGCCACTTGATAATTTGGGTAGCCATCGCTGTTTTTGTTCGTGTGTTCCAAAGAGCAGTAACGCACGGATCCCGATCGAGTGGTGCGCGTTCACGAAAACCGAT
>Ga0137403_10010437_pt1 | contig 10288 bp, 7 predicted proteins | sample CZOMad2_1_16fung_FD_122057 | JGI IMG/M metagenome (GOLD analysis project Ga0137403, IMG submission 122057) | Vadose zone soil fungal communities from Angelo Coast Range Reserve, California, USA - CZOMad2_1_16fungal (Hybrid Assembly) | ecosystem: Environmental > Terrestrial > Soil > Vadose zone... | reverse complement strand
CCTCCAAGGCCGCTTTGACGTCGGCCACGGGATGCTCGCCATCTTTCTTGAGGAATTTCTTGGCTTCCGCCTCGGGGCTCTTCTCGGGGGCCAGCAGCAGCATGTCGGCGAGCGGCTCGAGGCCGGCTTCCTTGGCGATCTGCGCCTTGGTGCGGCGCTTTTCCTTGAACGGCAGATAGATGTCTTCCAGGCGCGCCTTGGTATCCGCCGCCAGCAGCGCCTGTTCGATCTCAGGCGTCAGCTTGCCCTGCTCCTTGATGCTCCCGATGATCGCAAGCCGCCGCTCATCCATCTCGCGCAGATAGCGCAGGCGCTCTTCCAGCGCGCGGAGCTGGATGTCGTCGAGCATCCCGGTCGCTTCCTTGCGATAACGGGCGATGAAGGGAACCGTGGCGCCGCCGTCGAGCAGGTCGATGGCGGCCTGAACCTGTGCGTCGCGGACGGTGAGTTCGGTGGCGATGATGGAAGCAATGTTCGGCACGGCAGCCCTTCCGAAAAGATTCGCGGGGGGATGATTGGATAGGAGCGCGTGCGGTTCTGCGCAACCCGCCTGCGCGGGTCCTGTGGGAAACCGGAAAAACGGCGCGGCCGGCTGTTGTTCGCCGGATACACACCCCATGCATACGCAGCCGGCGGGAATCAGCCGGGCAGCCGCACAGTCTCGCAATGTCAACAATTTAAGATGAGCATGGCGCGAATATAAGGCGGGCGCAGACGGATGCACCTGCGCCACTCTGTCACTCACGATTTGAACATGAAGGCCGGCATCGTCCATCGGGGCGAGGCCCGAGGGGCGTGCTTTTTTGGTCTTGCGCTAGCGTTTGGCCGCGGCGCGACGGGTCTGCGGCGCGCCGCGGTAGTTCATCGCGACCTGCTGCCGCAAAATCCGCAGGATTTCCGATTCCGTGTCGATGCCGCGCGCCTGCTCGGCATGCAATGCGGCCTGCGCACGAAACTTCGGATCGTCCAGCACCGCGCGTATCGCCGGTCGCAGCGCCTGCGCGGTGGGCGCATTGGTCGCCAGGTTGACGCCGACCCCGGACCAGGCCACGCGCGCGCCCACGTCGCCGCGGTCCGCGATCGTTCCCGCGGTCACGATCGGAACGCCGAAACTCAAGGCCTGATTGACGCTGCCATAGCCGCCATTGGTGACGAACGCATCGATCTTCGACAGCACCCATTCGAACGGCAGATACTGCGCGACGCGCACATTGTCCGGCAAAGGTCCGCGCAAGCTCTCGACCGGACGCCCGCCCATCGTCACCACCACGATGATGTCAGGCTCGTTCGCCAGGGCTTCCAGCGTCGGGAGCACCAATTCGCTGAAGTCGTCATTGGTCAGCGTGCCCTGCGTCACGAGAACGACCTTGCGCGATCCGTCCAGCTCCTGCGCCCACGGCGGAAGCGGCGCCTGATGAGGCGTGATCGGGAGCGGGCCGACAAAGTGGACCGACGACGTCGGCTGCCGGCGCGGCAGTTCGAACCGCGGCACGGTCAATTGCAGATAGGCATCCGGCAATTCCACCATCGCGTCATACAGATTCCTGCGTAGGGGCCCGACGCCGATCTCGGCAAGGCATTTGTTCAGATAGTCGCCCACCGGCGCGAACACGGCCTTTTCGGACGCCTCGAAAAGCTCGGCATATTCCTTGCGCTGCTCGTCGCTGGTCGCGGGCGGAATGCCGGCGTCGTTGGGCGCGCCATCATCGCGGCGCGATAGCAGATAGGTCGTGCCCAGCAAGGCCACCGCGGGCCGCTTCGACCGCGGCCCGAGCAGCATCGGCAGCACGCCCAGCATCAGGTGATCGCCGATGATGACGTCGCAGGGAAATTCCTGCATCGCCTTCGCGATGCTTTGATACTGCGCCAGCATGAAGTCGACGAAGCCGCGTTCCAGGATCAAACGGAGTTGCTGCGGTCCGGGCGGCGCGGCCCTCACCTCGTCAAGCCGCTCGGAGGAAACGCGGATGTCGAAATCCGCTTCCGGCAGGAAGCTGCGGAATCTCGCGCCGATCGCTTCGATACGGTCGCGCAGATAGGTCGACGACATGCCCACCACGTCGTGACCTTCGGACATCAGGATTCGTCCGACGCCCAGCACCGGATTGAGATGGCCCATCATCGGCGTCGAGACCAGAAGTGCCTTCATTGTCAATCTCTCCTGATGGCGTGGCGCGCGACAGGCGCGGCCCGCAGCCAACAGGATCGGCGCGTCGCATTACAATTCGACAACCGCCGCGAATGAAAAGGTTACGCCCGTAACCGGAAAGCTATGGATGTAACGACATTCCAACGAATTGAAATGAACGGACAACAAGGGCCCGGCAATCTCCGCAACCAACAGAGACCTGACCCTTGCCAACAGAACGCGTTTTTCGCAAGCCCGGCGCCGTCGCATTGCTTGTTCTTCTCGGCCTGATGGCCTCCCTGCCGGGGTTCGCGGTCGACATGGCGCTGCCGGCGCTCGCCAATACGGCCGCGTCCCTCGATGTCCCCGCGCATAGCGCAGGCCTGACCATCAGCAGCTACATGATCAGTTTCGCCATCGCCCCGCTGATATTCGGCCCCTTGTCCGACCGCTATGGGCGCAAACCGGTGGTGACGTTCGGCTGCATCATCTTCATCCTCGCCGGCATCGGATGCGTCGTGGCGCCGTCGCTGGCGTTGCTGATCACCTACCGCATCATCCAGGGCATCGGCGCGGCGGTGATGCCGCTTGCCATCGTCATCGCGCGCGAGTCGTTCGACGAGCGCGTCGTGCGCGAGAAGATTTCCTATATCGTGATGGCGATCTTTGTTTCGCCGATCGCCGCACCGATCGCCGGAGCCGCGCTGCTCGGCCTCGGCGGCTGGCGCTGCATCTATGCGCTTCTTGCCGGCCTTGGTGTCGCTCTTCTGATCGGCGTGCGGTTCGGCCTCGACGAGGACGCGCGGCGCGGCGCAGGGGAGCCCCTGGGTTTCATGGCGCTTGTCAGGGATTACGGCCGCGTGCTGTCGCATCCGGGCGCGCGCGCCTACATCGCCGCCACCGCCGCGTCATTCGGCGTCGTCGCCGCCTACACGACCGGCTCGTCGCTTTTCTTCATCCAGGTCCTGGGAATCAGTCCGGATCGATACGCCCTGATCTTCAGCCTCACGGCACTGGCGAGCATCGGCGGTGCGTTCCTCGACGGCCGCCTGAGCGCGGGAGGAATATCGCCAGTTTATCCGTTGTCGATCGGCCTCCTGATCGTGACGTCCGCATCGTCAGCGCTTCTGGTGATGGCGTTGATCGGGTGGACGCCGGTCGCCGTCGCGGTGCCGCTGTTCGTGGCCGTCACGTTCAGCGGGGGCATGATAGCGCCCGGCATCATGCAAGGCGCGCTGCAGCAGATGCCGCAAATGGCCGCCACCGTCAGTGCCGCGAGCAACTGCCTGCTGATGATCGCGGGTTCATTGTCCAGCGCGCTCGCGGTGGTTCTTTTCGACGGGCGGACGGCGCTCTCGATGGCCGGCATCATGACGCTCTGTTCGTTTTTGGCCTTGATTTCCTTCTGGACGGCAAGCCGCCATGTCGGGCGGCCCGTCGTCATGCAATCCCGGGAAGCTTGAATCCATATGCGGCGATCTGGGGACCGCGCGCGCTGCTCGGCTATGAAGGCGAGCGGCTGATCTCGGCGGCAACCGTCGACGGATCGCTCCGTCTGATGCATACGAGCCATCAGGCGATGGAGCAGCACCTGACGGCCGCGTGCGCGTCATAGGACCAGGTGACGCACCACGGAGCTACCGGTTCGCGGATGAGAAGGAAGCTGGACTGAAAGCTGGATCACGGAAGTTGGTGCAGCAATTGCGCCCCGGAGCCATGCATCGACCAGCAAGGAAATCGACCAGCGAGGAAAATGGCGATCCCGGGATGACTCGAACATCCGACCTACGGTTTAGGAAACCGCCGCTCTATCCGGCTGAGCTACGGGACCGCGGACCCGCAAGCGGATGCGGGCACTCGGAATCTCCATAGCAGAGCGGGCGCGCGACCGGAAGCCTCCGTCGCGTCCCGCAACCGCGGAATGAGAGCCGCCGGCCCGCCTATTTCTGATCGACAACCTGTCTGATGACCAGGCTCGACAACTGGGTCACCAGTGCCCGCAGCCGGGCGTTTTCCTCAAGCAAAATAATCATGTCCGTATTCAAATCGCTGTCGAAACCGTCATCGTCGGTATGGATTCGCGTCTTGGGAATCGGATTGTCGTTGCTACTACCGAGGGGCGGATACACGTTCGCCATGACTAATACTCCTTGCAACTGAACTCCGCCGAGTCCGGTCGATTACAGATCGATAATGCCCGTAAAGCTCCGATGATTCGGCGTCGAAATTGGGACGGTTCGATGGGAATTGCGGCGGGCTTGCAGCAAACCGTTGGCGAGCCCGCTGGTACGCAAATCGGCCGGCTTCGCGCCCTCAAATTGACGGGCGGTGGCATCACACGCCGGCCGAAGCTGCGCGCCTGTCGCGAAAGTCTTATGCGCTCGGCGGAAGCGCGTTCAATATCACGCGGATAGCGCCACGCGCGAGGTGACGCGATCGTCCGACCATGGCCGCGCCGGTCGCGCGGCACGCGGTCGAGGCAACAACGCCGTGGCCTGCCGAATTCGGGACCGCCGCGCCGCAATAACATTTCCGTGTGACCCCGCGCGCAAGGCGGAGACGGCGGAGCGCGCCGGGACATGGCAAGCGGCCTGCGCTATAGTCTTCGAGAAGGCGCCGGGGCTACAGCGCCACATCCCATTCGGGAACGATGACGTCATCGGCAGGGGCGCCGGTCGCTTGGCAGGACGTCGTTGGTCAAGACGTCGCTGGTCGAGAGATCGGTTGATGATTTTGGGCTGGCGATTTCGGGCTGACGAATTTGCGCCGGTCGGGACGAGCGGGACCATCGAACTGCACGACAGGACATTGCCTTGACAACACCTTTCCGCGCCTTTCCGCCGCAAGGCGGCCGAGCCGAGCCGAGCACGCCTTCGACCATCCCGCACACCGTTCGATCCCGATCGCAGAAACCCGCGGCCTTGATCCTCGCCGTGGTGCTGCCCTTGGCCGTTCCTCTGGCGCTGCTGATGCAGGCCGGCTCAGTGCGGGCCCAGGCAAAGACCGAGGCGCAGACCGAGCTCTGGGACGGCCAGCGCGCCATGGGGGTGATCGGCGAACTGCTGCGCTTCACGCCGCGGTCGATGGAGACCGCCGGACACCAGCAGACCATCGATTACATCAAGGCGGAGCTTGCCAAGACCAAGGCCGAGCCCGCCACGCTGCAGCGCTGGGTGTTCCGCAGCGAGGACGGCAAGCGGTTTGCGATGACCAACATCGTCGCCCGCTTCCAGCCCTCCAATCCGCGCCGCGTCATCGTCGCGACCCATTACGACAGCATCATCAAGGCCTATCGCGACGCCAAGAAACCCGATGCGCCGATGCCCGGCGCCAACAATTCCTCGTCCGGCGTCGCCGTGCTGCTGGAGACCGCGCGGGTGCTGTCGCTGTTGCCGCCGCCTGAGGTCGGGATCGATTTCGTGTTCTTCGACGGCGAGGAAGGCTCGAAATCGCTCGGCGCCGGCGATCCGGATTTCGCCCCGATCGGTTCGCCCTATTTCGCGGCCCATCTGCCCGATTTCTACCCCGCGAAGAAACCGGAGAAGGCGGTGGATCTGGATATGGTCTGCGACAGGGACCTGCATCTGAAGCCGGATCCTTCGTCGATCGATTCGGCCGGACCTGAAGTGAAGAAGTTCTGGGACATCGGGATGGCGACCGCGCCATCGTCATTCGACGCCAAGCCCCTGCCCTATGCGATGAGCGACGATCACACCGCGCTGGCGGCGGCCGGCATTCCGAGTTTCCTGGTGATCGATTTCGAGTACGAGCCGTTTTACAACACGACTCAGGACACGCTCGACAAATGTTCGCCGAAAAGCCTGGAGGCGGTTGGCCGCACGCTGCTGCAGTATCTCTACGCGCCTTGAGTGGGGCCGAACCGCTCCGGCACGCGCGCAAATCGCCGGCCATCCGAACTGCGGCGGAACGTCATCCTGCAGGCCGATGGCGCTGAGCCCGTCAGGATAGCGGTTCCGCTTAGACCCCGGTCCGCCTGCCGAACCTGTGTGAACCACCAGTGTGGCGCGAGCCCAAACCGAATCACCTGGTCCGAGTGGCGCGCCCGGGACGGCCCAAAAACCGGACAAAATGGATGCGAACACGGGCAATAGTGAAAAAAATCCTCATCGCGGCTTCCCTGCCATACCCCCTTGAATACCCTTGGACCGGGAGTTGGGCGCGCACAGGCCGCCGCGCCGCGCAGGCCACCGGCGGGACGCCGGTTCCACTGCCATCTTGTCGCCGTCAACATGACGCGCAACCCTTTCAGGATTGCCTCAATCTCTATTTTTACAAAGTAAAGATGAACCGCGAATCAGGTCACGACAGGGCCCTGTATCGAGTCTCGCGGAGGTAGTATGATCCTTCCACCGGGTCGGCGGACGGTCACGAGACCGACGTTGTTTTGGGTTTGGATATCCCGCAAAAGTCATATGTCCCGCGGGTTCCCAACGAAAAAACGACCGCGCAGCCTGGACGGGAACAACGTAGCCTTGGTGGGTGATTTGCCGCCGCAAAATGGCAACAATTCGTGCTAATCGTCGCGCGCAATTCGCTAGGGAATACCGTCTGTGATCGCAATGCGTACCTCCGCGCTTCTCTTCGCCGGGACCGTTGGTCTGATCGTGCTGCAACCCGTTCGCGTATCAGCGCAATGGTGGAGCAGCACGCCGGCCGATTTCGAGGAGTGCGCCGACAAGGCCGAAAAGGCCGCGACCAAGGAAGAAAAGACCACGGCGCTCGCCGAGTGCAACGCCAAGTTCGCCGGCCGACGCAAGGCCGGCGGCGGCTATGCCTATTACGACTTCATGCAGGACCGCACCTTCGACATCGCCGGGCCCAATCCGACGCCCGAAGAGCAGAAATATATCGACCAGCAATATACCGTCTATCTCGAGAACCAGCGGCGCAACAACATCGCCGCCGCCCTGACCGCGAAGCAGCAGCAGGAGGTCCAGCCGCCCCCGTCGCCACCCCAGGAGGATCTGCAGCAGGCTTCCCTGAAGAGCGATATCCCCAAGGTGCCGCTCCCGGTGCAGCGGCCGACCACGAAGCAACAGGCCGCGGCCAATGATCGCCTGAGGGCCGCCAATTGTGCCAAGCATACATTCTCGTGCGATTGGCCGAAGCTGTCGGAGAGCCTCAACGGGCTGAAGAAGCTGTTCAGTTCCACCTCGGCCAAAGACAAGCGAAGCTGAAGGCGGCGGCGCGAGGCTGAAAGCCGCAGCGCCTCCCCCGGATCAATACGTGAACCTCTCTACGTCGTTCCCGCAAAGCGGGGACCCATAACCACGAATGTTTGTTGTCGTGCAAGCTGGAGACTCCGGCTCGCGCGACAATAGACGACGGTGGCTATGGGTCCCGGGTCGCGCTTCGCTTGCCCGGGACGACGGGGAAGGATGAAGCGAAATCAATCTCTCGCGAATAGCTGCTGTTCGGCTAGTGGTAATAATGACTGCGCCTGACGTGATGGCGCCGATAAACCGGCCGAATCACAGGATCGGTCGGCGCATAAAGCCTCGAGGCCGCGCGCTGCTCCTGCAGGCGCGCGTCATATCCCGGCGAGGGCGTCACCGTCGGGGGCGCCGCCTGTACTTGCGAAATGCAGATCGTCACAAGAGCCGCCACTGCGGAGGCCACGTAAAACCGCTTCATGCTGATCTTCCCGGCGCGGCATCGGATCGTGCCGCGAACCAACAACATTGGGCCGGATCGCCGCCGTTTCAAGGCCGGCAGCGAAAGCATCGTCCGAAGACGGCGCTGACGCGCCGCCTCGTCATGATGACTGACGCAATAAGTCTAGAGCCTTTTCCGTTCCGATTGAATCGGAACGGGGCTCTAGCTTCTTGTTTGACGCGTTTTCTTTACGCGAACCGGAGTCCACTTCGCTGGAAAACGCTCTAGTTGGTGATATGGGCGGTGACGACCGCGTGGTTGAACATCGCGTTCAGCGCGGTCGCGATGTCCGCCGGCGAGTTAGCCGTATAGAAGAAGCCGGGCGAAGCACAGGCCGTCAGGCTGCCCGGAATATTTGTGATGTTGCTGTTGGCATAGCCGTCCTCGTTATTCGCAAAGGAGGCGTTTGCGTTCTGGATCGTCTGGTAGGGAATATAAAGCACGGAGATGATGATGCCGCGGTCCTTGAGCGGTTTGCAGAGCGTCGTCGCGTTCAAGGTGGTGGCGTGGTTGCTGCCCGACCAGCCGCCGCCGTTGATCACCTTGGTTTGGGGATCTTCGGCCCCGTCGGTGATCAGAAAGACGTATGGCAGCGTATTGTTCGAGGCGCTGCCGTCGCCGACGCTGGTGATCAGCGTGCTCATCGTCGGAAACGCGTTCTCGAAATGGGTTCCGCCGGAGCCGAGGCTCGCATTGGTGTTGGTGTCGAGTTGCGAAGCCAGGTTCGCGGCCGCGTAATTGATCGTCGTGGAATTGGTCGAAGAGCCGTTGATGGCGGAGGTCAGCGGAAAGTAGGCATAGAGAGACTGAATGAACGGATAGAGACCGATCCGGAACTGATTAGGGATTTTCGCGCCGGTGTTGGCGGTGACGAACAACTGGTTGACCGCGGAGCCGACCGCGTCGGCGCGCAACTGGATGCAGGCGTCGGTGCCGTCGGTCGGGCAGGTGGCAACCGCTGGCAGGCTGTACGTCAAGCTTTTAGTGTTGCCGGTAATGAGCGAATTCGGCGAGCCAGGAGCAACCGTGTTATTCAGGTTGGCAATCATCGCATCCGGCAAGCTAGGTGGTGGCTTCGACTTCGTCACGGTAGGGGTCGACGGCTGCGCAATGAGGTTAGTGAGCGCGGTCTGACCAAGGCGCGAATACACGTAGCCCATGCAATAATTATTGGTGAGGTAACGCTGGGTCGGAGTCTTGCCCGAAGGGGTGTTCGGAGCGGGATCGATACACGCGCTGGCCTGCGGCGCAAAATGGCACGCCAGGGTACAGCCGGTGGGATATTGGATAAAGTTATCCGGGTTGATGTTCTGCATCCGCACGGCTTCGGCCGGTGTCGACGGCAGCCCCATCGATCCCGACACGTCCAACGTCAGGTAGAAATCGAGATAAAGCGGCAGCGACGAACTTGCCTTTGAAGAGCCCGACACCGTCAGCTTTTGAGGCGCCGTATGACTAATTACTCCCAACACTTGCAGGAAAGTGACCGGTACGTCGGCACTGAAAGTGACAGTCGACGTCAGATTTGGACCGGTCTTCAACACGGCCGGCGTCACCGATTTATTGTTGAAGAGGCTGGAAGATGCCGTGATGTTGCCATTGAAGATATTGGTGGCATCGGTCTCGGCGACCGGGACATGGCCGTCGGCTGTCATCAGCGACGCCGCCAGCCAGCCGGACGAGTTCTGGGAAATCGCCGCCACCGCCGCGGCATCCGCCGCCGATTGCAGCTTGGCCTTGATTCTCATCGCTTCCGAGTAATCGATCGAGTATCCGATCGCAGCTATGATTGGAACAGTTGCGATCGCGAAGATCACGGCAAGATTGCCGCGCTGATCCCTGCGGAAACGGTTCATCAAGCTGAGAAATGAGCGCATGGATGATGCCTGTGCCAGTTGAGTCCCGCCGAATTTATCGACGGCGGATTAACTTGTGCTTATTGCGACCACCGAATTGCACGTCTAATAGAGTTAATGAATCCTTGTCGGACGGTTTGAATTCGTCGCACTCCAATTCCCCAAACGCATTAGCGGCGCATGGCTGACATCAAACTAACGCTCGTGGTCGCCTGCGCCCTGGTTGACGCCGACAACCGCGTGCTGATCGCGCAACGGCCGCAAGGCAAGACGCTCGCGGGCCTGTGGGAATTCCCCGGCGGCAAGCTCGAGCCCGGCGAACAGCCGGAGGCGACGTTGATCCGCGAATTGCACGAGGAAATCGGCATCACCGTGAAGGAGGCTTGCCTCGCGCCCTTGACCTTTGCCAGCCACGCCTATGATGATTTCCATCTCTTGATGCCGCTTTACATCTGCCGGCGCTGGGAAGGCGATGTGATCGCAGGCGAGGGCCAGAACCTCGCCTGGGTCCGCGCCAACAAATTGCGCGACTACAAGATGCCGCCGGCCGACCTTCCGCTGATTCCGCATCTGATCGATTTATTGATGTGAGAACCTCATCCTGAGAGCCTGACTCAAAATGCATCCC
>Ga0137403_10010436_pt1 | contig 10288 bp, 12 predicted proteins | sample CZOMad2_1_16fung_FD_122057 | JGI IMG/M metagenome (GOLD analysis project Ga0137403, IMG submission 122057) | Vadose zone soil fungal communities from Angelo Coast Range Reserve, California, USA - CZOMad2_1_16fungal (Hybrid Assembly) | ecosystem: Environmental > Terrestrial > Soil > Vadose zone... | reverse complement strand
CACGCGCCTGGTGCTGTTCGTCGCCTCCGACGAGGCCAGCTTCTCGACCGGCTCCGAGTTCATCGCCGACGGCGGCCACCTGCTCGGCCCGGTGCCGCCGTAGGAGCGCGCCGAGGCGGCCGTGGCCTGAGCCGCAGAGGTCCGCGTGGTCTTCTAGGTAAAGGAGCAGATATGAACATCTTGTACACAACCGAGGCGGTGGTCGACGGAGGGCGAGCAGGTCACGCCTTGCCCACGGCGCTTGCGGCGCACCCCGCGCGCCGCGGCAGCCCCGCTGGAGCGGCGCGCAGCAAGGCGCAGCGCGGCCCAGCGCGGCCTGGACAGGCAGCTCAGGAGAGGGGAGGGGGCAGCCTCAAGGGTTGTCCGGGGCGAAGGCCTCGGTAAGGGCGGTTTTGGAAGGCTGAGGGGGGCTCGCCGCGAACGCGTGGTGAAGGTTCACAACTTTGCGGTGCAGGTTTGAGCTGCACCGCGCGGCGGAGTAGCCGTTCGAGCACTCTCTTCTCACCGGGGAGAGTAGAGCGATGGCAAGTTTAGCTCGCGCCAGCCCATGCCGTTGGCGCGAAGAAGAAAGGATCACCCATGAAGAACGCCAAAGAGCTGCTGGAGGAGTTCACCGCGGCATCGTTTCGGGATCCGAAGACGGCAGCGGAGATGTTTACCGAAGATGGCGCCTTCGAGATGCCCTATCTCGAGAGCTTCGGCTTTCCGGGGCGGTACGAAGGTCGTGAAGCCATCGAGGGTTTCTTCCGCTTCGTTCGCGAACTCTATCCCGACATGGACCTTGAAAATATCACTGTCATGATCGACACGCCTGAGCAGGCCTTTGCTGAGTACGAGTTCACCGCGCCATCGAGCAAGACCGGACGCACCATCCACCAACTCTTTTTCGGGCGTTTGGTCGCAGAGAACGGCAAGATCAAGCTTCTTCGCGAATCAGTCAACCTCGTTGAGCTTGCTCTCGGCGTCTTCCCCAATGGGCTCGCCGACTACAAGGTTCCGTCAGCACACCAGGCATAACGCCAAGGGACGGGGCGAGTTCTGTTTCGCGAAGAGCTCGCTCCGTCAGCTACTCACGATCACAGCAGTTGATTCACAGTGCGACGGAAGTAGCCCAGTGAATCACTCCATTGCACAAATGTCCAGCAGCTTCGCCGAGTTCTGGCCGAAGCAGTGGCGACCGAGAAGTTTTGCTCAGCATTGCGGCGGATATGGTGCTTGAGCGCCCAGCGGCGAACCAGCGACCGAAGCGCACGAGGAGGCGCCTATGCTTACGCACGCACAACGACGAACACCCACTGCCGACGGCCGCAGAAAATTCTCAGTCCTGCTGACGGCTTCACTGGTCTCGTCATTGATCATGCTCGATTCGAACATTGTGGCGGTGTCGCTGCCGTCGATTGCGCGGTCGCTCGACGCCACGTTCACGGATATCGAGTGGGTCGTGAGCGCATACGTCCTCACCTGTGCGGCGCTGCTGCTGGCGGCAGGATCCTATGCCGATCGGCACGGACGCAAGCTGGCTACGCTTATCGGCTTGGGTGTCTTCACTGTCGCGTCCGCCCTATGCGGTCTGGCGACGTCTGCATTCATGCTGAACCTGGCCCGTGCACTCCAGGGTGTCGGCGCGAGCCTGCTGCTGACGGCATCGCTCGCGGTGATCAATCACGCCTTCGCCGGGCCGGAGCGGGCGAAGGCCTACGCCTTCTGGGGCGCGTGCCTGGGCATCGCGATCACCGGAGGACCGATCGGCGGCGGCGTGATCACCGATCTGTTCGGCTGGCGGTGGGCCTTCCTCGTCAACGTACCCATCGGCGTAGCGCTGTTCGTCACAGCCGCCATCGTGATCGCGGAGTCGCGCGACCATGAAGCCAAACGCCTCGACATGGTGGGCATCCTCACCTTCAGCGCCGGCCTTTTCCTGCTGATCTGGGCGCTGATCGACGGCAATAGCCTCGGCTGGGGAACGGCGGCAATCTTATGGCGGTTGGCCGGCGCCGCCGCGCTGCTCACCGCCTTCGTATTCGTCGAGCTTCGACAGCAGCGGCCCATGGTGGACTTCGCGCTCTTCAAGCAGCCGACCTTCCTGGGAGCCGCCTTCGCGATGCTGGGCTATGCGGGCGGTGCGCAAGTGCTGATCTTCTTCCTGCCGCTCGTTCTGCAAAACGCCTACGGCTTCGCCCCGGCGCGAGCGGGGCTGGCGATGGTCCCATTCGCACTGCCGATGTTTCTCACGCCCAGGCTCGGGGCGGGGTTGGCAACGCGTTACTCGGGACGCACGCTGCTGACGCTTGGTCTGGCGACGACGCTCCTTGGAGATCTTCTGCTCTACGCGTTCGCGCTGACCGGAATGACCTATGCCGTTTTCATCATCGGTATGCTGGTCGCCGGTGCGGGAGCCGGCCTGCTGAACAGTGAGACGGCCACGGTGATGCAGAGCGCAGTGCCGGCGCAACGGGCTGGGATGGCGTCTGGCCTATCTGCGACCACCCGTTTTACGGGACTGCTCCTGGGAGTCGCCGCCCTGGGCGCCGTGCTGTCGGACAGTGTCTCGCGCCGCTTCGTGACGGCCGGCGCAGCGTTGGGTGTGGACCCGGATATTGCGGCCGCGGCGGCAAAGCGGGTCGCCTCAGGTGACCTTACAGGTGCGACTGCAGGCGTGCCCGAAGCGCTTCAGGCCCACCTCCATGCCGCCGCTTATAGGGCATTCGCCGGCGGCTTTGCCGAGGCAAGCCTCGTTGCCGCCGCCGTCGCTGCCATGACCGGTGTCCTGGCATTCACGCTGGTCAGGCCTGCGGACACCGCGCCCGCGGGGAATGGCGAACCTCATGACGTAGTTGTCGCGGCGATGGAGTAGCGGGCTTGCACGATGCAGTAGCTGATCCATTCTCAAGACCTCAGGAACAATTCCCCAATGGAAACAAAACTCGATGCTGCGGTCCCTACCTAGACCGCGGTTCGATTCTCGTCCCGAAACTTATCCTTTGTGAAGCGCGAGGCGACGGGGCGAGAGGACCCTATCGAAAACCGCTGCATGCTCAGTGTGCGTGGCTTGTCTTTCCCAATGGTGGTAAGGCTTCCGTCGGGCCTTAGCCTTCACGGATTCTGGCTCGCCAATTGGATGCGCAGCGCGCCCCGCCCAGCGATCCAGGAGATGTACCAGAGGCTGGGCGACCTCGTCACTGATGGATCGCTCTCTGTCGCCGTGGCGCAGGTGTACCCGCTCGACCAGTTCAAGGACGCGATCAAGCAGTCTTTGCAATCGAATCGGAGCGGCAAGATCCTGTTCACGTGTGGCGCCAATGATCGTGTTCGCGCGCACATGGACAACGGACTCGACGCGGAGAAGCCAGGTGTTTAGCTGACTCGTAACCAACTCTAGGAGTATCCATGCACCAGATTCCGTCTTCTGATGAAATTGTTGCAGGGGGCATGAATGCAGAGGGGACGGATGCGGTGCTGCAGCCGAACGCCTTCGTGATCACTCCCTTCACGATCAACGTGCCGCAGAGCGCGCTCGACGACCTGACGCGCCGCCTTGAGATGACGCGCTGGCCAACCCGTGAGACCGTGTCTGATTGGTCACAGGGCGTCCCGCTGGCGCGGGTGCGCGCTCTGGTCGACTACTGGCGAACCACAGATGACTGGCGCCGTTGCAAGGCGATGCTCGACGCCTTCGGCCCATACCGCACCGAGATCGAGGGCTTGGGCATCCACTGCCTCCACGTGCGCTCCAGGCATCCGCACGCCTTGCCGCTCGTGCTCAGCCACGGCTGGCCGGGCTCGGTCCTCGAATTCGCGAAGGGGATCGGCCCCCTGACGGATCCCACGGGTCACGGCGGCAACGCTGAAGACGCCTTCCATGTGGTCATCCCATCGCTGCCGGGTTTCGGCTTCTCTGACCAGCCCACCGGCACGGGCTGGAATGTCGAGCGCACGGCGAGCGCATGGGCCGCACTCATGCGACGGCTGGGCTCTACGCACGACGCGGCGCAAGGCGGTGATTGGGGCGCGGGCATCACCACCCACATGGCGCAACTGGAGCCCGAGGGTTTGGTCGGCATCCATCTGAACTGGCCGTTGGTCATGCCCGCGCACATCCCGACGGCAGCCCTTTCCGCTGACGAGCAAGCGGCCGTCGCAGGCGTGAACACCTTCTTGGGAGAAGGCGCAGGCGATTTCCGCGCACAAGCCACGCGGCCGCAGACCATCGGCTACAGCCTCGCCGACTCCCCGGTCGGCCAACTGGCCTGGATCTACGACCAATTCCACGACTGGACCGATAGCGATGGCGATCCGGAAAAGGTGCTGACCAAGGACGAGATCCTCGACGACGTCATGCTGTACGGGTGGCCTGACGCGGCCGCCGCATCCGCGCGCTTCTACTGGGAAAACCGCGACGTCACCATGAACATGGGCCCCGTGGAGAAGATTCCTGTGGCGTGCAGCATTTTTCCCCACGAAATCTATCGCGCTCCGCGCCGCTGGGCCGAGCAGACTTACAAGCAGCTGATCTATTGGCACGAACTGGACCGTGGCGATCATCTCGCCGCGCTCGAGCAGCCCGAGATCTTCGTGCATGAACTCAGGGCTGCGTTTCACAAACCCTTGTTCCGCGAACATCTCGCCTCACCATTGAGAGGGAAAAGCCATGCCGCATCTTCGGGACGGCATTGAAGACGATCTCGCGACCGTCATCCTCAACAACCCGCCGCAGAACCGTCTCAGCGTAGCGATGCTGGACGAGCTTGCCCAGGGCCTCGACACAATCGGCCAAAGCGCCGCGCGCGCTGTGCTCTTACGTGCCGACGGTCCGGACTTCAGCTTCGGTGGCGACATGGTGCCATGGCTGGATGCCAGCATGGCCCAACTGCTCTTCCAGACCGAGGACGTCAATGTGGCATTGCCCTCGGCAATCAGGGCGTTCAAAGCCGGAAAGCCGCGACCGGTCATCGATTTCAAGGGCCAGTAACGCGTACGTCCCTGGTCATCGCGCCTGCGTGACAGCCACAGGCGATGCAATCCCTCACGAAACGACGTTGTGGAGATATCGACATGACTCTATCTATGGCCCGCCACATCGTCCTCGCCGCTCGACCGCAGGGCAAACCTCAATTGACCGACTTCCGCCTCGAGGAGACCGCGATCCCGACACCAAGTGCTGGGCAGGTGCTGCTGCGGGTCCAGTATCTCTCGCTCGACCCCGTATGGTTGAAAATCTCGGCTGTCTCTACCCCATTAAAATTGCTTAGGTTAAGTGTATACTGGACCGCACGATCGCGTTACCGTCTCTAACCTGAGGAGCGGCGATGATTCTTTACCTTCTGATCGCCATAGTCGCCGGAATGAGGTCATCGTTCCGGTTTATGCTTTGGCTGAGTATCCTTCACACCTCACGACAATCGAAGCAACTTCCATCTGGATGCAGTACATGACGGCCTACGGAGCATTGGTTGAGTTTGGCCAAGTGAAGGAGGGAGAGTTCATTCTCATCACGGCGGCTTCCAGCAGCGCAGGTCTCGCCGCCATACAGACTGTGAAGGCCGAAGGAGCCATTTCGATCGCAACAACCCGCACAGGCGCTAAACGAGGCGAACTGCTTGCACTCGGCGCGGATTACGTAATTGTCACAGACGAAGAAGACTTAGTGGCTCGCGTCAAGGACATCACGGGCGGGGCGGGCACCCGGATCATTTTCGATCCAATCGCAGGTCCGCTGCTCGACAAACTGGCAGAGGCAGCCGCTCCCGGGGCTATCATTGTTGAATATGGCTGGCTCTCCGGGGCTCAAACATCATTTCCACTCGTACCAGCTCTCCAAAAGGCCCTGAGTATTCGTGGCTATTGGTTGGCGGAGATCGTGACGAATCCGGAGAGACTCGCGAGAGCCAAGAGCTACGTCTACGACCGGGTAAAGACCGGACAATTGAAACCTAAAATCGCCAAAACCTTCCGCTTCGAGGATGTAGTCGAAGCGTATCAATACATGGAATCAAACGAGCAGATTGGGAAGATCGTACTGACTGTAGGAGAGTAATCCTGGGCTGGTGGTGGAACGCTTGTAGCAAGCTGTTCCACCGCCGAGCACTCCCAGAAGCCTTATGGAACATTTTATGAACAACGTACAGACGCTAAAAGCACATCGTAACGATTGTGAGCGAAGCCCCGAAGCGGCGGCCGATTTCATTGAGCGAGTACGTCTCAACCAGCAGAAGCTCACGGCCGAACTAAGACCGCATTACGACTTCATCGTCTGCGGATCGGGTTCTTCCGGTTCAGTGGTAGCACGTCGACTAGCTGAAAATTCTGACGTCAGCGTGCTGCTGCTTGAGGCTGGCGGCGGTGATGATGCGCCAAGCGTGACAGAATCGCTTCGATGGTTTGAAAACTGTGGGACGGAACGCGATTGGAGCTTTGTGAGCCAGCCGAATCCGAACCTCAAGGGTCGCTCCATTCCGCTCAATATGGGCAAGTTGCTCGGTGGAGGATCAAGCATCAATGCGATGATTTGGGCTCGCGGGCAAAAGACGGACTGGGATTTCTTCGCATCCGAGTCGGGCGATCCGGCATGGAACTATGAGTCGGTGCTGGAGATCTACCACCGAATTGAAGACTGGCAGGGCGCACCGGACCCGAGATACCGTGGAACAGGAGGACTGGTTTTTGTACAGTCCGCGCCTCACCCGAATCCAATCGCTCCAACCATGGTGGAGGGCGCGCGTTCGATTGGAATGCCGACCTTCACAAGTAACAATGGCCCGCTGATGGAAGGTGATGGCGGCGCCTCAATCCTCGATTTGCGAGTACGCGATGGAAAGCGCCTATCCGTCTTTCGCACTTATGCTTTCCCATACATGGACCGGCCAAATCTGACGGTGGCCACGCACGCATTGGTCACCAGGCTTGTGTTAAAGGGACAACGTGTCGCCGGTGTGGAGATTGCTTATAACGGAAACATCCAACGTATCGATGCTGGAGTCGAGGTCATTCTGTCGTTAGGTGCGATGCACACGCCGAAGGTGCTGATGCTTTCTGGGCTTAGCAATCAGGCTGACCTGCAACGACTGGGAATACCCGTCGTCCAGCATCTACCGGGTGTAGGTCACAACTTTCAAGATCATTTCGGCATTGGGTGTATCTGGGAATATCAGCAACCGCTCCCTTCCCACAACAACGCCAGTGAGGCGACCTTCTTCTGGAAGAGTGATGGCAAACTCGGTGCTCCGGATTTGCAGACCTGCGAGGTTGAAGTACTCGTCTGTAGTGCCGAGGCAGTATCCAAATTCAATCGAGTGTGACCAAAATCTGTGGGAGACCGTCGAGATCGGGCCATGGCGGGAGCGGTGAGTTGAACGCCATGGCACCCGGGGTGCTCATCCGGCCGTGCCAACGGCCCCCTGACCCCAGGAGAGCCCGCATGACTGCCCACGCCGCCGCGAGTGTACCGCACGTGCCGCAGGATTTCCACACCCTAGTCGCCTACGTCACCGGCGCGGAGGCGCGGGGGCCGACCGCCGATACCGTGGCGTGGCCCCGGTGCCGGCGGCTGCTGGCCCTCGGCGCTGTAGGGTGGCGGTGGTGCTGTGGCACCCGCGCGGCGGTGCGTCCGGCCGGGTCTGTCCTGGCCCCGGATGGCACGCCTCGGCGGGATCACGCGCCGCGTCCCACCACTCTGGACGGCGACCCCACGGCACGCCCGACGGCGCACGGCCGGCTATGACCGGCGCCACCGCCCGTTTCTGCGCGACGAGGCATCCTGGGCCCCGGGCTGGCCGATGGGGACTGGGGGCATCGACGGCGCCTGGCGGCCTCTGGTCAACGAGCGCCTGGCGCCATCCGGGAGGCGCTGGACGACGGCTGGGGCCCACGCGGGACTCGACCGGCGAGCCGGGCGGCGCAAGGCGCATGGGGAGTGCTTTTGGCCGTGTCATCGGCACCAGCCACATCACCGCCTCTCGGGCAGCTCGGCGCCGGTGCCGGAGGGGGTGGACAGCCAGGCCCTACCGTTGGCGGCGTGATCACCTCGCCATCCACGAATTTTGGTCACACTCAAATGATCCCGTCACCGACAGGAAATTGCGGACCTGGAACATCGGACGCCTCCTTTCACTGTTTTGGCCGTCCATCTGGCAAGTAGTATGCCCTCGCAAGGGTTGAGGATATTGATGGTCGGCTGGCATGTTTCTGGGCCCGTAAAGAGGACAGGAAACTGAGGGTGGTGCGAGGAGAGACTGGAGATGGGAGGACAAGGGCAACCCTATCAGGGGGATCGAAGGCGGGTAATGGAAGGGTGTGTGGCATCAAGTGGAAGCAGCCCCTGTGCTTTCACAACTAGGGCGTGCGTGCTTGCGGCAGTGATAATTCTAAATCTGTTGAATCGCTTCAATACCTTCGCCAAAATATGCGAACTTGAAAGGGCTTCCGTCGTAGATCTATCGTAGAGTTGTCGTCCACCACGACTGCAACTCTCAATCTACGAGGAAGCCCACCATGGACATTTTAGCCCTTTGCCAATGCCTCCAACCCCATGTGACGGCGACGACCCTGCGCCAATTGAGTCGGATGGTGTGGGCCATCCTCGTGATGTCTGGACGGGTCACGATGTTGGGCATCTCCCGCTGGGCCGGCCACGGCGGCAGTTACCGTACCGTCCAGCGCTTTTTCTCCCAGGCGCTCCCGTGGGCCATGCTGTTTTGGGTGTGCTTTCGTCAGCATGTATACCGTCCCGATGAGGTCTACCTGCTGGCTGGCGATGAAGTCGTGGCCACCAAAGCGGGCCAACACACCCATGGCCTGGATCGGTTCTTTTCCAGTCTATACGGCAAGCCGGTTCCAGGGCTGGCCTTCTTCACGTTGTCCTTGGTCAGCACCCAGCCACGGCGCTCGTTCCCGATCCGCGTCGAGCCGGTCGTGCGCAGCGAAGCGGAGAAAGCGGCCAGCAAGGCCAAAGCGGACGCCAAGAAGCAGACACCATCCACCGCAAAGCGCCGTCCAGGGCGTCCGAAGGGCAGCAAGAACACCCCCAAAGCTGACGTGACCTTCACGCCGGAGTTATTGCGGATCACCGGCATGCTTGACGCCCTGCTGACACTGATCGCCGGGTTTCTCCCCTTGACCTACTTGCTGCTGGACGGGCACTTCGGCAACCACCACGCCCTGCATATGGCGCGGCAGAGCAACCTGCCTCTGATTTCCAAGCTGCGGTGCGATGCGGCGCTGTACCTCCCCTACGCAGGCCCCTATGCCGGTCGCGGTCCGCATCGCAAGTTTGGGTAGTGTCCCTCAACTCCCGTGATGGCTTGGCGTTGTTTTAGGTCAAAATGGTCTCCTCGATTGCGACATCACACTCATCGAGGAGGCTGGCTTGAACTGGGAGACGTTATACTGTCCTCACCGAGACTGTCGATACTATGGAAAGCCCTTCACAGCAGGGCTGTTGGTGAAGAATGGCAGCAGCTACGGTGCACCGCAGGCCCGTTGCAACGCGTGTAGGGGGAGTGTGGCCTTGAGCTATGGGACGGCATACTACGGATTGCAAGCCGACCGAGCGCTGTTCGAGATGGCGGTGCGGGCGTTGGCAGAAGGCAATGCACTGCGGGCCACGGCGCGAATCGTCCAGGTGGACAAAGACACGGTCTGCGCCTGGCTCGATCGTGTCGCGCGCCACTGCCGCACGGTTATGCTCTCCTTGTGGCACAACTTGCACGTGTGGGAATGCCAACTCGACGAGTTGTGGAGTTTCGTGCATACGAAGGAAGCGCATCTGCCTGGCGCCAAGCTCTATTGCGCGACCTATGGGGACGCCTGGGTATGGGTCGCGTTTGCGCCGGTGTGGCGCCTGGTGTTAGCTTTCGTGATCGGCAAGCGGGACCAAGCCAGCGCAGACTTGCTGTTGGCACGGGTCGCGCATGTGATGGATGACCACCTGCCGTTTTTCACGAGTGATCAGTTGCCCCAGTACAAGCACGCCTTGCTGACCACCTACGGCGAATGGTATCAGCCTGCGCGACAAGGCACGCGGGGGGTCTATCCTCACCCACACCGTAGGCCGCTCCCAGGCCTGTTGTATGCGCAGGTCGTCAAGAAACGCGCCACAGGGCGCGTGGTGGAGGTGGGCACGCATGTGGTGTGTGGTACCCAGGAGGCTGTGGCGGCGTACTTGGCGACTTCGCCAGTCAGTCAGACGGTGAACACGAGCTTTGTCGAACGCGATCACCTCACGCAGCGCCAGAGCAACCGGCGCCTGACCCGTCGCACGAATGGCTTCTCCAAGGACCTCACATGGTTTGAG
>Ga0137403_10010435_pt1 | contig 10289 bp, 9 predicted proteins | sample CZOMad2_1_16fung_FD_122057 | JGI IMG/M metagenome (GOLD analysis project Ga0137403, IMG submission 122057) | Vadose zone soil fungal communities from Angelo Coast Range Reserve, California, USA - CZOMad2_1_16fungal (Hybrid Assembly) | ecosystem: Environmental > Terrestrial > Soil > Vadose zone... | reverse complement strand
TACCTGTTCTACCTTGGCAAGAGTTTGACCGGGCCATATCCAAACCAGGTGTTGGAAACACCGATTCTATCGACAATCTGTTTGCTCGGGAGCAGCTTGACGATCGTGTTTGCCGAGCGTGCTCTGCGGCAAGAGAACCGCGGCAGATTTCAATTCTGGTGGATGATAACGATCTTCCTGGCTGCCGTCTTCCTTGGCGGGACGGCTCTTGAGTGGAAAAGGCTGATCACCGTCCATCACCTGACGATCAGCACTAACTTGTTCGGCACCACTTTCTATTCTCTGGTAGGTCTGCATGCCACTCACGTTGTAGTGGGGTTGACGCTGCTGGGGTTGGTCTTGTTCTTGAGCCTGCGAGGTCACCTGAAGAAATCGCATCATGAACACGTCGAGATGGTCTCGTGGTACTGGCACTTTGTAGATGCGGTCTGGGTCGTTGTTTTCACGGTCGTCTATATCATCGGTCGTTAGAAGTCACAGGAGGAAGTAAATCGCTTTAACAAGATGACTACGCTTCAGAAACTTCAAATAATCGCTCAAATGATAGGAGTTGCGGGCCTGCTGATTACGCTTGCCATCAATTACCGGCAGTTCCGAATTATGAATGAGCAAGTACACGAAGTGCGCCGCAGCACCGCCGCGCAGCACATCCTCACGCTGCTGAGCTTTATTGAGTCGGACGAGATACGCGCCGCGTTGAATCTAGTGTTCACTACGCTGCATAAGAAGGACTTCTCACACTGGACCGAAGAGGAACAGCAAGCAGTCTCCAAGCTATGTTCGAGTTTCTCAACTGCCGGCACGATACTCCAATCGGGGCTGGTTCCGCTCGAGCCGTTGATTGTAGGCTGGGAACCCAGCCTCAGGCGTTGCTATCAAATATTGAAACCCTTCGTGCGAGAGATGCAGAAGCCGGAGAACGCGGGACCGCAGTATTGGGCTGGCTTCGACTGGCTGCACGACCGAATTGTCCTGGCAGACGACGAACACAAAAAATTAAAGAACGGAATGATTTTTCACGCAGGCCCTATTCATTTCAAGCTGCGGGCCGCGGTCGATCAGGGGGGAGTCCATGTCAGCAACGAACAATAACCGCTCACAGGAGATCATCGAATTACCCGCGCCTACCGCTTGGCCGATGATCACCGCGCTTGGCATCACCCTGCTCTGTGCGGGATTGGTTACACACGTCGCAGTCAGTTTCGTCGGACTGATCCTTGCCCTGCGCGGAGCGGTGGGCTGGTTTCGTGAAGACCTGCCAGCGGAGAAGCAGGAACTGGTGCGCGTGCGTCCTCAAGCTGAACGCGCGCAGTCCGTCAAGGTCTCTCCGCGCACGGCGGCTCATCTCCGGGCAGGCGAAGCAGGACACCGCGTGCGCATACCGGCCGAGATTCATCCGTACTCATCCGGAATCAAGGGCGGACTCCTCGGCGGAGTAGTTATGGCCATCGTGGCATGCGCTTACGGCCTCATCGCCTACGGCAGTGTGTGGTACCCCATCAACCTGCTGGCAGCGGCGGCGCTCCCCTCGATGGCGCATGCCGACCTAGCCCAGTTGAAGGCCTTCGACAGCATGGCTTTCTTCGTTGCTTTGATCAGCCACGGCGCAATCTCAATTCTCGTCGGGCTGCTCTTTGCGGTATTGCTGCCGATGTTTCCATCACGACGCGCGGCCTTCTGGGGCAGCCTCATGTCTCCGCTGTTCTGGTCGGCGCTGGTGTGGGCCACACTTAGATTCGTCAACCCGGCGCTCAACGCTCGAATCGACTGGACGTGGTTCATCGCGTCGCAGGTTGTCTTCGGTCTCGTGGCTGGTTATGTGGTCCATCACACGAAGCCTGTAGAGACGATGCAGACCTGGCCGTTGGCGGCGCGAGCGGGACTCGAAGTTCCGGGCCTCTTGCAGGAGAAGACGCAATCAGATGAAGGAGAGTGGCAATGACTACGAAGCGTTGCGTCCTAGCCGCGGTGGTGATGCTGGCCACGCTTGGCGTGCTCGCAGGCTGCAGCCGGCTGCCCGGCAAGCCTAAAGCAGAGGAGCGATGGGTAGCGCCGGCGCAGGTCACCGATTTCAATCAACTTTATTCTCAGAACTGCGCCGGTTGTCACGGGACAGGTGGGCGACTTGGATCTGCGCCCCCGTTGAACGACCCGTTGTACCTGGCTGTCGCGAACGCGGATGCTCTACGCGAGGTCACTGCTAAAGGCGTCGCGGGCACTGCCATGCCGGCCTTTGCTGAACAATCTGGAGGCAGCCTCACCGACAAACAAATCGACGCGTTGGTCGAAGGAATGAGGTCACAATGGGGTCGACCGAACGATTTTAAGGATGCGGCTCTTCCTCCCTACAGCCTTCAGGATGCGATTAAGAGTGGTTCAGGCCCTGGCGACACGCAGCGTGGAGCGAATGTTTTCGTGACCTACTGCGCTCAGTGTCATGGCGCGGATGGTCGGGGCGGAGCGATAGGCAGCTCAGTTGTGAACCCTAACTTCCTGGCGCTCGCGAGTGATCAGTCACTGCGCACGACGACGATCGTAGGCAGACCGGACCTTGGGAAGCCTGACTGGCGGGCGAACGTCTCTGACCATCCGATGTCGCCGCAAGAAATTTCGGATGTTGTGGCTTGGTTGGTCGCTCAGCGCGGAAACACTTCCTCTCCCGGACGAGACTCGGCTGATAGCAAGGTCTCTTCGATCAAAATCGCCGACGGTGTTAAGCGGTAGCAAGAAGGAGAAACAAAAAATGGTTGTTAAAGAACCTGACGTGGTTGTGAAGGAATCTGAATTGAAGTCACCTGTGGTCACACAGGGTGAGTTAGTTCAGCTTGTTCGCAAGAGACCCTCGCGGCGTGCTTTCCTGTTCAGGCTCGGCGCGGCGCTAAACGTGGTGGCCGCGTCGCTGATGGGCATTCCGGTCATAGGGTTTGTCTTCTCCAGCTTTCGTAGCAAAGGGCCGGGTGAGTCGTGGATCGGACTCGGCGCGCTCGACAGCTTTCCCGTGGGAGAGACGCGATTGGCGACTTACCGCAACCCGTTCACACGACCCTGGGATGGGCCGACAGCCGACATCCCATGCTGGGTGCGGCGAATCGAGGGAGAGAAGTTTCAAGTCTTCGCCATAAACTGCACGCATCTCGGCTGCCCGGTGCGGTGGTTTCAGGAATCGCACCTGTTTATGTGTCCCTGTCACGGCGGCGCATTTTACGAAGACGGCTCACATGCTTCGGGGCCGCCGCCACGCGGATTGTATGAGTATCAGTACAAGGTTGAGCGCGGCCAACTCCAGGTGAAGGGCGGTATCCTCCCGACGCTGTCCGAGCCGCTGTAGAACTATGGAGGGAGGATCACCATGTTGAGAAAGATCGCACTGTGGATTGATGAGCGGCTCTACGTGAGTAAGCTCTACGCTTCGACCGCGGGGCACAGCGTACCGGCGAACGCCGAGAGTTGGTTCTATGTCTTCGGCAGCGGAACGCTACTCTGCTTCATCATCCAGGTTGTCACGGGAACCTGTCTGGCATTCGTCTACACTCCGTCAGCAACCGAGGCCTACACCAGCCTTGAATACCTGAACTACCAGCAGTCGCTTGGCTGGCTCCTCCGCGCGATACACAACTGGGGCTCCACCTTCATGGTTGGAATCATGATCCTGCATCTGACTCAGGTGTTTCTCTTCGGAGCCTTCAAGTATCCACGTGAGATGACCTGGATCTCAGGCGTCGTGCTGTTGTTGTGCACGCTGGGAATGGCATTTACGGGACAGGTATTGCGTTTTGATCAGGACGCCTACTGGGGACTCGGAATTGGAGCAGCGATGATGGGTCGTGTTCCGGTGCTCGGACCAAACCTGGTGCATCTGATGCTTGCCGGTCCGATCATCGCGGGCGAGACCCTCTCGCGCTTCTTCACGCTGCACGTCTTTATCATCCCGGGAACAATCATAGCGCTTGTTAGTCTGCATCTGCGATTGGTGCTGACCAAAGGCATCAACGAATACCCGGTGCCGGGCAAACGGGTGGAGAAAGAGACCTACGCGGAAGAATACGAAAGCTTGATCAAGAAAGAGGGCGTGCCTTTTTTTCCCAAAGCAATCAGCAAAGACCTGGTCTTCAGTGGGCTCGTGATATTGGGCATTCTCGGCTGCGCACTATACTTCGGTCCCGAAGGCCCGCACGGAGTACCCGATCCAACGCAGATCAATACCGTTCCGAAACCGGATTTCTTCTTTTTGTGGCTCTATGCGGTGCTGGCGCTGCTGCCGGATTACCTGGAGACGATTTTGATCCTGACCGTCCCGGTGATTGCCATCGGATTTCTGTTCGCGTTGCCGTTTATTTCAGGCACCGGGGAAAAGAGCGCGCGGCGGCGGCCCGTGGCAGTGCTCAGCGTGATTGTGATCTTTCTCGCGCTCGGCACATTCAATTACCTGGGCACTTACGCGCCGTGGTCCCCGAAGATGGGCGCGTGGAGCGGAGAGGCTACGCCATTCAAGTACGTCAAAGGGCGGTCGCCGCTCGAACTCCGAGGAGCCCTGGTGCTCCAAAGCAAACAGTGCCGAAATTGTCACAGCCTGGACGGCAGCGGCGGTCTGCGTGGCCCGGCGCTCGACGGCGTTGCGACGCGATTAACCTCCGACCAACTGGTGCGGCAAGTGATCCAGGGTGGTGGAAATATGCCGGCCTATGGCAAGAACCTAAGCCCGGCCGAGGTCGATGCGATAGTCGCGTTCATGCAGACTCTGCATGAGCCGAATGATTCTCCCGCCCGTGATACGACGGCTCCGGAGAATTCGGGCGACAAAGGGAAAGAGACCGCAACTGTGAGGCGATAACGCAGCATGACGGATTAGCTGCAAAGTCTGAGCATGGAGGTAAATGTGAAACAGAGCGGGGAAGTCATAAAACCAGGAACTGCTGCGGCTAGCGCGATTCCGATTGGTTTGCTGGGAGTGCCGGACGTTGTCGCCGTCCCACATTCCGTGGCGCCTACGTCGAGAGCAGTTAATCGACCGTCGCGAGTGAAAGATTTCATAAGCCTGACTAAGCCCGAAGTCCTGTTTCTCGTACTGGTAGCCACTGGAGTCGGTTGTGTCATGGCTTCGAAATCACTAAACCTACTCACGCTGATGCATGCCCTCATCGGGACCGCGCTCGTAGCGGGTGGAACAGCGGCCCTCAACCACTACATCGAACGAGCGAGTGACTCGTTAATGCGTCGCACCGCCCGGCGCCCTTTACCGTCCGGGCGATTGAATCCAAACGAAGTTTTGACGTTCGGAATTGGCCTGTCACTAGCAGGTACTGTCTATCTGGCCTTCACTCTAAATCTGCTGACAGGGTTGATCGGCTTGGCAGCGCTCCTCAGCTATCTGCTGCTGTACACTCCGCTCAAACGCCGCTCGCGCCTATGCACGCTGGTCGGCGCATTCCCCGGCGCTGCTCCAGTGCTTATGGGTTGGACGGCAGTGCAAGGCGACTTAGGGCCTGAGGCCTGGGTTCTGTTTGCCATCCTTTTCTTATGGCAGTTTCCGCACTTTCTCGCCATCGGCTGGATGTATCGCGAGGATTACACCCGCGCTGGAATGCTGATGATTCCCGATGTGAACGAGGATAGCGGCAGGATGACGTTTAGTCTGATCCGGCGCACGGCTCAAGCTTTAGTGGTAGTGAGCTTCCTTCCCACGTTGATGGGGATGACAAGCGGGGTCTATCTATGCTCGGCGTTGTTGCTTGGGTTGGGTCTTCTATATGTCGTCAATGGCGCGACATCGGATCGATCAGGAGTGGCGGCCAAGCACTTGCTCCACGCGACAGTAATTTATCTTCCGCTGTTGTTTCTCTTCCTCGTACTTTGTCGAACTGACGTGGTTGCCGGTTGGCCGCTCTGAAGATTAGAGATTAAGGAGCAGCCGGTGAATCAAGTTGCGGAAGCAGTACTGGAATCCTGGCAGTTCGACCTCTGGCCACTCATTCTCCTACTCCTGACAGCCATCATCTATATATGTGGATGGCGGAAACTGCGCCGGCAGATGCCGCAGCGGTTCGGAGCCTCGCGGTTGATCTCATTCCTCGCCGGGCTTGCGGTCATCGTCATCGCCATCGCCTCGCCGCTGGATGCTTTCGCCAGCCTCTTGCTCGTAGCGCACATGATTCAGCACCTCCTGCTGCTGATGGTCGCGCCGCCGCTGATTCTCTACGGAGCGCCTTACCTTCCGATCTTGCGGGGCCTGCCGTCGCGAGTATTGAAGCACGGAGCAGGGCCGTTTCTTGCTTCGCCCGGTTTGCAGAAGTTTGCCCGCCGCCTAACGCATCCGCTTGTCTGTTTGTTCGCGTTTTCCATAACCAGTCTTACGTGGCATCTGCCGAAGTTCTATGAACTGGCGCTGAGTTCGCCTTTCTGGCACGAAGTTGAGCATCTGTGCTTCCTCGGTGCAGCGTTGCTGTTTTGGTGGCCGGTGATTCAACCGTGGCCGAGCCGGGCTGAGTGGCCGCGCTGGGCGATGATTCCGTACTTGTTTCTCGCCGACTTTCAGAATACGGCGCTGGCCGCCTTCCTGATCTTTTGTGATCGCGTTGTCTATCCCAGCTATGCGGTCGCGCCGAGATTGCTCAACCTTTCGCCGCTGGATGATCAGGCCGCCGCCGGCGCGGTTATGTGGGTGCCCGGTTCGATTGTGTTTCTCATTCCTATCGGGCTGATAGCCATCCAGGCACTGAGTTCGCGGCGGGGTGTTCGTCCATCGAGCCTGCGTGTTGAATTACCAGTCATTCAACCGAAACAATTTTCAAGCTCCTTTCCCGTTCGTCGCCAGAAAGGTTGGGATCTCTTAAACGTTCCAATAATCGGCGCCGCGCTACGCTCGCCGCGATTTCGGCGAGTGGTTCAATTATCGATGTTCGCGCTGGCGCTACTCGTCATTGCCGACGGTCTGTTTGGTCATCAGATGAGTTCCATGAACCTTGCAGGAGTGCTCCCGTGGACGCACTGGCGCGGATTGCTGGTGATCTCGCTGCTGGTTGCCGGCAATTTCTTCTGTATGGCCTGCCCCTTCACCCTGACGCGCGATTGGGGGCGGCGCTGGTTGCCCGCGCGTTGGCGCTGGCCGAAACGACTGCGTTCCAAGTGGCTCGCCGTCGGATTGCTGGCGGTTTACTTGTGGGCCTATGAGGCGTTCAGTTTGTGGGATAGCCCGTGGTTGACGGCGTGGATTGTGATCGGATATTTCGTCGCGTCGTTCCTGGTTGACGGACTCTTCCAGGGTGCGAGCTTTTGCAAATACGTCTGCCCCATTGGCCAGTTTAATTTTGTGCAATCGCTTGCCTCACCGCTCGAAGTGAAGGTTCGCGATCTGGATATCTGCCGGACCTGCACGACGTACGATTGCATCCGCGGCAACGACGGGCAACGCGGTTGTGAGCTGGGACTTTTTCAGCCGAAAAAGTTGGGTAACTTAGATTGTACTTTCTGCCTGGATTGCATTCACGCCTGTCCACACCAGAACGTAGGAATAATTGCTACAACACCAGGCAGTCAACTGTTGCATGACCGCTATCGTTCCGGCATCGGCCGCCTGTCGCGGAGGATGGACGTGGCAGTGCTCGTGTTGTTGCTGGTCTTCGGTGCGTTTGTGAATGCTGCCGGGATGATTGGACCGGTGGCGGCGCTTGAGCGAACGTTGCAGCAACGCCTGGGGCTGGAGTCACTGCTGCCTGTGACCTCGACTCTTTTTGTGGTGGCCTTGCTGATTGTCCCGTTATTACTGGTGGCGCTGTGCGGCCTCATCTCGCGCGCGCTGTCCGGTAGCGCTGTGCGCTGGAGAGAGTTGATCAGCCGCTTCGCATTCACCCTGGCGCCGTTGGGCTTCAGCGTGTGGGTGGCGCATCTGACCTACCACTTTGTGACCGGCGCCGCCGTTGTGATTCCCGTGTTTCAGCGCGTGGCGAACGATCTTGGCAGTTCGCTGCTTGGCAGACCGAATTGGGCAAGTGTGGCGATGCTCGTGCCGCTTGATTGGCTGCCGTCATTGCAAATCCTGCTGCTCGACGGAGGTCTGTTGCTGACGCTCTATGCTAGCTGGCGTGTGGCCCGAGGGTTTTCAACGCGGGCCGGAGGAGGGCTTCGCTTGCTCGCGCCGTGGGCTGGCCTGGCCGTGCTGCTTTACGCGACGGGTGTGTGGATTGTGTTTCAACCGATGGAGATGCGTGGCATGCCGTCCGGAATGCAAGCGGGCTCGATGTCGAGCCGAATGCCAGGGATGCAACATTGATGATGACGATGAAGAAGCAGCATTTCAAGGTGATCGCCGAATTATGGCGCCGCGGTTTGTTGCTGGTGGCCGCATTGCTTGCGTTCAGTTCGCGGGTACAGACAGACGGCGGTTTCGTCGAGCTTCATCAAGAGGTCGGGCCATTTGTCGTCACTGTGTTTAGTGCGCCGGGCCCGCTACGCGCTGGCCCGGTGGACATCAGCGTGCTGGTGCAAGATCGCTCTAACCAACCGGTGCTTGATGGAGAGATATTTGTTCGTCTGAGCAGGAAAAGTGGAATGACTTTAGTCGAGCGGGCTACGCGAGAAATGGCGCAAAACAAGTTGCTCTACTCCGCTCTTATAAATTTGCCTGAGGCGGGGCAGTGGGAGCTCGAGGTGACAATCAAACAAGGCAAGGAGACAGCCAGCGTTCTTGGTCAGGTGTCGGCTGCGGCACCAACGCCGTTCTTGCTCTCCTACTGGCGTAGTTTGTTGCTGCCACCGATTGTCATTGTAATGTTTGCCCTAAACCAGTGGTTAAAGCGGCGTTCTGCTCATCGGGAGAACGACAGCAACCTCGCATTCCACAAGGCACTTGAAGTATTCTGAGGGACGACTAAGAGAAGTGACAATCAAGCCATGACTACAAGCGCCAATCCGATTCGAATTCTCACCGTCGATGATCATGCTCTTCTGCGCGAAGGGATCTCTGCGCTGGTCGCAACGCAACCGGATATGACAATCGTGGCGGAAGCATCGAACGGAGCGGAGGCGATTGAACTGTTCCGGAAGGTGCGCCCAGATGTAACTCTCATGGACATTCAGATGCCGGAGGTCGACGGGATCGAAGCGCTCATCACCATTCGCAATGAGTTTCCCGACGCGCGCGTCATCGTGCTGACGACCTACAAGGGCGACGTTCAGGCGACGCGCGCACTCAAGGCCGGAGCCCAGGCGTACCTGTTGAAGGGCCTCCTGGGACAGGAGCTTCTGACAACAATTCGCGATGTGCACGCCGGCCGCAAGCGGATCGGTCGAGAGGTCGCCGCGCAACTTGCCGACCACGTGGGGGAGGAGATGTTGACCCCGAGGGAGATCGATGTGCTTCGGTTGATTGCGGCTGGAAACTCCAACAAGCTGATCGCCAGCCACCTCTCGCTTTCAGAAGACACGGTCAAGGGTCACGTCAAGAACATCCTATCGAAGCTGGGCGCCAATGATCGGACCCATGCGGTCACGATCGCGCTCAAGCGCGGAATCATCGAATTGTAACCACGGGAATGAAGGAGGGAGCCGGAAGGGCCTCCGCCAGAGTGCACTGGCTCAGTTCCTTATCTTCTCGGCGTTCTCCGCGCCTGTGCGGTGACTTCTACCGCCCCCTCAAAACACAAGCTTCAGCGCGAACTGGATCGAGCGCGGTCCGCCAATCTGATAGAGGGGATTGAAACCGCCGTTCGCGCCGCCGGAACCCAGGCTGCTGGCCAGCGTCTGGGTTGAACGGCCGAATAAAGGACTGGCAAGGGTGTTGTTGGGATTGCCGAAGTTCGGGTGGTTGAAGACGTTGAAGAATTCTGCCCGAAAACGGAGTCCTACCTGTTCCTTGATATGGAATTGCCGCTGCACGCCGACGTCTGCTTGCGAAGCTCGGAACCCCCGCAAGACGTTGCGCCCGAGAGTGCCCTGCTGGCCGGCCGGCGCCGCAGAAAAGGCCACCTTATTGAAGATCTTGCCGCCGGGATACTGCGACCCATGCAGCTCGACAGGCGCGCCCGGAATCAGATCGGGGCGCGCATTGAGCGTGACTCCTCCGGTGGAGAACGAGGCGCCGACAAGGTCGACGGGCGGGGCTGCGACCCGACCTCTCCGCTCACTCGCAACTGCCAGTGCCGCGACGCTGACCGCCGCGATCGTCGGCACCTGCGAGCGCCACCGGTCGGCGAGGCTCTGCTGCAGGATGCCCGCCGACACCAGCCCGACGATGCGGCCGGACTCGTTGCGCACCGGCGCTACCGCTCGAATCGACGGTCCGAGCGTGCCGGTGT
>Ga0137403_10010434_pt1 | contig 10289 bp, 13 predicted proteins | sample CZOMad2_1_16fung_FD_122057 | JGI IMG/M metagenome (GOLD analysis project Ga0137403, IMG submission 122057) | Vadose zone soil fungal communities from Angelo Coast Range Reserve, California, USA - CZOMad2_1_16fungal (Hybrid Assembly) | ecosystem: Environmental > Terrestrial > Soil > Vadose zone... | reverse complement strand
TTTCCGTATACTCCGGGCGTCGCGAATGGGGTGGGCATGCGCGCTAGCCTGCACCCCCGCCCGCGCGAGTGTCAAGCGGACGACGCGCTATACTCGAGCCCTCATGCGCGCCGCCGTCTTTCCGGGCGTGGGTCGGCCTCTCGAGATCCGCACCGTGCCGGACCCGACTCCCGGCCCCGCGGAGCTCATCCTCGCCGTCCGCGACTGCGGCGTCTGCGGCTCGGACCTCCATGCCGCCGAGGTGACCGATCGCTCGGGAGGCATGCGCCCGCTCCCCGTCGGCGCGATCATGGGCCATGAGTTCGCCGGCGAGGTGGTGGCGCTCGGCCGCGAGGTAGCCGGCCGCTTCCGTCTGGGCGATCGCGTCACCGCCCTGCCCTATATCGGCTGCGGCACCTGCGTGGCCTGCCTCAACGGCCAGGGGCACCGCTGCCCCGTGGTGATCTCCGGTGGCTTCGGCAAGCTACCCGGGGCCTACGCGGAGCTCGTGCGCGTGGGCGTGCACGAGACGCTGCCCCTGCCGCCCGAGGTGGACTTCCGCCTGGGCGCGCTGGTGGAGCCGCTGGCGGTGGGGCTCCACACGGTGGAGCGCGCGGGCCTGCGGCCCGGGGATGTCGCCCAGATCATCGGCGCGGGGCCCATCGGCCTCGCGGTGAGCCTCTGGTGCCGCTTCTTCGGCGCCGGCCACGTGCTGGTGAGCGACCTCTCCGCCGAGCGCGCGGAGCGCGCCGCCCGCATGGGCGCCACCGCGGTGATCCACGCGGAGCGCGAGGACGTGGTGGCGGCGGTGAAGCGGGAGGCCGGGCGCCGGGCCGATGTCGTCTTCGACTGCGTGGGCGTGCCCGGCAGCCAGCAGCTCGCCATGGACTACGCGCCCTTCAACGGCCGGGTGGTGGTGGCGGGCGTGTGCATGCAACCGGATCGGATCCTGCCCGTGAAGGCCATCACCAAGGAGCTGGACGTCCGCTACGTGTTCGGCTACGGCAAGCGGGATTTCGCCTTCACCCTCGAGATGCTGGCGTGCGCGCGCGTCGACGCGGGACCGCTCCTCGGCGACACCGTGGGCTGGGATGCCTTCCCCGCCGCCTTCGACGCGCTCCGCTCGGACAAGCGGCGCGTCAAGGTGATGCTGGAGCCGCGCTAGAACCGCTTGGCGCGCCGCGCGCGGCGGAACGAGATCGCGCTCAATGCTCGGTCCCCGCGTATACCCACATGGGCTCGGTGTGGCCGGCGCGCTCGAAGCCGCACTTCCGATAGAACTCGATGGCGCCGCCGTCCGCTACCAGGATGTGCTGGTGAAAGCCCGCGTAGCGGGCCATCAGCCGCCGCACGATCTCCCGGCCGACGCCGCGGCCCTGGTACTCGGGCAGGACCAGCATGTGCGGGTAGTAGACGACGAGAGCACCGTCCGAGATCGCGTTGCCGAGGCCCACCAGCCGAGACCCGTCCCAGGCGGTGACCAGCGAATGTGAGTTGCGCAGCGCGCGCTCCAGCTCGCGCGGCTTCTCGGCGGAGGACCAGCGCAGCGCGCGGTACAGCGCGAGCGCCTGCGCGAAGTCGACCTCGCCCGTCTCGCGATAGGTGATGGCCATGGTCCTAGCTCCCCCGTGCCGCGAACCGCGCGCCGTGCTCCACGAGCAGCTCGCGCAGGATCGAGCGATGGCACTGGTCCTCGCGCTCGCAGTAGCAGCCGATCGAGAAGTCCGCCTGGTGGGACAGCCGGGCGAGGAGCTGGAGCGTGCGCTGACGAGGGGGCTCCCGCATCTCGCGCCGGTAGCTCTTCACGTAGCGGCTCCAGCGCGCGGGCGTGAACGGCTCCGAGAGCGCCCAACTCACCAGCTTCGCGCTCGGCGCCAGCTCCGGGTACCAGACGTCGAAGAAATCGCGGCGGGCATAGTCGGTCTTGCGCACGCCCCGCGGGAGCCTGCGGACCGTGCCCAGCCGCAACCCCTCGCCCGGCGCGCGCGGAGTTCCCAGCCGGACTACGCGGATCATCGCGGCGCGGGAAGCTCGAGAGGATTGCCGAGCGCATCCGGCACGTAGACGCGATCGAGCAGATACGCGCGCGCCTCTCCGTTCGCCGGCATGGCTAGGTCCCTCGCTTGGTCTCATCGGCAACCGGAGTCCAGACTACCGAGGCCTTCCCAGATCCTGAATCGGTCGTGACTTGACCACGGTACAAGGCGCCATCTCCACGAAGGCCAAGAATCACGGTGACATTCGTGCTGTGGTTTACCACGACAACCTGCGCTAGCCCGTCCATGCGACACCTCCTGCGCTTCTTCGGAGATTGGGCTCCTGGTGACCGCCACTATACCGGGGATAGGCGCCGGAGTTTGTGTCGGATCCGGCGCAAGGGCGGGTGCAGGACCCTGTTTCTGCCCGGGGGATGTCAGAACTTCGACTTCACGGAGGGAGAGGGCGCCCACAAGAAGTTCTTCGCAACCGGGTCCGTGCGGTGCGCGAATACGGCGACGGCGGCCTGCTCGAGCCCAAGGGGCTCAAGGGCCGGCTGAAAAAGCTCTTCCGGGGAACCGCGTGAACGTGAGCGAGCTACGAGTCGGAGGTGTGAATGAAGTCGCACTCGAGGTGTACCGTCGTCAGGTCGAGCTCCCGTCCCTTGCCCTCGCCGAGATCCACGAACCCGATCGCGTCGAGCACCTCGCGGGCGGGCGTGTTCCGTGCCGTGGGGGTGTAGTTCACCCATAGACGCCGCGGCTCGAGCGCCCGGAAGCGACGGACGAGCTCGGCAAAGAGCGCCTGCTCGATGAACTTCCCCTGAACCCGGCACGAGAGCATGAAGTCATCCACTTCGATCCGGCCGGGCTCGGCGCGCGCAACGGCGAGGCCCACCGTCCCGTAGGACCCAAACTTGTCCTCGCAGTCGAGCACGAACGTGACGCGCGACGCGTCGGCGAGGAGCGGCTGCACCTCGTGCCGCTTGTATTTCCGGCCGCTGAAATTGAGCTGGTTGGTGCGCTGAACGAGGTCGTCGATACGGTCGCGGTCGCTCTCCGCCGGCGGACGCACGCGGAGGCGAATATCGCAGCTCCGCAGGAACGCGAAGTAGTCCTCCCCAAACGAGCGCTGGGTGCTCTCGCGGACCATCGCCTCCCGGTACAGCTTCCGACGCGAGCGAGCCTCGGTGGTGTGGGACCCCTTGAAGCGCGGATCGGTGGCGATCCGATCGACGTCGCGGATGGAGATGCACGTCACCGTCGGCTGCGCGGCACGCACCTGCTCGAGCTCGAAGGGATTGTCGTCGACGAAGGCGAACGTATCGATCCCGATGTTGAGGTTCTCCGCGATCCGCTTCAGGGAGTCGGCCTTCGGCATCCAGTGGATCTCCGGATACAGGAAGTATTCATCGAGGCCGAGCGCCTCGAGTTTCTGCCACGCGTGATCGAAGGAGTTCTTGCTCGCAATGCCGTGGAGGATGCCCACCTCGTCGAGCTTCCGGATCAGGGCGACCACGTTCTCCTTCGGGCGCACGTCGTCGGTCTCGAGGAGGATCCCGTCCCAGAGCGTCTGATCGAGGTCCCAGACGACGCACTTGATGTCGGGCTTGGTGTCCTCCCTCTGAGTCTTGTTCTCCACGCGGGAGCCTCGCCCGTGCGTGAGCTTCACGAAGTCGGCGGTCAAGAACACGAGCTCCGGCGTCTGGTCCCCCTCGGGAATCAGCGTCACGTCGAACGGGAGGCCGGCCTCGGTGACGGCGGCCAAGTCACGGTGGGGGAACTCATGGCGCGAATAGCCGGGGGGGAGCATGACCCGCGCCCGAAAGGACGGCAGGGGCGAGGCGCTTGCGGGGATCTTGATCTCGGTTCTCGCGATGCTCAGCACAACCTGAAACCGCAGGGGCTCCGGGGTGGGGTTGTAGACCTCGAGGAGGAAGGCATCGGGCTTCACGGTCGAGCCCTGGGCACGACGGTGGAGCCATCGACTCATCCGCTCGTGGAGAACGAAGCCTACGTAGCTCCAGCGGATATCACGGGTAAGGACGCGACCCAGCCGCCCCAGCCTGTCGAGCACGGCGAGGGCCGTGCCGAGCGCGCGCTCCGCGACGAAGACCCCGCGCGAGGGGAACATCCGCGTGTTCCCACGCGCCTCGAGCTTGCCCCACTTCTTGAACGCGATCTGCGCGCCGAACCCGCGGGCGGAGGCGAAGCGCCGATTGCGGAAGGCGCCGTAGCGGAACCGGCGGCAGCGCTCGTCGGGGCGCTTCTCGTACAGGTCGCACGTCTGGTAGCAGGCGGGAGCGGCGCATTCCGTGCAGTGCTCGCCCCAGACGAGGAGGCTCGTGTGGGTGATTCCACGTTCCGGCTCGAAGGGGGAGGCCGGTTCGAGCGTGGCGCCGCCGTGGAGGGAGCGATCGAACTTCTCAAACTCGAACATGGTGAGCCATTAATAGCATTGCCCGAAAGCCTGCGCAATCTCGCGCGGGCTCGTTGCGGTGTGTCGTTCTCGCGACGATCAGGCGCAGGCGGGGCACATGCGGGGGAAGAGGTCGGGAGGCGTGCGGGAGCGGAAGACCGCGAGCTGGCGCGCGGGAGCGGCAGACCGCGAGCTGGCCCGCGGCGAAGGTGGGGCCACCGCGGCAGACGATGGAGGCGCGGGCGCCGTTGCTCAGGAGTCGATGCCCTCCCGCAATGCGATGCCTAGGGCTTCATTCCTATGATGGCCCTGGCGACCAAGGCGGTGACTATCCCGAACGGCAGATTTACCAGCAGAAGATAAACTGTAAACGTCGGCCCCCGCTGCAACCCGAAATATCCGGCGCCGCTCATCGGCAAAAAGAACAAGAACAATGCGAGTAGCGGAGCAAGGACATATAGAAAGCCGACGAGGTACAGCCGATTCCACGCGGTCTTTATAAACAGCCCGAACAGGAGGCCCCATAGTCCTCCCCAGAAGAGCGGCTTGTATATTTCCGGCGACTTCAAGGAAGCCGGGGCCTCTACCCCGAGTGTCGCGCTAAGCCCCAACCAAAACAGCGCGTGGCTGAAAAGGACCACCGCCACTGCGCCTATCACGCCCGCCGCGAAGCAGATCGCTACCCGCTGGCTAACGGTCAAGGCACCTGCCATCGTGTTCAAGTCTCTTTCCATCGTGCTCACCTTCCCCTCCTTTGTTTGTCAGTACCACCTTCATCTATTTTGATTTCTTGGATATCTTAGTCGGCGACGAAAGGTCCATTCGATTACCAGCGGCCGAAATGAGAGCCGCCATCGACGTACAGGATGTCACCCGTGACCGTCGCGGCGTCGGTCAGGTACATGACCGCATCCGTGATGTCCTTGACCGTCGAAGGCCGACCCATCGGCGACAGGCTCTCCATCACGTTCTTCGGGGTCTCCCGGTGAAGCGGGGTGTAGACGACGCCGGGCGCGACGGCGTTCACGCGGATGCCGTCTTTCGCGTACTCCATCGCAAGGTGCTGGGTGATCGTTTCAAGACCGCCTTTGGTGATCATCGGCACCGCCGCCGTGAGGCCCCGGATCGGGTTGCGGGCAAGGGCCGCCGTGATCGTGACGATGCTCCCGCCGGTCTTCTGCGCTAACATCTGCTTGATGGCGAGTTGAGTGACGTACAAGAAGCCCTCGACGTTCGTCGAGATGAGCGCCTTGAAGTCCTCGGCCGTGTAGCTCGTAAACGGCTTGGTGAAGAAGATGCCGGCGTTATTCACCAGTGCGTCGATCGCCTGGAAGCGAGACAGCGCCGTCTCGACGATCTTGGCGGTAGTTGCCGGCTCGCCGATGTGGCCGTCCACCAGAGCGACGCGGTCAGAAGCCTCGACCTCGGTGGATTGGGTGACCTTCCGAGAATTGGCAACGACGTTGAAACCCCGCTCGACAAACCCTTTCACGATTTCCGCGCCGATCCCCTGCGAAGCTCCGGTCACGATGGCTGTCTTCCGTTGGCTGCTCATGGTTGCTTACCTCCAGAAATGCGTGTCCGCGAAAGCAACGCGGCCTCATCGTGCTCAGCGACGAAACCAGCTACATATTTTGAACCCGGCACATCACATTCGCCAGCTCACGTCCGCCGCCTAACGCTAGAGATCACCGGCCCGCGCAGGCGGGCGAAGCCCGCTGTCGCGGGTCCGGTGCATCGACGGGTTGGGCGGCACTCGTGTTGCCCCTGAAGACGAGCTTCATCAAGCTTCTCACGTGCACGCTGCTTGCATGCAAAAGAGTCGGTAGGCGTCGATACACACGTCTCAGGTAAGGCGCGCCGCGGCGCGCTCGACGGCTGCGTCGCGAGCGGGGCGCACGCGCTCATAGCGTTGCTGCGTATCGGCAAGAATGTGAGCCGGCGCAAGGTCGGGTCTGCCCGAATTGAACGGCGGGGCGGGCGCGTACTCGATGCTGAGCTGCACTGATTGAGCGTAATCGTCGCCGGCGATCTCAGCCATGACTGTAAGCGCAAAGTCGATGCCGGCGGTGACACCCCCGCCTGTGATGACATTGCCGTCGCGCACCACCCGCGCGGGATCGGGCGTTGCGCCGAAGGCCGACAGTGCGTCGCGCCAAGCCCAGTGCGAAGTCGCGCGCCTTGGAGTTGACCCGGTTTCGTGGACACTGCAGATCGCACGAAAGTGCGGTAGGAGTGTTCCATGGCCAAGCGCAAGCGGCGGGCGTTCACGGAGGAGTTCAAGGCTGAGACGGTGCGGTTGATCCGCGAGAGTGGGAAGTCCATCGGGGTGGTGGCCCGGGAGCTGGGCCTCACCGAGAGTGCGGTGCGAGCCTGGGTCCGGCAGGCCGGGATCGATGCGGGCCAGGGGCCGGCGGGCGCGCTCACGACCGAGGAGCGGGAGGAGCTCGGCCGCTTGCGGCGCGAGCTGCGGACGGTGCGGATGGAGCGCGACATCTTAAAAAAAGCGACGGCCTTCTTCGCCAAGGAGAGCGAGTGAGATTCGCCTTCATCGCGGTGGAGAAGGCCACCTATCCCGTGCGGGTGCTGTGCCGGACCCTGGCGGTATCCCGCGCCGGCTTCTACGCGTGGCACACGCGGCCCCCGGCGCGCCGGACCCAGCAGGATCAGCGGCTCGGCGTCGAGATTCAGGCGATTCACGCCGAGACCCGCCGGCGCTATGGCAGTCCGCGCGTGCACGCCGAGCTCCGGGAGCGCGGGCAGCGGGTGGGCTGCAAGCGGGTCGCCCGCTTGATGCGTGCGCATGGGCTCTGCGCCCGCCGGCGGCGCCGGTTTCGGATCACGACCGACTCCAATCATCCTCTGGCGGTGGCCCCCAACGTGCTGGCCCGGCACTTCACCGTCCCCGCGCCCGACACGGCGTGGGTCACCGACATCACCTATCTCTGGACCCAGGAGGGCTGGCTGTACCTGGCTGTCATTCTCGATCTCTTCTCGCGCGCCGTCGTGGGCTGGGCCCTGAGCGCGCGGATCACCCGGCACCTCACCCTGCAGGCGTTGACCATGGCCCTCGGCCGACGGCGCCCCCCGCAGGGACTGCTTCATCACTCGGATCGGGGCAGCCAGTACGCCAGCGCCGACTATCGGCGGGCCCTCCGGGTCCATGGGATCGTCTGCAGCATGAGCCGCCGCGGCAACTGCTGGGACAACGCCGTGGCCGAGAGTTTCTTCGCGACGGTGAAGGTCGAGCTGGCGCACGACGCGGCCTGGGCCACGCGCGGGCAGGCGCGGGGCGAGGTCTTCGAGTACATCGAGCAGTTCTACAACGGCCAGCGGCGGCATTCCGCGCTCGGCTACCTGAGCCCGCTCACGTTCGAGCTCCGGTGGGTCCGAGAGGGCGGCACGACGGCGACCGTCGCCTCGCAGCCCGTTTCACGATGGTCCCCTGAAACTACGAGCTCCGTAGCGGCTCCAGGAGCGACGCGAACGAGGGGGGCCGCTATCTCGGTATCCCCCCTTGCGCCCTCCGTCACCCCCATCACCAGCATCCCTGGTATCCTCGAGACTGCTCCGCGGACACCGGTCGGAACCCGAGCAGCGCGTCTCATAACCCCTTAACCGCGGTGTCTACCAAACCGGGGCAAGTCCAGATCCCACAGGGGTGGGGTCTGAGCCACGGAAGGACAAGCGAGCAGTTGCGGCCCCTGAGCATGGCCCACAGCAGGCGCCATTGCTGCCTGCGCGGTCAACGCAGGAGGGCTTGGCGTCACGTCATACGCCGCCGCCTCCGGTCACCCAGAACGGCGCGAGCAGACGTGCGCGAGAGGAACCCCACGCTACTCACCCCGGCGCCACCACGGCACCAACTGACCCGGCTCACGTGGAACCACCCACTCGAGGCGAGCGGTAAGACCGCGTCGAGTCCTGGACGGAATACGGGTTCGAAAGAGCAACTGACCTACACGCTCGAGTCCCGATCACCACTGGCGTAAATACGCGGGTGCTGCGCCTGCACCGCGTGGAAAGGATCTTCTGGACTGTCAGCGGCGGCGGAGCTTGCCGGCCTGCGCCTGCTTGTACGCGGCGAGCGCGGACTCGTGCTCCATGTCGCCGGGCGCACACACGTTCCTGACCACCATTCCCACACCGGTGCGCGTGTTGCGCATGGAGCCGTCCGGCTGAAGCGCCCAGTCTTCAACGGGGGTTGGCTTTGGGCCAGGGCTCCCTCCCTGATGGCTTCGGTCATGGCCTTTTCCGAGGACTCGGCCGGACGATTCGACAGGTTCAGGATCACGGACGAAGGTGACGGCTGAAAGGCGTCTTCCGCTCTCGCGGTATTGAACGTCCCTAACCCGGTCAGCGCAGCCAGGAGCCCGCCAATCAACGCCCGCTCAACCATTGAACGCTCCCCGTGTCATCATATCCGCCGTGGGATGATTCTAGGCCGGTACGCTCAAACTTCAACTTGAAAATGGCCTAACTTCGCAGCGATCCGAGTACAGGCACGGTCCGCGAGAAAAGCCCGGTCCCGATTCCCACGTTCCCACGAAATTCTCCTGTTCAGTCCCAGCCAATTCCCAGGGGGCGAGGTCACAGGGAAGCGGTTCGGACACGGATGGGATGGGCTCGATGATCAGACGACGTCCACTTCGAACGGCAGGCGAGTCGATTTCGGTGATTGCGGGCCCCTGATTTGAACCAGCGATTTTTTCGTTACGGGTAGTGCAAGTCGTCTTACATCGAGTGCCGGAGCTCACTCGCCTTTCCTCATGCGGTATACCGCGACGTTCTGAAGTTTGCCGATGTTTTTGAGCTTTTGGCGGGGAGACCATAGGACATGACCCCTAAGGGGCCAGGTGTCAGGACGGTGAAGAGCCCTACATCGAAGTCACGCGCCACTTGACGGCCCCGGCGTACCGCGGCCATCATGTCCCGGCGCCACGCTCCCCAAGTCCTTTTTCGCTCACGGTGTCCTCTCGCTCGTCGGTTTTCCGCGATCATATCGACCCGGAGGTCGTGACACTTCACTGACCCGCAGGTGGTGACACTTAGCCTGGCCGCGTTGGAAGCGCTCGGACGCCACGTCTTGTCGGGCTCGCAACCGGCCGTCCAATTCCCACGAAGCTAGAAGGAGAGCGCATGGCCCAGGATCAATTTATCTTCATGGAGGCGGGGACGCTGGGCGAGCCGTCGAAGATTGAGGTGCGCAAAGACGGCCGCGCGATCGGACGGATTCTGCACGTGGGCTCGATTTTCGAATTTCACCCGGGCATGACGTCGTTCGCGCTCAATGCCGCCGAGCAGTACAGCGACCTCGAAGAACTCAAGAAATGGATTCGGGGAGACGCAGTAGCCTGAGGTCAGTCTGGGCTAGACGTCGAGGTCCCCGATCTCTTCGAGGGATCGTCCCAGGTTCGCTTGGAGGAGATGTTCGACGGCCTCGATGCTTGGCGGCGGATCCCACGTGAGCATGCCGACATATTCGCGCGCCTCGAACCGCATGGTCAGTTTGAGCAGTGTACTGTCCTCGATCCGCTCGACGGACTCCAACACCCCGTTTCTGGGCAGCGGCGTGAGGTGCTCGAGTCCGGTCGACGCACCCCAGCGAAGCGGCCATGCAGGCACCGTCACCGGCCCCGATCGCCACGTGAGCTGACGCATCTTCATGTCGCCTGCTGCTGCCAGAGAGCATCGCAGGCGACGTGTAGACGAATTATCTTCCGATCGGCATATGTGTAGGACACATTCGGGCCGGGCTCGTCGCAAATCAGACACGAGCCCCGCGTTACTTGTCCGATGACGATCCCCGTTAGGCGGGCGACCTGGGCAGGAAGGATCTTGTCCGCCAGCGGCGGGCCTGGTGGGAGCTCGCCCGAGGCCATGAGAAAGTGGATTCTGGCGCGCAGCTCGATGTG
>Ga0137403_10010432_pt1 | contig 10291 bp, 8 predicted proteins | sample CZOMad2_1_16fung_FD_122057 | JGI IMG/M metagenome (GOLD analysis project Ga0137403, IMG submission 122057) | Vadose zone soil fungal communities from Angelo Coast Range Reserve, California, USA - CZOMad2_1_16fungal (Hybrid Assembly) | ecosystem: Environmental > Terrestrial > Soil > Vadose zone... | reverse complement strand
CGCATTCAAATTCATCGAATACCGCAAAGTGGCTTATGGTATATCTGTAGTGGTACTGATACTCGGCGTTGGCGCATTCTTCCATGGCTTCCGTTACGGCGTGGAGTTTAGGGGCGGTCGCAGCTATATCGTCAACTTCTACAAGCCCGTTAACGAAGAAGCTATTCGTGCCGACCTCGGGAAGGTGCTCGGCGAAGAGCCCGTTACCAAAACCTATGGCGCTACCAGCGTACTCGATATCACGACGGACTACAGGGTCGCCGAAGTGGGTCTCTCTGTAGACAGCTCGGTGAAACATAAATTGTTTGACGGGTTGAAAGCTAACCTGCCTCCGACTGCGACCGTAGATGAGTTCATGAACACTACCAGGTACGTGGAAGGTTCTAAAAAAGTGGACCCCACCATTTCCGATGATTTGAAGAAAGGCGCGTTCAAAGCCATGTTCTGGTCGCTCCTTATTATTACCCTGTATATATTTGTCCGTTTCCGCGACTGGAGGTATTCACTGGGAACGATCATCGCGCTGCTGCACGACGTATTCGTGACGCTGGCCGTGTTCTCCTTCCTGCATGAGGTCGTTCCTTTCCCGCTGGAGCTCGACCAGCATTTCATTGCCGCGGTACTGACCGTGATAGGCTTCTCCATGAACGACACGGTGATCGTATTCGACAGGATCCGTGAGGACAGCAAGCTCATGAAGAGCGCCAGCAATGGAGAGATCATCAATAAAGCGGTGAACGAGACCCTGAGCCGTACGATCATGACCTCGCTGACGGTATTCCTCACCCTGCTGATCCTCTTCCTGGTAGGCGGAGAAGTCACCAAGGGCTTCGCCTTTGCGATGCTGATCGGGGTGATCACCGGCACCTATTCTTCGATCTTCGTAGCGGCCCCCTTCCTCGTGGATTTTGCCAAGGGCAGGCCCCTGGGTGGCGACAGAGTAGTAGAAAAAACAAAGGTCAAGGCCCCGGGCGCTCCTGTAGCTCCGGCCCGTCCCGTTAAATAAATAAAATACTCCCAAAGCAAAGAAACCTGTAGCTGATGCTACAGGTTTTTTTATTTTAAGGCTAGCCGATCATTCTAATGGTGATGAGGAGCCGGCTTGTGATGTCCATGATGAGGCTTGTGATGGTGATGAATAGTCTTGTGGTGCGAGGAAGGCGTGGAATGGTGTCCCCCCTGCGCCATGGCAAATCCGGACATTGCTAAGAGTACTACAATCATTAAAAGGTACTTTTTCATATTTTATTGTTTTTAAAGAGTAGGAAGATATTTCCCTGGATCAAGATACAAAAATAGTTTTATCCCCAAAACATAATAACGTCCCGATAACAAACCGGGACGTTACTGGGAAATCCATCGTAAGATTTTGATAATTAATTACTTATGCAGTTTTTTGGGCTTATTCTCCTTGAACCTTTTGTCCGGGGTACCGTCTTTTTTCAAATGAACGACAGGCTTGGCGGCAGCGTCCTTATTCGCCTTGTAACGCATGTCGGGAGTTCCGTCCTTCTTGGTCGGGGTGGCGGCCGTCTTGGTGGTTGCGGGAGTGACGGCCTTTGCGGTTGTGGGAGCCGTTTTGGCCGTTGCATGGGTGGTGGCCGTCTTGGTCGTTGCCGTTGTGGTTGCCGCCTTGGCGCCTTTCGGCTTCTTATCCTTGGCGGGTGTGGTCTGGGCGAAGCTCAGCCCGGCAAAGGCAAGCAGGAAACTGGCAAGCAGGAAGATCTTTTTCATGATCCAGGATGTTTTTCGTTATTAAATGAAATTCTGTTGTGAATATATGACAACGTATTGTACATTAATAATATTGAGATACCTGGAAATTTCTTAACCAGTGCTTAACCATTTTGCTATATTAGTCGGGATAAGGATGACTACCTTGCAGAATTTCGGGGATATATTTTCAATATGCGTTCATCCACTTTAAAATTGATCGTACTTTTTGCGACGGTCGTGATCGGTCTGATCGTGACGGTGCAGCTATACTGGCTGAAAAAAGTCTATTCCTTCGAAGAAAGGCAGTTCAATGTCAATGTGGTCAAGAGCATCCGGGGGCTCTTCGAGGACCTGGAGATGAATGACGCCCCGGGCACAAGCCTGCAGCAGCTGATCAATAATCCCGGCAATAACTATTTCCAGTTCAAGGCAGACACTATTCCCCAGAAAGACAGCCTCTCATTTTTCCTGCAGGAAGAATTCGCTGACTTCGGCGTGCTGACGGACTGCAAGCTGGGGGCCTACAGCAGCAGCGCAAAGAAATATGTGTACGAGGAATTCATCCCTACCCCTGCATCGCGGTATGCGGAGATAAAGCCGACCCAGGACCTCCCGGTATTCTCCAACGACTTCGATCATATATTACTCTACTTCCCTCACCGGCATGAATATATCCTGGAGCAGATGCAATTCTGGGTAGTCAGCAGCGTGGTGCTGTTCATCTCCCTGATCGGGCTGGCCGTCAGCCTGTTCTATTTTTACCGCCAGAAGTTCCTGGCCGAGACACAAAAGGATTTCGTAAATAACTTCACCCATGAGTTCAGGACGCCGCTGGCGGTGATGAAGATAGCGGCCGATGTGCTGGCACAGGGAAATATCCTGCGGCAACCCGACCGGCTGGAGCGCTATTCCGCCATCATCAAGAACCAGACCGAGCACCTGCAGAGCCAGGTAGAGCGGCTCCTGAAGGTAGCCAGCTCCGAGTCGAGGAACCTGCCGATCAAGAAGGAGAATATCGAGGCTCAGGGGCTTATCGAACAGGCGCTCAGCAAGGTGCAGCCCCTGATCGAAGAAAAAAAGGCGAGGGTGGAGCTGAAAATGGACGATAACGGAGGCTATGTGCATGCCGACAGGGCGCACCTGGAATTGGCCGTCGTGAACCTGCTGGAGAATGCACTGAAATATTCGCTGCACCCGCATATCGTCGTGGAGACCGGAAATGCGGATAAAGATTTTTTCATTTCCGTGAAAGATAATGGGGTCGGGATAGAAAAAAAATACCTGAAAAGCATTTTCAAGAAATTCTACCGGGTACCTACCGGCGATATTCACAATGTGAAAGGCTTTGGGCTTGGGCTTAATTTTGTCAAGCGGATCATCGATGCGCATAACGGCAAGATCAGGGTCAGCAGCCTGCCGGGCATCGGCACGGAATTCAGATTATTTATCCCCTTTAACTAAACTATATGCAAGCGTCTAAAGTAAAAGTGCTGTTGGCCGAAGATGATCTTTCCCTGGGATACGTGATCAAGGACAACCTGTCGGATGCCGGGTACGAGGTCGTTCTCTGCCCTGACGGACAGTCCGCCATCGATAAATTCGATAAGGACGAATTCGGCATGTGCCTGCTGGACGTGATGATGCCGAATAAAGACGGCTTTGCGGTGGCCAAAAAGATCAGGCAGCAGAGCGATATCATGCCCATTATATTCCTCACCGCCCGATCCATGGAAGAGGATAAGATCAAGGGATTTCAGAGCGGCGCCGATGACTATATCACCAAGCCGTTCAGCATGCAGGAGTTGCTGATGCGCATGGAAGTTTTCCTGAGAAGGACGCGGAAGATGCATTCTGAAAAAGAAGTGATGTTCACGATCGGCAACCTGTACTTCTCTTATACCGACCTTAAGATGACCATCGATAAGGAAGTATTCAATCTCACACAGAAAGAAGCGGACCTGCTGAAATTCCTTTGCGAGCATACCAACAAGATCCTGAAGAGAGAAGAAGTGCTGCTGAATGTCTGGGGCAAGGATGATTATTTCCTGGGACGGAGCATGGATGTGTTCATTACCAAGCTGCGAAAATACTTCAAGTCCGACCCCGGGGTAAACCTGGAGACCATACATGGGGTGGGGTTCCGGTTCAACGTGCCGCACTGACGGGCGCGTTCTGCCCGGAGGTGCTCCCGGTCTGCGACGACTGCCTGTCGTCGAGTCCCTGACGACCGCTTGTCCATTCGACTATTAAATACTTAACCCCTGCTTAACATCAGGATATATTAGTTTTGCTCCACTCAAAACAATGGCATAACCTATGCAAAGAAAACTGGTCATCCTGACCCTTATCGCTTTTTTTGTAAGCTCGACACTCCAGGCCCAGGGCCGGCTGGATACAATGGATCTCCGGCTACCCGATGCAGAGAAGATGTTCCTGGACAGCAACCTGCAATTGCTGGCGCAACGCTATAATGTCGACGCCAACAGGGCGCTGGTCATACAGGCGAGACTCTGGCCCAATCCAAATTTCAGTGCGGGGCATGCGTTGTATTCCGGGGCCCTCAAACAGTTCTTTCCGCTGGGCGTCAATGACGAGACCACCTTCGGGCTTTCCCAGCTCATCCTGCTGGCCGGCAAGCGTAACAAGCAGGTAAAGCTTGCCCGGGCGAACGCCGTCCTTACCGAATACCAGTTCTTCGATCTGCTGCGAACCCTGAAATACACGCTGCGGACAGATTTTTTCAATATCCATTACCTGCAGCAGTCGGCGAAGCTCTACGATGCGGAGATCGGCGCCTTGCAGCAGATCGTGACCGCTTTCGAATCACAACAGGGCAAGGGCTATATCTCACAAAAAGAGGTGATCCGCATCCGCGCGCAGCTATATAGCTTCCAGGCCGAGCATAACGGCCTGATGAACCAGATCAATGACGTACAGAGTGAATTAAGGTTGTTGCTGCAGGTGAAGCCGGGGATCTATATCGTTCCTCTGGCGGATTCCACGGTCATCAACGGATTGGACCCAGGCAAATATTCTCTTACTACGCTGATCGACTCAGCCTTCCGGAACAGGACGGACCTGCAGATCGCAAGGACGAATACCAATATCAGCAAGCTGAATTACGATTACCAGCGTTCGCTGGCCGTACCCGACCTCAGCCTTTCGCTGGGCTATGACGAGCAGGGCAGTTTCCTGACCAGTTATTATGGCATCGGCGCCTCCATCGACCTGCCTGTCTTTAACCGCAACCAGGGCAATATCAAGTCGGCTAAAGCCATCATCGGCATGAATTCCGCCACGCAGAAAAATACGGAGGCCACCGTGCAGGAGAATGTATCGAGGTCATTACAGAAGGCCTTCGATCAGGACAAGCTCTTCAAAGCCATCGACCCGGGGTTTTACGGCGATTTTGAACGCCTGATGCATGAAGTGCTGATCAATTACCAGAAGAGGAATCTCAGCCTGCTGGATTTCCTGGATTTCTATGACTCCTACAAACAAAACATACTACAGTCGAATTCGATCCGGTACAACAGGGTTAGTGCGTTCGAGGATATCAACTATTATACTGGAACCAATTTTTTTAATTAAGAACAGATGAAATATAATCCTTTAGGGTATATCGCCTGTCAATGGGCGATACCGGCCACACTATTGCTGATGATGGCGCAGGGGTGCAGCAGCAGCCCCGAAACGGCGCCGGCGGAAAAAGCAAAATTCGTGCTGTCCGACAGCCTGGCCCGGTCCATCGAGATCGACAGCGTCAGCAATTCCAAAGTGATCAACTCCATCACGCTCACCGGCAAGATCGCCTTCAACGACGACAACGTAGCGAAGATCTATCCCCTGGTCAGCGGCAATGTACAGGATATAAAGGTGATGTTGGGGGATTATGTAGAAAAGGGACAGATCCTGGGCGTCATCAGAAGTTCGGAAATGGCCGGCTACAGCAACGATATCGTTACGGCCGAGACCAATATGTCAGTCGCCAAAAAAAGCCTGGAGGCTACCAGGGAGATGTATAAGAGCGGGCTGGCCTCGGCCAGGGACAGCCTTGCGGCGGAAGCTGCTTACGATCAGTCGAAGGCCGGCTATGAAAAAGCGCTGCGGGTGATCCGGCTGAACGGGGGCAGCCGCAACGGGGACTATTCTTTGAGAAGCCCGATCGGCGGTTTTGTGGTGGAGAAACAGGCCACCAACAATATGTCCCTGCGGGCCGACAATAATGCCAGCCTCTTTACCATTTCCGACCTGAAAAATATCTGGGTGTTGGCCAATGTGTATGAAACGAGCATATCCCTGATCAGGGTCGGGGACAGCGTCAATGTCAGCACCCTCTCCTACCCCGGGAAAATATTCAGGGGCAGGATCGACCGGATCATGAATGTGCTGGACCCTACCAATAAGGTGATGAAGGTGCGGATCGTGTTGCCCAACCCGGGCTACCTGCTGAAGCCCGAGATGTTCGCAAGCGTGATGCTGAATACCACGCTGAACAGGAATATGCTGTCGGTGCCTGGTACGGCGCTGATCTTCGACAACAGCCAGTACTATGTGCTCGTCTATAAGAGCCCCTCCGACATCTCGATCAGGCCGGTGCAGGTATCCAGTACCGTGGGGGACCGGATCTATATTTCCGGGGGACTTTCGGAAGGCGAGAAAGTGATCGGCTCGCAGGCGCTGTTTATCTTTCATGAACTGAATGGCTAGACCAACTAAACCAACACCCGATGAACAAGGTATTAAAAAGCATCCTGGCCTTCTCACTCAAAAATAAATACTTCATATTTTTCGCAACGGCGCTGCTGGCCGTCTATGGCTTCTTCACATTCCAGAAGATGCCTATCGAGGCATTCCCTGACGTCACCAATACGGAGATCACCATCATCACGCAATGGCCGGGCAGAAGCGCGGAGGAAGTAGAGAAATTCGTCACCATTCCCATCGAGATCACCCTGAACCCCGTACAAAAAAAGACCAGCCTGCGCTCCACCAGCATTTTCGGGCTGTCCGTGGTGAAACTGATCTTCGATGACGAGGTCTCCGACAGCTATGCGCGTCTTCAGGTCAACAATCTTCTCCCCGGCATCACCCTGCCCGACAATATCATCCCGCAGGTGCAGCCGCCTACGGGCCCGACGGGCGAGGTCTACCGCTACACACTGGAGAGTTCCTTCCGGGATCCCCGGGAATTAAAAACATTGCAGGACTGGGTGGTCGACCGGGAATTGCGCGCCGTGCCGGGCATCGCAGACATCGTGAGCTTCGGCGGCATGGTGAAGACCTATGAGATAAGGGCCAATCCCCAGAAAATGGCCGGCCTCGGCATTACCCCGCTGGATGTCTCCAATGCGGTGAGCAAGAGTAATATCAATATCGGCGGGGATGTGATCAATAAGAATTCCCAGGCCTATGTAGTGCGGGGTATCGGACTGCTGAACGATATCAACGAGATCAGGAATATCACGGTGGAAAACATCAATGGCATCCCCATCCTGGTGAAGGACCTGGCCGATGTAGAGATCTCCAACCTGCCCAGGCTGGGAGAGGTAGGAAGGACTGACGCCATCGATGACAGCTCCGGGCACCGCCGGCTGCGGCTCAACCCCGATGCGGTGGAAGGCATCGTGCTGATGAGGAAGGGAGAGAATCCGGACCTGGTCATCAAAGGGCTGAAGGAAAGAGTGAAAAAGCTGAATGACCGGGTATTGCCGCCCGATACGAAGATCGTTCCGTTCTACAACCGGGAGGACCTGATCCATTATGCAACGCATACGGTGCTGCATAACCTCGTGGAGGGCATCCTGCTGGTGACCCTGATCGTCTCCCTGTTCATGTTCAACTGGAGGACGACCCTGATCGTCTCCATTATCATACCGCTGTCGCTGCTCTTCGCCTTCATCTGCCTGAACCTGATGGGCATGTCCGCCAACCTGCTGTCGTTGGGTGCCATCGACTTCGGGATCATCATCGACGGCGCTGTGGTCATGGTGGAGGGGCTGTTCGTATTGCTGGACCGGAAAGCCAGGGATACGGGAATGGAGAAATTCAACAAGCTGTCCAAGATCGGGATGATCCGAAAGAAAGGTGCGGAGCTGGGCAAGGCGATCTTTTTTACCAAGCTCATCATCATCACCGCACTGCTGCCCATCTTCGCCTTTCAGAAAGTGGAAGGTAAGATGTTCTCCCCGCTGGCCTATACGCTGGGCTTTGCATTGCTGGGGGCGCTGATCTTCACCCTCACCCTGGTGCCTGTCCTCGTGAATGTGCTGCTGAGGAAGAATGTGCGGGAGAAGCATAACCCCTTCACACATTTTATTACGACGCGGATCATGCAGGGGTTCCGTTTCGTTTTCCGCTATAAGAAGCCTTCGATCCTCGTCGCCTTGTTAGTGATCGTGGCGGGGCTGTATTCCTTCAAGTTCCTGGGGTCGGAATTCCTGCCCGAGCTGAACGAAGGTTCCATCTGGGTGCGCGCTACCCTACCCTACAGCATTTCCCTGGATACTTCCGTGGCGAGGGGTGATCAGATGCGCAATATCATGATGAGGTTTCCACAGATCAAAAGGGTGATGTCGCAGACCGGCCGTCCCGATGATGGAACGGATGTGGCAGGCTTCTATAATAATGAGTTCGGAGTGTCGCTGTATCCCGAGGAAGAATGGAAGCCGGAGATCTCCAAGGACGAGCTGATCGAGCAGATGAGAAAGGCCTTGTCGGTGATCCCGGGAGTGGAGCTGAATTTTTCGCAGCCGATCATGGACAATGTGGAAGAGGCCGTGTCGGGGGTCAAGGGATCTATTTGCGTGAAGATCTTCGGGGATTCCCTCGACTATATGGAGGGCCAGTGCAACCGGGTAAATAATATCCTTAAGAATATACAGGGGATCACCGACCTGGGGGTCATCAGGAATATCGGCCAGCCTGAGCTGGATATCGACCTGGATCAGAGCAGGATGGCCTTATATGGAGTCTCTACGTCCGATGCGAATGCCGTCATCGAAATGGCCATCGGCGGCAAGGCGGTGACCCAGTTATATGAGGGAGTGAGGAAATTCGATATCCGTATCCGTTTCCCCGAGGAATTCCGGAAATCGGAGAGCGATATCGGGGATCTGATGGTGCCCACACAGGGAGGTTCGAAAGTGCCCATACGCGAGATCGCGGACATCCGGCAGAAGACCGGACCCTGCCTGATCTTCAGGGATGACAACCAGCGTTATTCGGCCGTGAAGTTCTCCGTCGAGGGAAGGGATATGGGAAGCACCATCAGGGAGGCGCAGGAAAAAGTGGATGCGCAGATCAAGCTCCCGAAAGGTTATTCGATGGTATGGCAGGGGGACTTCGAGAATCAGCAGCGCGCCTCCAAGCGGCTTGCGGAAGTGGTGCCGATCAGCCTGCTGCTTATTTTCCTGCTGCTCTTCATCATGTTCGGCAACCTGAAGGACGCGGGGCTGGTGTTCCTCAACGTTCCCTGCGCCGTCGTAGGAGGTGTCCTGGCCTTACTGGTGACCGGTACGAATTTTTCCATCTCAGCAGGCATCGGCTTCATCGCCCTCTTCGGGATCTGTATCCTGGAAGGAGTGCTGCTGATCACCGCATTCAAGCAGAACCTGGAACGGATCCGGGGGCTTCAGAGCCCGCTATACACTTCGATCAAGCTGGGAGTGAACGATCTGATCAGGCCCGTGCTGATGACGGCCCTGATGGCCACCATCGGGCTGCTGCCCGCCGCTATTTCAACGGGCATCGGCTCGGAGAGCTCGCGTCCGCTGGCGAGGGTGGTGATCGGCGGATTGCTCTGTGCAACGGTGTTCTCGCTGCTGATCTTCCCGCTGGTGTTCTTTTGGTCCTATAAGAAAGTGGACACCAAGCACCAGGGAGAGACGGAAGAGAATGTGAAATAGTTTTTTACTTTATCTTACAGCATGGATTGTACGCTCCACGCATTGCGGCTGCCGGCAGGAAGGTCTTTCCGGCGGACATTGCGTTTACCAATAGCGGAGTTTTCGTGCCGGAGAGGAATGATCATTCTGCTGGCAGGGCTTATGCTGGGCAGCGGCCGGCCCGCGGCAGCCCAGGAGTTCTTCCGGCCCGACCCGAAATACAACCCAGGCCGCGTCAACGGGGTCGTCATCGCGGAAGCGGCTATCGGGACAGCCGTCACGATCGGGCTGAATTACCTATGGTACAAGAAATTCCCCCACAGTAAATTCCATATGTTCAACGATAATAATGAGTGGCTGAGCATGGATAAGATGGGGCATGCGACCACGGCCTATAATATTGCCGCCATCCAGAGCGACCTGCCGTATTCGCATCAATTCGTCAAGACGATACATGTCCTCTTTCGTCGCTTCGACGAACAGGAAGGCCAGATCGGATTGCCGTAGCAGTTCCAGGAGCCCTGGCGCCTCTGATTGCTCGGGGCCCGCTTCGATCAAAACATGGCGGAACTGCCCGAAGGAGCGGCCCACCATCGCCGCGATCTTCTCGGCCTCGAAAGCTCCATTCATAGCGCCTATACCTATGACGTGGAATCCCAGCTCGTGCTTCAAAATCGTTGAAGGAATTT
>Ga0137403_10010431_pt1 | contig 10291 bp, 7 predicted proteins | sample CZOMad2_1_16fung_FD_122057 | JGI IMG/M metagenome (GOLD analysis project Ga0137403, IMG submission 122057) | Vadose zone soil fungal communities from Angelo Coast Range Reserve, California, USA - CZOMad2_1_16fungal (Hybrid Assembly) | ecosystem: Environmental > Terrestrial > Soil > Vadose zone... | reverse complement strand
AACCCAACGGAAAGAAGATAAGGCTCTTTCGTTAACAATCCGATCTCCGTCGCGAAGATCCAATCGTCCGGTTGGAATCCGCGAAACACCGCTACCTCAGCCCATTTCGTCAGGCCCAGCTCGGCTTGCAATTCGTATGGGTTCGCGATCCGCTTGTCTTGGATTTGCAGACTCAAGGAGAGATTCCCTTCTGGTTGCAACTCGGGCGTCACGATTTGACTCAAACCTTTCGTCGTCGCGAAAGACGAAGAGGCGATTGAAAGAATTGCGAACATTATCAGGGCGATCGCCCCGAAGCCGATTGGCTTGCCTCTTGCCCCGTCAATCTCTCTCTGGAAAGCCTTTCCCACGGTGCCCCGAGTAAAACCATTGCTCTGGAATTTGTCGATTCTGTGTTGACCCGAAACGCATTCGGGGTTGAACCAGCGACGGGCGATCCTAAGATTAGACGATGCGTGTGCTTGCCATCGACGCTTCTTTGCGCAACACCGGTGTCGCGATTGTGGATGCAAACAATGGCAAACCGCGCTCCCTCTATTTCGGCACGATTCACAACGCGAGTTCGATGCGCTCCTCGTCCTGCCTGGTGGCCATTCGTGATCGGCTTACCGGATTAATTCGGGAACACGAACCGGATTGCTGCGCGCTCGAATCGGTGATTTACGTGCAAAGCTATAAGACGGCTATTATCCTTGGGGCCGCGCGGGGAGCGGCCATTCTGACCGCGGCGGAAAACGGGTTACCCATTTTTGAATACACCCCAAACCGGATCAAACAGGCGACTGTAGGCACGGGCGCAGCTGGTAAGAATCAGGTCGCGTTTATGGTGCGCGCCCTTCTAGGTCTGACGGAAACACCGGATGCGGACGCAGCGGACGCGCTTGCAATCGGCTTGACGCACCTGCGCTCACAGGACGTGGCACGGCTCGGGGTCCCGGGAGCGAGACAAATATGAACCCCCCTTCGGTCGCCGCGGAGACCTTCGGCGTGGCAGGCGAGGCGATTGCTGGTCTTCGCGTGCGTTGGCTTGGTCGGATGGAATTCGCCGGCGCGCTGGCGTTGCAGGAAGAGATCGTAGCGAAGAAGCGAGAGGATCGTTCGTCAGCCGACGAATTGCTTTTGCTTGAGCACGAACCGGTTTACACAATTGGCCGCACGCCGGACAGGTCCAGTTTGCTTGGTGCGGCGCATCTGCCATATCCGCTTTTTTCCATCAGCCGCGGCGGCCAGGCGACTTATCATGGGCCTGGCCAATTGATGGGTTATCCGATTATCGATCTGCGCCGGTGTGGACAGGATTTGCACAGATATTTGCGATGGATCGAACAATTGCTGATTGAACTCCTCGCCGATTACCGTATCGCCGCGTCGCGGCGAGAATCGCTCACCGGCGTTTGGGTTTCGAATCGTAAGATTGCATCGATCGGCGTGGGAGTGCGTCATTGGATCACGATGCACGGATTCGCGTTGAATGTGTGCGGCGATCTTTCGCCCTTTAATCAGATCGTCCCTTGCGGCATTAATAGAGTCGCAATGACATCGATTGAGAAAGAGACGGGCAACAAGTTTTCGGTTATGGAGGTTGGCGAAGCGCTTGAGAAACTGGCGTTGGATCGGATTATCGATTTGCGCGTCGCATCGGAGGCGCAACCGATCAATGTTTAGCGACTGGAGCTGAATCATGGTACCACTCGAAGACAACGTCGGTGACATCATCGGAAAAGCACAACGTGGCTTGCGCATTTCCGACCGCGAACTGGCGGAAAAAGCGCGCGTCAGTTCGGAAAAAATCCGTCAGCTGCGCGAGGGTGATTTTGATGAACAGACCCTTTTGCTCGTTGCTCCGGTTTTGGGCCTCGCCGCGCGGGCGCTTTGCGAACTCGCCAAAGGCGAATGGTATCCGGAAAAAATTGATGAGCGAGACGGGCTCGCGCAATTCAACACGCATTATCACGACATGGCGGTCAACGCCTATCTGGTGTGGGATCCAGCGAGCCGTGCCGCAGCGGCTTTTGATACAGGCGCGGACTGCGGTGAAATGGTGCGCTTTGCCAACCGCCATAAATTGAACGTGAACCTCATTCTGCTTACTCATGCGCACGACGATCATGTCGCGGACCTGCCGCGTCTGCGCGAGGAAACTGGTGGGGAGGTCTTTACTCCCGCTGGCGAACCAGTTCCCGGCGCTGAAGCAATCGAAGAAGGAAAACGGTTTCGACTCGGCAATTTGGAGATCGACGCGCGCCTGACCTGGGGCCATTCCCCCGGCGGAATGACATATGTGGTGACCGGTCTCTCGCGCCCGATTGCAATTGTGGGCGATTCGCTTTTCGCCGGCTCCATGGGTGGCGGAAATGTTTCCTACAACGATGCGCTGCAAAATAATCTCAAGAAAATCCTGACGCTGCCGGACGAAACGATCATTTGTCCGGGACACGGCCCGATGACCACGGTAGGTGAAGAGAAAGTGCACAACTCATTTTTCGCGGGGCGACTCTAATGTTTGATGTTTGATGTTTGACGTTTGAGGTAAAGTTCCGCGGTGGATAAAGCAGAATTGCTAGCGAGAACAAAGGCTTCCTCACTCCGGACGCTGAAGCTTATTGATCATCTGCCGCGAACGACATCGGGCCGCGCGATTGGTAACCAGCTGGTACGTAGCGCTACTTCCATCGGCGCCAATTACCGGGCTGCCCGTCGATCTCGATCGCGAGCGGAATTTGCAGCGAAATTAGGCACGGTGGCAGAAGAAGCTGATGAAACAGTTTACTGGCTCGAATTGATTATGGCGGGCGAATTGTTGCCGAAGAAAAGGTTGAACCGCTCTTTTGTGAAGCCAATGAGCTAACCGCAATTTTCACTTCCGGCCGCCGCTCCGCGACAAAACATCAAACCTCAAACATCAAACCTCAAACATGAACATCGGTTTCGTTGGCGTTGGTCGGATGGGCGCAAACATGGCGCGCCGATTGAAGGATCGCGGCTTTCATGTGACTGCTGTTTACGACACAAATCGCACGGCCGCGACGTCGCTGGCGGCGGAACTTGGTTGTCCGGCGAGCCAGGATTTATCGGAAGTTACGGCTGAATCGGACATCGTCTTTACCGTTGTGACCGATGACGGGGCGATGCGCGAAATCTTCAGTCGAAGCGGGGACAATCTCTTGGTCAATGCGCGCGGCAAATTATTCATCAACTGTGCGACTCTCTCGCCGCAGGTCCATATCGACGTGGAAAAGCTGGCGCACAAAGCCGGCGCCCAAACACTTGAAGCGTGCATGGCATCGAGCATCACGCAGGCGCGCGAAGGCTCTCTTTATTTGATGTGCGGCGGAAGCGAAGACGCGTTTCACAAAGCCGAGCCGATTTTGAAGGAGCTTGGATCGACCGTGCGCTTTATTGGTCGAGCTGGCGAAGCGGCGAAAGTAAAAGCGCTGGTCAACATGGTGATGAACATCAACACCGCTGGTCTGGCCGAAGGACTCGCGCTGGGCGCGGCGCTCGGTCTTGATCTGGAAATGTTGAGAAAAGTTTTCTCGCAAACCGGCGCCGCCTCGCGCGTGCTTGAGACCGACGGCGAAGACATGCAAAACCGCGAGCACACCTGCTTCTTCTCCGCCGCTCACGCCGCCAAGGACAGCGGCATCGCGCTCAATCTTGCGCGCAGTCTCGGTCTTGAATTGCCACTCGCGCGCGCGACCAAGGATCAATATGATCGCATGGTCGCAGAAGGATTGGGCGAGCTCGATAAATCGGGTGTTGCCGAGCTCACCTTTAAAGATCGCCATAAACATTCCGGCGACCGCGTGTGATGGCGCCGAATTGGCGGCTGATACAGCGGGCCCGACAGTTGTAAGGGCGTTTCTGTGAAACCCCGATTCGCTCATTTCGTCGGAAGCTACGATTACTTTGGCGCAAGCGAGGCGACGATTTTCTCGAAGCGCGGATCCCCGCGCAACGGATCCCAAAACGGATCGAGACGGATATCGCCGTAGGATACGCCTCCCGGGATTTTGGCAAGAGTTTCCAGTTGCTCAATGGCCAGGTCGAGCTCTCCGGTCCAGGCACAGATCACCGCATAAAAATAAAGGATGTCCGCGCCGTTGAGCGCGTCTTTGGTTACAGGAAGGAGTTCGACCGCCCGACGTCCCTCCCGAAGGGCTTCTTCTTTCCGGTCCAGTGCAGCATCGATAAGACCCAGGAAGCAGAGCTGCGAACCGTCATTCGGGTCCGCACGAACAATTTTCTCCTGCTGCTGACGCGCTGCGCTAAAAGCGGCGCGCGCGCCAGCTATGTCTCCTTTCATGCGAGCAACTAACCCGTGCGCATAAACTCGGCTAAATTCGATCGCGCCTATGCTTCTGCCCCTCAAGGTACCCTCACCCAGTGCCGCTAACGCGCGATCGGCAGCAGAGGGGTCGCGCCGGTACAAACCAACAAAAAAACGCCCGCGTGTCAGATCTCTCGCCGACGCGGGATCGTCCGTGAGAATTTTTTCGAGAGCGGCATGCCATGGTTCGGTGTCGGCTCGCTCATGGAAGTCGATCCAACCAGGAAGTAGCCGCATATAATTATTCGTTGATTCAAGGTCAACGCCGCGATCAGAAATCTCTCTGGCTCGTTTATACTCGCGTAAACAAATATATGTGAATGCAGTCTGGAAGAGGAGGTCGCGGTTTTGGGGATCCAACTCAATTGCGCGCTCGAAGTCGCGCGCGCTATCGTTCCAACGCCCCTGTCTTCGATCGATGTAGCCACGCCATTCAAAGATTCGTGCATTGTTCGGCATCGTGCGCACGGCGATGGCGAGCTCGTCCCGGGCACGATCGTAATCGAGATAGCCGTTGTAAAAATGCACAGCCAGGGCGAGGTGTGCTTGGCCCGAATCTGGTCTCAATCGGAAAGCTGAATTGATTGCCGACTTCGCCAAGTCGAGGCGGTTAGGAGTGTGATCAATCGCTTCCCAGTAGATCCCGTCGTGGGCCTCAGCCAATTTACAATATGCCAGAAGAAACGCCGGGTCGCGCGCGGTCGCCTGGTTGAGCAACTCGACGGCCTGGAGAAGATTTGGCTCGGTATTGAGACCATAATATAGGGCCTCGTCGATCAGCGACGAAGCGTGAACGTAAAGGTCATAGGCAACAAGATCTCTGGTTGGTCGCTCTTCAATGGCTGTTTTTTCGATAGCTGAGATTTTGGCCTCTAGCTGATTTGCGATTGATTTGGCGATTTCGCTCTGAATAGCAAAAATATCGGCAAGATCGCGATCATAAGTCTGGCCCCACAGTTGCCGGTCGCTGCGTGCATCAACCAACCGCGCGTTAACGCGCACGCGGTTGCCAGAGCGCTGAACGCTCCCTTCCACAACATGCGCGATGCCAAGTTGCCGGCTGATCTCGGACAGATTGCGCGCGATTCCGCTCTTGTACTGCCGCACCGAGGTCCGGCTGATTATCTTCAGGTCCGCGATCTTGGCCAGGTTGGTCAGGATTTCGTCCTGCACGCCGTCTGCGAAGTAAGCGTTCTCTTTATCGTCGCTTAAATTCTCGAACGGGAGGACGGCGATACCCTTCTGGGGGATAGCGGTCGGCCGGCTAGTAGCTGTTGTCTCGGGATTCGCCGATGTGGTTGGCGGCGGTGATGTTCGATGGAAAAAGATCAAGGAACTAATCACCAGGGCAACAGCGGACATAAGCAGTGTCGGTATAAGCGCGACCCTGGGCCAACGGGAAGAAGTAATGGGACGAACCGCGGATGCCTGCTTCGATCGTTTCCCTTGCTTGACCTTCTCGGGGACCTGTGGATTGCCAAGATTATCTTTGTAGACATTAAACAGGTGCAGGCGCAGGCCGTGCTTCACCTCACACTCGCCCAGATCGTGCAAGTACGGCTGCCAGTGCCGATATTCGGACAGATCTTCCGCTACATGCGCGGACAAAAGAATATGCCCGGCATCGCCGAACTCCAGCACCCGTTGGGCAACATTTATTCCCGATCCCGCAAAGTTCGTTTTGTCGTCCACATCGGTGACTCTGTTGACTGGGCCACTGTGAACTCCCATTCGCACCTTAATATGGGGATGATCTTGCAGGGTCCTGCTAATCTCGAGAGCGCATCGCACCGGTTCTTCGAGGCTACGAAAGAAAAGGAGCGCCATTCCGTCGCCCGTCGGCACTCGATTGAGTTTGCCGCTTGCTTCCGCAGCGCGAAAAGATTCCGTTCCGCGCACGATTTGATTCAACTTCCGCAGCATTTCAATCTGCTCGTTGACGAGCAGTTTCGAATAACCGACCACGTCGATTAACAAAAGGTGCGCGATCTCGAACGGAAGGTCGGGCTCCGGCTCAGCGGGCATTTGCATGCGCAAGCACCTCCTTGAAGAAGACAATCATTGCAATATCCGAGCCAGCGGTCGAGGTGCAAATAACCTGTGCCGATGCAACTGCTACAGAAAGACAATAGAGATGAAGCAGAATGACGGCTGACACAGCCGCTCTTCAGTTGCAGGGCGTTTTCTGTGAAACGCCGATCGCTCGCTTCGTTGCAAGCCTGCTGTTCACTTCTTCGGCGCGAGGGAGGCGACAATCTTTTCGAAGCGCGGATCGCCGCGCAACGAATCCCAATGCGGCAGCAGCTTCAATTGACCGTAGCTGACGGTGCTCGGGGGATGGACCGCGATGGCCAGCTGTTCACAGGCGAGGTTCTTGTCGCCAACCCAGGCAGCGATCATGGCCAGATACTGAATCATGAGCGGACCATTGATTGCATCTTTTTCGACGGGAAGAAGCTCGACAGCGCGCCGGCCTTCGCGCAGCGCTTCCTCCTTGCGCCCGAGACCGGCGTCGATCAAGCCCATCGCGCATAGTGCCGGCCCGTAGTTTGGTTGGGCTTGAACTGCTTTCTCCTGCTCCGTGCGTGCCGCAGCGAATGCGGCGCGGGCTTTGCCTTCGTCTTTCGTCATACGAGCGATAACGCCTTCTATCAGCGGACGATTTAAGTGAACGGCATAGTCGGTGAGGGGTATGTCGCCGAATGCGTTCAATGCATTCTTTGCCGCAGCGACGTCGCGCTCGGCCAGTGCACAACTAAGCCAAGCATCGGCGATACTTGGCACTGCCGCGGGATTTGTCGCCCGAACAGAATCGATTGTTTGATGCAGCGGTCGGGTATCGGCTTTCGAATGAAATTCAATGGACGCAAGCGCTACTTTCGTATCGACATCATTCGGCTCGATAGTCAAGGCGCGGCCTAACACGGATTTTTGTTCATCATAGCGCCGGAGAACGCCGTAACTGATTGCGATTTGCTGCAGCGTGAAAAAGTTGCGCGGGTCGAGATCAATCGCGCGCTCGAGGTTTCGTGTGGATTCTTCCCAGCGCCCCTGGCGCCGCTCAATGAGACCCTTCAGCTCGAATATCCGGGAATCATTGGGCAAAGTTTGGTGGGCAACTTCCACTTCAGCCAACGCGCCGTCATAATCGAGGTATCCCCAATAAAGATTCTGCGCACGCGCGAGGTGCGTTTCACCAGCATCCGGACGGAGGCGAGACGCCGCTTGGACGGCCGCTTCCGCCAGGGCTAGACGCGCGGCTGTATGGTCGAAGCCGAGAAAGTAGAGCGCGTCATGAGCGTAGGCGAGCTGGCAATGTGCCCGGAAAAACGATGGATCACGTGCGACAGCCTGGTTCAGTAGATCGACCGCCTGCAGCAAATTGGCTTTCATGGCACTGCTAAGGCCTATGAGAAGAAGATTTTTGGCGCGCGTGTAGAGATCGAAGGCGGTGACGTCCCCCGTCGGGGGCCGTTCGATTGCATTCTCTTCACGTGGTGAAAGCTTGGCCTGAAGCTGGTCGGCAATCGCCTTTGCGATTTCACTTTGAATCGTGAACACATCCGCAAGATCGCGGTCATAAGTCTGCCCCCATAGTTGTCTGTCAGTGCGTGTATCAACCAACTGCGCATTGACACGCGCGCGATTGCCCGCGCGCTGAACGCTTCCCTCGACGATATTCGCGACGCCGAGTTCCTGGCCGATCTCGCGCAAATTCCGCGCGACTCCGCTCTTATATTGCATCACCGAGACGCGGCTGATTATTTTGAGGTCCGCGATTTTGGCCAGATGGGTGAGGATTTCATCCTGCACGCCATCTGCGAAATAAGCGTTTTCTTTCTCGGCGCTCAAATTTTCGAACGGCAGAACAGCGACGCTCTTCTCTGGAATGAAAACCGTGGTCTTGCTAGCCGCCCCCTCGGCGAGAGTCGATGGGGTCATCCTCGGCGATACGCGATGGAAAAAGATCAAAGAACTGACCACAAGGGCGAGGGTTGCCACGACTAATGCAGCTGCAACCAAGAACTTTGGCCTGCGAGGAGCACTGATTGAGCGAATTCCGTCCGACTCCTTCTTTCGTCCTCTTCGCTTCAGTTTCTCAGGGACCTGTGGGTTACCAAGATTATCTTTGTAGAGATTAAAGAGGTGCAGGCGCAGTCCGTGCTTCACTTCGCACTCGCCCAGATCGTGCAAGTACTGGTGCCAGTGCCGGTACTCGGTCAAATCTTCCGCTATATGCCCCGACAAAAGGATATGTCCGGCATCGCCGCAATCCAGCACCCGCTGCGCGACGTTGATTCCCGCCCCTGCCATGTTTGTTTTCTCGTTAACATCGGTCACTCGATTAACAGGGCCGCTGTGAACTCCCATCCGCAGCTGGATGTGCGGATGCCCTTGCAACGCTTTGCTGATCTCGAGCGCACAGCGCACCGGTTCTTCCGGACTGTGAAAAAACAGGAGGGCGATTCCGTCTCCGGTCGGCACCCGAATAAGTTTGCCGCTAGCTTCCGCCGTCCTAAAACAGTCGGTGCTCCGCACGGTTTGATTCAGTTCCTGCAGCAACTCGATTTGCTCATTGATCAGTAATTTCGAATAACCCACCAGGTCGATTAACAAGACGTGCGCGATCTCGAGCGGGAGATCGGGCGTCGGTTCCGCGGGCGGGTCTTGCGTTTTCACCCTGTGGGGAACCTAACAATACAGATAGCCGTGGTCGAGGGCAATAGGCGTGGTAGAAACTGGAAAGAAGTGGCAGCGTGAGTTTTATTGAGCAAGCGGACTCACCTGGATTAGGCGCCAGCGCTTCCTCAACAGTTGCGCTTACTTCGGAGCCAACGAGGCGACAATCTTCTCGAAGCGCGGGTCGCCGCGCAGCGGATCCCAATACGGATGCAGACGCAAGTAACCGTAGCTCACATGACCGGGAAGGCTTGCTGCGACGCTTAACTGTTCGAGCGCGAGATCCTTCTCGCCAGTCCACGCATAAATAAGCGCTAAATAGTGAACCAATCGGGCACCAACGATCGCATCTTTCGTCACCGGCAACAGTTCAACCGCGTGGCGACCTTCACGAATTGCGTCCTCCTTGTTGCCCAAGGCAGCATCAGCCATCCCGAGCACACAAAGCCCTTCCGCATAATTGGGTTGTTCCGCAACTATTTTGGCGGCTTCGGCACGCACACTGGTAAAAGCAGCGTGGGCCGCCGCCTTATCACCACGGAACTGAGCGACTACGCCTTCGCACCAGGTCCGCGGAAACGGGATTGTGTTGTCGTAACACCCATCGATCGGCAGCGCATCCATAGCGCGACGCGCGTCATCGGAATCGCGCTTGCACAGCGCTCCGGGAACCCAAACATACGCCAGGTGTTTGGCTTCGCTGGAATCTTCGGCTACAAACGCCTCGATCGTCGAGATCAGCGGGCGCGGATCGGCATGCCAGTTGAGTTCGACTTCCGCGCGTGAACCTCGCAGCGCGGCATCTTTGGGAGTAACGGCGATTGCGCGGTCGAATGCACGCTCTACATCGGCATAACGGCGCAGGGAATCATAGGTAAGAGCGAGTTGCTGGAGGATGGCAGGGTTTTGCGGGTCGAGGTCGACAGCGCGCTCAAGATTTTTGATCGATTGATCCCAGCGCCCTTGCCGTCGATCGATATAGCCGGTCAGCAGAAACGCCGACGGCTCGTTAGGCAGACTCTTCTGTGCCAGATTAAGTTCGTTCCGAGCGCGGTCGTAATCGAGATAACCCCAGTACAAATGCTTGGCGAGAGCAAGATGCGCTTCGCCTGAATTTGGAAGTAGGCGGGTGAGCGATTGAATCGCCGCGTCCGCCAGAGCCAACCGCGCCGGAGTGTGATCAATGCCACTGAAGTAGAGCAAATCGTGAGTGTGGGCCAGTTGATAATAGGCAAGCGCAAAGGCTGGATCGCGCTCGATCGCCTCGTTCAGCAGGCGAAC
>Ga0137403_10010429_pt1 | contig 10293 bp, 11 predicted proteins | sample CZOMad2_1_16fung_FD_122057 | JGI IMG/M metagenome (GOLD analysis project Ga0137403, IMG submission 122057) | Vadose zone soil fungal communities from Angelo Coast Range Reserve, California, USA - CZOMad2_1_16fungal (Hybrid Assembly) | ecosystem: Environmental > Terrestrial > Soil > Vadose zone... | reverse complement strand
CTCTTCGTCGTGCCGCCCTCGGCGATCACCCTCGTCTTCCGGTCGCTCACCCAACACGAGCTGAGCGAAGATCCGCACGACTTCATCGCGATCCACGTTCGGGCGGCCGCCGAGCAGCTCGCCGGGTCGGCCTCGGTCCGCGGATTCGGCGTCCTCTATCTGATCGCCCACGGTGTCATCAAGCTCCTGCTCGTGGGCGCGTTGGTCCGCAGGATCCGGCCGGCGTACCCGGTGGCGATCGTCTTCCTCGGCTCGTTCATTCTGTACGAGTTGTACCGTTCTGTCCTCGGCCACTCGATTGCCCTGCTCCTATTCGCCGCACTCGACACGGGTATCACGACGATGGTGGTCAGGGAGTACCTCGAGCTGCGCCGCGACTAGGGCGTGACCCGAGACGTCCATGCACGGGAGCGGAGACGGCGCCCCCGCCTCCCCGCACCGCCGTCTCGGGTCACGCTCCGACCCGGTGCCACGGCCACGCGCTGTGGAAAGGCCCCCGAGTCATACGGGGCGTCAGAGGAGGTAGCGCCGCAGCTGGTGGGCCGGCGTCAGGTAGCGGCGGACTGCCAGCCGGACGAAGAGCAGCGAGGCGACCGAGGTGGCGACGGCGAGCATGAACACCACCACGATCTGATACTCGATGGCGACGAGCGGGGAGGCGCCCGCCAGGATCTGACCCGTCATCATCCCCGGGAGCTGGACGAGCCCGACCGTCATCATGCCGCTCACCGTCGGGATCATCGCCGCCCGGACGGCCGAGCGCACCATCGGCTGCACCGCTTCGCTGCCGGGGAAGCCGAGGGCGAGCATGGCCTCCACCTCGTCCGTTCGGACGCGGAGGTCGGACTGCAGACGATCGCCCGCGAGCGCAGCGCTCGTCATCGCGTTGCCGAGGATCATCCCGGCGATCGGGATGACATACTGCGGCTCGTACCATGGGTGGACGCGGACGACGACGGCAATCACCCATCCCAGCGTCATCGCCGTCGAGACGACGATCGCCGTGGCCGCGATCTCGTACCGGCCGGGAATGGGCTTCTTCAGGCGAGAGACCGCCGCCTGGGTGGCAACCAGCGTCATCGCGATCAGCACGAGCGCCACCCAGTACCACCGCCCAGCGGTGAAGACCGACGCGAGGATGACGCCGACCAGATAGAGCTGCACGATCGTCCGGACGGTCCCCACGACGAGATCCCGCTCGAGACCGAGCGCCTGACGGGCCGAGATCACGATCACCACGCCGACGAGGACGGCGGCGAGACCGACCTGCCAGACCGAGAGATCGATGACGCCCGCAGTCGACATCATGGAGTGGCGCGAAACCTCTCGCCGGCAAGAAACGCGCGCAGGCGCCCGTCGGTAATGGTCGGCGCGACGCCATCGATGCACTCGTACGCCTCGGGCCGGCCCTTGACCAGATAGAGCAGGCAGCCGCCGAGCCGGCGGATCAACTCCGGCTGATGGGTGGCGGCGACGATCGTGAGCGCGCGTGACTGCCGGAGCCCGGAGATCGTGTCCACCACCACCGCCGCGTTCGGAGGGTCGAGCGCCGCTGTCGGCTCGTCGAGCAGCAGCGCTTCCGGATCTCCCAGCAGCGCACGGGAAATCGTCACCCGCTGTTTCTCGCCCCCGGACAGCGTCGCACCGTCCCGGTCGAGGAATCCGGGGTCGAGCCCCACCTCCGTGAGGGCGTGCACGAGTCGTGCTTCCGACAGCTGGGTACGGGCCGCTGCCGGCTGCATCCGGAGGTTATCGCGCACGGTCCCCTCGAAGAGGACGGGCGTCTGGAGCACCAGCGCGACGCGGCGCCGGAGCTCGAGTGGGTCGAGCGACGTGATGTCGCGATCGTGGAAACGGACGCGACCCCCTGTCGGCTCCGCAAGGCGATTCAGGCAGCGGAGGAGGGTCGATTTTCCCGAGCCAGACGGACCCACCAGCGTGAGCGACGCGCCGCGGCCGACCTCGAACGAAACGTCGGTGAGGATCGGCACCGCGGGCTGCCCCCGACGGGCGGGATACGCCAGCGACATGTGCTCGACCTGGAACACCGGATCGCTGACGGCGGCAGCGGTCCCGTCGAGACGCTCAGGGCCTACCATCGTGCCGTTGCCTCGGAATCGCCCCACGCTCAGTGCCCGCGTCGCCGCCGGTCGTACAGCTCCATCGACACGAGGCGTGCGAGCAGAAGGACGGGGAAGAGCTGTCCGATCACGCCTTCGAGTGCGGCGAGGGAACGGGCGACCGGATTGAGCGGTGTGATGTCGCCGTAGCTGACGCTGGTCAGGGTCGTCGTGCTGAAGTACAGGAGACGGAAGCGGAGGTTTTGCGAGTCGAGCGGTCCGGCGGGGAAGCTGAACGCCATGGCATCGCCCAGTGCGACGAGCTGGTACGCCAAGGCCCACGAGTAGGCGACCAGAAGATAGACGGTGACCGCTCCTTCGATGCGATACAAGGTGATCGGTCCCGCACTGAACACCTGGACGAGCATCACCCCGGTGATGATGCTGCAGAACAGCAGCGACAACGCAGTGTCGGCCCGCCGAAGCGGGACATTCGGATGATGATGGTAGATCAAGTGAGTGACGAAGCTGGCGACGGCGAGCATGCCGACCACGGTCATCGTGGGGATACGGCTCCGGGACGCAATCGCGATGCCCGACAGGAGGACGATCGAGTGAACGGCGGGCTGAAGGGCAGGCAGCCGCTCTCCCTGAGCGATCGGGGCGACGATGAAGACGTCGACGACCAGCAGGACGAGGAGGGCGCGGAGACTCCATTCGCTGAGCTGGAGGCGGCCCATGGGCGAGGATCCGCCCGCACGAGAGCTCATTGGTTCAGCGGCGGTTGGTGCCTTCGCGCACGACGCCGCGGAGGTGGTAGACACGCGACCCGGTTCGACGAGCCCTTCGACACGCAGCGCCGTGGCAAGGCACGCCAACGCGGCCGTCAGTCCAGGACATGGTGGCCGCGCTCGCGCATGCAAGCCTGGAACACGTGCTTGAACCGCTCCTCGGCGGTGAGGCCCTCGTAGGCGCCGCCACCGAGGCCGCCGGTGGCCGCGCCGATGGCGGCACCGGCGCCCGGCGCTCCGGCGGCGGCGCCGATCGCGGCGCCGCTGGCGGCGCCGAGCAGCCCGCCGACCGCCGCGCCGATCGCCGATTCCTTCGCGGTACCTCCCGAGCTCTGGAGCGCCAACTCGCGGCACTCCGCCTCGTCGTGCGGAATCCGGCCGGCATAAGGATCGTTGAAGGGATCGACCGTCGGCTGGTAGCCGCCCATGGTGGCACAGCCGGCGACGGTGAGTGCGAGGGCAACCAGACAAGCGCGCGTGTACATCGACAGTTCTCCCCGACGGATGATTCAGCAAGCCGTGCGCCAGCGCCGCGGTGGCGAAACCTCCCCGCTCAGGCCCCGAAGCGAACCGAGTTTCCAGACGCGGCACGACGCTTCCGCTGACGGCATCTCGGCGCGTGCCGGAATATCGGCAGCGAAACCGGCGGCTCGGCCGCTCGCATACTGACACGATCGGCTGAGCCGCTCACGGCGGCGAGCGCCGGCACGGTGCTTGCGTCTGGTGCGACTCATGACGGCACGTAGGACCACAACCAATCGGCGCGTGTGGCGCGGCCGCGCGAGACGATGTCTGTCGCTACTGCTCGTGTTCTTCCTCGTGCCAGGCACCGTCCCGAAGGGCCTCGCCTATTCGACGGACCAACCCGCCTCGCCAGCCGCGGTACAGCCGGCGCAACCCACTCCGGCCCAGCTGCAACAGCTCGTCGCCCCGATCGCCCTGTATCCCGACGAGCTGATCGCCCAGATCCTCGCGGCCGCCACCTATCCCGAGCAGGTCGTGGAGGCGGAGCGCTGGATGCAGCAGCATGGCGAGCTCAAGGGACAGGAGCTGGCCCAGGAGGTCGACAAGCAGCCATGGGACCCGAGCGTCAAGGCGCTCACGGAGTTCCCGTCGGTCCTCGCCAACATGGACAAGAACCTGTCGTGGACGTCGTCGCTCGGGGACGCCTACGTCAATCATCAGCAGGACGTAATGAACGCCGTCCAGGTGATGCGCCGCCGCGCCCAGCAGGCGGGCAACCTGCAGACGACGTCGGAGCAGAAGGTGGTCCAGCAGGGGCCGCAGGTCGTCATCGAACCGGCCAACCCGGAGGTCATCTACGTGCCGCAATACGATCCCTGGGTGGTGTACGGCGCGCCGCTCGTCGCCTGGCCGGGATGGTACTGGTATCCGGGGCTGTTCGTTCCCGGGCCGGGAATCGTGTTCGGCGCCGGCTTCGGCATCGGGCTCTTCGCAGGGTTCGGCTGGGGATGGGGCCACTGGGGATTCGACTGGGGTCGCCACACCATCGTGTACAACCACAACACGTTCGTCTCGCACAGCAGGACGTTCATCAATCGCCGGACGTTCGATCGCGAGCGTGCGAGCTTCGGTCACGGGGGCGGGTTTCACGGTTCGGACGGATTCCATGGTGCGGGCGGGCTTCACGGCCCCGGTGGGTCTCACGGCGGGGGTGGATTTGGTGGCGCCCAGCAGCACGCATTCGCGGCCCCACACGGCGCAGCCGGAGGTCGCTCGGGTGCCTTCAGCGGATTCGATCGTGGAGGCACGACCAGGAGCCAATCCATGCGTGGCTCGTCCAGCCTCGGCGGGTTCCACGGTGGTGGCTTCGGAGGCGGCTCCCGCGGGGGAGGGTTCGGTGGCGGATTCCACGGCGGCGGATTCGGTGGAGGCCACGGCGGTGGCCACCGCTGACTCGCTTCCGGACCAAAGACGAAAATGGAGAAACGGATGATGTCGACTCCAACGGATGTGACGCGCGCGCCTTCTCGTGCCCGATGTCAGGTCTGGATCCCCGCAGTCGTGGCTGCCGTGCTGCTGATCGGCCACCCGCCGTCGAGTGTCGCCGACGCATCGGAAACGAAGACGTTCCCGTCCGCGGTCGACGCCTCGGAGGCCCTGTTCCAGGCCGTCCAGACTGGCGATGAGCACGCGCTCGAGGCGACCCTCGGCGCCGGACAGGAGCTCACGTCGTGCGGCGACGAATTGACGGACAAGCGCGAGCGCGACCGGTTCGTGCAGAAGTATCAGGAGATGCACCGTCTGGTCGGCGAACCGGACGGGACCACGGTCCTGTACATCGGCGCCGAGAACTGGCCCTTTCCGATCCCTCTCGTTTCGAGGAAGGGTCGGTGGCACTTCGATGCCCAGACCGGCGCGCGCGAGGTCATGTTCCGGAGGATCGGTGCGGACGAAGTGACCGCGATCGAGGTCTGCCGTGCCGCGGTGCAGGCCAGCAAGCAGAACGGGGCGACGACGAGAAGCGACGACCCGATCATCCAGTACGCGGAGGCCCTCGTCAGTGCCGGGAGTGCGAAGAGCGGCACGACGGGCCGCGCCACCCCCGACGATCAGCCGTTTCACGGTTACTATTTTGTCGTCCTGACGGAGCGTCCTGGAACTGGAGAGAAGACCGGCGCCCTTGCGGTCGTGGCCTATCCCGCCGAGTACCGGTCATCGGGCGTCATGACGTTCGTGGTTGGCGAGGACGGCGTCGTCTACGAGCGAGACCTCGGACCCGAGACGGCGGGAGTCGCGCGCAAGTTGAAGGCGCGGCCCACTTCGGGTTGGCACGCAGTGAGATGACCGCGGCGAGACAGGACAAGAGGCACCGACGCCTGATCCCCGGCAGCTGCTGGATCAGCTTCGCAGAGAGCTGAGCGCGGTCCAGGCCGCGGCGTCGATCGTGCGGTCGTGGTACCTGAAGGACGCGCCTCAGCGCGGGGGCCCGCTCGGCGGGGCCCCCGCGCTTCGGAACCCTAGATGTGCTTCTTGAGCTTCTGCCAGAGCGTCTCCTTCGGTGTCGCCTTACAGTCGTCCACCAGGGCACCGATGGGCTGGCCGAACTTGTCGAACGCCACCGAGCCGACGACGGCCTCGCCCTTCGCGACCTGGTAGCCGTCGACCCAGTACGCGATCCGCTGCTGGTCGTCCGGATTCAGCGCGAGGAACTCCTCGCACGTGATCCGATCCACCTGCTTGTCCTTGGACGCCGCTCCGACCGGGCCGGCAGCCATCAGGCCACCGAGCACCGCGCCCAACGTCACCGATCCAACGATCCACTCCTTGCGCATCGTTCCCTCCTTGGCTCTCGGTTCTGGTACCCCTGCGGTTCTCCTGGCGCCCGACACGCAAATGACGTGCCGTTGCGCGCGACGCGACGGACGCGTGCGCCGGCCGCAATCCCTCACGCTACGGTGCTCGGGCCGGCCGGCCGGCACGGGTGCCGACATCGCGTCAAAGTGTTCGCGGAAGAGCGACGATGGCGTGAAGTGTCCGTTGGCCCGCCGCGTGCTTTCGGGGGCGGAGGATTGATCCATGCGAACGCTGACGGCCTTGCTGATCCTCGGCGCGCTGACCGCGACCGCACGAGCGGAGCCCTCTGACGCCCGGGCGGTCGTCGCAGGCATGAAGAGCGTGCTCGAGCCGACGCGGCCAAGCATTCGCAAGCTCACGATGCGCGTGAGTGGAGGCGAGTCCGGCGAGACGTCCGAGGTGGTCCTCGGCCAGGCCAGGACCGAGCGGCGGACCCTCAGCGTCGTGCTCGCCCCCGAGAGCCTGCGTGGCACCGCGTTTCTCGTGCAGAACGACGGGGCGGCGAGCGACGTCCAGTGGCTCTATATTCCCGCCATCGGCCGGGTGCGCCGGCTCGTGTCGCCCGAAGCGTATTCGGCATTCCTCAACTCCGACTTCACCTACGCCGATCTCGGCTTCGTCGACACCGGCGCCCGCTACAGGCTTCTCGGCACGAAGACATACGACGGCACGCGTGCACTCGAGATCGAGGGCCTGCCGAAGGAGAGCTGGTACTACGGGCGCACCGTCACGTCGGTCGCCTCCGATTCCGGTCGCCCGCTGGAGCGGAAGCTCTACGACCCCGCGAAGCGGCTCTGGAAAGTGGAACGCTGGGGAGAGACGTCGGCCGTCGACGGGGTGCCGACCGTCCTCCGCGTCTCGATGGAGGACCTGCAGGCCAAGACCCGAACCGACATCGACGTGAGCGCGGTGCGCTATGACGTCCCGGTTCCCGAGGCGCTCCTCGAGCCGGCGCAGCTGTCGAAGGCGGCGTCGTCGCCGCTGTGGAACGAGCTGGGGGGCTGACCAGCGATGGGACGCCTCATCGCCACCCTCCTGCTCGTCGGACTCGCGTCGCCTGCTGCGGCGCGCCTGCGAGTGTGCACGCTCGCCTTCAACGGTCCCGAGGAGGTCGACGTCTTCAGGACACACCTCCGGCCCGAGGACTTCGAGATCGTCGACCTGAGCTCCGTGCTCGCGCCTGCGCCGACCGACGGCACGACGGCGTCGCTGGCCACCCGCTGTCCCGCCGATCTCCACTGCGACGTCGTGGTCGTCTCGGCGGAATTCGGTGGTCACTTCTTCGGCCGCTCCGGTCGCTCGCTGAGCCTCCAGGAGCTCGAGGAGGCGTCGTGCCAGCCACGCTGCGCGGGGCTCTTCCACGCGCCCCAGGAGGTGTTCCTCCTCGCGTGCAACACGCTGGCGACGAAGGATCAGGATAAGCGGACGCCGGCCGATTACCTGGCCGTGCTGCGCAATCACGGGTTCGAGGAGGCCGACGCGGAGCGGGTGGTCGCGATTCGCTACGGTCCCCTCGGCCAGACCTTCCGTGAAACGACGCGCCGCATCTTCGCGGACGTTCCGCGTCTCTACGGCTTCTCGACCGTCGCCGCGCGGGGCGAGCGGACCGCGGTGCAGCTCGAGCGCTACTTCGAGTCCCGCGGCGACTATGCGCGCCATCTCCTGGAAGCCTGGGACGAATCGAGACCGAATCCGCCGCTCAAGGCGGCCTTCGTGCACACCGGCATGGTCCAGGTGTCGGGTCTCAGTCGCGCCGATTCCGCCGCCGGCGACCGCGACCTCGTCTGCCGCCTCTATGACGACGGCGCACCGCTCGTCGACCGCCTGCGTGTCGTCCGGAACATCATGGCCCGCGAGAATGCGCTCTCCTTCCTGCCGATGGTCGAGGCGTTCCTGGCCGAGCACGATCCGGCCACGTTCGGGGCCGAGGAGCGCGCCGCCTTCGCGGAAGTCCAGCGCAGCGACAGCGCCCGAGCCGAGGTCTTGCGCCTCGTCGAGCAGCTCGATGTATCGGCTCTCCGGATCGAGCTCGCGCAGGTTGCGGAGCGGCTTGGGTGGATGACTCCCGAGGAATTTCGCCTCCTGGCATCCGACGGCGTGCGACAGCTGCTCGCACGCAGGCTGACCTCCGAGCTGGTCGACGTCACCTGCGCGATCACACGGCACGAGCCGGTCGGCGGCGCCTTCCATTCCGCCGACCTGCCAGACGTTCTGTTCCAGCGAGCCGAGGGCCTGCGGCTCGTCGCCTGCCTCGCGCCGCCGGATCCCGCGTTGAATGTGCGCCTGCTCGCCGCGCTCGACGGTGGCGACGAATCCGTCCGCTCGTGGGCGGCGTACGCACTGACCCGCCGGCTTCCGCTCGACGACGCGACGCTGTTTGATCTTGCATCCCGCGCGGACGACGAGTCGGCAGACGTGCGGCAGCGCGTGCGCTGGATCCTGGCTGCCCAGGCCCGGCCGTCGGAGCCGGTGCGGCACGCGCATCGATAGTAGGGCAGGCTTCTTGCGCGAGTCGGAAGGCCGCGACGGGTTCCGCTTCGACACCGCGCCCGCGCGTCGGCAGGACCGGCGCGGATCACGCCTCGCCGACGGGGTGATCCTGGCGATCGGGGTCTATCTTGCGCTCGCCTACCTCGTCCTGCCGACGTTCTGGCGCCACTACGAGCACCTGCCGCCGATGGCGGATACGCCGAAGCTCACCCGTGCCCCGGACGGGCTGCCGGGCGATCCGCTGAACGTCGCGCTCGTCGGCAGCGAGGCGGACATCCAGCACGCGTTCGCCGCCGCCGGCTGGCGCCCAGCCGACCCGATCACGCTGCGCAGCAGCCTCGGCATCGCCGAGAGCGTCGTCCTCGACCGTCCCGATCCGGATGCGCCGATGAGCACGCTCCTCCTGTTCGGCCGCCACCAGGATCTCGCCTTCGAGAAGGAGGTCGGCACGAGCGCACGCGAGCGCAACCACGTCCGCTTCTGGCGCACGGATCTCACGACCGACGGCGGGCGGCCCGTGTGGGTCGGCGCGGCGACCTTCGACCGTGGCGTCGGCGTGAGCCACACCTCGGGGCAGATCACGCACCACATCGGGGCCGACATCGACGCCGAGCGTGACACGCTGATGCACGACCTGACGAGCGCGGGTCGGCTCACGGCCCTCTACGACGTCACGGGCGTCGGCCCGACGGTCAACGGGCGAAACGGCGGCGGCGACCGCTACTTCACCGACGGCGAGCTCACGGTCGGCGTCCTCGCTCCGGAAGGGTCCGCCGGGACGCACTCGGTGACCGCGCTGCCGAGTCCGACGCCGGTGGTGATCAAGAACCAGCTCTGGTCGTGGCTGCGACCCTTGCTCGGCGACGGCGAAGCGGCGCCCGCTCCCGGCGAGCGCCGCTGACCCGGCCCGGACCGCCTTGACTGCCTTCACCTGTCTGGCGAGGGTCCCGTGACGTTGAGGGCTCGGGCAGTGAGGCCCGAGCCCTCCTGTCGTGGGTCACTTCTTGATCTGCATATCTACGCCGGCGCCGCCGAGGCCGATGGCAACACCCTGGGTGGTCGAGACGAGCTCCACCGTCACGCCGTTCTGGTTCTTCATCGCGGCCACGCCGGCTCCCCCCGCCGCTGTCAGTCCGGCATCGAAGGCGGTGTAGTTGCCGTTGAAGTCGCTGAGCCTCTTCAAGTTGAATACCTTGCCGGACGCCTGGATCGACGTCACGCCGACGTCACCGACCGAGAGCCCCTTCACTGCGACCGGGTACTGTTTCCCGTGGTAGGTGAGTGTCCCTTTGCCCCAGTCGACGCCGACGCCGGCTGCCACGGAGCCCCCGCTCAGCCTGAGAGTGGCGTTCGGTGTCCTGTCCTTCGCCTGTGCCGCGGTCAGGGCCAACCCCAACGCGGCAACCGTCATGAATCCCGTGATCCGTCGCATTCCGTATCCCTCCTTTTGTTCGTTTCGATTCGGCCGATCCGCCAGGGACCGCGAGCTGCAGACCCGTAGCCCCGTCATCTCGAGCATGCTCGCGGATCGCTCTTCGCAACTACCGTGCCGTCCGCTTCACTACATCCCTTCCGGCGATGGACCGGTGACCGGCACGGCCTCGGCAAGCATGCGCGCGATCTCGCCGCGGTCC
>Ga0137403_10010428_pt1 | contig 10294 bp, 11 predicted proteins | sample CZOMad2_1_16fung_FD_122057 | JGI IMG/M metagenome (GOLD analysis project Ga0137403, IMG submission 122057) | Vadose zone soil fungal communities from Angelo Coast Range Reserve, California, USA - CZOMad2_1_16fungal (Hybrid Assembly) | ecosystem: Environmental > Terrestrial > Soil > Vadose zone... | reverse complement strand
CGGTTAGAATGCTCGCCAGTCTGGTGATCCGCCCGGAGATCCTCAGGCGGCTCTCGGACCTGTCGGCTGCGGAAGGCAGGATGGCGGGCGACGCGCGAGATTCCCGCGCGAGTGTGGAGACTGGGACCTCGAGGACACGGCGACGGCCGGGAGGATCTCGACATGGCCCTGGAGATGCGGGATCGATGCGAGCGATGTCACACGCCGCTGCCGCACGAGGGCGAAGCCTACATCTGCAGCTACGAGTGCACCTTCTGCGCCTCCTGCGCGACGGCGACGGGGACGACCTGCCCGAACTGCGGCGGCGAGCTCGTGCGGCGCCCCCGGCGGCACGCCCGGTGATGAGCGCGTGCAGCTGCTGACCGACGAGATCCCCTGCGCCATCGGCACCCTCGTGATCGCCGCCCGGCAGGGGCGGCTCTGCGGGCTCGATTACGACGAGTGCCGCCCTCGGATGCTGGCCTCGCTGGCTGCCCGGTACGGGACAGTCGAGTTGCGCCCGGCGTCCGACCCGTTCGGCGTGAGCGGCAGGATCCGAGCCTACCTCGGGGGTGACCTCGACGCGATCGACGCCGTCCGCGTCGAGACGGGCGGCACGGCCTTCCAGCGGCGGGTCTGGGCAGCGCTTCGCCGCATCCGCGCCGGCGCCACAGTCACCTACGCCGACCTCGCGCGCGCGGTCGCGCGGCCGACCGCCACGCGGGCGGTCGGGGCGATCAATGGACGCAATCCCGTCGCCATCATCGTGCCGTGCCATCGGGTGATCGGCACGGACGGTTCTCTCACCGGCTACGCAGGCGGCCTCTGGCGCAAGCGCTGGCTGCTGAACCACGAGGGTGTCGTGCTGGGCGGCGCCCGGGCAGCCGGCGCCGGCGGAGACCTCCAGCAAAAGGACCCCACAGGCCGCTCAGGAGGGTCCAGATGGGAGGCGCTGGCCGCCGCGGACGCTCGGTACGTCCGGCGTGGCGCCGACCGAGGCCGCACCTGCGCGGATGGGCCTCCGTCGGCGGCCTGCTGATCTCGGGGAGCCTGCCGTGTATCCCCACCAGGCCGAGCGGTTGTCGGAAGCGCTCGAGCGCGCCGGCCTCGACGCCCTGGTGGCCACATCGCCCGAGAATATCGCCTACATCACGGGGTTCCGCAGCCTGACCGGGGCCGTTTTCCCCACGCTGCAGTTCGCCATCTTCACGCGCCAGGGAGCGGCCCTGGTGGTGCCGGCGATCGAGGCCCCGGCGATCATCGCCGACGCGGTCGACGTCGACCATGTCGTCTGCTTCGGCGGGTCCTGGGCTCCGTGGCCCGAGCCGGCGACTCCCCTGGCGCGGCGGCTCCATGCGATCGTCGCGACGGCGGCGGCCAATCCCGTCGAGGCGCTGGCGAGGGCGCTCGAGCGGCTCGACATCCGCCGGGGATCGGCCGGTCTGGATGAAAGCCGCCTCACCCCGGAAGCGTGGCGGCGCCTCACGGATCAGTTGTCGCGCATCGAGGTGATGGCAGGCGCTGGCCATCTGGCTGCCGCGCGACGCGTCAAGGGGCCGTACGAGATCGAGTGCCTGGGTCAAGCGCTTCACCTCGCCGAGGAAGCCCTGGACGTGGTCATCCAGACGGTCGATCACGGCATGACCGAACGCGAGGCGGCGGCCGTCTTCACCGCCGAAGTCGTCAAGCGCGGCGGCCGACCCTATCCCCCGGTGGTGGCCATGGGCCAGCGCAGCGGGATCCCCGCGCCCTGGCCGACCGACGGCGCGCTGCGCGCGGGCGATCTCGTGCGCTTCGACGTGGGCTGCGTGTACAAGGGCTACTGCGCGAGCGTCGGGCGGACGGCGGTGCTGGGTGAACCGGCAGCGCGACAGGAAACGGCCTACCGCGCGGTGCAAGCCGGCCTCGAGGCGGCGGCCGCCGCCGCGACCCCCGGCGCGCCGGCCGGCCGCGTGTTCGACGCTGCCGTGGAGGCGATCCGCGCGAATGGTCTCCCGTACTACGAGCGGGAGCATATCGGCCATGGGATCGGTCTCGAGCCGTGCGAGCCGCCCCTGCTCGCCTCCGGCACCGGAGCACGGCTCGAGCTGGGCGAGGTGTTTCGGATCGAGACACCGTACTACGAGTTCGGGTCCATGGGCGTGAGCGTGAAGGACACCGTGCTCGTCACGAGCGCCGGCGCGCGGGTGCTCAACCGCTCGCACCACCGCCTCGTCGACCTCGACTGACCGTCTTCGGATCTCAACACGCCACGCGGTCGGACGGAGGCATCGCGGAGGACATTCAGGCCGGGGGGAGGAAGGATTTGCCGAACGCGCTGCGGCGAAATCTTCATTTGCGTTACCCGGTCGCGTCACCGATGATGGGCCGAGGAGGGTGGCAACTGAAGGTTTGTCGCACGCCCTCCGGAGGGAGCTGACCGATGCCACCGATGACCGACGAGGAGCGCAGGATCCGCAGCTACCTGCAGGCACAAGCGGCGAAGCTCTCGCCCGCCGAGGTAGTCGAGAAGGTGCGGGCCGCGATGGCAGATCTCCGCGCCGCTCTCTTCGCGGTGCCGGTGGGCCGATTCACCGTGCGACCGGCGGACGATGAATGGAGCGCCGACGAGGTGATGGCTCACGTCGTCAGCACCGGCGCCCACTTCGGAGGCGCCATCGCGCGGATCCTCGATGGCGGCGCTGTCGGGCCCCCGGTAGCCGACCGGATCGAGGCCGGCGCGCCGGCGCGCCCACCTGCCGCGTGGTGGGATCTCCTGGTGCGGGACCGCACGGTCCTCTTCGAGCAGGTGCTGCGCGCAGATGCCGATGCGCATCTCGATCGCACCATCGAGCACGGCATGTTCGGTCCGCTCAACTGGCGCGAGACGCTGCTCTTCCTCCGGCTCCACGATCTCGACCACGCGGGCCAGCTCGGGAGGATCGCGAAGACGGTCAGATGATGAGTCGAACGAGGCCGAGGTAGAGCGCGCTTACGAGCGCGAAGACCGGCCCCACGATGTACCGCGTCGCCCCCGTCATCAAGAGCAGGATCAGGATGAACGGCCCGTATTGCTCGAGCTGGCGGAGGAGCGTCCACGACCCGCGCGGCAGGAAGTACGGCAGGAAGTGGCCGCCGTCCAGCGGGGGCAGCGGGATCAGGTTGAAGATGCCGAGCGCCAGATTGAAGAGGTAGATGTAGGAGAGCATGCCCGCGACCGGCTCGGCGACGAAGGGCGCGGCGCCGAGCCGTCCGACCAGGCGAACGGCGACGAGCGCCACGAACGCGACGACGAAGTTCGAGATGGGCCCGGCCGCGGCGACCCACGCCATGTCCCGCATCGGGTGGCGCAGGTTGTGGGCGTTCACGGGGACCGGCTTGGCCCAGCCGAAGCCAGCCAGCACGAAGGCCAGGGCGCCGAGGGGATCGATATGCGGCAGAGGATTCAGGGTGATCCGCCCTTGTTGCCGCGCGGTGGGATCGCCCAGCCGCTCGGCCATCAGCCCGTGGGATAGTTCGTGGACCGTCACCGCGACGAGGAGCGCCGGGATCTGGAGGATGAGTCGCTGGAGGAAGCCGAGCGGATCGGCGAAGAGGTCGGTCATCCGCCGCCGCGCGGGGGGCCCTCGTCGGCGGTTGACTCGCTGGAAAGCTCAGGCCCCGGGATCCGGTAGCGCTCGTCGAGCCACACGCCCAAGTCGATGAGTCGGCACGACAGCGAGCAGAACGGGCGGTGCGGGTTCCCGTGCCACGTGATCTCCCTGCCACAACGCGGGCAATGCGCCCGCCTGGTCCTCACGGATTCCGGGTCTTTCACGGCGCCATCCTATCGGCCGGCCTCTGGCCTGTCAACTTCGCCAGCACCGGCCCCGCACCGGCGGTTGACATGGTCGCGGGCGTCCGCTAGAGTCGCCTCATAGTGGCGTTTCGGCACCGGTGGCGCGCTCGCCCCGTGTTCTCCATTCCGCTGAACATCAGGAGATGAGGGCATGTTCCGCCTGCTTCCCCGCGAGGAGAAGTTCTTCGACCTGTTCGAGCAGCAGGCCGGTCACATCGTCTCGGCTTCCCGCGTCCTGGAAGAGATGACGCTCGACTATGCGAGCGCCAAGGCCAAGGCCGAGCGCGTCAAGGACCTGGAGCATGCCGGCGACACGCTGACCCACGAGATCGTGCGCCGCCTCAACACCACCTTCGTCACGCCCATCGACCGCGAGGACATCTATGCCCTCGGGTGCCGGCTCGACGACGTCCTCGACCTCGTCGACGCGGTGGCCGATCGGCTCGTGCTCTACAAGATCGACACGCCCACCGAGGGGTGCGTCGCCATGGCCAAGATCATCGTGAAGACGGCCGAGGAGACCGACCGCGCGGTGCGCTGCCTGCGCACGCTCTCCCCCTTCTATCACAAGCACGCCGTCGAGGTGAACCGGCTCGAGAACGAGGCCGATCGCCTGTTACGCGACCAGCTCGCCCTGCTGTTCGAGGGGACCAAGGACGCCATCGAGGTGATCAAGTGGAAGGAACTGTACGAGACCATGGAATCGATCACCGACCGCTGCGAGGACGTGGTCAACGTCATCGAGGGCATCGTCCTCAAGATGGCCTGAGACACCCCCCTCCTAGGGCATGACCGCGTCGCTCCCGCTGGTGGGGTTCATCATCCTGGTCGCGCTCGCCTTCGACTACATCAACGGCTTCCACGACGCCGCCAACTCCATCGCCACCGTCGTGTCCACCCGGGTCCTCACCCCCATGCAAGCCGTGGCCTGGGCGGCCTTCTTCAACTTCGTCGCTGCCTTCGGCTTCGGCGTCCAGGTGGCCAAGACCGTCGGCAGGGGCGTGGTCGAGGCGAGCGTGGTGGACCAGTGGGTCATCCTGGGCGGGCTCGTCGGCGCCATCATCTGGAACCTGATCACCTGGTACTTCGGGATCCCCACCAGCTCCTCCCATGCCTTGATCGGCGGGTATGCCGGCGCTGCCGTGGCCAAGGCCGGTTTCGGCGCTCTGCTGCTGCCCGGGCTCGCCAAGATCCTGGCGTTCATCGTGCTGGCCCCGGTCCTCGGGCTTGCCCTCGGGTTCAGCCTGATGGTCGCCACGCTCTGGACGTTTCACCGCTTTCGCCCGAGCCGGGTCGACGGGCTGTTCCGGCGACTGCAGCTCCTCTCGGCCGCCTCGTACAGCCTGGGCCACGGCACGAACGACGCCCAGAAGACCATGGGGATCATCGCCGTCCTGCTCTTCACGACAGGCCACCTCGGGCCGGAGTTCTACGTCCCGTTCTGGGTGATCCTCGCGGCCGGCGCTGCGCTTGGGCTCGGCACCATGTTCGGCGGCTGGCGGATCGTCAAGACCATGGGCATGCGCATCACCAAGCTCCGCCCCTTCGGCGGCTTCTGCGCCGAGACCGCCGGCGCGGTCACGCTCATCGGCACCGCCCTCGCCGGCATTCCGGTCAGCACCACGCACACGATCACGGGCTCGATCATGGGGGTCGGCGCGATCCAGCGCTTCTCCGCCGTGCGCTGGGGGGTGGCCGGGCGCATCGTCTGGGCGTGGATCTTCACGATCCCCGCCTCGGCGCTCGTCGCCGGGGCCACGTGGTTCGTGATCCGCCTGCTCGCCGCCTGAGCCGCGGGCCGGAATCCGCGATTGTCTAGACAGGCCCGGAACGAGCCCGTCCCGGCCCGAGTTATCCACGGACGGCCCTGAGAAGCGCCGAGTTCGCGGCGAGTTAGCCGTTGTGGATGGCCGTGGATAAGCCTGCCCGACCGGTCCCCGAAATAGTTTGACACTTATGGAAGTATCAATATATGATCGGCCTCGACTCGGTCGGAGGAGGAGGCACGGCATGGCGAACGAGACCCTCAAGCAGATCGTGAAGGAGAAATACGGGCAGGCGGCTCAGCGGGTCACGAGCGGCGACAGCGGCTGCTGCGGGAGCACGGCGGCCCGGGGCGGGCGCGACCCGATCACGTCGAACCTCTACGCGGCAGGCGAGACGGCGGGCCTCCCCGCGCAGGCGGTCGCCGCGTCCCTCGGCTGCGGGAACCCGACGGCGCTCGCCGATCTCCGGCCAGGGGAAACGGTGCTGGACCTCGGCTCGGGTGGAGGCATCGACGTCCTCCTGTCCGCCAAGCGGGTGGGGCCGACGGGCAAGGCGTACGGGCTGGACATGACCGACGAGATGCTCGCGCTGGCCCGAGACAACCAGCGGACGTCGGGCGTCGGGAACGTCGAGTTCCTGCGAGGCGAGATCGAGAACGTCCCATTGCCCGACGGTTCCGTGGACGTCATCATCTCCAACTGCGTCATCAATCTCTCGGCGGACAAGGACCGCGTCTTTGCCGAGGCGTTCCGCGTGCTGAAGCCGGGGGGCCGGCTGGCCGTCTCCGACGTGGTCGTCCGAGGCGAGGTGCCTGCCGCGATCAGGAAGAGCGTCGAGTTGTGGATCGGCTGCGTCGCCGGCGCGCTCGGCGAGCACGAGTACCGGGAGAAGCTCGCGAAAGCCGGCTTCGAGGCGATCGACGTCGAGCCCACCCGGATCTACCGTGTCGAGGACGCGGGCGAGCTGCTCGCCGGCGCCGGCTTCGACACCGACGCGATCGCGGCCGAGGTGGACGGCAAGTTCATGAGCGCGTTCGTCCGGGCGCGGAAGCCGACGGGGTAGGGCGTCGCCTACCTCGTCCTCCTGGCGGCGAACGTCGTCTACGCGACGTCCTACGTCGCGACGCGTGTCGTTCTCGCCGACGTCCCGCCGGCGACGCTCGCTCTCGCCCGCCTCGTCGTGGCCTCGCTCGCGCTCTCACCGCTGGTGCGCCGCGAGGCCGGGAGCCCGGCGCCCACGGGGCGCGACCGGTGGACGGTCGCCTGGATGGGGATCCTCGGTTTCGGGGCGGCGTTCGTCCTGGCCAACTGGGGGATCGCCGCCTCGACGGCCACGAACGCCGCGCTCCTGATCGTCGTCGAGCCCGTCGCGCTCATGCTCCTCGGGCCCGCCCTGCTGGGTGAGCGCCTGACGGCACGCGAGGCCGTGGGCGCCGCGCTCGCCGTCGCCGGCGCGGTGCTCGTCGTGATCGACGGCGTTCCCGGGGTGACGCAGCGGCTCGTCCCCCACTGGCGCGGCGACCTGCTGCTGATCCTCTCGGCGCTCGCCTACGCGTCCTACTCGCTCCTCGGCCGTCGCGTCCTCGTCCGTCACGAGGCCGGACGGGTCACGGCGTCGTCGATCCTGTGGGGCGCCGTGGCGATGCTGCCGCTGGCGCTCGGCGAGTGGCTCGCCGGGCAGCGCCCGGCCTGGACCGGGGCGGCCGTCGCCGGGACGCTCTACCTCGGCGTCGTCGTCACGGCGCTCGGCTACCTCGTGTGGAACTGGGCGCTCCGGCGGGTCGAGGCGCCGCGCGCGGCGATCTTCCTTTGCGTCCAGCCCGCGGCGGGGGCCGGGCTCGGGGTGGGCCTCCTGGACGAGCCGCTGACCGTCTTCACCCTCGTGGGGGGCGGGCTGATCCTCGGCGGCGTCCTCCTAGCATTCGGCAGCGCAGCGCGGTGACGGTATACTCGAACACGTGGCCGAACCGCACCGTTACCAGCTCCAGAGGGCCGCCGCCAACCGCCTGATTCTCGAGCTCCTCGATGTGGCGGGCGTGCCGACGGACCGCCGGCTCTACTACCAGCAGCTCCTCACCACGGTGCTCAAGCTCCACGAAGACGGGGCGCTCACGGGCGACCTCAAGATCACCAACACCGCGCTCAAGGAGCTGCGCTACGCGTACAAGGTCTTCGCGCCGTACAGCGGCGTGCGCAAGGTCACCGTCTTCGGCTCCGCGCGGACGGCGCCCGATGAGGCCGCGGCGGTCGCCGCGCGTGAGTTCGGCCGGCGCATGGTCGCGGAGGGCTGGATGGTGGTGACAGGCGCGGGCGGCGGCATCATGGGCGCCGCGCAGCAGGGAGCCGGGCGTGAGCAGAGCTTCGGGCTCAACATCCGGCTGCCGTTCGAGCAGGAGGCGAACCCCTGGATCGCCTCCGACCCGAAGCTCATCACGTTCAAGTACTTCTTCACGCGCAAGCTCTTCCTCCTGAAGGAGGCGAGCGCGATCGCGCTCTTCCCGGGCGGCTTTGGCACAATGGACGAGTGCTTCGAGTTCCTCACGCTCGCCCAGACGGGCAAGGCGACGGTCGTCCCCGTCGCGCTCATCGAGCCCGGGCCAAAGCCCTACTGGCGCATCTGGGACCGCTGGATCGGGACGCTCGTGGAGCGGAAGCTGATCGACGGCGACGACATGGCCTTCTACCGCATCGTGGACACCGTGGACGAGGCGGTCGAGGAGATCACGCGCTTCTACCGCGTCTACCACTCCGCCCGAATCGTCGGTGACAAGTTCGTGATTCGGCTCCTGCGCCCGATCGCGAGCGCACATCTCGTGGAGCTCCAGGCCAAGTTCGACGACATCCTCGCAGGGCCCGTGGACCAGGCGCCGGGGCCGGTGGAGCAGGAGCTCAACGAGTTCCCCGAGCTGCCACGGCTCATCCTGCCCTTCAACCGCGCGTCCTACTCGCGCCTTCGGCAGCTCATCGACTTCGTCAACCAGCTTTAGGAGCGCGTCGCCCCGATCGCGGTTCGAGCGCGGGCTTTGCCCGCGCAATCCTGATCCCGGGGGAGGCAGTCAACTACTCCGGCTCGGGGCGCTCCACCGTGATCTGGCACTCCGTGCAGGCCCACGTGCGCAGGACGACCTTCGTGCGGTCGTCGCGGCGAAGCGTCCAGGGGATGAGGGCCTGCCGCCCGCACCTGGGGCAGCGCTCGGGGCGCGCGCCCGGCGGGAGCGTCGCGGGCAGCCACGGAACTTTTGCCGGCATCGGCTCGATGATAGCACCGCCCCCGCGCGCAGGGGATGCGCGCCCCCTAGGTCCGGACCGCGGCGGGCGAGTACAATACCGGCATGAGACGGTTCCGGGTGGGGCTCGGACAGATCAACCCGACGGTCGGCGATTTCGAGGGCAACGTGCAAAAGATCGTCGAGGCGATCGAGCGGGCCCGCGCGCTGGGCTGCCAGCTCGTGGCGTTCCCCGAGCTGGCCGTTCCGGGCTACCCGCCCGAGGACCTCCTGTTCAAGCCGGCCTTCATCGAGGCCAATCGGAAGGCGCTCGACGTGGTCACGCGCGCCTCGCGCGGCCTCACCGTGGTCGTGGGCTTCGTGGACAAGCGCGACGACATCTTCAACGCGGCGGCGATCCTTCACGACGGTGCGTGCGCCGGCGTCTACCACAAGCAGTACCTGCCCAACTACGGCGTCTTCGACGAGAACCGCTACTTCCAGGCGGGCACCGAGGCGCCCGTCTTCGCCGTGGGCGAGACCGTCTTCGCCGTCAACGTCTGCGAGGACATCTGGTATCCGGCGGGACCGACCACCGCGCAGGCGCTGGCCGGGGCCGAGCTGGTCGTCAACGTCAACGGCTCGCCCTATCACGCCGGGAAGGCGCGTTTCCGTGAGCAGATGGTGGCGACGCGCGCCGCCGACGACCTCGTCTGCGTGGCCTACGTGAACATGGTCGGTGGTCAGGACGAGCTCGTGTTCGACGGCGCGAGCCTCATCGTGAACGAGCACGGCCAGTGCGTGGCGCGCGGGCGCCAGTTCGAGGAGGATTTCGTCGTCGCCGACCTCGACCTCGAGGCCGTGTTCCACGCGCGGCTCCACGACCCGCGCCGCCGCAAGGAGAAGCTGCGGGCGGGCGAGGCGGCGCCGCGGATCGTGCTCCCCGCGCTGCCGGCGGCGGCGCAGGTCCCCCCCGTCGAGCCGCCGACGGTGGCGCCGCTCGAGCGGGTGGAGGAAGTCTTCCGGGCGCTCGTGCTGGGGACGCGCGACTACGTGCGGAAAAACGGCTTCGCGCGCGTCGTCATCGGTCTCTCGGGCGGCATCGACTCCTCGCTCGTCGCGGCGATCGCCGTCGAGGCGCTCGGGCGCGAAAACGTGGCCGGCGTCGGGATGCCGTCGCCGTACTCCTCGGCGGGCACGCGCCGGGACGCGCAGCGGGTCGCGAAGAACCTCGGGATCGAGTACCTTTCGATCCCGATCACGCCGATCCTCCGCGCCTACAAGCGCGCGCTCGCGCGGGCGTTCAAGGGGCTCAAGGAGGACGTCACCGAGGAGAACCTCCAGGCCCGCATTCGCGGCAACCTCCTCATGGCGCTCTCGAACAAGTTCGGGTGGCTCGTGCTGACGACCGGCAACAAGAGCGAGTACAGCGTGGGCTACACGACGCTCTACGGCGACATGGCCGGCGGCTTCGCCGTCATCAAGGACGTTCCGAAGACGCTGGTCTACGACGTCGCGCGCCACGT
>Ga0137403_10010427_pt1 | contig 10294 bp, 9 predicted proteins | sample CZOMad2_1_16fung_FD_122057 | JGI IMG/M metagenome (GOLD analysis project Ga0137403, IMG submission 122057) | Vadose zone soil fungal communities from Angelo Coast Range Reserve, California, USA - CZOMad2_1_16fungal (Hybrid Assembly) | ecosystem: Environmental > Terrestrial > Soil > Vadose zone... | reverse complement strand
TTGAACGACATTCCGTTTTTCGGCTTCGCTCGCGCAAATACACGGCCCGCTTCGAATACTACGTCGTCCGGCTCAGCCTCGAGGGCCGGCGCAATTCGTTCGGCCAGATCCCGTGCGGCGCGATATGCAGCATTGCGCGCCGCGGGCGTAAGGGAACTGGTCACGCGGCTTCCGCCCGACGGCGGACCGTTTCTCGTGAACGCCCGGTTCGGCGCCTTTGTTGTAATGATCGCGAGCTTAGGCGTTGCGCTTTGGGCGGCACGTACGCACCAAACCGATGTAGCTGAACAAGAGCGGATGGAAATCGGCATTCTAGCCGTTGCGATAAATGTGTACGCGCTGATCGCCTTGTCGCTGGAATTTTGGGACTACTTTGGAAAAGCAGGGAGCAGTACGGATGTCGCACTGGCGCAACATGTTTCGCTGTCCGTTTTGTGGACCTTGTATGCAACGGTGCTTCTATTTTGGGGCGTGCAGAAGAAGTTGGCGCTGCTGCGGTGGCAAAGTTTGGCCCTCTTTGGATTGGTGGTTGGGAAAGTATTTTTGTATGACTTGTCGTTTCTGGACAGAGGTTACCGGATCTTGTCTTTCTTCGTGCTCGGCGCGGTGCTACTGGGAGTCTCCTTCTCGTATACGCGCAAACTTGCACGCGAGCGTGGAAATTCATGATTCGGCGAATTGTGGCCGCGGTCGTTCTGACCTGCGTGATCGGCTTCCTGGCATTGTCAGCAGAGTTGCCCGCGAAATGGCGCTCCTGGCGTTATTCGCGTGCCGTGCTCGGACTGCGGGCTGAAAACAGTGGAGCGGCGGAATTATCGCTGCCGTGGGAAGTGTACGCGCATTGCAAGCCTGGCTGCGAAGACGTGCGGATCGTGAATTCTCAAAATATAGAAACGCCATACGTGATGGAGGGGAAGCAAGCGCCAAAAAATACAGAGAGCCATTCCGCGCGTATCATCGAAAACAGCTTTGCCGCGGGCCATTATACACAGGTGATTGGCGACCTTGGAGAGGGGCAGCCAATTTTTTACGATCGCGTAAGAGTGGAAACGGAGCGTCCGAACTTCATCGTATGGGCTGAAGTTGCGTTAAGTAACGACACTTACGAGTGGCGAATTGTCGAAGCGCACGCGCCGATTTCGCGGTTTCATTCGCGAGCGATCGACGGAACGCAAACGATACCTTTTCAGGGACTGAGTTCGCGTTACATTCGTGTGCGCATCGCGGATCCATCTGAACAATTCCCAGTCGGCGGACTAACTGTCCTGCACGAAGAAACATACAAATTTGACACGAAGGAAATTCAAGCAGCATTCGCCGCCGTGAAATCGACTGATCCCGAGGAAAATGTCTGGCGCGCAGATCTCCAGACACCGAATCAGCCTGTCTCGGAATTGCAGATTGGCACCGATAGTGAAGAGTTTTACCGTGCTGTTCGCGTGAGTGCCAGCAGCGATGGTCAGGAATGGTCGTATTGGGCCTCGGGAATCATTTATCGTTATCCGCATGGCGACAACAAGCGAGAATCACTGAACATCGAATTTCCCGAGAACGCTGGATGCCGGTTTGTTCGAGTGGAAGTAATCAACGGAAACGATCAGCCGCTCTCGAATGTGCATTTCGCTCTAGCCGCGGTTCCCCGAACGATACTCATGAAGCTCGTCGCTGGAGAACGGTACAAGTTGATTTACGGGAACGAGAAGGCAAGCAGGCCGCAGTACGATCTTGGTCATTACCTGGATTTCGAACCACAGAAACTTGGTTACCTTGTGCTTTCTTTGGGACCGGAAGAGGAAACGGCGAATTATCGGGACCCACGGCCATTCACGGAGCGGCATCCGGAACTGCTTTGGAGCGCGCTGGGAGCGGCAATATTATTGATCGGCTTGACCGCGATCAAAGCGCTGCGTTCCACAGACCAGCCTGCGCCACGGACTTAAGGGAAATAATTCTGGATTTGAACTGAGAAAGTAAAAAGGTTCAGTTGCCTTTGAGAGCGTAGCCAACATCAAACGGCAGTTTGCCATCCACGCGCAGAACTCTTACCGAACTGTTGATGGAATAGACGTCGACGATTCCAACTGCTCCCGGCGTCGTGTCTACGGCGTGCAGCAAATCGTCATCCGACTCCACAATGATCGCGGCCTGGCGGGTCTCATTCAGTTTGGCGATGGCAATTCTGGCTTCCGAAGCGCCGCCGCCAAAGAGCTTCTGCAATGCAACGCGCATCTCCGGCAAATCCGGATTCTTCAACACGATTACGAAGCTTTTTCCGTCCGGCCACGCTTTCGCAGAACCTTTACAGTATTTGACCAACTCCGCGAGCGGCACGTCAGCGAGTTTGCTGCCGGCCGATGCCACTACCGCCATATTCTTGATTGCTGGAACTGCGGGCGTGCAGACCAACACGAACAAGAGCGCGGCGCATGCAAAGCGCAATGATTTTAGCGAAGACAGTTTGAACATACCCACGTCACCTTTCGAGTTGGCTCCTTGCAGTATCGGCGGCCGCAATGGCAGCGGCAAGTATCCAGTAAGAACAAATCAAATGTGTTGCCAATAAATTACTCCGAGTAACCAGGCAGCACACCTGTACCGGCGGCCAGTTACGCGGGCGCGCGCAGAGCGATAGTTTTGCAGTGCACTAAAAATTCAGGCGCAGCCCGCACGTCGGCATGAATTGCCGCGGAGTACAAGAAAATGAATCGCTTTTTCTTAAAGTCTGCTGTCCTGCTGCTGCCAACTCTCTTGTCGGCAACAGCATGGGCAAATCCGCAGCAGTCTGCCAGCATCACGGACTCAGAGCCAAAATCCTCAGCCGAAGCGGCTGTTTCATCCGCGCCGGTCGCGGGTCATGTTTTCGCCTTTCCCGTTGCTACGAAATCAATTGAAGCGCAAAAACTGGTGGAAGTAGCGCTCGACCAATACGAAAATGTGCTGCTGGAAGATTCCGCGGCGAGTGCCCGTAAGGCAACCGAGAAAGACCCGCAGTTTGCGCTTGCCTATGCCATGTGGTCTTTCGCGGCTCGGCGCAGTCAACCGAGCCCGCAAGCAGCGCAGAAGGCCGAACAACTTGCGGTAAACGCAGCGCCCGAAGAACGCTTGCTGGTAAATTTCCTCACCGCTGTTCAAAAAGACGACATGCTTCCGGCAATCACTTCGATGAACGATCTTCTCGCTCGATTCCCCAAGGATCGTCACGCGCTCTATGTGACGGCCGAGTGGCTTTATTTCCAGCAGGACTACGATCGTTCCGTAAAATTGATGGAGCAAATCATCAAGCTGGACAGTAATTTTGCGCCAGCCTTCAATATGCTGGGTTACGCGAAGGTTGAAACCGGCGATCCGAATCCTGCAAAGGCCCTGGCCTACGTGAAGCGCTACGCAGAGTTGGAACCAGGCCAGCCGAATCCCGAGGATTCCATCGGTGAGGTTTCCCGTTATGTTGGCGCTGACCAGGAATCGCTCGTACACTATGCCGCGGCGCTTAAAATCACGCCAACGTTCATTACCTCGCAAATCGGGCTGGGTGATACTCATACATTGATGGGCAATTTTGCGAATGCCGATGAGGAATATCGCAAGGCGCTCACAATGGCCACAAACAACCGGGATCGTCTTCACGTCGAGTATCAGCAGGCACTCCTGCTTTTCTGGCGGGGAAAAAACGTAGAAGGACTACAGAAGCTATCCGCGCTGGAGCAAAAAGCCCGCGCGCTGCACGAGCCTTATGCCGAGTTTGAGGTTCAGGAAGCCCACGCGCTTCTTCTGCCCATTTCGAAAGAACAGCTGCAAAAGCTACACGAAGTCGAGAAGGCTTACCTCTCTCCCGTAGCAGGCATGATCGAGTCGGACCGGAATCCGTACTTGGCGGCAATCTGGCGGGACGAAGTTCGCGTCCTCGCAGAACAAGGTCAAGTGGACGCTGCCCACAACGTCGTGGAAAAACTGGAAAAGCTTGCGGCTAGGTCACGTGACCTGATTGTTGAAAATTGTTACGAATCCGCTCGCGGTTACGTCTTTTTTGCGCAGAAGGATTATTCGAGCGCTGCTGACGAACTCTCGGCCGAACCGCATTCGCCTCTTGCGACTAAATTGCTCGTTCTAGCCCGCAAAAAGTCCGGCGACATCAAGAATGCTGAAGCCGCTGAACTACATTTAAAGTATCAGCGCGCGCCGACCGCGGAGTGGTATCTGGCCAGTCGCGCTGGCACCTTCGCAGCCAATTGACTTTACCCCCTGACACAAATCGCGCTGGCTCGCCTACCCCCGGCAGCCGGCGCGATTTGCTTTGATGAGGAGAGGTTGCATTTTTCATGACGGGCAACGACTCCGCCTATCAGGCTCTTTTCACCAACCGCGCGATCCACACCAGAATCACTGCGCCAATAAATGCCACGATGATGCTGCCAATCATTCCACCGCCAGACCAAATGCCCAGCATTCCGAACAGCCATCCACCCAAAATGCCACCAAGGATGCCGAGAACAATATCCATTACGATGCCGTAGCCGCCGCCCTTCATGACTTTGCCGGCCAGCCAGCCTGCTATCAATCCAACGATGATCCAAAAAAGTAATCCGTGCATTTTAGCCCCCCTGTAGGACGGACAACGCGCGGCGCCCTTCAGTTTTAGAAGATTCCTTTGCCGAACGTCAATCGCAAGCCCGTTGACAATAGCAAATCATTCCCCTTCAGCCCGAATGGAGGGTCGGAAATGTAACGGTCGCTTAGAGTCACCTGCCATCCCAACCAGGTCTTGAGCTTCGTGGTGGCATTTGCGTCCAGCGTGATGCGATAGTCCCCGACAGAGCTCAGATTAGGAAAGAACGTAAGCTGCTCACTCAATGTGGTGTGAGGTCCCAACTTGGTGCTCAGCGATTCGCCGGTCACGACTTCCGCGCTATGGCGCGACTGCGATGGCTCCAGCAACAGCGCCGGTGGCGGCGCCGGATTCGTGATGGTATAGGAAGCGAAATATTCCTGATTGAAGCTGGCGCCACCAAATACATCAAACTGCGTTTTCTTGGTGTTGATGACGTGGTAGCCAAGGCCACCACCGAGCGCATTGCGCAGATCAAGGTTCTGCAGCGCATCCTGGTCAAAATCAGTGAAGACAAACACGTAAATTTTCGGGCTCAGATTGAACTCGTCGCGAATTCCGCCGTGAATGGCATTTGCGGTGGTAAGCGCTGGAGATTGATTACCGTCCCTGGAATACACTTCGGTGTAGTACAGCGTCAACTTGTTCTTAGGCACCACCCGCGAAGCTTTGCCGGCAATCGTCAGTGCCGCCGTCGACGAGTTGCCCTCCGTGACGCTCAGGCCCAGGTCGAACATCCCGCGCCAATAATCAAGCAGGCGAGGATGCTGTAGCCGATCGATTTCCGCCTGTGTCGCATTGTCGCGAATTGCTTGCACCGTATCGTGCGCCGCAGGCACAGTGCCGCCCTCCGTGGCAATCTCCAGTGCCCCGTCCGTGGTGGTCACTCTCCCCACAATCACGCGCCCGTCAGAAAGAGTGATGTGCAACGGCTGCGACGACACGATGGCGGTGACGACCTCCCACTTGATACTTACGTCACCAGCGAGATCCGTCTTGATCAGTAATGTTTTGGCATCGTCGTCTGATTTGACGATGGTACCGGAAAGACGGTCCCCATTTTTCAAAGTAACCTGGTCCGCGCGGACCGATAACGAAGCTAGAGACAACGAGAGCAACGTCAAAACTAACATTCGACGCATTCACAATCTCCTTACATGAAAAACTTGGGATGCGGTTTAAGGCGCGGGCGAGGCCAGGAAGAGCCCTGGCTGAGGATTAAAATTGTACTCGAAGAACGTGCAACTTCCTAGGCCATCGCGCTCATCGTAAAGGCGAGACTTCTTGAGTGAAATGCATATACTAGATTGCTCGAAAAGCGAGGAATACTCATGCTCCGGCGGCTGAAAACGCGATCGTTTCTCACCACCCTGTTCATTTTTCTGGGTGTTTGTGTGGGCTGCGCAAACGTTCCGGCTGCAAAGGACGCAACAGCCGCTCCCGCAAGAAGACCTGTGATTGTATTTATGACCGATTTTGGTACCGCGAACGATTCGGTCGCCATCTGCCGCGCGGTGATCGTCGGCATTGCCCCAAACGTGCGCATCATGGACATCACTCACCAGGTCACGCCGTTTCAGATCGAAGAAGCTTCGCGTTTCTTGTTCGGTGTCACGCCGTACTATCCTTCAGGCACCGTTTTTCTTGCCGTGATCGATCCCGGAGTCGGAACATCCCGCAAAGCGGTGATCGTGAAATCAAAGAAAGGACAGTTTTTTGTGGTACCGGACAACGGGCTGGTCAGCGCGGTGATCGATCGGGACGGATTGGAAGGCGCGCGCGAAATTGCCAATCAGAATTGGATGATTCAAGCCGCTGTCTCCTCCACCTTTCATGGCCGCGACATTTTTTCTCCCGCGGCTGCGCATCTTGCAGAAGGCTGGGACTACACCATTGCCGGCCCGGAGGTTGCGCAGCTCGTGCGGCTGACTCCAAAGATCGCGAAGACAGGTGACAAAGGCTTGAGCGGCGACATCATCGGCCTCGACGATCCCTTCGGCTCGTTGATCACTGACGTGAGCAGGGAAGATTTCGAATCGCTCGGCTATGCGCAGGGCGACAAGGTTACTGTGCAAATCAACAAGCGGTCTGTAACGCTTCCTTACGTCAAGACTTTCATGAACGTGCCCGTCGGCGATTCGCTACTGTACATCGATTCCAGAGGCCGCCTCGCAATCGCGGTAAATCAGGGAAATTATTCCAGGAAGTTTTCCGTCGAGCCTCCGGCAACGCTCTTCGTTCCGAGAAAAACGGTGCCCTCAGGCCAACGCACAAAATAAGAGCACGGGCGCTGCGATTTGCGTTTTGCCTCGCAACAGCCAACAATTAACGAGAGTTATCCAACGCGAGGTTTCTATGCCAGAAGCCGTAATCGTTTCCGCAGTCCGCACGCCGGTGGGGCGGGCTTATAAAGGTACGCTGCGTGCTACCCGGCCAGACGATCTTGCAGCGCTGGTGATTAGTGAAGCCATCGCGCGCGTGCCCGGCCTCGCAGCAAGCGAGGTGGATGACGTTATTCTGGGCTGCGCGATGCCCGAAGGCGAACAAGGAATGAATGTGGCGCGAATCGCTGCTCTGCGCGCGGGCCTGCCGGTGGAAACATCGGCCATGACCATTAATCGTTTCTGTTCTTCGGGATTGCAGGCCATCGCTCTGGCGGCGGATCGGGTGCGCGGTGGCGGCGCGCAAGTAATTGTCGCTGGCGGCACCGAATCCATGTCCATGGTGCCCATGGGCGGAAACAAGATTTCACCGAATCCCTGGCTCGTCGATCACTACCCTGATGCCTACATCAACATGGGATTGGGCACCGAAAACATCGCGCGAAAGTTTGGCATTTCGCGCGAAGCAGCGGATCAGTTCGCGATGACTTCTCATCAAAAAGCGATCGCATCGATCGCTGCCGGAAAATTTAAAGACGAAACTTTGCCGGTCGAGGTGAAAATCACTGCCGTTCCCACGAACGGCGACGGCCCTTCAGCAAAAGGCAGCCCGCAAAAAGCGTCCGTGAGTTCGCTTATTTTCGACACCGATGAATTGCCGCGCGCCGACACTTCGCTGGAAATCCTAGCCAAACTCAAGCCGGCGTTTCACATCAAAGGCTCCGTGACGGCTGGCAACAGCTCGCCGATGAGTGATGGCGCGGCTGCCGTCGTCGTGATGAGTGACGCGCGCGCCAAAGCTCTAGGCATTAAGCCGCTCGCGCGTTTCGTGGCCTACGCGACTGCGGGATGTCTGCCGGAGGAATTTGGCATAGGCCCCGTGAATGCAATTCCGAAAGCATTAAAACTGGCCGGGCTAACGCTGGAAGATATTTCGGTAATCGAATTGAATGAAGCCTTCGCCGCGCAGTCGCTGGCCGTAATTCAACGAGCAGGACTCGACGCGAGCAAGGTGAATCCCAACGGCGGCGCGATCGCCCTCGGGCATCCGCTCGGTTGCACTGGCGCGAAGCTTACAGCCAGTATCCTGCGTGAATTGCAACGTCGCAACGCGCGCTATGGAATGGTCACCATGTGCATTGGCGGAGGAATGGGCGCCGCAGGAATCATTGAACGCCTGTCGTGATGTCCGCCGGACGCAGCCGGCTTCAATGTCCCACGGGTGGCCTTCGAAGATCCGATTGCGTTGCCGGCTCGGCTTCCATGATCAGCTTTAGCCGGATAAGGTCTTCTCCAATTTTTCTCCGCGTGGCGTAAGTCAGAATCGGTTCGATGATTTGATCGCCGAGCGTCTCAAAATTCGTTTGCGACGTGAATACGATGCGTGTGTAATCGCCGTTGGGAAAGAGCTTGAAATCCGCAGTCCCTATGAAGTTCCTGGCGGATCCAACCGCGGAGCTCACCGCTAATTCAAGCTCTTGATTCGGAATCACCCGAATTAATCTTAAGTCGAAAGCAACCCGCCTCTTTTCGATCAATTCGTCCAGGCGATAAGCATCGTTGGCTTGCACAGGTCCGGCGGGACCGGATTTCTCCAATTTTACGAGGTCCGAAATCCATCGTCGCAGCAATTCGTCCGTAGTAATCCAGCGAAACACCAGCGGCGCGGGGCGATCGATCGTAACCTCTTCCTGAATATAACCCCGGTCGCCACGGTGCGCCGCGAACCATAACACCAGTGCAGAAAGTAGAACCAACACCAGCAGAATTCTCAGGGTCCGAACGAGAAAACCCATTCATTCCTCTAAGTTGTCGCGATCAAAGTACTGACTGTGATAGTAGTCCTTTTTGTCGTGGGTTTCCTGGCAAAACAGCCGGCATGGCACGCTGGAACATCCTTTCGTTGGCTAATTGGCGGTGTATTTCCTTAGGGGCGTTTTTTCGCGTCCACACGTACCATCAGCACTTCAGGTGAGCCTTCCTTTGTAATGTATTCCTCGCTGGAAATCTTGTCCGCAGCGGAAGCGCGAGTAACGTTGCGAAGCTTTATTTTCATCCCTTTCGCCGTGAAGTCTGACCGGAACACCAGCGCATCGCCGCCCTCTGAATTGGCCGGTCTGTACGATGCAGCCCGGGAAATCGTTGCCGAATACATACGACTTGTAAGCATTCTCTTTCGGATCCCACGTGATGACCAGCAACCCTTCAAAATCACCCACTGCGCCATGCGAATGGAAGCGGTTCACAATCGAATTTCCGCCTGGCCCCGGTTCGCTGGTGTAAACACCGGCGTCGCTTCCGCCTTGCGGATAAAATGGCGTTTTTGTGTAGGTTTCCGTGTAGTCCCACGAGCCTAAATACAGTTTCCTTAGACGGTCCATCTCCGGCGAAGCTTTGTGTTCCGCATCCTGGGCCGCCAGCCTGTCAACCTTTGCCGGCTCCGACCCGCTAAGTGCGATGGAGCAAAACAATATTGCGAAACTGTACCGCCAGAGAATGACACTGCTCATGTTTCCCTCCTGTGTTTTGCGTAACGCAAGTGTTTTACATAACGAGCAATTACAAGATCTAAGAGATTAAGCGCCAGGCCACTCTAATCCCGGACGCGACTTCAGGCAAACCATGCCGGACTTGCTCGCTGCCGGGACCGACGTAGCCGCGACTGTACTAACGGTCAATTGCGACTCTTCTGACGCAGGGAGTACAATTCCGTCGTAACACCTTATTGTTTGACCAGTGTTTTGGCATCGCTTTACACCATCCTCCGGAGGCATCTCATGGCCACCAGCGTTGTTACCAAAACCGCTGCAAAGGGCGGAAGTTTTTTGCTTGAATCCCCAGCTCCGCAGGATGTATTCACTCCCGCCGACCTGACTGACGATCAAAAGCTTATCGGGCAGACCGCGGAGGAGTTCGTTTTGAAAGAAGTTTTGCCTCTGGCGAAAGATTTGGAAAACAAGAAGCCGGGACTCATGGCGGAGTTAATCAGAAAGGGTGGCGAGCTAGGCTTGATGGGCGGCGGAGTTCCAGAAGAATACGGCGGTGCGGGCCTGGATAAGATTGCGACCACAGTGCTCACCGAAAAACTCTCCATCTACGGAGGATTTGCCGTTACGCATGGAGCGCATGCAGGAATTGGGACGCTGCCAATCGTCTATTTCGGAACGGAGGCGCAAAAGCAAAAATATCTTGGCAAGCTTGCTAGTGCGGAGCTGATTGGCGCGTATTGCCTCAGCGAGCCGCAGGCCGGCTCCGATGCGCAGAATGCGCTCACGCGCGCTGAACTGAACAGCGAAGGCACGCACTACGT